>Ga0316608_1000154_pt1 | contig 36990 bp, 28 predicted proteins | sample MIS2016152B_MG_FD_207673 | JGI IMG/M metagenome (GOLD analysis project Ga0316608, IMG submission 207673) | Microbial mat bacterial communities from Middle Island sinkhole, Lake Huron, Michigan, United States - MIS.2016.152B | ecosystem: Environmental > Aquatic > Freshwater > Lake > Sediment... | reverse complement strand
CTCCTTCGGGCGATAAGATAGTCCAGAACAGCGTGTGGTTGTAATGTCCACCTCCGTTATTACGCACAGCAGCGCCATGTTGGCTCACATTTTTGAGAATTGCTGTGATGGGCTCGTTGTCCAAATCAGTGCCTGCAATGGCCTGATTGAGGTTGTTGATATAGGCCTGATGGTGTTTACCATGATGCAGTTCCATCGTCATGGTATCAATATGTGGTTCTAGTGCATGGTGTGCATAAGAGAGTTTTGGTAGTGCAAATGCCATAGTTTTAGAAATCTTGAATGTAATAGATGGTATGGAGCCAATGTACTAACTTCTCAAGCGCTTAAAAAACCGGGTTAGTAGTTGCGAAGCTTCTTCACTATGTACATCTTCGGTGACTTCAGTGCGGGGATGCAGTAGCTGTCTACCCACTGTACTATAGCCTCGGCGGGGATCATGGGCACCAAAGACAAGACGGCCTAGCTGTGCCCAATAAGTAGCCCCACCACACATGCAACAAGGCTCTAAGGTGACATACAAAGTACAAGAAGGCAGGTATTTTCCACCTACATCACTAAAAGCCGCGGTCAGGGCAAGCATCTCTGCATGGGCAGTAGCATCTTGAAGACGTTCCACCTGGTTGTACGCCCGGGCAATGATCTGGTTGTTGCTCACTACGACAGCACCCACGGGTACCTCCCTTGCTTCATAGGCTTTTTCAGCTTCTTTGAGTGCCTCACGCATGAAATATTCGTCTGATAACTGGATCATAAGCTGGCAGTGATTGCGTTCTTGCTAAGTTATGCATTGATTGATCTCCCACTTCTAGCAGTACTTACTAGAAATAGTTTGAAGAAATAGCTCCGTGTTCTTCACTAAGAACAGTGCTACATCTCAGCATTGGATGCTTGCCATCACTGCTTCATGCGCTTTGGTTGTTAGTAGTCAGGACATAGCTACCTTTGTGTTACATGACTTTGCACCTATAACTATGGTAAGAACGCATACCTGTGGAGAACTACGGCGAGACCACGTTGGGCTGACTGTGACCCTTTGTGGATGGGTACAGCGTGTGAGGAACAAGGGAGGACTTCTGTGGCTAGACTTGCGCGACCGCTACGGTGTGACGCAGCTAATTTTTGAGGAGGGCAATACTACGCCAACACTTATACGGCAGGCCAGGGAGCTAGGACGAGAGTATGTTATTAAAGTGCAGGGTTTGGTCATGCAACGCAATGCCAGCAATCCACACATGCTTACTGGGGCTATTGAGGTGCAGGTACAAACGTTAGAAATCCTCAACACTGCAAAAACACCGCCCTTTCTTATAGAAGTAGAGACCGACGGGAGAGAGGAGCTGCGTATGCAATACCGATACCTGGACCTCAGACGCCCCCCGCTCCAAAACAATCTCGTGCTCCGGCACCAGGTAATGCAGGCAACCCGAGGTTACCTCAACCAGCAGCAGTTTCTGGAGATAGAAACTCCTATACTGATTAAGTCTACGCCGGAAGGAGCTCGCGACTTTGTTGTGCCCTCTCGCATGCATCCAGGTCAGTTCTATGCACTACCCCAGTCACCACAAACTTGCAAACAATTGCTGATGGTAGCAGGCTTTGACCGGTACTACCAGTTCGCACGGTGTTTTAGGGACGAAGACCTAAGAGCGGATCGACAGCCTGAATTTACACAAATTGACTGTGAGCTATCCTTCATCACGCAAGAAGATATCCTGACCATTTTTGAAGGACTTGTTAAATACCTTTTCCAACACATCAAGAACGTCGAGTTACCGCAATTTCCACGCATGGCTTATGCCAAGGCGATGCAACTATATGGGACTGATAAACCTGACTTACGTTTTGGAATGCCTTTTGTGGAGCTAACCCACTTAGTACAACGACAAGGCTTGCGTGTGTTTGATGAGGCAGCGCTTGTAGTAGGAATCTGTGTTCAAGGCTGCGCAGGATATACCCGGAAGCAGCTGGATCAATTAACAGATTTTGTGAAACAGCCTCAGGTAGGTGCTAATGGTTTGGTCTATGTGAAATACCATTCAGATGGGCACCTCCAATCTTCTGTAGACAAGTTTTTTGATCAAGCGCAGCTTACTACATGGGCAGAGGTCTTGCAAGCACATCCAGGAGATCTAATGCTAGTACTGGCTGGGGAGACACAGGCAACCCGACAAGCCCTGGCAGCAGTCCGCTTGAGGATGGGTGATGCACTGGGTTTACGCAATAAAGTGCAATTTTCTCCCCTCTGGATCATAGACTTCCCACTGCTAGAGTGGGATACAGCAACACAGTGCTATCATGCGCGACACCATCCTTTTACTGCACCTCAGGCAGTAGATGTTCCTTTGTTGGAAAAGCAACCCGAAGCAGTGCATGCCAATGCTTATGACTTGGTGATCAATGGTATGGAAATAGGAGGAGGTTCTATGCGTATTTGCAACCGATCAGTACAAGAAAGTTTGTTGCGCATCATAGGCTTTAGTCCCGAAGAGGCTGAGCAGCAGTTTGGCTTTTTGTTAGAAGCATTGGAATATGGAACGCCCCCACACGGGGGTATTGCTTTAGGACTTGACCGGCTGTGTGCCTTGTTAGGAAGCGAAGAGTCGATCCGTTCATTCATTGCCTTCCCTAAGAACAACGCTGGTCGCGATGTAATGCTGAAGGCGCCCGCCCCCATCGCACAAGACCAACGGCAAGAATTGGGCATGGAAGCTATCAAAAAGCTCAGTTAGATTCAGGCCCAAGCATGCTTGCTGTCAAGCATTGAATGCAGGATGACACATAATCCACTCAATACTAGTGTCAAGAGTAATTAAGGATTGTAACAAGAAGAGGCTGAGACTATCATCAGAATTTCGTACCTTTACGAGCTGAGGACAGAAAATCAAATAAATAATACCCACCTGGCCAAGATTCGCGCTATGTCTAAGTTGAGAATACTCTACGCTGCCAGTGAAATAGATCCCTTCCTCACCACTTCTTCCGTTGCCCACTTTGTGAGGGCGCTGCCTCAGTACATGCAAGAGCAAGGGTTGGACGTCAGAATCCTAGTGCCCAGGTTTGGTTTGATTAATGAAAGAAAAAACAAACTCCATGAAGTAGTGAGATTATCAGGCATTAATATCGCGGTCAATAGTGATGCAAAATCTCTGGTGATTAAAGTAGCCTCCATCCCCAATGCCAAACTTCAGGTCTATTTTATCGATAACGAAGACTATTTCAAAAGAAAAGCTGTATTTTATGACAAGGACAACAAATTTTTTGAGGACAACGATGCAAGGACCGTATTTTTTTGCAGGGGAGTACTAGAAACCGTGAAGCAACTTGGATGGGCACCTGATATTATTCACTGCCATGATTGGATGACCAGTCTCATCCCTATGTACCTAAAAACAACTTATCGCAATGATCCTATCCTAAAAAAAGCCCAAGTCATTTTCACCCTTTATAACAATGCTTTCTCTTACAAATTTGATATAGATTTTATAGAAAAAGTGAGAATGGTAGGACTAAAAAAAGAAAAACTAGCACCCCTGGCTTCTGCTGATTTTGGAGGATTGATCCAAACAGGGATCAAGTATGCAGATGTTGTGGTGAGGTCGGAGGCACTGCAAGAGGCCAATTTCAAGAACTTGCTTGATGAGCAAGCTTTGCCCTGCATCGAGAATAACGCAACAGGGCTAGAAGCTTACTACAACCTTTATAAACAATTAGCAGGTACTAAGTAAAGCACACCCCTCCGTTAATAGGAAGAATTTTTTGCTAAGAAGTTTTTTATTCGCTCGATGCATTCTTCTTGTCCAATAAGTTCCATGCTCTGCATGAGGTCTGGCCCAGTCCCAGAGCCCGTCAGGGCTACCCGTAAAACAGGCATTATTTGACCCATTTTTATAGATTTGGATGCTATCAAGTGTATCAGCGTAGCTTTCATAGGATCAGGTTTAAAGACTTCTAATGCTTTGAGTGCAGTTACAAAATCCTCTAACACTGCATGAGTTTTCTCATTCCACTTTGTTTTCAGTACTATGCCATCATAGGCCTCGGGCTTTATAAAAAAATGCTTTCCGTACTGCCAAAAGTCTTGGGGAAACACTACCCGCTCTTTCATGAGTTGACAAACCTGTAAAGCCTTTTGTTGGGTGTAAGCAATCTTATTTTCTTCTAGCTCTTTAGTCAGGTACGTGACAAGAAGCTCATCGGGTTGATCTGTCAAGTACTGCTGGTTGAACCATTCGGCTTTTCGTATGTCGAACTTGATGCCAGACTTTCCTATGTTTTCAACAGTAAAAGCCCGGATAAGGTCTTCTTTGCTAAAAATCTCTTGGTGGTTGCCGGGGTTCCAGCCGAGTAGTGCCAGAAAGTTAAGCAGGGCTTCAGGTAGGTAGCCCTTTTCACGAAATCCTTGCATATACTTGCCCGTATCAGGGTCCTTCCAGGCCAAAGGGAAGATGGGGAAGCTCTGGTTGTCAGCGTCTCGTTTGCTGAGCTTACCAGTGCCTTCTGGCTTAAGGAGTAGAGGCAGGTGCGCAAACTGTGGCATCGATGCTTCCCAGCCTAAGTACTGATAGAGTAACACATGAATGGGAGTAGAAGGAATCCATTCTTCCCCCCTAATAACATGCGTAATCTCCATCAAGTGGTCGTCCACCACATTGGCAAAATGGTAAGTGGGTATCCCATCTGACTTCACCAATACCTTATCGTCCAAGGCAGTTGTATGCGTTTTTACCCAGCCTCTTATCAAGTCATGGAAGCGAATGTCTTCTTGATGGGATACCTTGATACGGATGACGTAAGGGACACCAGCCTGCAGTAGGGTTGCTACTTCTTCTTGAGGCAATGTCAGGGAATTCCTCATCCATGCCCTACTGACAGCATTATATTGTGGTGCAGCTACTCTAGCGGCCTTCAACCGTTCTCGCATTGCATCTAATTCCTCTGGGGTATCAAAAGCATAGTAAGCTTTTCCGGCTTCTACCAATTGAGTAGCGTACTGTTGATAAAGTGCTTTTCTTTCTGATTGCCTATACGGCCCAAAAATTCCTCCTTGAGCAGGGCCCTCATCGGCTTCTAGGCCTAGCCACTGGAGGGTCTCCAGGATGTATGCTTCTGCACCTGGAACGAAGCGCGCCTGGTCTGTATCCTCTATTCTCACGATCAACTTTCCCTGGTACTTTTTAGCAAAAAGGTAGTTGTACAACGCAGTCCTGACACCACCAATGTGCAAAGCCCCTGTAGGACTTGGAGCAAACCTGACTCTCACTGTTTTTTCCATCGCATCTATTTTGTGTACGAAAGTACGCAATGAAAATGATGTACTGTTACTGTTGATTGAAGCATCATGGTGAAATTTTAACGTAATTTGGACACAACGCTGGCCACCTTTTCTTTATTTTCTATTGGGACAGGCTTTGAAACCAGGCATGCTTTCCGTTGCTTTACGGACACCAACGGAAGTCTTCACTTTTCATTGTGAAAGCGCTACGCCATCTCAATAAATACCTAGTCCGCTACAAGTACCTACTTATCTTAGGGACTATGTTCACGATTGTGGCCAATTTCCTATCAATCATTCCTGCTCGCCTTATCAAGCATACTTTTGAGTTGGTACAGGAAAGCATAACAGATTATCAGACTTTGACTGATGCCAACCTTCAAGCAACTACCTATGATAGGCTAGTCAGGAGTCTGTTGATTTACGGTGGGCTTATGCTACTGGCAGCTATTTTCAGAGGATTGTTTTTCTTTTTAACACGCTGGACCATTATGGTGGTAGGCAAGCGCGTGGAATACGAACTCAAAAATGAAATCTACGCCCATTACCAAACACTCCCTTTGAGCTTTTACAGAAGCAATAGTACGGGTGACTTGATGGCACGAATTTCAGAAGATATGAATCAAGTGGGTATGTACCTGGGGCCTGCTATTGGGTATGGCCTCAACACAGTCGTCATTTTCCTGATGCTTATTCCCTATATGCTGATGATTAATGCTCGCCTGACGCTTTATGCAGTGCTGCCGACACTACTCCTGGCAGCAGGCACCTATCATATTGGCGCTTTCATGAAAGAACGTTCTGAGGCCATACAACGCAAGCTCTCTGGACTGATCACTTTTGTGCAAGAGTCTTTTTCTGGCATCGGCGTTTTGCAAGCTTTTGCCCGAGAGGCAGGATTTACCAAGGTTTTTTCTAAGGAATGTGATGCTTACAAAACCAGCTTTCTGCGCCTAACCAGCATCAATGCTATGTTTTTCCCGGCGGCCAAAAGCATCATTGGCTTAGGGGTTGTGTTGGTGGTTTTTGTAGGTGGCCAAGAAGTGATTCAAGGGAGGAGCACGCCAGGTAATATTGCTGAGTTCGTCATGTACCTCAACCTCTTAGGATGGCCTACCTTTGCTGTAAGTTGGATTAATAACATTGTACGAAGGGCTGCAGCCTCTCAAAAAAGAATCAATGAGTTTCTCCAGGAGAAAAATCTCATTTTTTCAAAGAAAGCGCTCAGAAGTCCTATAAAAGGCCATATTTCTTTCGAAAATGTAAGCTTTACCTACCCTAATTCAGGGGTCAGGGCACTGCAGTCCGTCACCTTCGAGGTAGCTGCAGGCACTAGGGTAGCCATTATCGGTGCTACAGGAGCAGGAAAGTCCACAATTACTCACCTAATAAGTCGTCTTTATGATGCAGGTGCTGGTGAAATAGCGATTGATGGGGTTCCTATCCAGGATTATGCGGTGCCATTTCTTAGGCAACAACTAGGCTACGTACCACAGGATGTTTTTCTCTTCTCAGATACTCTCAAAAATAATATTGCTTGGGGCAAACCTGAAGCTACTAACGCTCAAATCATCGAAGCAGCCCAACTGGCATCAATTTATGAGAGCATTCAACAATTCCCTCAACAAATGGAAACAATGGTGGGAGAAAGAGGCGTAACACTTTCAGGCGGACAAAAGCAACGGATCGCTATTGCTAGGGCGTTGATTCGTACTCCGAAGATATTGATACTAGACGATTGTCTTTCTGCTGTAGATACACAAACGGCCAGCAATATCTTGCGCAACATAGAGGAAGCCATGCAAGGAAGTACTGTGCTCTTTATTTCCCACAGAGTATCCTCGCCTCAACTTGCTGACCGCATTTTAGTGCTGGAGGCAGGAGAGCTGGTTGAACAAGGTACCCATAAAGACCTTTTGGCACACAGGGGGGCCTACTATGCACTGTACAGGCAGCAACAACGAAGGTATGCAAAATAATTACGCGCTACCCGGCTTATGCCTCAACCTTTTTGAAGTCAGCATCTTATGAAGTTGGACAGCAGTATACCTAAGAAAGCTTTTAGTGACAAGGTCAGGCAGCAACGGTTATCGAAAATCACCTATCGGATATTTGATATTACTAAAAGAGAACAAGACTTTCTCTTCCTTATCCTGGTATTACTATTGCTGTGTAAGATCGTGATTCCTTATCCGAACGTTGCTATGTGGTTTGGCTTTGCAATGGCCAGCTATTCGGCCATTGCTAACGACAGTATTCAAACAATAGGTACATTCATAGCTTCTAATGCGCACAGGCAATGGTGGCACTTATGGCTGTTTATGGGCATTATCTTCATTGGTACGGTAACCTACAGCTGGGTGGCCTATAGTGGAGATGTAAGCTACCAAAGACTCACAGAAAAAGGATTCTCTGAAGCACCACAAACTTTTGGCTTTTTACAGCTTTTTTCTCCTATAGTCTTGCTTATCCTGACACGCATGCGCATTCCTGTGTCTACGACTTTCTTGCTCTTAAACGTTTTTGCTACAGATGCCAATGCCATGTTTAGCGTCTTTCAAAAGAGCTTGTATGGCTACTTCATTGCATTCTTGTCGGCTATCTTAATTTGGTACCTTACGGCCCGATTTGCTGATCGGTACTTTAAAGGCAGGCCTGGACTAAGCTGGACAGTTTTGCAATGGATTACGAGTGGGCTACTCTGGTCGGTCTGGCTCATGCAGGATGCTTCTAACATTGCTGTATTCTTGCCCCGAAAATTGGACTTGTCAGCGCTCCTCATGTTTGTGGGATTTATTTTTTCGGGACTAGGGGTCCTATTTTATTTAAAGGGCGATCGCATGCAGCAGCTGGTTAGTGAGAAGGCAGGGCTTACGGATATTAGGGCTGCTACACTCGTAGACTTTGTTTACATGTCTATCCTTTTCTACTTCAAAAATTTGAATAACTTGCCTATAAGCACTACCTGGGTGTTTATCGGCTTACTAGGCGGTAGGGAGTTGGCCATTAGTCTTGCAAAAAGGCAAGCCAAGACGCGTAGCAAGGCCCTGCAAAAGAGTATTAAATTTATTAGAAAAGATTTGCAACATGGATGCATAGGACTTATCATATCGATCATATTGGCTATTCTTGTCAATCCTGTTATAAGAAAGACCATGCACGAGTTTGTACTAGGTTTTATGAAATGAGCCAAGGCTAAAGTAGCCCCACGTAGTGCATAAAATGATGCCAAGAGTAATCGTGCCCCTGGCTGTGGCTATTCTATGGGCGATTTTTGGGAAAGTGTATGCACGCAAATCGGCTCATCCACCAGTACTCTACGTACCTTAAGGTCCTTGAGCTTTTTGGCAAAGATGGGACAAAGGTTCTCGCTTCTGATTTTTCCCTTTTTTGAGATTTGGGCAACAGGAAGTTCGATGGGCTGCACATTGAGACGAATCAGGTACCTTAATAATTTCCAGCCGCCACCAGTTACCTCAAGGCGTATGGTAGGTGGAGGTATTTTGGAAAAAACTACCTTAGACTCGTCTATAATAAACACAACAGGATAGTTGATATCTGTCGTATAAACCTTATTAAGAGCGTTAAGGATCCAGAACATCATGGCACCACCCATACAAAAAAGGAGGGTCTGCCATCTATGTTTACTTGCTGGTTCCATGGTTATTTTTTAAGATGCGCATCTATTTCTTTTGCGCGTGCTGCTTGGTAGAATCTAGGGCAATGGCACCTCTTGAGATTGTGATTTTAGAGCCTTTGTTATCTATCTCCAAGGTTAGGGTATCTTCTGCTATATCGTACACCTTGCCGTGTATCCCCCCAATGGTTACTACTTGCTCCCCTTTTCTAAGGTTTTCTAAGAAGGTGCGCTGCTCTTTTTTTCGCTTTTGTTGCGGTCTGATCATAAAGAAGTAGAAAACCAAAAGCATGCCCCCTATCAAGATCAACTGGTGGAAAGAGCTCCCTTCGGTGAAGGGTACATCTAAGAGTAGAGAATTGAGCATATTTTTTCGTGTTATAAGTAGTGGAATTAAAACGAAGTTTTTTGTCAGCAAGCACTTGTCTAATTATTGTTATTTACTGCTCTAGCTGTGCAGCCAGCTCATTAGCTTCTTGCAAAAGCTGCTTGGCTCTGCTGATTGTTTCATCAATAACTTCTTGGCCAGCGGCTTTTGCTTGACTTGATGCAGCAACCTTGGTATAGGACAGTGTTTTAATCAATTCTTGTAACTTTTCTGCATAGTTTTTGATTTTATAGCTCAGGACTTTCCTAACGTTGTTACCGCTGGAAGGAGCAAGAAGTATACCTCCTACAAACCCCACAACGGCACCTAAAAAAAGAGTGATGATGCTGATTGAGTTTCTGCGCATGGTTGTTTTTAGGCATTAATTAATGTAGCGTACAAAATGTCAGGCTTTGTTGCTATCTCCTTGGTGGAGCGTGGCTGCAACAGCGTCTAACAGACCATTGACAAACTGACTGCTCTTGGGCATGCTGTAGATTTTGGATAAATCTATGTATTCATTCATAGAAACCTTGATAGGAATCTCGGCGAAGTAAAGCATCTCACATAAGGCAAGCTTGATAATGGTCTTGTCCAACAGCATGATGCGGTCGACTGCCCAGTTTTTTGCTTTTTGTGCAATCAGTGCCTCCAATACCTCATCTCTTTGCAAGGTTCTTTGTACCAAATCCGTGTAAAAACGTTGTTCTGGCTCCCAATAAGCAGCTAAGCCAAGCACGCTTAAGTTAGAACATTGTTCTGAATTTTTTATGCAGCATGGCAAGCCTTGGTGTACCAGCTTCTTTACAATGCGCTTGTGGGTCGCCCACCTTAGATCTAAATCATTGAAAAAAGATTGGATGACCTCTTCCTTGAAGATAATATTCTCAATCAGAAACGCCACAAGCTGCTGATCTTGGGCCGGAGTTATTGGAGGTGCAAGATAATGCTGTACAACAGGATCTTTTTTTACAAACTGATTGTACCAGCTTTCCACCATAGGTAGGTGGTTACTCCAGCCAGCAGCTTCTTGTTGTACTAGCTTAGCCAAAACGCCATCATTTTGCAGATGCTGCAGCACATGACTATGGGAAAGGCACACTGACACACTCCTTTCGTGCTGCTGACTCAGCTTGGGTCTTTCAGTTTGTTTTTTAGCAATGTACGCCCATTCAACCAGTAGCTGCCAGATGCGGACACACGCTTGGTTTATTTTAACTACCGTTCCTGTTAAGCCCTCCTTAAGTCTACGCGTGTCCTGGGCCAATTCATTTTCATAGCTGGCAAGGGCCCGAGTTACTGCTACGCTAACGAGGCGACTGGGGGTGGCAATAACAGCAGAAGGGGCACTAGAAGGTATAACGGAAGATGCAAACAAGGCCAGGGCTTGCTTCTCTTCCTGGGCCAATTGGACTTTGTCTGCTGGAGGATCAGCAAATACATCAGGAATAAAATTAGCACGTATTTGGTCTAGTGCCCAATCGTAATTGGCCTGCTTGCATACGTAAAAGGCATAGAGATGGAGTACTGCTTGGAGGCGTATGAATCTACGGTTAAGTACCGGATGCTCTGTCAAGGCAATGTCAGGACGATCCAAAATTACAGGGCAAGGTCAAATTTGTTGAACAATACCTATTCGTGAGAAGGCACATCTTGAGCGTTATGAATTCTCTCTTCAGCCAGCTGTTCAGCAACTACTGATGGTGGGAGGTGTTTTTTTTCTGACCTGTTGAGTACCTCCAAGCAAGTGTCATAGATGCGCTCAACATGCTGGTAAGCCAGCTTGCAGCTGTAGGTATAATACATGTCCGTATAAATGTTAATGAGCCCCCCTGCATTGATCAGGAAGTCAGGGGCATACACAATACCTTGGTCAAATAACAAACGACCATGGTGTTGCTCATCTTCCAATTGGTTATTGGCAGCACCTGCAACGATTTTGCACTGAAGCCGGGCGATAGTGGCATCATTAAGCGTGGCACCCAAAGCACAAGGAGCATACACGTCCAAAGGCAAATCATAGAATATATCAGGCTGTACAATGTGCACCTGATGGGCTTGGGCAATGACAACCAACCTTTCTTGTACCACATCTGTGACATAGACTTGGGCCTCTTCTTTACACAAGTGCTTTACCAAATACGTACCCACTTTACCCATCCCCTCCACGCCAATCTTCTTTCCTTTCAATTGATCAGTACCATACACTTTTTTCACAGCTGCTTTGATGCCTAAGTAGGTGCCATACGCGGTAAAAGGTGATGGATCATCACTACCACCCATTGCACTGGGTAGGGACTGTACGTACTGGGTTTCTTGGGCAATGGATGCCATATCATGCATACTGGTATTCACATCAGGCCCAGTGATGTATCGGCCATGCAGAGAATTAATAAACTGACCATATTTTCTTAGCAAAGCTTCGGTCTTGACCTGGCGGACATCACCCATGATAACCGCTTTACCACCGCCTAGCTTGAGATTTGCGAGGGCTGCTTTGTAAGTCATTCCTTTGGATAGTCTCAGCACATCAATGAGTGCGTCGTCGTCATAGGCATAGTCCCAGATGCGTGTGCCACCCAGGGCAGGGCCAAGTGCGGTATTGTGGATGGCAATGATAGCCTTGAGACCTGTGGCCTTGTCATAGCAATAAACAACCTGCTCGTGTTCATTTTTGGATATTTTGTCAAAAATTGAGCAAGTTGATTGTGCGATCCTGGGGTCATTGTTAGCATCCATTACATTGCGGATTTATTAGTTTGAGGAGGTGAAGTTAGGAATTTTTAGTATAGCATATTATGTACACATTACCTTTGCTAAAGCACTTTCTTACATTACCGAGACTTTAAAGGTTTTTAAGCACCCCTAGCCATTTTTTTGGAGGCAATATGGTCGGCATGAAATTACTTGATAAAAGCGCATAAACACCCTTTAACACGTTCGTTTACCGTCAACTCCGCGAAAAGTCTGATTTTTTAGGTGGCAGGTCAATGTACAGACCGTCCTAGCCGCCGTTTTATTCACATTTATGTTTGTCCATAGATAAGCAACCAGTAGGATACAGGCTACATCTTTTCTAGGAAGATGCCAAGTAAAAAAGAGTCTTACTCCAACGTGTTTTTGTAAGGCATTGAAGTATAGAGACCATTGAAAAATGCTTGGAAATCATCTTTGATTTGGTTTAAAATGAGCAGATACCTTGGTTTTGCAACAGTCTCGTTACATTATTTCTTACGCTGCATTGAGTATCTCCCTTGGTAATTCTTTGGGCTTCCTCACCAGGTAAAACCATTAACTTTGATGGTTAGCTACAACGCAGTCAACTCGTATGCGTAAACTGTTTCAGCAAGCCTTCTTTTTGGTATTCCCATTTTTATGGAAGGAAAAGGCCGTTCGACTGGCAACCATCTGTACCCTAAGCACCATCCTTCTCAACACACTGGCACAAACAACCGCACCTTGGCTGTTTGGCTATCTGCTCAAGCACTATCTGGAGCTAGGAACTATTATCGTACTACTAGTAGTCACACTCCTACTACTTTGTTGGTATGCCCATGGCACACTTGGCCACCTACAAGCCATCCTTTTCTTTCCAGTTATCAACCGGGCTATTCGCGACATTCGTATGCGTGTAGTAATGAAGCTACATCAAACACCGCTGCAATCTTGGGAAAGATACGGCGTCACAGAAATTCTCAGCGCCAGTACACGCGTTTCACAAAGCATTCGGGGCTTTATGGACATATCCTTCGTCAACATCCTCCCAGCCCTCTTCAAGATTGGCGCCTTCTCGGTAGCCATGTTTCATGTGCACCACAGTACGTGGTATTTCTCGCCGCTTGTTGTACTCATCTATGGCTATGTATACTTCGGTATACACAACTTCCTAAAACTGCGCCGCCGCTGCTGGGAAGCTACAGACCAGGTCAACACAGCTATCACCGATAGCTTGCACAACACCAAATTTTATAGATTCCATCTAGAAGAAGAAGCAACTCGCTTATCAGCATTCTTTGATGCAGAGGAACAAGGCTGGTTGCGCGATAACCTCCTGCTGCATAAAATGCCGGTAGTTCAGACCACATGGTTCGCCATTATTAGGGGGGGGCTCATCATACACCTAGTGCTGTTGCTGCGGGCTGGAGAACTTTCTTGGACAGACTTTGTAGTAATCGAGCGGTACTCCTCTTCTATTTACAAACAGGTAGACAATACCACCAACCAGCTCCGGAGATTGTTGAGTAGTGTCATAGACTTAAAAAAGGTTCTGGACTTGCTGACCTTGCCAACCCGCTCTGCTAATGCGTCTCTGTTACTATCTCAGCCTGCTCTTGCCCCTATGCCCCCAATCCTTGAAGTCTGCAATGTGTCTTTTGCTTATGACCAGCTTGGCACAGCAGTCTTAAAAGAGTGTTCGCTAAGTATCCACCTGGGTGACAAGGTAGCTATTACAGGCCCCTCAGGAGCAGGGAAAAGCACGCTTTGTCACTTGCTTGCTGGCATTTATCAGCCCCAGCAAGGAGAAATTTTGTTGTGGGGTATGTCCCTGGACCAACTTTCGCTCGCTGCCATTGGCCAGCACGTGCACTTTGTAGACCAAGAAGCCAATCTGATCAGTGGCACGATTGCTGACAACCTGATAACAGAGAAAGTGCAGACAACGCCTTTAGCCTACCTCAAAGACCGCTTGCACCACCCAGCTGGGAAGCAACTGAGTAGTGGCGAAAAACAGCGCGTTCTCCTAGCTCGCTACCTGAACTACCAGCCGGAAGTATTGATTCTGGATGAAACATTGGGTGCTTTGGATGAAGCCAGTGCCCAAGAGTCGTTGCAGCTTGTGTTGGCACAAGTACCGACAGTCATTCTGGTGACCCACCGGCAATCGCTTGTCCAGGGTTTTAAACACATCTATCGCCTGGAGGCAGGCCAATTAAGGAAATTATAACGCCTATCACGCCCAAAATAATTCTTATGTATTTCAAACTTACGGCTCCTTACCAGGCTGCGGGCGACCAACCCAAAGCTATTCAGCAACTCATCGAAGGGGTCCAACGTGGCGAGGCAGCCCAAACTTTATTGGGAGTCACAGGCTCGGGTAAGACTTTTACCATAGCTAATGTCATACAAGTACTGAACTGCCCTACCCTGATTATCAGCCACAACAAGACACTGGCTGCTCAGCTGTATGGAGAGCTCAAGCAGTTCTTTCCAGAAAATGCAGTAGAATACTTTGTGTCTTACTATGACTACTACCAGCCAGAAGCTTACATTCCTGCTACCAATGTGTACATAGAGAAGGACCTATCCATCAACCAAGAGCTAGAGAAGCTTCGTTTACGGGCTACTGCTGCGTTGTTGACAGGTAGACGAGACGTTATTGTTGTGGCTTCTGTGTCGTGCATCTATGGCATTGGCAATCCAGAAGAGTTTGGTAAAAATGTCATCCGCATTAAAGTAGGGGAGCATATGGCGCGTCATCAACTGCTGCACACATTTGTAGACATACTCTATAGCAGAAACGACAAGGCCTTTGAGCGGGGAAATTTCAGGGTTAAAGGGGATACGGTAGATATTTTTTTGGCCTATGCAGACCATGCTTACCGCTTTTTCTTTTGGGGCGATGAAATAGAGGCTATTCACAGCATTGACCCTGTGACAGGCACCAAGCTCTACGAGGAACAAGATGTAGCCATATTTCCAGCCAACCTCTTTGTCACCAGCAAGGACGTCTTAGCACAAGCCATGGAAGCGATACAAGCAGATTTGGTGGCGCAGATCCAGTTTTTTGAGGCCCAGCATCGATTTGAAGAAGCCAAGCGCATCAAAGAGAGAACAGAGTTGGACCTGGAAATGCTGCGGGAACTAGGCTATTGCTCGGGTGTAGAGAATTATTCACGCTACTTTGATAAGCGTCAGCCAGGGTCTCGGCCTTTTTGCCTCTTGGATTATTTTCCTAAGGATTACCTCATGGTGATTGACGAAAGTCATGTAACCATGCCCCAGCTTCGAGCTATGTGGGGAGGCGACCGGGCTCGTAAGATCAATTTGGTAGACCATGCTTTTCGGCTACCTGCTGCCATTGACAATCGACCTCTCAGCTTTAACGAATTTGAATCGCTCATCAACCAGGTAATCTTTGTAAGCGCCACGCCAACAGAATATGAGCTCCGTCAGTCAGAGGGCGTAGTAGTAGAGCAAATTATCCGCCCGACAGGCTTGCTCGATCCTAAAATTGACGTCAGGCCCAGCATCCACCAAATTGATGATCTGTTAGAAGCAATTCACCAGCGGATTCAGCGCCAGGAACGTGTGCTTGTCACGACTCTGACTAAACGAATGGCCGAAGAACTAACCAAGTACCTGGAGCGGGTTGGCGTCAAATGCCGTTACATTCACTCAGATGTAAAAACCCTAGACCGTGTAGAAATATTGCGGGAATTGCAGTTGGGCGTGTTTGATGTGTTGGTAGGCGTCAACTTGCTCCGAGAAGGGCTGGACTTGCCTGAAGTCTCACTAGTGGCTATTCTAGATGCAGACAAAGAAGGCTTTTTGCGCAATGTTCGGTCACTGATACAAACCATTGGCCGCGCTGCCAGGAATGAGCATGGACAAGTCATCATGTATGCAGACACCATGACCCAATCCATGGAGACAGCCATCAACGAAACCAACCGGCGAAGAAGTCTCCAGATGGCTTACAACCAGGCACACAACATCACCCCCCGATCAGTGCATAAATCCAAAGTAGTTATTCTGGAACAAACCAAAATGGTCGACAAGAAGGGTCGCCAGAAGTATTATGTAAAAGAGGAAACCCTGAACGTGGCAGCTGATCCTGTAGTGGCTTACATGAGCCAAGACGAGCTAACGCAATACATGCACGCAACCAAAAGAAAGATGGAAGCAGCAGCCCAAGCGTTGGAATTTACCGAGGCAGCTAGGCTACGTGACGAGTTGGTGGCGCTAGAAAAGGCAGGAGTTGCAAAGAAGGCACAGGAGGACAATCATCCCCCCGCAGTAAGCATGCTAGGCGGGCATAAAGAATAGTACCTGATAGGCACCAAGCTATGTCTGATTGGCCTCGCATTGCTCAATATGACCAGTAGTTAGCTGGCATTGCTCCAAGTCGCAGTACGGCTACGGATGTGCACCAGCTGTACTTTGATAGGTAAATTTTGAGGATGTTCTAGCACAGGATCTTCTTTTATAATGTGTTGGGCCGCTGTTCGGGCTGCGTATAGAATCTTGCTATCTTGCGCTAAGTCTGCAATCTTGAGGTCAAGCACACCGCTCTGCTGCACCCCCAGCAAATCACCAGGGCCTCGCAACTGTAGGTCTACGTCTGCAATCTCGAATCCGTCGTTGGTGCGCACCATGGTCTTGATGCGCTCCCTACTCTTACTGTTCAGTTGAGTACTAGTCATCAGGATGCAGTAAGCTTGCTCGCTGCCCCGACCCACCCTGCCACGCAATTGGTGCAACTGAGCCAGCCCAAACCGTTCTGCATTTTCAATGACCATCACGGTAGCATTGGGTACATCCATGCCTACTTCTATAACTGTAGTAGCCACCATGAGCTTGGTTTCTCCTTTTGAAAAACGCTGCATCTCGTACGCTTTGTCCGCTGCATGCATCTGACCGTGAATAATGCTGATGGGAAACTCAGGAAAAGCCCGACAAATGCTTTCATAACCATCCATCAGATTTTTATAGTTCAACTTTTCCGACTCTTCAATCAGGGGATACACAATATAGACTTGTCTAGCAGCAACTATCTGTTCTTTGAGAAACTGAAACACCTTCAGCCTTTGCGCATCATAATAGTGTATTGTCTTAATGGGCTTTCTGCTAGCTGGCATTTCATCAATTACCGAAACGTCTAAATCTCCATAGAAGGTCATCGCTAAAGTACGGGGAATCGGTGTAGCAGTCGTGACCAGTACATGTGGGAAAAGCACTTTTCCTTTTTTCCAGAGCTTGGCCCTCTGCATGACCCCGAAACGATGCTGTTCATCAATAACAGCTAAGCCGAGGTTATTAAAATTCACGGTATCACTAAGTAACGCATGAGTACCTACAATAATTTGGAGTGTACCTGCTTGTAAAGCGTTCAATATCTCATTTCGTCGCTTTTTCTTAGTAGTACCCGTCAAGAGTGCTATCGTCATGTTCATGGACTGTGCAAATGCCTGTAATGTTTTGTAATGCTGTTCTGCCAATAGTTCAGTAGGTGCCATCATGGCTACTTGGGTCCCACTCCCAATACAAATCAACATGCCCAGAAACGCCACCATGGTTTTCCCACTACCCACATCACCTTGTACCAATCGATTCATTTGGTTACCCGATCTCAAATCTTGGTAAATCTCTTTGACGACCCGTTTTTGGGCTCCTGTCAATGCAAAAGGAAGTTCAGTAGCGTAAAATCTGTGCAACAGTCGGGTATCATGTAATACCTGTCCTTTGTGTTTCTCAAGTCGTATTTGTTTTAGCTGCAAAAGTTGTAGCTGTAGGTAAAATAATTCTTCAAACTTTAGTCGTAGACGTGCTTGTTTTAATAACTCATGATTTTTAGGAAAGTGAATGTTCAGTAGTGCGGCGGACTTGCTAATAAGTTTATATCGTTGCAGTAAGAGAGAAGGCAGAGTTTCTGGGAGATGATGAGCAACTCTTTCTAAAAGGTTACGCTGTAGTTTGGCAAAGGCGTTGCTATCTATATGCTGGGCCTTGAGTCTCTCAGTAGTGTGGTAAACGGGGAGTAGATAAAAATCATTTTTTTGGTCAGGTATAAATACTTCCAACTCTGGATGGACTAGACTTAGCTGCTGGGCATAGGCTGTAGGCTTGCCAAACACCGTATAGACTACCCCAAGTTGTAGCTTTTTAAGAACCCATGGAAGTCCCTTAAACCAGACCAAGGTGATTTTCCCTGTATTATCCTTCAAATGTGCCAATAGTCTTTTTTTACCCGACTGTATGGTCCTTACATGACAAATTGTTCCTCTAAGTTGCGCATAGGGCATATTTTCTTCTAGTTCTCCAATCTGGTGAAGCTGGGTGCGGTCTTTATAACGAAATGGATAATGTTGAAGCATGTCTCCGAAAGTGCATATCTGAAGCTCTTGTTGAAGCAACAGTGCCCTGTTAGGTCCTACTCCTTGGAGGTACTCTATTTTTGTTTGTAAAAAAGAAAACATGAAAAAAGTATCTACATAAAAGAGACGCCCATAATTTCGTTTTATCTACGCCTAACCTACTATAAGTATATATTAATTAAAGATTATTGTTCTTGTTAAGCGGTGGATTAGTTGAAAAAAAGAAAAGAAAAATATTGTAAAAATGCCGTGTGGATGGAGCGAGACTATCCTTTGAATTATCCACAACTTATCCTATCCTTTTTCTTGAACGTTGAGGTAACCAGGAATATATGTGAATAGCAAGTTTTTCAATCACAAAATATTTCCCTGTTACAAATTGTGAATAACCATGTAGTAAGTAGTGGATAATGTGATGAATGCTCCGTACTCATCTTATTCTTTACCAAAAGCCAGCTGTTGTGCCTACTTACCAACAAGTTTATCTACACCAATAAGAGGTTATGCATAAGTCTATCCTTTTTAACAGCATAAGCGGTGCCGCACTGTTTGCTTGGAAGTGCCAAGCTGCTTTTCGGGCGGAGGTAGTGGACTAAGAAGTTTGATTTTGGGACATGTTAAAGAAACCAGTTACACCAGGGCCGGGGACTACAAAAACATATCAACTCCTAGGAGTATACTATTTCAAAGGCAAGGATACTCATCCTTTCATGGTCTTAAGACAAATATTCTTCGGCATTTCGAGAGCGTATAGTGTGACTTTTCCTTAAACTTTAATTGGAATGTTGAGAGTGAGACCGTTGAAAAATGCTCCATAATCCCTTTTTATCTACTTCAAGCTAGGTAGTTTTGCAACAGTCTCGATAGTGTGTTAGCAGCGCAACCAGGCTACCAGTACTAGTATTTTTGAATAACTATTCCTGGAAAATGGCGTTGATAGCCTCGAGCGTCATTACCACAAAAGTCTTGCGGCCATCAGGCGTATAGTTGGGATGAGTGCAGGCAAAAAGTTGGTCTACCAGCATGTCTATTTCTTCCTGTTGTAGCTTTTTTCCTGGCTGAAGACAGGCGCGCTTGGCTAACGATCGGGCTAGGTTTTCTTGTGTGGTCAGCGAAAATGTTGCTTGGTTCCATTTAAACTGCTCGATCAAACCTTCCAAAAGCTGCTTCAAGTCATGGCCCACTGCTTCTGTTGGGCAGCCAGTGACGATGAGGCTGTCCTTGCCAAAGGATGCCAATACAAAACCCAGAGCATGAAGGTCTGTTACATGGGCCTGGACTAAGACCATATCGGCAGGATTGAGAGGGATGTGTACAGGAAAAAGCAGCTGTTGGGCACTTCGGGTCTGGTTATTCAGCAAGGGTTGTAAGTATTGCTCATACAGAATACGCTCATGGGCTGCATGTTGGTCGATGAGTAATATCCCTGATTTGAGCTGCGTAAGAATGTAACGTCTGTGCAATTGTATTTTTATGATACTTTCGGCCACAGGCGCTAAAAGTGCTACTTCAATGGGAGTGTCGGTGGTACTGGACATTTGGGACGAAGTGGTAGCCTTGGTAGAGCCTTCAGATGGGGACTTGTCCAAATTCTGAAAAAGTATTTCCCAGTCTTTGACTCCACCTTGTTGAGGAATGTTCGGACTTCTGAACTGGACATAGTCTTTTTCTGTGATTTTGTTTGCCGAAGAAGCTGTTGTGGATAAAGCAGTAGCAAAAGGATTGAAGTTGATATTCTGCTCAAAATCAATGGAAGGTGTAATATGGTGGATGGCCAGGGCTTTTTTGATGGCTGCAGTCAAAATAGAATAGACCATCCGTTCGTCTTCGAATTTGATTTCTGTTTTGGTGGGATGAACATTGACGTCAATTTGGATAGGTGCTATGTCGATGAAGAGAACATAAAAGGGAAAGACATTTTGGGGCAATAAGCCTTCAAAAGCATTTTTGACTGCATGGTGCAGGTAGGAACTCTTGATAAAACGTTGGTTCACAAAAAAGAACTGTTCTCCGCGTGTTTTCTTGGCGTTTTCTGGTTTGCCAATATAGCCCTGAATTTTGAGCACGTCTGTTTCCTCTCGGCAAGGGATAAGCTGCTTTTTGCAGGCTTCTCCAAACAGGTGAACAATGCGGTGGCTGAGCTTGGTGGCAGGTAGCTGGTAGGCTGCCAAACTGTTCTGATAGAACGAAAAGGCAATGTCAGGCTGAGCCAAGGCTGCCCGTTGAAACTCGTCAATGATGTGCTTGGTTTCAACGGGGTTGGACTTCAGAAAATTCCTGCGGGCTGGCACATTGAAAAAAAGGTTCTTTGCACTGATTTTGGTGCCTTGGGGAGTAGAGACAGGTACTTGTGCCTTGATATCAGAGCCTTCAATAGTAATCCTTGTTCCTAAGGCATCCTTTTTATGACAGGTTTCCATCTCTAGCTGGGCTATAGCAGCAATCGAAGCCAACGCTTCGCCCCTGAATCCCATGGTCTGGATATTGAAAAGGTCTTCTGCGGTCCTGATCTTGGACGTGGCGTGTTTTTCAAAACTCATTCTCGCATCTACCTCTGACATGCCTATGCCATTGTCAATCACTTGAATCAAAGTCTTGCCGGCGTCTTTGATGACCACTTTAATAGCTGTACTACCTGCGTCAATGGCATTTTCTAGCAATTCCTTAACCACTGAGGAAGGTCTTTGCACCACTTCACCGGCGGCAATCTGGTTGGCAAGAGAGTCTGGCAGCAGGTGGATGAGGTTGGACATACTGAGGGCCAAATGCACGGCAATGGGTTATGAATTTAGCATGGACATAACAAAGAACCAATGTTGGCACACTGGTTACCATAATCATTGTCTACATTTACTGGTTGGGGGACTGATGGTATTCTTCTTTTTAGTCAACGCTATTTTAGGCTGAAATATCACAAAGATACATCGCTTGGCACGGCAGTGGCGTTTAGCCATTTTGCTAAAAAACTATTATTTTCGCCTCTGGTGTATGCAGTAAGGCACTCCCCATCAAGCTTCAGCACTGTTTGGCGTACACACCATCTTATTTTATCTAAACTTATTGACCATGAAAAACCTTATCAAACTTGGGGTATTTGTATTGATAGTACTAGGCATGTGGTTTTATACAAAGCGTGTACATACTCCCCAAAATCAAAATGAAAAAGTGTTGGTAACCGTTGGTGCGGCGCAAATAAAAGGCTTCGATCCAGCACAAACAGATGATGTGTATAGTGCTTGTGAGGTAGCTAAGATTTATGAAGGCTTGTTGGGATACCACTACCTCAAGCGACCTTACGAACTTGTGCCTAACCTGGCAGCAGCGTTGCCCACTGTTTCTGAAGATGGCTGCGTATATACCTTTAGCATCAAAGAAGGCATCAAGTTCCATGACAATACATGCTTCCCTGCAGGGCAAGGAAGAGAACTTGTAGCCGAAGATTTTGTCTACACCATCAAAAGAGTAGCAGATCCTAAAGTGCAATCTCCTTGGTTCAGCATGCTGGCAGAAAAAATCCAGGGACTGGATGCATGGCGGAATAAGTATGCTGTAGTTGCTCAGACAGACTATACTGAGGCAGTGGCAGGTTTGAAAGCGGTGGATCGATATACCTTACAGTTCACCTTGATCCGACCTTGGCCCCAGTTTCCGTACATTTTGGCCATGGGCTTTTGCTATGCAGTGCCACACGAGGCAGTGCAGCACTATGGAGCAGAATTCCTGAACCATCCTGTAGGTACAGGCCCTTTTACCCTTCAGGCGTTCAATCCCCAACTGAACAAGTTGATATACTATAAAAACCCCACATTCAGGGACAAGCGCTTTCCCAGTGAAGCTGCGGAAGCTTACCAGCACCTGCTTGCTGATGCTGGTAAAAAGTTGCCTTTGGTCGATAAAATCATTACCCACATCCTTCCTGAGGAGCAACCCAGATGGCTTAAATTTCAGCAAGGAACCATAGATGTGGCTGATATTGCCTCAGATAGCATTGCCGTAGAAGTAGTACAAGGTGATAGGATAGCTCCTCGATTACAGGAAAAAGGCATTCAACTATTCTTAGAGCCAGAGCAGAGCACTGGGCTTTTTGTGATCAACAATGGCCATGTGCTGTTTAAAAACAATGCGAAGCTACGTCAAGCCTTATCCCTGGCTTTTGATGAACAGCGCTACAATGAGCTGTTCCACAAAGGTACTGCCGTGTTGGCCCAATCAATCATACCGCCCGGTTTAGAAGGCTACCAAAAGGACTATACCAATCCGTACAAGATCCACGATCTGGCTAAGGCCAGGAAGCTACTGACAGCGGCCGGCTATCCTGGAGGAAAAGGATTGCCAGTAATCACGTTGGACGTTCATGCTACTACTCAACACCGACAGCAAGGCGAATTTTTTAAGAAATGTATGGAGCGCATTGGTGTCAAGATCAAAGTAGTGCCCAACACATTTCCTGAACTGCTGAAAAGGATTGATCAAAAGATGACCATGCTGCATGCTTTGTCGTGGAGTGCAGACTATCCAGACGCAGAAGGGTTTTTGTGTTTGCTGTACCATTCTGATCAAAGCATGGGCATAGGGGCCTATTTTAATGACCCTGCCTACAACGCCCTGTATGAAAAAGCAATAGTGATGCAACCTTCTTCTGAGCGAACTAAGCTATATGAGCAACTTAACAGCATGGCTGCAGAGCATGTACCCGCAATCTACTCCGTGCATCGGCCCCATCCTGTACTTTACCACGGTTGGATCAAGAACTACCTCTGGGCGGACTGCTTATATGGAACAGAACAATATATCAATATTGACCTGGAGCAAAAGAAAGCCCTGCAGGCCAAGTTCTGAAAACGAATAGGCTATTATGAATATGTACCATTACGCGATCAGAAGGTTGCTCTATGCCATTCCGGTTTTGATCGGAGTGACACTAGTTATTTTCTTGCTGTTTAATGTAGTAGCTGGCGACCCTACCCTTATTTTGCTTGGCAAACATGCAACGCTCCAACAAATGGTCGAGCTAAGGCATGAGCTGGGTTTAGACAAGTCCATGCTGATGCAATATTGCGATACACTCAAGTCAGCTTTTACGTTGAATTTTGGGCGTTCTTGGGCTACCAAGCAGCAAATCATGCAGATGATCAAAGGAGGTGCTTATGCTTCGCTCACTTTGTCTATCCCTGCCTTTGTACTTGCCAGCCTGGCGGCTATTGCCATGGCGTTGTTAGCTGCTTTTTTTCGGGGAAAACTGCTAGACAGAAGTCTGGTCGTCGTCAGCGTCATCATGATGAGCATCTCTGTACTGGCGTATATTCTTTTTGGACAATGGGTATTTGCTTACAAGCTGGGCTGGTTTGAGATAGCAGGGTACGAGTATGGCTTCCCGAACTTTCTGCCCTATATCATTTTGCCGGCCATCATTTGGATTGTGCTGAGCATTGGCCCTGATGTGCGATTTTATAGAACCGTTGTGCTAGACGAGGTACACCAAGATTATGTCCGCACTGCCCGCGCCAAGGGGCTGTCAAACCGGATAATCTTGTTCAAACATGTACTCAAGAATGCCATGATCCCTATCATCACTAACCTGGTTATTCAGGTGCCTTCGTTGATATTGGGGGCTTTGTTGATTGAGAATTTCTTTGGGATTCCTGGCCTGGGCAATATTACTCTTCAGGCCATCAATAACTCCGACTTTCCTGTCATCAAGGCCATGACTATCCTCTCATCTATGCTGTATATCATTTTTAATATCATTACCGACGTACTCTACACCCTGGTAGATCCACGTGTCAAACTCAAGTAGCTGCCCTATGATAGCCCCTCCTTTTCCCAGATCGCTTTGGGCAGAGACCCTGCGCCAAATGCTCCAAAAAAAGCTGACTGTAGTAGCCATGGCAGTGGTTTTTCTATATACCATGGTGGCGCTGTTGGCCCACTGGGGCCTTATTGCGGGCGACTGGAACGTCGAGGTGGGCGGCTCTTACGCTGCGCCTAGTATACAACATTGGTTGGGTACAGACATTTTTGGTAGAAGTGTACTGGCAAAAATCATCAAAGGCACAGAAGTAGCCATGAGTGTCGGTTTTGTCGTTGCCCTCATTGCGGTTACTATGGGCGTAGCATTGGGTGCTTTGGCTGGTTACTTCGGGGGCATTGTAGACGAATGTATTGTGTGGTTCTATACCACAGTAGCCTCTATTCCCAACATTATGCTACTCCTTGCCTTGACCTTTATTTTGGGTAAAGGTATTCTGTCTGTGTACATCGCTTTGGGCATGACCAACTGGGTAGAGTTGTGTCGTTTAATTAGGGGAGAGGTCAAGCGCCACAAAGACCAGGAGTATGTACAGGCAGCTACTGCCTTGGGGGCAAGCCACTTGCGCAAGCTTTGCAGGCACATCTTGCCCAATGTCTTGCACATCGTGATCATTTGCTTTGCACTCATCTTTCAGTTTGCGATCAAATCAGAAGTCATCCTCTCTTACCTAGGCTTAGGCGTGCAGAACAGTCCTAGCTGGGGTGTGATGATCGATGATGCTAGGGTAGAGCTTGCCCGAGGCATATGGTGGCAATTAGTTTTTGCCACGTTGGCCATGTTTCTGATCGTGCTGGCCTTTAACATTCTGAGTGATGCCCTTAGAGATGCCTTGGACCCAAAACTAAAAGGAAAGTAGCACATGGCAGAAAAGATTCTGGAAATAAAGCAATTGGTAACCAAGTTCAGGACCTCACAAGGCACTGTAACAGCAGTGGATGGAGTTTCTTTTGACGTATATAAAGGAAGGACTTTGGGCATTGTTGGCGAATCTGGTTCCGGCAAGTCTACCATCGCTCTCTCCATCATGCGGCTTATTGAACCTTCCGCGGGCTGGATAGATCAGGGAACTATTTTGCTTCAAGGGAAAGATATCTTGCAGCTACCAGAACGAACCTTGCGGCATGTACGGGGCAATCAGATCTCGATGATTTTTCAAGAGCCCATGACCTCATTGAATCCTGTATTTACTGTTGGCAACCAAATCAAGGAAACCTTGCTGTTGCACCAAGAAATTTCTTTCAAAGATGCCCAGGACCGGTGTATAGAATTATTAGCCTTAGTAGGGATGCCTGCCCCTGAGAAGCGTGTGCATGAATATCCCCACCAACTTTCTGGTGGCATGCGGCAGCGGGTCATGATTGCGATGGCATTGGCCTGCCAGCCTGCCGTGCTGATTGCCGACGAACCCACCACTGCCTTGGATGTAACCATTCAGGCACAGATTCTGGATCTGATGCGCAAGCTGCAAGAGGAGACAGCGATGGGGATTGTCTTGATTACGCACGACCTGGGTGTAGTAGCGGAGATGTGCGATGAAGTAGCAGTCATGTATTGTGGCAAAATTGTCGAACAAGCTGATGTGGAGAACCTCTTCAGTCATCCTGCCCATCCTTATACACAGGGGTTGCTGAATTCTATTCCGTCTTTAGAGCCCTTGCCAGTAGGCCAGGAACGAAGACTAACTACTATTGAGGGCGTAGTCCCCCCACTGTCGCAGCTGCCGTTAGGATGCAATTTCCAAGACCGTTGTTTTCGGGCAGATGGGGCCTGTAAAGGCCCCACTGGAGATCCTTGCCTCGAGGAAATAGCCCCACGGCACCTAGCTGCCTGCTTTCACCCCCTGCATGGCCATTTGAAATCATCTTGACATGGAACCCAACCCACCTCTGTTAGAAGTACGTAACCTCTCCAAGCGCTTTCCTATTCGAGGAGGCATTTTAGGAAGTCTAGTGGGGCATGTGCAAGCTGTTGACAATGTCAGCTTCAGTATCAACAAAGGAGAAACCCTGGGACTGGTGGGTGAGTCAGGTTGTGGGAAGTCTACCTTGGGTCGCACCATTTTGCGCCTGATGGAGCCCAGTGCAGGTCAGGTCCTCTTTGAAAGCACAGACATTACTCAGCTCGATGCCCAAGCCATGCGGGCCATGCGCCGCAAGATGCAAATCATCTTCCAAGACCCTTATGCGTCCTTGAATCCTAGGATGACCGTGAGTGCAATTTTAGAAGAACCGCTCAAGATTCATCAACTCTACGCCACGGCAGCAGCACGCCAGCAACGGTTGTACGAATTGTTGGGCTATGTGCAGTTGTCTAAAGAAGCACTGCATAAATACCCCCATGAGTTTTCAGGTGGCCAACGACAACGTATCTGTATTGCCCGGGCATTGGCCGTTTGTCCCCAATTTATTGTGTGTGACGAATCTGTTTCAGCCCTCGATGTTTCCATCCAGGCGCAAGTCATCAATTTACTCATGGACCTGCAAAAGGAGCTTGGCATCACCTATTTATTCATTGCCCATGACCTCAAGGTGGTAGAGTTTATTGCGCACCGTGTGGCTGTCATGTACCTAGGAAAAATCGTGGAGATGGCGCCTGCACAATCCATTTACCAACACCCCTGCCACCCTTATACCAAGGCCCTGCTCTCTGCCATCCCTGTTCCTGATCCTAACCACACAAGAGAACGCATCATTCTGCAAGGCGATGTGCCCAGCCCCATCACACCTCCTGCGGGTTGTCACTTCCATCCTCGGTGCTGGAAAGCCACAGCCGAATGTAAAACGATGTATCCTGCGCCAACACAACACGGGAAAAACCATACTTGCTGCTGTTACCATCCTTTGCATGAAAAGGTCATGGAGTAAGAAATCAGCGCATCATTTTTGCTTATATCGAGTGGCTTCATACCACATTGTTACTTCACACTAAGCCCGGATTGTAGAAGAATACGCCAGCGAGTGGTAGAAGAGACAAACTGCGTCTCCCATGCGTTGCCCATTAGCCTCTTTTCGGATAAGTGGGTCGGCATGACGAGTCACGAGAAGAAATATTGGGAGGGTGATAGACGGGACTCGAACCCGCGACCTCTGGTACCACAAACCAGCGCTCTAACCAACTGAGCTACAATCACCGTATGATCACGCATGCTATGCACAAGCATAACCTAGTGAGCACCAAAGAAAACAAAAAAACAAATGACTTGCCAACTGTATGTTCCATTGTTGGTCATTCAAAACACCAAGACGATGAAGCGATAGGCTATTTGTAAATTGTTACCTTTGTCGTCCAAAAGATATTCGCGATGCCTCACAACAACGTTGTAGCACTGCTGGGCACTAAGGCAGACAATTTGCTCACACATCACTGTGAGACCATCTCTAAAGCACAATTACACTTGCCCAGCCCTGGCTTTGTAGACGAGATATTCCTGTCTTCCAATAGAAATCCTCAAGTATTAAAAAGTCTTGCCAACATCTTTGGCCATGGACGGTTAGCCAACACAGGCTACCTATCTATCTTACCAGTAGACCAGGGTGTAGAACATACTGCAGGAGCCTCTTTTGCCCTTAACCCCTGCTACTTTGATCCTGAAAATATCGTCAAGCTAGCACTTGAGGGGGGATGCAATGCCATAGCTACGACTTTTGGAATTTTGGCGATGGTAGCTAGAAAGTATGCACATAAGATCCCATTGATAGCCAAGATCAACCATAACGAGCTGCTTACTTATCCCAATAAGTACGAACAAACGCTGTTTGGCACTGTAGAAGAAGCTTGGAACCTAGGCGCTACAGCAGTAGGAGCAACGATTTACTTTGGTGCTGAGGAATCTAGCCGGCAGCTGTCAGAGGTAGCGGAAGCATTTGAAAGGGCACATGAGCTGGGTATGGCCACTATTTTGTGGTGCTATGCTAGAAACAATGCGTTCAAGACGCAAGAAGCTGATTATCACGTTGCTGCTGACATTACAGGGCAGGCCAACTACTTAGGGGCGACCATCCAGGCAGATTTCATTAAACAAAAACTACCTGCAGGAAATGGTGGTTTCAGAGCTCTTGGTTTCGGAAAAACACACCCCAAGATGTATGAGCAGCTTACCACCGCGCATCCTATAGACCTTTGTCGTTATCAAGTGGCTAACTGTTATATGGGCAGGATAGGACTCATTAATTCTGGTGGCGTGTCGCAAGGTGCCGACGATTTGGCGGAAGTAGCTGTAACAGCTGTTATCAATAAAAGGGCCGGAGGCATGGGACTGATCACAGGCAGAAAGGCCTTTCAGAAGCCTATGCAAGAGGGTATTGCCCTGCTACACACGGTCCAAGATGTATACTTGGCAAAAGAAATCACTGTGGCATAGGGAGAGGATATGGCGTTGTAATGCAAAACACGTATGGCTTGGTTCAAGAGAAAAACAAAAGGTATCCTGACCCCTACAGCGGATAAGCGAGAAGGCCCTGATGGACTTTGGCACAAGACGCCCCAAGGAAAGATTGTACATGCCCAAACGCTGCAAGAGAATGCCTATGTATCTCCTGAAGATGGGTATCACGTACGTATCGGGTCTAAGGAATACTTTGCTCTTCTTTTTGACGAGAATAAGTTCACAGAACTTACCCCCCAGCTTACTTCAGCCGATCCACTCCAATTCGTTGATATGCAACCTTATACCCAGCGCCTGCAAGCAGCTCAAGAGAAAACACAGCTGAAAGACGCCATTAGGGTAGCCCATGGCCGCATGCATGGGTTGGAACTCGTGATTGCTTGCATGGACTTTAGCTTTATTGGCGGTTCCATGGGGTCAGTTGTTGGAGAGAAGATTGCTAAGGGCATTGACTATGCTTTGAAACATCACATACCCTTGCTCATCATCTCCAAATCGGGCGGGGCACGCATGATGGAAGCCGGGCTCTCCTTAATGCAGATGGCCAAAACCTCAGCCAAACTACTGCAGTTGGCAGAAGCTAAGGTGCCCTATATTTCTCTGTTGACGGATCCTACTACCGGAGGCGTCAGCGCTTCTTTTGCCATGTTGGGTGATTTTAATATTGCTGAGCCAGGCGCACTCATTGGCTTTGCAGGTCCTCGCGTGATTAGGGAGACCATTGGCAAAGACCTCCCCAAAGGCTTTCAGAGCGCCGAGTTTGTACTGGAGCATGGCTTCCTAGACTTGATTGTAGACCGCAGAGAATTAAAAAAGACACTGACCCAGCTGCTCAATATGCTCGCATCTTGATACTGCTCGTGGTATTCCCAAAAGCTCCTTTAGTAGTGTAGCTGGTAGCTTAAAGTTGATAGATAGGGCTTGCCCGCCTTCTTATATTGCTCCTTTTTTTGTGAACAACTACACACCACTGCTAAATAATTTACCTATCCCTTGATGTAGTTATATTTAACGTATAAACTATATTTGTTATAGGGAAGACAATGGTGATACCCTTTATGTTAATCATAGACCCGCTCATTCATGAAAATGCGCATCAGCGCCCAAGATCATAAAATACACCTACTCAAAGACCTCCTTAGAAGACCTACCCATTGTCACCGCCGGGTCCACCAAAGAACAGGTGTTACAAAACACTGAGAAAGATACAACAACCCAACTAAATTTAACCCATGGGAGAAACCATTCTTGTAGATATTATTAATGTAGATATTATTAATAAAAAGGCCCTGACTGTCCTACAGGATTTAGAAGTGCTACAGCTGATACGTTTACGGAAGGATAGGCAGACGCCGCTAATGTCAACTGACTGGGCTACCAAGTATAAGAAGGCTATGCCCCAACAGTCTTTACGTGAAATTGATGAACAGCTCCGCAACTTACGAAGCGCATGGGAGTAAAGTATCTCTGGGATACCAATGCGGTTATTTATCACCTACAAGGCCACTTTACACGCTCAGCTGAGCTATTTGTGGATAATCTCTTAATACGCTTCCAGCCAACAATCTCTGTCATTACTGAGGTTGAGCTATTGTGCTAGAAAACAGCCAATGCAAAAGATTTAGAGCTATTGCACAGCTTTAGTGATGATGTATGAACCTTTGAGTTAGCAAAGCCGATCAAACTACAAACAGCCAAAATACGTAGGGTACATAAAATTAAGCTGCTAGATGCCATCATTGCCGCAACCGCTTTAGTATATGACCTAACGTTGCTAACGAACAACGTAGCAGACTTTAAAAGTATTCCTAACTTACAGATCGTTAACCCGCATGATGAATAAAGTAGTCTATGGACATACACGTTAAGGTACAAGAAACTAAGGCTGAGCTGATCATTAAACTACTGGAGCGAGATCGTTGTAAAAGTATTTATACATTGGAATGGGGAATAGCCTGAGCCATAAAGTTATTATTTCTATCCCTATTCAGGCAATAATGTCAAAACTACACCCGGTATGCCTATTGAAAGTTCCCAACCCCTGACCCATACAAGTTACTACGTACAGAAAAGAAAGGCTAAGCGGCTTTTACTCAAACAAATATCTCAACTTATCCACTGGGCGTCTGTTATCCATGTACTAGAGAAGTATTACCCTACAGGCCAGCCAGGACGAGGTAGAAAAGCCTACTCAGCGCTAGTACTCTTGGAGATGATCTTACTTCAGACCTGGTATAACCTCAGTGACTACGGTATAGAACACCAGGTCAATGATACGCTCTCCTTCATACGCTCCTGTGCTCTGCGACTAAAAGATGACGTTCCTGACTATAGTGTAGTAGGCCGCTTTAGAAAAACCTTGAATGAATCAGAGGCCTGGGAGGTATTATTACAGCACATCAACACGCAGCTAGTAGGCATGGCGTATTGGTAAAACAAGGAGCCATAATAGATACCTCCGTGACGCCTACTCTGCCTAAGCCTAAAGGCAAGAAAAGCTACAGGATGCAGCCTGAGCTGAGTACTTGTCCCTCAGGCTGCGTTTTGTACAGCCCGGAGTGGACCAGCAGGCATCCTTGGATAAGGAAGCGTTATAATCAGCTGTTGGGTAAGGTGCGCTCTAAAATAGAGCGGGTCTTTGGGAGCATCAAGCATTAGTTCGGTGGGTTAACGGCCCGCTATGTAGGCCTGGTAAAGACCCACGGTCAGCATGTGTTGGAGGCCCTAGCGTACAACTTATATAGGCTCCCTGGGCCTGATTATGTCCAAGACAGCATAAAAGTCAGCAAATGAACGACTATAAGGGGTTATATGCTTCCTATAGGAGCCTAATGGTGTGGAAAAAGGTATGAGAAACACCCGATAAACTCCCCCAAAAAGCGTAAAAGTCCAATGTTAACTATTCTGCAATAGTCTTATTACTTGATTAATGATCCAACGTCCTCAATCAATCTTTTTATTGATGGTTATTAGTGCATTGCTGGCCGTAGTCCTCATCAGTGCGGCGTGTGTACGAGCAGTCGGTGCTGCAGGCATACCTTTTGGGCGTATATTCCTTCCCTGGCTGTTCGCTGGGTTGCTGAGTCTGATAGCAACGGGGATTGCTATGTATGCGCTACTCAGGTACGATCGTAGGAGGTTACAACTCAGATTAGGGATATTGAATGCCTATGTGCTTGTCATATTGCTCGGCTTGTCTTTGTACCTATCCACACAAAGACAAAAAGAGACGCAGCTGCTTATGAGTTGCCTATTGCTTGCCATTGCTTTAGCCAGTAATCTACTGGCCAATCGTTGTATCAGGAAAGACGAAAAGCTGGTCAAGTTTTCTGAAAGAATGCGCTAATTTTTACAGGTACAATAACATTAACACCCAATCAGTAAATTATCCCACCGTGGCCAAGAGATGGATTTTTCGTTCCCCCCCTGAAACCCATCAAGTTAGTTTTCTTGCTGCTTCCCTGAGTGTACACCCTACCATTGCCTCGCTACTTGTACAAAAAGGCATTACCAACTTTGACCAGGCCAAGGCTTACTTTAGACCCTCTTTGGAAGCCCTGCATGATCCTTTTATGATGAAAAACATGGACAAGGCAGTCCATCGTTTGGCCCGAGCCCTTGGACATAAAGAACCGATTCTGGTCTATGGCGACTATGATGTAGACGGCGTCACCTCAGTGGCCATGTTTTATGGCTTTTTGAAAAATTTGCAAGCTCACACAGACTTCTATATACCAGATCGGTATGCTGAGGGGTATGGCATTTCTATGCAAGCTGTTAGCTGGGCGGCCCAAGCTGGATTTAAGCTGATCGTTAGCCTAGACTGTGGCATCAAAGCCACAGCTTGCATACAACAAGCCAATGCCTTGGGAATGGATGTGATTGTAGCCGATCATCATGAGCCGGGTGATGTATTGCCTGATGCCTATGCCATCCTAGACCCCAAACAACAAGATTGTGCGTATCCGGACAAAGCATTGTCTGGGTGTGGTGTGGGTTTTAAGTTACTCCAAGCTTTAACATTACAGCAAGGCCTTCCGGAAGAAAACGTATATGATTATTTAGACCTGGTGGCCGTCAGTATTGCTTGTGATATCGTACCGATTGTGGGAGAGAATAGAGTTCTGGCCTATCACGGATTGAAAAAGCTAAACACTGTGCCACGACTTGGCCTAAAGGCATTGATAGAAATATGTAACTTAAAACCACCTTTGAGCATTGCTCAGCTTGTCTTTAGTCTGGGCCCACGCATCAATGCCGCAGGCAGGATGGATCGTGCCAACCTGGCTGTACGCCTTCTCTTGGCAAAAGACCCAACAGAGGCAGCGCCCCTGGCCCATACCCTTAATCAGAAAAACATTCTAAGGAGAGATATAGACCACACGACGACCGAGGAGGCCATTGCCATGATCAATGCCAACTCCCACCTGGTAAGTGCCAAAACGACCGTATTGTTCAAAGATAATTGGCACAAGGGCGTGATTGGTATTGTTGCTTCGCGGTGCATTGAGCAACACTACCGCCCTACGGTCATCCTCACGGTTGCTCAAGGCAAGGCTACGGGCTCGGCCCGCTCTGTAGCAGGTTACAATATTTATCAAGCCCTCTCAGCCTGCGCAGACTTGTTGGATCAATACGGAGGGCATGCCTATGCAGCAGGACTTACCTTGCCCCTGGAACATCTAGAAGCTTTCCAACAACGCTTTGAAGAGGTAGTGGCCAGTAGCATCGCAGATGAACTACTTATTCCTCCCCAGGAGATTGATTTGCCGCTTGTGTTTGAGGAGATCAACTTTAAGTTTCACAACGTCATCAAGCAGATGGCTCCCTTTGGAACTGGCAATATGAAGGCAGTTTTTTCTACCGAAAAAATAGTGGCTAGAAGCTATAATATCCTGCAGGGGAAACACCTGAAGCTGTGCGTACACCAACAAGGTTCTGACCATGTGCTAGAAGCCATTGGGTTTGGGCTGGCCTATTACGAACCACTCGTGTGTGCACAACTGCCTTTCAGCATGGTCTACACCATCGAAGAAAACAACTATTTAGGAAAAAGAAGCTTACAATTGAACATCAAAGACCTGCGAGCAATGTAAGGGTTATTGAATTAACTTTACCCACCCAAGAAAATATACCCCCCTTATGCAATTACGTGCCGAAAATTTAGTGAAGAGGTACAAAGGCCATGCCGTAGTCAGGGACGTTTCCCCTACTGTGTCGCAGGGTGAGATTGTAGGGTTACTAGGCCCTAACGGTGCTGGTAAGACTACTACTTTTTATATGATCGTGGGGTTGGTGAAACCTAATGAGGGGGAAGTATATCTGAATGAAGAGCGCATCACATCACTGCCGCTATACAAAAGAGCACAAAGAGGGATTAGTTATTTGCCCCAAGAAGCTTCCATTTTTCGCAATCTTACTGTAGAGGAGAATTTGATGGCTGTATTGGAGATGACTGACCTTCCCAGGAACGAGCAAAAAGAAAAGATGGAAACCTTGCTTGCAGAGTTTAGTATCACCCACATCAGAAAAAATAAGGGTATGGTTTTGTCTGGCGGAGAGCGCAGAAGGACAGAGATAGCCCGGGCGTTGGCCATAGACCCTAAGTTTGTACTACTCGATGAGCCGTTTGCTGGGGTTGATCCCATTGCTGTGGAGGAAATTCAGACGTTGATAGCGCAGTTGAAGAAGAAAAACATTGGCATCCTCATCACCGACCATAATGTCAATGAAACACTTTCTATTACAGACCGGGCTTACCTTATGTTTGAAGGCAGCCTGCTTAAGTCTGGTACTGCTGAAGAGCTGGCCGAAGATGAAAAGGTACGCAACGTCTACCTAGGCAAATATTTTGAGTTGAAGCGGAAATGGTAACAAAAAGACCACATGAGCAATAGATACGTTGCAAAAGTGTTGCGTTGCCCTATTGCAGCAAATTTTATCTTGCTATTCGGATGATTACTTGACGCTAAACTGGCTGTGTATGATGCACTTGATTGACATAGATGGGCTTATTATAGGCGCCTTTTTGTTCCTTACTCTCGCGGTAGGTCTTTGGGCGGGTAGGGGTGTTAAGGACATGCGGGAGTATACCATTGCCAACAAGCAATTTGGCACGGGGGTGTTGACGATGACCATGTTGGCTACTTACATCACAGGATCAAAAGGGATTGGATATGTAGGCTATGTTTTTGACGATGGGATCCTGCCTGTTTTTTCTCTTCTCCTTTGTGGAGCCATTGTCACTTTCTTGGGCATTGCTCGGTACATCGCTCCTCGCATGCAGCGTTTCGAAGGTTGTTGGACATTGCCTGAGCTGATGGGTCTTTTTTATGGACAAAGGGCAAGATTCTGGATGGGTATCCTAGGTACTTTATACAGTGTTTCTTTGGTGGCGTTACAAATGATCTGGCTTGGCTATATTGGGGTGTTGTTTAACCTACCAAGCCAATTAAGCATCTTCTTAGGAGGCCTCTTTCTGGTAGTTTATGCTGCTCGTGGAGGGATGAAAGCGGTGGCTGTGACCGATGTGTTACAGTTTATTGCTATTCTGGTTTTTGTGCCTCTGGTCGCTTACGTAGTGCTCTATCGTGTGGGAGGCATCAAGGCATTATTCAGTCAAGTACCTACAGCAGCATTCGATGTGTTACACCATCCCAGTCGTAAAGACTATGTGTTCTATTGTATATGGGACCTTTTTCCTGCTTTTCCCCTCAGCTTGCCTTTCATACAGCGTATGCTCATGGCAAAAGACAAGCCGCAGCTCGTTAATAGCTACTATATAAGCCTGGGTTTTCTCATCGTTTTCTACTCGTTGTTGACATTGATTGGCTTGGCTGCCATTGTGCTGCGCGCAACCACTGATGCAAATATGCCCGCACAGGGTAGCAATGTATTTGTCTACCTCGTTAAGCATTACCTGCCTCTAGGGGCAAGAGGAGTCATTGGTGCTGGATTTATCGCGGGCGTGATGTCTACTGCTGACTCTTTCTTGCATTCTGCCGGAGTAGCGCTGGTGCATGATGTACTACAACCCAGGATGAAGCAACCAATAGATGCGCTCAAGTTAACCAGGTACCTTACGTTTTTCTTGGGCCTTACAGCACTGTTGTTGGCACTATTCCACAAAGCGCTGCCTAGGGAGCAATATGGGGGAGTGGATCTAGGTAGGGGATTAAATTTTATGACAGAAATCGTAGCGCTAGTCTTTACCATTCCCCTGGTTGCTGGTATTATGGGACTTAAGACAGCGTCGCGCTCTTTATTAATATCATCTATCGTTACGGTTGCGGTATTTGTGTGCAGCAGATACTATATCACGCATGAGTTCATCATCCCTGTAGCTATTGCTGCGAATGCGTTGAGTTTCTTTGGTACGCACTACTTGCAGAACCGAGGCTTCGCGGTAGTCAACCGAGCAGCAGAACAGCAAACAGCCTACTTATGGAACCCCACCTGGCAAGGCACCGGCAAAAGATTGGCTAGCTTTTTTCCTACTGCTGAGAAACTGTTAAGCTACTCCCGGCATAGCCTAGAAAAGTATGGAGCCAATCCTACCCCATTTGCCCTTTTCATGTCATTGAGTTACATGATACCCTTCTTTATGCATAGTTACGCAGCACCAGCTGCCTACAACTGGCTATTAGGCCTCAGGAGTATTGGGGCACTACTTTGTGTGGGATTACTCCTCAAGGCCTATTGGCCCAAGAAGTTCTTATCCTATTTCCCTACCTATTACCATCTTACCCTACTGTATTGCCTGCCATTCACAGCTAGCTTCCTCTTCTTTCTCGAAGGAAGCAGTATAGAATGCCTGGTCAATATCACTTTAGCTATCCTACTGCTTATTACGCTGGTAGACTGGGTCACCTTTGTGTTATTAACCTTAGTGGGTACAGTACTTGGTATTGCTGTCTATTCGATGCTGCTTGGAAATTCCATTGTTGCACCCGATAGTGACACCGTGTATACATTGGTATATACGCTGACGTTCTCTACGCTCATAGCCCTCTTATTTGCAAGACGCAAAGAACAACACTTTGCTGCAAAGCTCCGTGAGATAGAAGAACAGCATCATACTGTGCAGCGAGCAGAAGCATACACGCACCCTGCCACATTACGCATAGCCAGCATGATTGATAAGCAAGTGCAAGAGGTCGCAACCCTGTACCACCAGCCAGGCCCTCCCGATGCAACAACGCTGCAAAAAGGTGAGCTGAACGCAGCCCCTGATTTTCTGCATTATTTCTTCCCCACAGCCCTGGAAGTGATCAAGCAAGGTACACACATGAACAAGCACCTTGTCGAGGTGATGACTGCAGAGTACATTGCTCCTGAATTAACACTGCGTTCCATCCAAGCATGCATGGCAGCCATTGTAGAAGGGTATAGCACTCGCTACCAACAGGAAATAGAGGCAG
>Ga0316608_1000153_pt1 | contig 37011 bp, 27 predicted proteins | sample MIS2016152B_MG_FD_207673 | JGI IMG/M metagenome (GOLD analysis project Ga0316608, IMG submission 207673) | Microbial mat bacterial communities from Middle Island sinkhole, Lake Huron, Michigan, United States - MIS.2016.152B | ecosystem: Environmental > Aquatic > Freshwater > Lake > Sediment... | reverse complement strand
GGTTGCCGAAAGATAACTCCAGGTGCTTTGCGTTCCAGGGGCATCTCATATAGCTCTCCGGTAACAGGGCCTTTCCCGTCAACAGGTTCACCAATAGTATTCACTACCCTCCCTAACAATCCTTCTCCGACCATTATTGATGCTATACGCCGGGTACGCTTAACAGTATCCCCTTCTTTTAACGATTCTGAATATCCTAATAGAACGGCTCCAACATTATCTTCTTCCAGATTAAGTACAATTCCTTTCATTCCGTTCTCAAATTCAATCATTTCATTCGATTGAACATTTGAAAGACCATAAATACGGGCTATACCATCGCCCACTTGTAGAACAGTACCAACTTCTTCAAATGCAGCTTCCGATTTAAAACCTTCAATTTGTTGTTTTAATATCGCTGAAACTTCTGCAGGTTTAATATCTGCCATATGTAGATCTATATTATATGAAAACTAATTTTTTGAATAGTTCGGTTTTAGTAAAGCTTGCCGCATCTTTCGTAAGCTACTGGCAACGCTTGCATCATATTGCTGGTCGCCAACTTTAAGTATATACCCCCCCAATATCTCCGGACTTAATTTATGCTCAACTTCAATCTGAGCCTGGAAAGTTCGGGACAGAATTTCAGTAAGACGAGTATTTTCTTTGTCATCAAGAGGAAGAACAGTAGTAATAAGAGCAGTTTTAATCCCCTTTCCTTCAGCATAAATGTTTAAAAATCGCCTGCATATTCCTTCAAGGTTTTGTTCACGCTTATTTTTTACCAGAATGGTTAAAAAATTTAATGTTAGGGCATGAATTTTATCTTTAAAAATAGCAGTAATTGCATTAATTTTAAGAGAAGGTTTAATAACAGGGCTTTCAATTACCATTTTAAAATCGGGAGCATATTTAATTGAACCGGAAATAACCAATATATCATTCTTTATCTGATCTAAAAGGTCTTTTTCCTTTCCTAAAAGATAAAATGCTTTGGCATATCGAACAGATATTGTGCTTAAGTCCATTTTCTTTCAGGATTTCTAGTTTAATTTCATGTCGTTCATCAAATTATCAATCAAATCTTTTTGATTTTTATCATTCTCAAGATTCTGACGTAATACTTTTTCGGCAATTTGAAGGGAAAGATTTGCAACTTGATCTCGGATTTCAGAAATGGCAGCAATTTTTTCATTGTTGATAGTTACTTTAGCAGCTTCCATAATGCCTTTAGCTTCCTGACCAGCAATTTCTTTAGCATCGCTAATGATTTTATCTTTCATTGAGCGTGCTTCTTTTAAAAGTTTATCTCTCTCAACCCGAGCTTCAGCTAGAATTTTCTCGTTACTTGCCTGAAGCTTTTCCATTTCCTCTTTTGCCTTTTCCGCAGATTTTAAGGCATCTTCAATAGTCTGACTACGATTTTGAATGGCTTTAAGTGTTGGCTTCCACGCATATTTTGTTAAAATAAATAATACGGTTAAAAAAACCAATAACATCCAAAATAATGTCCCAACATCCGGGGTAATTAATTCCATAACGCCCTTTATTAATTAATTAAAAGAAATATAGCAGATCAGAATGAATATGCCGACCTGCAGGAATTTCTAAGTTTTAGATGAAGAGGATTAATAAACAGATAATCATTGCAAAGAATGCGGCTCCTTCAACTAAAGAAGCTGTAAGGATCATGTTTGAACGAATATCGTTTATAGCTTCAGGTTGGCGGGCAATTGCCTCTACTGATGATCCTCCGATGCGACCAATACCTATACCAGCTCCAATTGCAGCTAACCCAGCTCCAATACCTGCACCTGTTTTTGCAATAGCAGCATTTGCAACTGCTTGTAAAATAATTGATAATGTTAACATATAAATCCGTGTTAGTTAATTATTATTAATGATGGGCTTTTTCAAGAGCCATTCCAAAATACATTGCTGATAATAAAGTAAAAACATACGCTTGTATAAACGCAACCAATAATTCTATAAACATCATAAATATAGAAAAGCCAATGGACAAAATCGAAATTCCATACCCTCCGATAGGGCTCATATTACCAAATATAAAAATCAAGCTTATAAAACCAAGAATGATTAAGTGGCCTGCAGTAATATTGGCAAAAAGACGAATCATTAAAACAAAAGGCTTTAAGAAAACCCCCATTATTTCAATGAAAGGTAATAAAGGAATTGGAAATTTTAATAATAAGGGAACTCCGGGCATATTGATTATATGTACCCAATAATCTTTTGTTCCGCTAACCGTTGTAATAATAAATGTTAGCAAGGCCAATACCAAAGTAATTGCAATATTTCCGGTTAAATTTGCTCCTCCTGGGAAAATTGGAATTAGTCCTAACATGTTATTAATCCAGATAAAGAAAAAGACGGTTAAAAGATAAGGAAGGTATTTTTCATATTTATCCTCTCCAATAGCTGGTTTCGCAATATCATCACGTACAAAAAGTATAAGTGGTTCTAAAAATGCCTGCACACCCTTAGGAGCCTTGTTTGGGTTCTTCCGGTATGTTTTTGCAATCCCGAGAAAAAGCCAAAGCATAATTGCAACTCCAATAAAAAGAGAGGTAATATTTTTTGTAATGGAAATATCAAAAGGCCTAACAACAGCGCCTCCTTCCATTTCTTCAACTACCTTTCCTTTATACTTTCCTTCTTTTTCAATTTTAAAGCTTTTATAACTTTCATGTCCATGGTGAAATTTCGAAGAAATGAAGATATTCAAACCACTGGTTTTACTATACACAATTACCGGGAGTGGAATAGAAACATGATGACCTTTCCATGAAAGTATATGCCACTCGTAGGCATCCTTAATGTGGTCGAACATAAACTCCCCTGCGTTAAAAGCTTTTTTCTCAGCAGGATTTTCGCTATGGTTCTTATTTTCAGGTTCTGAACTAAATGCAACAGTACCTACAACTAAGCTAGTGATTAAGAATATTATAATACTCAAAAAGACTCTTCTACATCTAAAGTTCATCGCTCGCTAAAAAATAAAATTAAAGTTAATAAAAACTATTTGCTTTTAAAACGGTTCGAACTAATTTTTTTCAGATGTTGCAGAATTGAAGAAATTTCATGGAAAGTGAATACTACATAGAATAGTAAAAATGCTACCAGAAAAACTTTAATCTGAGGTATTCCTGAAAAAACAACAGCAAGAATAAATATTAAATAGGCAAAAATCTTTAACATAGTAGATGCCAAAAAACGACGGGTAAATGCTTCTGAATTGTTATAGGAAGTATAAATCAGATAGGAAAAAACGCCTGCATTTATTAAAAAAAGAGTTAGAATAATAAAATAGACCCACACACAGTAAAAAGAAGGGAAGAAAAAATGAGTGAATAAGTAATAGGTGATAGATAAAATTACTGAGATGATTATAGATTGATATAAATAATTAATAACAGCTTTAGGCATGTGGAAGTTACTTTTTAGGAGTTAAGAAATCTTTAATGGCAAAATAAATAGCGATTATAACCGATAAAAATGCAAATACAATTGTGAAAATTTTGAACTTAAAATCAAAAAACTGGTCTATTTTAAAACCTGCAAATGTAACTACTCCAATAATAGCAGCCATTTGAAATGCCAAAGCTGAATATTTTCCAAGAAAATATAGATTATTTTTTTCAGATGATTTGGGCTTCTCAGATTGCATCAGGTTTTTGATCCTCTGTCATTTTGCAGTTTCCGGTAAAATTACATCCTGGTTCAATCGCAAGCCGGTTTGTAACAATATCTCCAATCACCTTAGCTGTTGCTTTTAACGACAATAATTCAGAAACATTAAGCTTTCCTTCAATGATACCATAAACATCCGCATTTTTGCAATTGATAGTTCCTAAAACCTTTCCCGATTCTCCAATTACGAGTTTTCCTTTAGAATTAATATTTCCATTAAGGTAGCCATCTAAGCGGATGTCGCCATTTGAACTTATGTCACCTGTTATTTCGGTACCAGTAGTAATTGTATTATGCGAATTAGGTTCGTTTTCAACAAATTTAGCCATAGCGACAAGGATTTCTTTATGAGTTAAACTAGAATTCTAACAAATATATAAAATCTTAAAGTTATTTTATGATAGAGATATAAAAATAAACTATCTAACTATTATATATCCAAACTGTATTCTCAAAATTATCAACAAAAAAAGACCTTCCTGTTAAGCAAGAAGGTCTTAAAATATTACAATATTATCGGATTAAGAATTATATGCCCATTTTAAATAAATTGAACCCCATGTAAACCCACCTCCAAAAGCAGCTAGAATTATTTTATCTCCTTTTTTAAGTTGCTTTTCCCATTCCCATAAACATAAGGGAATTGTTGCAGCAGTGGTGTTTCCATAACGTTCAATATTAATCATAACTTTCTCTTTGTTAAGTCCCATCCTACGAGCAGTTGCTTCAATAATTCTTAAATTAGCCTGGTGTGGAACGAGCCATGAAAGATCATCAGGAGTAATATTATTCCTTTCCATCATTTCTACAGCAACATCAGCCATTTTTGAAACAGCAACTTTAAAAACAGTTTGTCCTTCCTGATGAATATAATGTTCACCAAGTTCAATAGTTTCTAAGGAGGATGGTTTTAAAGAACCTCCGGCTTTAAGATATAAATAATGTCGTCCTGATCCATCTATTTGAAGTATTTGATCAATCACACCAACATCTTCTACACTGGGCTCAATTAGCATGGCAACTGCAGCATCACCAAAAAGAGGACAGGTAGTTCTATCAGAATAATCAGTGATAGCAGACATCTTATCAGCAGCTACTATTATAACCTTTTTATATTGCCCTGACTGAATAAACTTATTGGCGGTTTCTAATACAAAAAGAAAGGAAGAACAAGCAGCACTTATATCATAGCCCCATGCATTTTTTATACCAACTTTATCTGCAATTATACATGCTGTCGAGGGAAAAAACATATCGGGAGTAACAGTTGCAACTAAAATAAGGTCAATTTCATCCGCAGAAACCTGAGTTTTTTCCAAAAGCTTTTTAACAGCTTCAGCACCCATATCAGAAGTGGCCAACCCTTCTCCTTTTAAGATGCGACGTTCTTTTATTCCAACCCGCTGCATTATCCATTCATCAGAAGTATCGACCATACGGCTTAACTCTTCATTTGTAAGACGATACTCAGGTAAAAATGCATCAATGCCGGTAATAGCGGCTCTTATTTTCTCCATTAGTGAAAAAATTCCTTAATTTTTGATGGTAAATTTGCTTTGGTTACATCGTATGTGTGAAGAACCATATTTTTAATAGCAATTTCATTTGAAATCCCATGGCCAATAATAACATTGGAATTTACACCGAGAACTGGCGTTCCACCGTAGTTTTCAAAATTAAATCTTTCGAAAAATTCATCATTGATATTTCTTTTTCGAGTAAGCTTATAAAAAGCTTCAGCAGCTTTCAGAAGTATATTTCCAACGAATCCATCACAAACAATTACATCTACTTTCTTGAAATCAAAAAGGTCATTCCCTTCAACATTTCCAACAAAGTTAAAATCCTTGCTACCATGCATTAATTGAAACGCAGCTTTTGTCAAAAGATTCCCCTTTTCTTCTTCGGAACCTATATTAAGCAGTCCAACCCTTGGCCGAGGAATCTTATAGACAAATTCAGTATAGAGTGACCCTAATATTGCATATTGATACAGTATTTCGGGTTTACAGTCTGGATTCAGTCCAACATCCAACAGAATTGTAAATCCTCCATCCATCCGCGGTATTGAAGCGGTTATGGCGGGGCGTAAAATTCCTGGAATAGTTTTAACGGTCATCATGGTACCCACCATCATTGCACCTGTACTTCCTGCACTTGCAAATCCATCTATTTCTCCGGCATGTAGCCTTTCGAAACCTACGTAAATGCTCGATTTGGTTTTCTGAGCGAATGCCTTAGCTGGGTGGTCCCCCATTCCAATAACTTCCGGAGCATGAACGATGCTAAACAAACCCGCGTCAGCATTGTATTTTAAACAAAGTGAACGAATTATTTGCTCATCTCCAAAAAGCACCAGTTCTACCTCAGTAGGCAATTGTTTCTGGGCTAGGATTGCTCCATGAACTGTAACTTCAGGAGCAAAATCTCCTCCCATAACATCTAAGCCTATCCTCATAATAGAAAATTATGATTAAAAATGACTATTAAGCAGCAACCTCTTTTTCAATCGCAAGCTTACCCCGGTAATATCCGCACTCTGGACAAACCCTGTGGTATAATACTGTGGCATTGCAGTTACTGCATTTCGCCGTAGTTGGAACAACAGCCTTGTCGTGAGTTCTCCTCTTATCCCGTCTCTGCTTCGAATGTCTTCGTTTCGGATTTGGCATTTTAAATTATATTTAGTTATTATTAAAAATACGTTTTAAATCATCCCATCTGGGATCATTTCTTGATTTATCTTCATTTATCGATAATCCTTCCAAGCGTTTTAACATTTCTTTATTACAAATTGGATTACCTTTTTTATCTAAAGGATGAACTCTTTTATATGGTAAACTTAAATGAATATACTCATAAATATACTGCGAAAGGTCTATATCACTTTCTTGTAACGAAAGTATTAATAACTCATCTGTCTCTTCGCGATTTTCTTCTCCAAATTTAGCATATAAAACAGTATGATATTCTATATCCATTTCAAATTCGTCCAGACATCTATCACAAGTTAACAAAACTTTTCCATGTAAATCAAATTCAAACTCAAGAATAAGTGTTTTTTTATTAAGAATAACGTGAACATCAATGTCTCCTTTTTGAATTTCACTATTCTCAAAATCTTCAAAGAACTTGTCACCTACTTTAAAATCAAATTGATGAAGATCATTAGATAATCCCTTATATCCTATAACATATTGACTATGACGCTTCACCACTATTTTTTTTCAACGTGCAAAAGTATAAATTTAAATCTTAATAAAAAAAGAAAAAAGAAAAATAGGCTTATTATCTCAACTGATCATTGATCTTATTTGATTTCAAAAGCCTGTCAAATAAAAATAAATTCATACTTATGCCCTTGTTACGGAAATTAGAACTAATTTTGCAACCCATTTTTTGAAATTTGTGAAGTATGATTAAAGAGTTGAGAAATATCGCCATAATTGCCCATGTTGACCATGGTAAAACAACACTTGTAGATAAATTACTGGTAAGTGGTAAAATATTTAAGGACCATGAAACCCCTGGTGATTTGATAATGGATAGTAATGAACTGGAACGCGAACGGGGAATTACCATTTTGTCAAAAAACGTATCAGTTGAATACAAAGGGGTTAAAATTAATATCATAGATACTCCAGGCCATGCTGATTTTGGTGGTGAAGTTGAGCGGGTATTAAATATGTCGGATGGGGTTTTGCTTTTAGTTGATGCTTTTGAAGGCACAATGCCTCAAACACGCTTTGTTTTGCAGAAAGCTGTTCAGTTGGGACTTAAGCCAATAGTTGTTATTAACAAGGTAGATAAACCAAATTGCAGACCTGAAGAAGTACAAGAAGAAGTATTTGAATTGATGTTCAATTTGGAAGCTTCAGAGGACCAACTAAATTTCCCTACCATATATGGTTCTGCTAAACATGGCTGGATGTCGAACGATTGGAAGAATCCTACCACAGATATTGCTCCGTTGCTTGATTGTATAATTAAACATATTCCTGCTCCAAAAATAAACAAAGGAACGGTTCAGATGCTCATTTCCTCGCTTGAATACTCATCCTATGTTGGCCGAATTGCAATTGGGAAACTTCAAAGAGGAGAATTAATTGATAACCAAATGGTTTCGTTAGTTAAACGTGACCAATCCATAGTAAGAACCAGAATAAAAGAAATTCTTATATTCGAAGGATTGTCCAAACGGAAAGTCAATAAAGTTCAGTGCGGTGATATTTGTGCTTTAGTTGGAATAGAAGGATTTGGAATTGGGGATACTATTGCTGACTTTGAGTCTCCGGAAGCTTTGGAGACAATTGCCATTGACGAACCAACCATGAGTATGTTATTTACTATTAATAACTCTCCCTTTTTTGGAAAGGATGGTAAATTTGTTACCTCAAGACACCTAAAAGACAGACTTGACAGAGAACTGGAAAAAAATATTGCGTTAAGAGTTGAACCGGCTGATACAGCCGATGCTCATATTGTTTTTGGAAGAGGAGTATTGCACCTTTCTATACTCATTGAAACAATGCGACGCGAAGGGTATGAAATTCAGGTTGGCCAACCTAAAGTAATTATCAAAGAAATTGCTGGCGAAAAATGTGAACCCATCGAAATTTTAAGTATTGATTTGCCTGAAGAGTTTTCTGGAAAAGCTATTGAAATGGCTAATCGCAGGAAAGGTGAACTTATTAAAATGGAAAGAAAAATGGAAAGAATTCACCTGGAATTTAATATCCCTTCGAGAGGTATTATCGGTCTGCGAAATATGCTTCTAACTGCAACTTCGGGGGAAGCAGTTATGACTCACCGTTTCAAAGATTTTGAACCGCTAAAGGGAGATATTGAGAAACGACAGAATGGGTCGCTTATCGCAATAGAAACTGGATTAGCGATAGCATATGCGCTTGATAAATTACAAGATCGGGGAAAGTTTTTTGTAGATCCCTTTGATGAGATATATTCTGGACAAGTAATTGGAGAACATTCACGTTCCGGTGATTTGGGAGTAAATATTACTAAAACAAAAAAACTTACTAATATGAGAGCTTCAGGTTCAGACGATAAAGCCCGGATTGCGCCTGCAATTAAATTTTCGCTGGAAGAAGCATTAGAGTATATTCAAGAAGATGAATATGTGGAAGTTACTCCTAAAAGTATACGACTTAGGAAAATTCTATTGGATGAAAACGAAAGAAAACGTCAAAACAACAATAGCTAAACGGTCAATACTTTTTCTATTGCTTCAATCAAATTATCTACAAAATAATCTTCTTTTGGGATATAGCTTGTCGCACCATTAGAAAAAAAGCTATTTACGATTTCTTGATTGGGTTGATTTGAAAGTATTATGACTGGAACTATTTGGTCTTGTTTCCTGATTTCAATGAGTGTGTCCATTCCACTCATTGAATTATTATCCCCATTTAAGAATAGGTGATCTAATACAATTATATCTGGTTTCATTTCTAAATTCTTAATACATTCCTCTCCTGAAGGGAACACCTTAACTTTATATCCATCCCGACTATTAAAGGTATATTCTAATAAATTTTGAATTATCCTATCATCATCTACCACAAATATTAGCTTATTTTCCATAACAAAAATCTTTAGAAGGCTCCAATAATAATTAAATTTACAATTTTTCAGGTACAAACATACTTTAGTACGAAGAAATTTAAATTTTGTTTGACATTAATATTTTGTCATACATTCTTGCTTAAATTATTTATCCAGTAATTAGTTATGGAAATATTTTGCCAGAATTATTTATGTTTAGGTGAACAAATTCAACCTATTCAACCAATTGATATTAACAGTAAATTTTCAATTTATGAAGTATTTAGGGTAATAAACGGAGTACCTCTATTCCTTGAAAACCATTACTTAAGGTTAATCAATTCTGCTAAATTAATAAATAAAAAAATTCCATTCACTTTTAAAGAATTAAACGAATTAATAATAGAACTGATAACAATAAATAAAGCAGTTATAGGTAATATAAAAATTATAATTGGATATGAAACCAATAAAGACTGTGCAATTTCGTGTATTGGATTTATTCCGCATAAATACCCCGAGAAACAAGATTATGAGAAAGGTATAAAAATAATTTCTAAAATTTTTAAACGAGAAAATCCAAATGCTAAAATTCAAAATGAAAAATTGCGGTCTTCGATGAACCAATTTTTAGTTGAAAAAGAAGCATATGAAGTACTTTTAATACATCCCGAAGGTTACATTACAGAATGCAGCCGATCGAATATTTTTTTTATAGCATCTCAATCAGTAATAACCGCACCAGAAAGTGATATTTTACCCGGTATTACACGTGAATATGTAATAAATATTTGCAAAGAAAACAATATTGAGCTAAAAATCAAAAGACCTTCACTCATCGAATTAAATGATATGGATTCAGCATTTATAACAGGAACCTCTCCAAAAATATTACCTATTAATTCAATTGATAGTTTACGTTTTAACACAAATAGTAAAATAATGCTTTTTATTATGCATAGTTTTGAAAATTTAATAGATCAATATTTGATAGCTCATCAAAAATTACATTAAACTGGACACATTATTTACCTGAAACTTTATTTTAAACCTATTTTTAACATTGATAAAGAATTTATAAAAATAGAATGCAATACGATGTAATTATAATAGGTGGGGGTATTGTTGGACTTTCTACAGCAATGCGCCTAAAAGAAGCAAAACCTGAACTTAAAGTTGCTCTTCTGGAAAAAGAAAATGCTCTGGCTAAGCACCAAACAGGAAATAATAGCGGGGTAATACATTCGGGTATATACTATAAACCAGGAAGTTTAAAAGCGACCAATTGCATAAATGGATATAAATACCTTCTGGATTTTTGCAACAGAGAAGGCATTCCTTATGAGCTTTGTGGAAAAATAATTGTAGCGACCCGAGAAGATGAGCTCGCCCGGTTAGAAATCCTTTACCAAAGAGGTCTTCAGAACGGGCTAATTGAAATTAAAAAAATTAATAAAGACGAAATAAAACAATATGAACCTTACGCTACCGGAATAGCAGGAATATGGGTCCCATATACAGGAATTATCGATTTTAAAGATGTTTGCTCAAAATATGCTGAAATATTTGCCGATAGATATCAAGGAGAGATATTTCTAAATCAAAAAGTTGAAAAAATAAACATAAAAACCGGCTATTCAGAAATTATCACTTCAGATAAGGTTTTAACAACTAAGCTTGTAGTAAATACTTCTGGACTTCATTCTGATAAAATTGCACTATTAACAAATGAAAACATTGATGTACGAATAATTCCATTCAGGGGAGAATACTATGAAGTAGCAAATGAAAAATGCCATTTGGTAAAAAACTTAGTTTATCCTGTCCCAGATCCAGCATTCCCGTTTCTAGGGGTGCATTTTACCCGCAGATTAAAAGGGGGAATAGAAGCAGGACCAAATGCTGTTTTTGCCTTCAAAAAGGAAGGCTATAAAATGTCTGACTTTAATTTGAGCGAATTTACCAGTGCCATCGCATGGCCAGGGTTCCAAAAAGTAATGTTGAAATATTGGAAAATGGGTGTAGGTGAATATTATCGAAGTTTCAGTAAATCGGCATTTACAAAAGCGCTTCAACGAATATTGCCAGTAATTGAAAAGGGTGATTTATTAAAAGGAGGAGCTGGAGTCAGAGCGCAGGCATGCACCAAAGATGGAGCACTTATTGATGATTTTTTAATTATTGGGGATAAGAATATTATTAATGTATTAAATGCACCATCACCTGCTGCCACCGCTTCATTAGCTATAGGAAAAACAATTTCTGATTTGATATTAGCAAGGTTGTAGTATGAGAATTATTTTTATATTTATATTATTCTCTTTTATATCAAGAGCATATTCTCAGAAATATTTTAAAACAAGTGGCGGAGAATTAATTTTTTCGTCCAGCGATTTTAGATCTTCATCGGCAAATTCTGCTTCAAAAATAAGATTCAGTGCATTTTTTCATTATAACTCCTACTTTCATTACGATATAACAAACTACTTTGGGGTTTTTTCAGGGTATTCAATTCGCAATTTAGGATTCATTTATACTTTTCGTGACACAACATTTAAAAAAAGAGCATATACTATTGGAATTCCTATTGCATTAAAACTTGGAAATTTTAAAGATGAAACTTATGGAATTTTAGGAGGTGAATTTGAAATCCCATTCCATTATAAACAAAAAATAATTGAGGGCAAGGAGAAATTGAAATATTCTGCATGGTTTGATAACAGAGTAAATTTTTTCCTCCCATCTGTATTTATTGGCTTACAATTAAAAAATGGATTTTGTTTTAAAGCAAAATTTCATTTAACAGATTTCTTAAATAAGAGCTTTAAAGGAAATGATTTTGGTTCTTTAGTAAGTTATAAAGATTTAAACTCAAGATTATTTTTAGTATCGTTATCCTATAATATTAAAACAGCGAAACTAAAACGACCTTTAAAAACTGAGAATAATGCAAAATATGCCGTTTTAAATATTGAGGGAACTTCTCTCTAAAACCATAAAAGGGAGTCGCATTATTGCTTTAAAATCATGCCCTAAGTCGTACATCATATCATCACCCGATTCAAAAAACCAATTAATGTAAACATTATTACCATTCTCGTAAAATTTTTCAAAAAGTGTAAATATTGTCATTAATGAACGGTTGGAACTACTGTTGGCATATTCAAGTAAAATATTTATTTCAGTAACAGGAAATGGTTTTTTTGAATATTCAGCAATTGTTTTAAACAATGGCTCAAAAAAGGTTAATGAATTCTCAGGTATCGATCTTCCAGCTATAACCAAAACACCATCCTCAAATTTAACAAAAGGAGTATTTTGGGATTTCTGAATAATAATGCTCATAAACCTTCGTTTTGAATTTTAAAGCAACTATACAAAATTCGATTATCTTTGTTTTTTATTTTTTAATTCTATTTCAAAGATACTTATTTTTTTTTCATAATTGCGCAACCATTTTGATCAATTACCATCTTGAAATGAAAAGCAATTTTAATACACAAATTTGATATAAAAAAGAACAACTTTAAAAGTTGTACGTACAACCACATGTTTTAATTTAATGGAATTTGATTTTGCTTCTCGCATTGAAATTTTTTAAATTAGATCTTTTTTCAGATTATGGTTTATAAATTGTTTTATTGAAAAATTAGGTTATTACTATTTTCTTAAATAATTATTATGAATAAAATTCATACATTTTTTTATAAATTAATTAGATACTCCCGAACTAGTCTTCCCTCATGGATTATTTTCAATTTCGATTTATTTATTTGTGTTGTTTCAATTACCCTTGCCTATTTATTACGGTTTAATTTTCAAATTCCTAACGAATACTCTTCAGTATTAACAATTTCTATAATTTTAGTTCTTACAGCTAGGATAATTACCTTTTTTATAGGTAAAACATATTCCATGATTATAAGGCATACCGGTTTGAGAGATCTTACCAAAATGATCTTGGTTTTATGCTTAGGTAGCTTTTTGATTATGAGTTTTAATCTAGTTTATTACAAGATTAATAATGCTAGAATATTTATCCCTCTTTCGGTAGTCATCATGGAGTTTTTTATTACAGCCTATTTAATGACTGCTAGTAGGTTATTAATAAAATTTTTCTATCTAGAATTTAAAAGTAAAACAAAATCAAAGACTAATGTATTAATTTTTGGAGCTGATGAACTAGCAGTTGCTGCTAAAAGGGCACTAGATTTAGATGTTGATACGAATTATAAAGTGGTTGCTTTTATTGATGACCACAAACAGAATCATAAAAAAAACATTGAAGGGATTAATATTTTCCCCCTTTCCAAACTAGAATCGTTAACAAATAAATTTGACATTGATAGTTTAATAATTGCAAAAAACTATTTAAACCCGGTAAAGAAAGGTGAAATTGTTGAATTATGCTTAAACCATCACATAAAGGTTCTTACTGTTCCCCGTATCAAATCATGGATAAACAGCGATTTTAGTGCCCGTCAATTGAAACAGATAAATATTGAAGATTTACTGGAACGTGACCCGATCAATCTTGACAGTTCCTCAGTTCGTAACCAATTGAAAAACAAAATTGTATTAGTTACAGGAGCTGCAGGTTCAATTGGAAGTGAAATTGTAAGGCAAATTTCGAACTACGAGCCAAAGAAAATTTTGCTTTTGGATCAGGCTGAAACTCCACTGCATAGTCTTGAACTGGAGTTAACTGAAAAATGTTTGTTCAATGACTATGAAATTATTATTGGCGACGTTTGCAATAACGCCCGAATGACAAAGATTTTTGAAAAATTTAATATTGATATTATATACCATGCTGCTGCTTATAAACACGTTCCTATGATGGAGAGTAATCCCGCAGAAGCTATTCATAATAATGTTATTGGAACAAAAATTTTGGCGGATCTAGCTGTAAAATACAATGTTGGTAAATTTATTATGATTTCGACGGATAAAGCTGTTAATCCGACCAACATAATGGGTACTTCTAAGCGGATTGCCGAAATGTATACTCAATCGTTAAATAATATCACTACCACCTCATTTATTACTACCCGTTTTGGTAATGTTCTTGGTTCAAATGGTTCTGCAATTCCGTTATTCAAAAAACAAATTGACCAAGGGGGGCCTGTAACTGTAACTCATCCGGAAGTCACCCGATTTTTTATGACTATCCCTGAAGCATGTCAATTGGTTCTTGAAGCATCAGCTATGGGAAAAGGTGGAGAAGTATTTATATTTGACATGGGAAAATCAATCAAAATTGTTGATGTTGCAAAAAATATGATTCGCTTATCTGGTCTTGAAGTTGGGCGCGATATTGAAATAAAATATACCGGACTTCGTCCTGGCGAAAAGCTCTATGAAGAGTTATTATGTACCACTGAAAATACTCTGCCGACCTATCATTCTAAAATAATGATTGCTAAGGTTGCTCTTATGGATTTTGATACCGTTTCGAATTGCATAAGCCAATTTGAAAAACTGGTAAAAAATCAGAATAATATGGAAATTGTTCGATTGATGAAGAAAATGGTACCCGAATATAAGAGCCAAAATTCTGTTTACGAAGTATTAGATAGCGTAAATAAACTATCTACTAATCCAATTGCTGTTAATTAATTTTTGTTATTCCCATAAATTGAAAATTTTAATTTCTCTTCTAGAGGATTTAAAGTTCCAGAATATTTAAGGGAAACAGAAAAAATGAAAAATGAGATCTGAAACTAAAAATATTTGTTTATTTAATAGTTGCAAAAACTGGGGAGGCGGCGAGAAATGGCACTTTGAAACTGCTCTGCGTCTAAGCGATTCTAATTACAACTTAATTATTTGTACAAACGCAAAAAGTGAACTTTACCAAAAACTATCTTCCACAAAAATTCCAAGATATCGATTTGGCATAACCAATTTAAGCTTTTTGAATTTATTCCTGATTTATAAGCTTGTAAAGCTCTTTAAAAGTGAAAAGGTCTATACCATAATTCTGGGATTACCTTCGGATGTTAAAGCGGCTGGGATTGCCGCAAAAATTGCCGGTGTTAAAAACATAATCTATCGAAGAGGTACGGCATTGCCAATTCGAAATTCCTTCCTAAATCGCTATTTGTTTAAGCATGTTATTACAAGGGTGCTGGCAAATTCGGGTGAGATCAAAAAGAAATTTTTTGAAAAAAATTCTGCTTTAATAAATATTGATAAAATTCAGGTGCTTTATAATGGTGTTAAAGTCAATGGAATTTCTTTTCCTGATAGAAATACAAAAAGTGAAGTTATAATAGGGAATGCTGGTCGGTTAGTAGAGCAAAAAGGGCAAATATTCCTGATTAGTTTGGCAAAAGAGTTATCGAATAGAAATGTAAATTATAAAATATTAATTGCCGGAAAAGGTCCTCTCAAGAAATATCTTATTGAGCATGCCGTTAAACACAAAGTAATTGAAAGAATAGTTTTTCTTGATTTTGTAGAAAACATTGAGAGTTTCTTAGATAAAATTGACATTTTTGTTTTGCCCTCCATACATGAAGGATCAGCAAATGTTTTAATTGAAGCAATGGCTAAAGCAAAACCTGTGGTAGCTTTTAATACCAGCAGCTTGCCTGAAATAATTTCTCATGGCGAAACCGGATTTTTGGCTGAACTCGGGAATATTCAGCAATTAAGTGATTATGTTTGTGAATTAGCTGAAGATATTGAACTTCGGAAAAAAATTGGATTGAATGCCTACCGCGATATCTCCGAAAGGTTTAATGCAACTACTCAATTCGAAAAGCTTCTCACTTTGTTAAATTAAATTTGTGAGAATAATTCTAATATTTTTCTTTTTATTGATCATCCCTGAAGTTTATTCTCAGGAAAAACAACTAAAATATTCTATTGAAAGTACATCGGTTATTTCAATTGGAAAGCGCCCTCCCTTTTGGTTATTTTCTAATCAATACGGAAAAATATCTGCTGAAAACAATAGCTCCTTATTACAACCCTCTATTTTTAAAACCTTAACATCTGATAAAAAATTCGATTATAGTTTTTGCATCGAACCAATTATTAAGTATGATGGTTCTGGCAAAATATATATGCAGCAATGGTTCGGTAATGTAAAATTCTATTTTCTTCAATTTTCCGCAGGTGCGAAAGAAGAGTTTTTTGGCAATCAGGATTCTTCGCTTTCCTCAGGGTTCATATTATGGTCGAAAAATGCCCGCCCGATGACAAAAATTAGCTTTGAGGCCCCAAACTATACTGTTGTTCCATTTACCTGGAAATATTTAGAATTCAAAGGTGGTATATCGCATGGATGGTTCGACAATAATGAATATAATAATAACGTTTGGTTACATCATAAATATGGTTTTTTAAGATTAGGCGGTAGACTTCCGGTTCATATTTCTTATGGCTTACATCATTATGCGCAGTGGGGAGGAGAATTGGAAGGGAAAAAACTACCCAATAAGCTTAAAGATTTTAAAAGCGTTTTTTTAGTGCGGTCCGGTGGAACCGATGCTCCTGGAAGTGAATCCCTCAACAAGCTGGGTAATCATCTTGGTTCTAAAGTATTTGGCCTGGATGCAGAATTGAAAGGTTATACATTTGCTTTCTACTGGCAAACTATATTTGAAGATGGGAGCGGATATGCCGGCCGCAATTACAAGGATGGGTTATTTGGATTTTCTATTCATTCAAAGGGAAAAAATAAGCTCATTAGTGGTTTTGTTTACGAATTTTTAAATACTACTGACCAAAGCGGAAGAATAAACGAAACCGATAGCATTAAGCCAAATGGGTTGATTTACGAATTGGGAGGTAATGATAATTATTTTAACAATGGAATATATATTGCCGGATGGTCATTTCGGGATATGATTCTTGGAAGCCCACTTATTACTTCACCTGCTATAATGCATGGTAATCGATTCAACTATATTCAAAACAATAAAATCACAGCACATCACTTTGGATTAGAAGGGTTTATAGGAACTATTAATTATAAATTTCTATATACCTATACTTTTAACTACGGTACAAATTTTATCCCAATTATGCCTGCTCAATCGCAGCATTCTCTTTTTTTAAATACCACAATTTCAGATAAACTTCCCTGGAATATTAAGCTCTCGTGTTCGGTTGGAGCTGATTTTGGTAAATTTTATGGGAATAATTTTGGGATTCAGGTTTCTCTTCTAAAAACCGGCTGCTTTTAAAGGGCTTTAACACAATATTCAAACGGTTTTCGCTTATCGATATAATTCAAAACAAAAAAGAGCAGAACCAAATCGCCTAGTAGAAATAGCAATGCGAATGAAGAATAGGTGAGGGCAAGTAAGGCAAATATAAAGCCTATAAGGTTTAGCGCCAATGCCAAAAGTGTGGTTTTTTGATGACTAAAACCCGATTGCACTATTCGTTGGTAGGCATGTTTGCGATGCGCTTCCGAAAGCTTTTCTTTATTTTTAATTCGGCGAAGCAATGTAATAGTTGCATCGAACCAAAAGACTGCCGTTAAAATTAGCCAAACCCAGATAGACGAAACCTCTTTATTTTGGTGGTAGATTGCCAAAACTGCCACCGTAAATCCTAATAAGGTACTACCAACATCGCCCATAAATATTTTCGCTTTGGGCCAGTTCCAAATGAGAAACCCCAAAGTTGATAAAGCCAATAGCATCCCTAGCTGATCTCCTGTAAGGACATAGATAGCAAAACCAATAAACACAATTTCCAAGCCTATATATCCATCAATCCCATCTAAAAAGTTAAACAGGTTTATTGCCCAGATAATTGCTATAAATGCCAGAGGAGTTAATAAATACCAAAGTTGAAAGTTAATTGTAGCAATCGGGATGTTTTGTAAGCCCACTAAAAACCACAAAGCCAAACCTGCGCAAATGAATTGTATAAGGAAACGAACACCCGGTTTGAGGTTGAAAACATCGTCGGCAAAGCCAATGAAGGATAAGGGTAACCCTGCCAGCAAGGCATAAAATAAGGAAGAATCCATATTGTTTTGGACGAAATAAAAAATTAATCCTCCAAACCATACAATGGCAATGGCTAATCCGCCTCCCCGGGGAGTGGGAATGCTATGCGAACTGCGATCGTTGGGGATATCTACGATCGATTTGCGAATCGCATACATCCGGACTAATCCGGTAAACACTAACGAGCCAATAAAAACTGCGAGATAAATCATAACTGAACCGCGAGAACAAGGTTCAAAGATAAATTTTTTGGTTGTTTATTTCGAAGGCCTTCATTAATATTTTAAGGTAAGGCAATGATTACTATCGGCTATTGTTTGCTAAAGTATTTCATATAATAGGGGAAAAGGCCTGAAAAACAAGATATATTACTAGTATTTTGTTAAGTATAACTTTGCATTTGCCATTACCCCCTAAAACCCCCAATTGGGGGACTTAAAATAAAGAATGTACAATCTTATGGTTAACATAACACTAGCATACAGGCGATAATTCAAAATAACGCCTGTGTTTAATAGCAATAACGATGTGGAAAAACACGGTATGGCCAAAGCAGGGGCAGGCCTATAACCCATTGCTGCTTAACCCCTAAATAACAAAATATTTAACCGGAATGTAACCTTAGTAATGCATATTCCGTTTCAAGTGATATAAATCATGTTTAACGGTTTGTCGCCTTAAATTTTTGCTTTTATGAATAAACCAACAAATTGTCTTCAAAATATAATAAAACGATTTGTTATTCTTATTCTAACTCTTCCTTTAACGGTTTGCTGTATTTGCGCTCAGGATATATCAGAAAGACTAAACTCCGAAGAACAAAAGAGATTTGAAAGTTTTAATGCCGTGCTCAATAACAATCGTTATGTGGAGCAACTCGATTCAGGATCATTCTATAATCTGCCTCTGGGAATAATGGGCGGGGCTAATGAAGATCCCGCCTATTCAATTACAATTGATGAAGTAATATTTTATCCGGATAAAGCCGTTTTTTGTGCATCCATGGTGCTTACCAATCCATTTAATAACGAAAAGATGGTTTTTGCCGCAAGCAATGTTGTTTTTTCCTATAAAGGTGGTATAGTTGGCACTTACCGATTGGAATTAATAAATGAAAAACCTGTATCAGTTTGCAAAGATATTGGCCTGCAGATTTTAAGTGGTTCATATGTAGAATGTGATTGCAAAGGTTTTCGTTCATTGAAACTGAAAGGCAGATTGCAACTATCTGAAGTAAAATATGTGCTTGCTGACATGCAAGGAACTGCTCAAGCTGGCAAAGTATCGGCTTATTTTGAAACAACTATACAAAATTGGAACGACTTAACTTTTAGTGTAAGTTTGGATCCTTTCCAATTAAAGCAATACCCCGATTTTACGTTTCAATGCGAAAACCTGGCTGTTGACTTCAGCGATTTAAGAAATCCGGAAAATTTGCGTTTCCCACAATCATATCAAAATAATTTTGCCGCTTCAATGATCAATTTATGGCGCGGAATATACATTGGCGAAGCAAACGTAATACTAGGAAATAAATTTAAACGGCAAAACGCTACCACTCCTATATCGATTGGCGTTCAAGATTTATTGATAGACGAATTGGGGTTCTCCGGTAAAATTTTTGGTCGTAACCTTTTAGGAATAAACGAAGGGAACTTAGCCGGTTGGAAATTCTCAATTGATGAACTAATGCTCGAATTTAACAAAAGTAATCTGGTAGGTGGTTCGTTGGCTGGATTAGTTCATGTCCCTGTTTTTAATGAAAATACTAATTTTATCTATGCTGCGAAACTTGATGTCATGGGGAATTATGCCTTTGTTGTTTCTCCTCAAGATTCTGTTTCGTTTAAATTATTTGGAGAGTCGAAACTCAATCTTTATAAAACTTCGTTTATAAGTATTGTATCCAAAGAGGATAAATTTATCCCAACAGCTTGCTTCAATGGAAATCTTTCAATAAATACTCCAGTTGCATCAAATTCGAAAGATGGGGCGAAAGTGAGTCTCTCAGGTATTGAATTTCAAAACTTCAGGGTATCAACACAGGAACCTTTTGTTGATATAGAATATTTTGCCTATCACGGTAATAATCAGGGGAGTTTAGCAAAATTTCCTATAACCATTAACGACATTATTCTTCGAAAATATAATGCCGGGCTCAAACTCTCAGTAATTGCATCAGTCAATCTTAAAAATTCGTCCGAAGAAGGATTCAGTGGGACTACCGGAATTTCGTTTCTGGCAGATCGGGATGGTTATCGATACAACTACAAAGGTTTGGAAATTGATAAAATCCGGGTTCAAATTGAAAAACCAAATGCGTTTTCCATTATTGGCGAAATTGCCTTTGCACGGGGTGATGAAATTTATGGCAACGGCTTTCGTGGAATGCTGAAAGCGACTTTCAACAAAAAGATAAATATTGAGGCTGTTGCTATTTTTGGAAATGTGAATGGGCTACGTTATTTCTTTGTCGATGGTTTATATGCTCAGGTTCCCGGAATTCAGGCAGGTCCAATTACAATTTTTGGTTTTGGAGGAGGTTTATATCACCACATGAAACAGCAAGTAGGCACGATAGATCCAAATTCATTTGGAGCTTCTTTGTCCGGAATAGTTTATAAACCCGATGAAACCATTGCTATTGGAATCCGGGCTACTGTTAAGCTTGGAATAGTAAAGGACGAGCTACTGAATGCCCAGGCAACTTTTGATATTTCGTTCACTCCCCATGGTGGGATTGCAGCCATATTGTTCGAAGGAAATGCCCAATGCATAACCCCGCCTGTAAATATTGATCTTTCAAAATTTAAGAAAATTGCCGGCAAAACGGCTGATCCGTTAGCTAATAAAAAACCCGATACTGGAACAGAGGAGAATCGAGGTGCAATTTCGGCCTCTTTGCATATGGTGCAGGACTTTCAAAAAGAGGTGTTCCACACTGACCTGGAAATTTATGTAAATATTGCAGGAGTATTAACCGGAGTGGGCATTGGAGACAGGGCTGGCTGGGCAGTAATGCATGCTTCACCAGATGAATGGTACATGCATATTGGTTCCCCCATTGAACCGGTTGGCTTAAGTTTACTCGACATTATAAAACTTAAGGCTTATTTCATGGCGGGTCATCGTTTGCCATCCACTTTGCCTATTAATCCAAGGGTAATGCAGATACTTGGGATTGACGAATCGAAAATTGCTGGCAAACGGAATGAGGTATCCATGCAGAATGCCAAAGGAATTGCATTTGGAGCCAGTTTTGAAGTAAGCACCGGTGATATGAACTTCTTAATGTTTTATGGTAGTTTCGACTTAGGTGCCGGGTTCGATATCATGTTAAAGAATAATGGGGCAAATGCTTATTGTAAAGGACGCACTTCTCCGGTAGGAATCAATGGTTGGTATGCAACCGGACAGGCATATGCCTACTTTGCCGGGAAAATTGGTATTCAGGCAAAGGTTTTTGGGAAAAGCAAAAAATTCGAAATTATTTCCATAGCCACAGCAGCTTTCTTAAAAGCAGAAGCTCCAAACCCGGTTTGGCTGGTTGGCTATGTTGGTGGCGAATATCGCATCCTAGGAGGAATGATCAAAGGTAAATGCCGTTTTGAAGTGGAAGTAGGCGAAAAATGCGAAATTATGGGAGGTAGGTCTGCTTTGGCAAACCTCGAACTTATAAGCGATGTCAGTCCATCAGACAAAGCTGGCGAAGTGGATGTATTTACAACCCCTCAGGTTGTCTTCAATGTTCCTGTGGAATCGATACAAAAGATTTCGGAAGATAATGGCATCCAAAAATATTTTCGTATTAAGCTTAACAAACTGGAATTGAAAAAAGGATCCCAGGTAATAGCTATTGAAAAAAACTGGAATAGAGCAAATGATGTGGTTCAAATTATTCCTGCTGCTATCCTCTCTCCAAAAACAGAATTTTCGTTAGAAACCGAAATAGCGTTTGAGGAGCTTGTAAATAATGTCTGGGCTCCATTTACCGAAAATGGTCAGCCGCTTACTGAGAAAAAGTCAATAAACTTTACAACGGGGGAATTGCCTGATAGAATCCCTATGAACGAAATAGCCTATTCCTATCCGATAGAGCGTCAGTATAATTTTATGCCGGGCGAATATAATCATGCCTATGTCATGTTTAAGCGCGATGTGCAGGTTTTCTTTGAAGAATCGCTCAAATATGACCGAAAAGCCCGCTGGACGAAAGGGGACAATGCTATTACTTCTGATATTAAGTATGTTACAGGCGAAAATATTCTTAACATCGACCTTCCGACAGGAATGGCGTTAAATAGTATTTATTCGCTGAATCTGGTGGCTATCCCAAAATCAGATAACAGCAATGCTGATCGGAATGTCATTACAAGCTTTCAAAACCAGGATACCGGAACTGACAGCATCAGCATGGAACAAAAGACCCGCGCAGCAGAAGGTACCATTACCACTACTGAAGAAAAGACCTTATTAACTTTCAATTTCAAAACCAGTCAATATAATACTTTTAACAGTCGCTTTAGTAACAGTCAGGTTGAGGTACGATCACTTTATGACCGGGGGTATTTTGAATTTTACCTTATTGCAGGGATTCCTGGAGGAGAGCCATTTGATGTGTTTGAAAGAAATGGGTTAGGTTTGGTAAAACCTTTAATAAAAATGGAGGCAGATCTTGCCAATACGCCCTGGTACAGTGAGGATGTTTTTCCTCATACCTACGAATATTACCCATGGTTTAATCATAAATCTATAATCTGGCGCGATACAGCCCAATATGGTCTGTATGCCAAAAAAGCGATCAGTATATGGCAGTCTGCGAGCTTCTCAACTTTATCCGATGCTGAAATTTCTGCAGGTATGCCTTTATCTGGTGTTACTTATTCGGATATATCGTACATGCCACCTTATTATTGGAACGAAGATTATATGGATATTAGCGACGGATTGGAATATTCCCTATCCAAATTGAGTGATACTGAAAAAGCAAATGCTCTGGCTAATCCAACTATCAGTTATATCAGAAATACTATAAAACTTCGGGCAGTTAAACCGGGGAATTATCCTGTTACCTTAAGTTATATGTTGCCTGGGAAAAATATTATTACTTCCAGTAAAACTTTTACTTTACATAGTAGCCTAAAAACCGATGCGAAAGATTTGTAATTCAAAACAATTGATTGTAGTTATCCTTCTCATATTGAGCCTTACAGCAAGTTTTGGGCAGGATACCCTCAGTTATTCATTACGGATAATGGCCCGTTCATATCCCGATTCCATCATGTTACGGTGGGCTCCGGTAAATTATGAAAACTGGCAAAAAGGAATGCGAACTGGTTACCTTGTGGAGCGTTACCTGATAGCGAAAGACGGTTCAGATATTCTCGAAAAGAGAAGTATAATTCTCACACAAATACCTTTAAAACCGGCATCTATAGCCAAATGGGAAAAACTTTCAGTTACTGAAAATCTGGCAGGGGTGGCAGCCCAGGCAATTTATGGAAAAGACTTTGAGTTGGAAGCACAAGGCTCTTCAGTTATGAACATCTTTAACCGTGCTTCTTCACAGCAAAACAGATATTCGTTTGCCCTATTTGCTGCGGATAACTCAGCCCCAGTTGCAAGGGCAATGGGATTAAGTTTTTCAGACCGGTCGGTGGTGAAAGGTGAAAAATATTTGTACATGGTTTATTTTGCCAATAAAGAAAATTCTTTAGGGGACACAGCTTATGCCGTTGCTTCTGCCAACGATATTGTTCCTTTGCAAAAACCAAACATTACTGAGATACTTGGGGGCGATAAAAATGTTACCATTGAGTGGCGGGGTCCAGGAGGACGACTTGCCTATTCATCTTATATGGTTCAACGATCAGCAGATAATGGAAAAACGTTTATTGCCCTAAATACCTCACCATTAGTAAATACTTATCAGGCAGAATCTACCAATGATGCAAATTTCTATATAGATTCTATTAGCAATAACCAAAGGTATATTTATCGTGTCCAGGGAATCAATGCTTTTGGCGAAAGGGGACCATACTCTGATACCGCTTCGGTTACGGGAAAGGAATCGCTTAAAGAGATTCCTCACATTGTAAAACATATTGCAACTCCAACGGGAGTGGAACTCGAATGGGAATATAGCAGCAAAGCAGAGAAACAACTAAAAAGTTTTCAGATTTTACGCTCAGAGGATAGTAACAAAGGATTTGTTCCTGTTTCGGAAGAGTTTTCCGGTTCAACCCGTACCTTTCTCGATCCTAAACCTATGAATACTGCTTATTATGTGGTTTTAGCTAGGGGGCTCCGGGGCGAAACCGTACAATCATTCCCTGCCATTGTTCAATTAATCGATTCCATTCCGCCTGCACCACCCGAAGGGTTTTCCTATGAAATTGATACAACTGGCAAGGTTATCATTTCCTGGAAAGCTAATTCCGAAACCGATATTTATGGTTATCGAATCTATCGGGCAAATTCACCCACGGAAGAGTTTTCTCAAATTACGGTAACTCCCGTTCGCGATTCCATATTTCAAGACCAAATTCAGCTTAAAACCCTAACCCGAAAGGCTTATTATAGAATAATGGCTATTGATCAGCATCAGAATTATTCAGCATTCTCTGAAATTTTCGAAGTAAAACGACCAGATATTGTACCTCCTGTAACACCGGTAATAAAAAGTATAAGCTCTACACCAGAGGGAGTTTGGTTGGAATGGATCCCCAGTACCAGCGAGGATGCAGTTTCACAGCGAATCTTGAGGAAATTATCGGATGAAAAGGATTGGATAACTTTAATTGAGCTTAAAGATTCTGTATCTGTATTTTGTGACACAACAGCTATGGTTGAAATAATATACCAATATGCTTTGCAAGCAAAAGATGAAGCTGGTTTATACTCTCCGTTTACTCAAACATTTTCAGCGAAAAAAGTTATTCAATCGGCTCCATTGATATTATCCGCTACTTCTAATCGAATCCAAACATGTATAAACCTAAACTGGAATGCAATAGCAGGCAATGGAAAATATTCGCTATACCGTTCGGAAGGAAATAGCCCCATGCTTTCGTATGCATATACCTCTGATATAAAATTTATTGATAAAAAGGTAAAGCCAGGCACAAGCTATAAATACCTGTTAAAATTTGTCTCTGATAACACGCTAATAATGAGCAATGAAATCTCAGTCGATTATTAAAAATAATACTATGAAAAGGACATTAGTTCTTGGGATATTCGTTATTCTGATTAAACTATCATTTGGACAGATAGTTGAACATGAGTATGTCAATGATGTTGGCTATTTGAATTATAACTATTTTGTCCACCTGAAAAGTGGTTTTTATACTGATAATGGCCAACTCCTTCTAAAATTTTACGACCCAAGTTTTTCTACTGATACAGAAACCCCAAGTATAATAAATAAGATAAAATATTCCACTACTTACAGTGGAGTCAATATGATGGACTATATCCAAACTGTTTATCTTATTAAAAACAAACCGGTCACGGTATATAGCTATATATACCATGATATAGCTGGAGGATTAACTAATAACAGGATGTTTAACCTTTCTTTTGAAGTAACAAAAAATAGCACCAAAGAGGAGCACATATTACTGAATGATTTCAGTGCTTACTATCATATTATGCCTTTAATGAAAATTGTAGCTTTAGGTGAAAGATTCATTCAGATCGGAAATAATTTATCACTTTTTCTGGACGAAGCTCGAAAAGAGCCTTCAAATTACCCTTATCCTGAATATGAAACCGATGATAAATCTTTAGTAAACTATTCTATACAAGTTAAAATTGAAGAATCAGGAACTTACCAGGATATCCCGGTTAGTAACTACTATGCTAGCGAGCCATTATCTATTAGCTATAATAGCATTGCGTCAGTTCTGGGTGCAGCTAATATTTTGGGTAAACGTTGTTTTACCCGTTTAAAATTTAAAATCGGGAATCACGTTTTTTATAGTAATGCTGTTAGTTTTTATTATTTGCCACAATTAGTAGTTACAAAAACTGATTCGATATTTAAACCAAAATGTCCTGATGGGAAAAAGGATTTAGACGTAAAAATTAGTAATATCCCAGCCAGTTCCGACAGTTTTAGGTTTGTTTATTCAATATATCAATATGTTAGAGATTCTAAGGAGGGTTGTAAGAATTGTAATATAGGAGCATCAGATTCTATTATAGAAATAGATAGTGTTTACTACTTTCAAACCGTCTTTAAATCGGGAAATGATTCAACTTTAAAATCATCTTTCACAATAAATGCTATACCCAAAGGAGCATACAGATTAAAAGTATATTGTCTTAATAAAGATGGTGGAAAATATTATCCTGCCACTTGGGATTTTGTGGTTAGACCTCCAGAACATTTAATTAATAAAAGCAAAACCATTGGTAATTGGGGAGGAAAGCAAGCTGCAACCGGGTCTGATTCTGTTTTTATACAATTAAATGCTTCAGGCGGCACTCCACAGTATTCTTATAAATATGATGGCAGTAGTTATTTGAAATTTGATACTACTGATGTTGTTATTTTACCTAAGGATTTTCAGAATCTAATTGTTAAAGATAGTGAGGATGGCTGTCCGGAAGCCTTAGTTAATATCCCTAAAATTGAAAGGCCTCTTTCCATTTCTATAACAGATTCAAGTTCAATGAAGGTTCTGTGTAATAAAATTGATATTGTCTCTAACCCAATATTACACTCAAATGGAAAATATTCGCTGAAACTAGCGAATGGTTTTGGGAATTATGCAGTTGAATTGGTAAAAGAAGGTAATTCTTCGTTGATGAATGGCTTAACTAATGAGATAAGAAATGACCTATTCAATTTAATGAACAATAAAGTAAAATCTTTGGATAAAGATAACTTGTTAAATATATTTCTGACAAAAGGAATTTTTGATGCTAGTTTTAAAATTCATTGCAATACTTTGGCATTAAATGGAATTAGTCCGCAAAAAGACTATGCTATAAATATTCTAAGTAACCTAAATAAATTATTAAATATTACTCAGATATATCTTCCTAATTTTTCAAATGATATTGATTCCTTATCTGTTGGCTCTTATAAAATCTTATATTTAGATGGAACCTTAGGAAAAATCGATTCTCTTACTTTTTCAATTGGAGAACCAACTGAGTTTAAAATTACAGAAACCTTAATACAACCAAGATGCTATGGCGATAAAGGTATAGTTACAATTACTATCCCCATTGGTTTCACGTATTCACGAGTTTCGATAATTAAAGAGAGTAACGATTCAGTTTATAACGGAACCTCTTTATTCTATTCTAACTTAATCAATAACTCCAATTATACATTTCAGGTTAAAACAGACAGAGGCTGTATTGATACATTAAAAAAGTTTGTTAAACTTGCACCTCCCCGTATTAGCATTACCTATGATTCAATAGCAGTTTCATGCAGAGAGGCCACCAATGGTGCAATTCAAGTAAATAAAATTTTAGGCGGTACTCCATTTAAAACCGGAGGGTATAATATAAAGTTAAATGCCATTCATTTCTCAGGCCCGGTAAAAGCTGATACAATTCCAAATTTAATGATGGGAAAATATAAGGTCGTTATTTCTGATTCACTAAATTGTAATTCTGATACATTAAGAATTACAATTGACTCAATTTCAAAACCACTTTCTTTAAAAGCCCCTATCCCAAGTCAACTTCTCTGTAGTTCAAAAACCAACGCAACTATCAAAGTTACACTCGACAAAGGGAGTAGACCAGCTAGTCTATATACTTTTAGGATTGAAAATGGGGAAGAGAAAAAGACAATAGATTCAACATATACCTTTAAGAACCTTAATGCAGGAAATTATACCTATAGGGTAATTGGATCAGATAATTGTTACCGAGATGGAACAGCAAACATTTCAGTTCGATCCGACAGTCTTAGTTGGGCTATTGCTGATCCTTTAATCGTTACAAAAACCTCTTGCCCAGGTGTTGCAAATGGTAAATTATACGTAAAAATAATTTCAGGATATAGCACTAACTATCAATACCGGATACAAGGAAATATTAAGGATACAACCATTATATCGAATCTGTTTAGCAGCAATTTTCTGAAGTTACCAGAATATTCTAACTATCATCTCACTGTAACCGACGATAGTTTATGTTCTATCCAATGGAAAAATATCAACCTTGATGCAAACCTTACCCCTGTCCATTTCCAGCTTTTAGATAAAAGCAACCAATACTGTGATCAAGTGAAAAATGGTTTTATTAAAATTAAAGCCTTTACGAGTCCCGGTTTTGGAATTTCCAGAATTATAGACAGTACAAAAACTATTCCTGTAACCGTAATAAAAGACCTTGCCACCTTTACAGCACTCGATTCATTAAACTATCGCATAGTAGCAGTTGATGAAAGAGGCTGTAAAAACGACACTACCATTGCAATTGATAATCTTCATAATAACCCCAGACTGAAGTTTGAAATTGTCGACTCCCTCGCCTGTAGTGAAGTAAAGAACGGTATCATAACCGCATCGGCATCTCAACCCGAAAGCATGGGGACATTGAAATTCTCCCTCAATGGAGTAGAAAACTCCAATATTACCAACAAAGTTGATTTTAATAATTTAGAGGAACGAATTGGTGCTAAAAGTCATTTCCTCTCTGTTACAGACACCATGGGTTGTGGCTCCGATACCAGTTTTCAGTTTATTGCTATTAAGAACCCTGCTTCCATTGCTGCGTTTTTATTCGATACTGCCAGTTGTATTAGAGCAGCTAATGCCGGTGCACGCCTCCAGGCAACGGGAAGTTTGCCGGACTCTCCCGGATATTATTTTGTATTGAACAATACTGAAACACTAAACGGGGCTAATGTGACATTTTCGAATCAGAAAGTTGGGGGTAAAAACAAGATTGTACTTTACGATAAATATGGTTGCAGCGATTCGACATTTCTATTTAGTTTTCCCGTCCGGAACGATAGCCTAAACATTAAACTTATAAGTAAAACTAATCCTGCTTGTCCGGGCGAAGCTACCGGGAACTTGCAGGTGAGCTCCCAAAATGGTCAGCCTTATGCTGATGGCTTTGCTTACCGTGTTTTTCGTAATTCGGATCTAAATCCTGTAATTGCTGAAAAAGGCCCGAGAGGCCATTTGCTTAAACCGCTTCCATTGGGAAATTATTATGTTGAGGTAACCGATAAAGATAATTGTCTCGCACAAACAGAGAAATTGATTTTATCGGATCCCGATACTATTCAATTAAATGTAAATCCTGGGTATGTTGCTGCCAAAGGGGCTTCTACCGGATGGATAAATGCCTCGGCTTCTAAGGGCAATGGCAAATATTTTATCGAATGGTATAAAGGAAAAGAAGTAATTCCCCAAAATCGTGTAAAAGTTGATACAACTATTAGTAAATCTGGTATCACATTGCTAACTGCTGGTAATTATCTGATTCGTGTTCAGGATACGGCAAAGTGCAACTTTTGGGGAACACCCTGGCTGGAAAAGTCATTGCTTGTTCCGGAACCCGAAAAAGCATTGTCGTTACAGGTATATACAAAAAGGCAGGTTCAATGCAAGGGGATGGCGAATGGTGAGTTTACCCTCATAGGAAGTGGCGGTTGGGGAAATTCGTATCTATTTGGAGATGCTGCCAATAAAATTAACAAAATCGCTCCAACATTTTCAGGCTTGTCTGCTAAAAACTATACCTTTTTTGTAAAAGATACCGCCGGGGTAGTTAGTTCTTTTACCGTTCCAATGACAGAGCCCGAAACCCTTACAGCATCGGTTTCAAACATTGTGGATGCCAATTGTTTTGGTTCGGCTGATGGAGAGGTTCAGTTAAAGGTGTTGGGAGGGAACAGCCGATATGCAGTATCAACCGATAATACTTCCTGGACTTCTGGCACATTTGTTAATAATCTGGCCAATGGAAATTACATAGTATATGTTCGGGATTCACTCGACTGTCGAGCCCAAACTAATGCCATTGTTGGTCAGCCTTCATTAATTTCAGTGGTGGATACCACCATTACCAATACGCAATGTCAGGTAAATGAAGGATCAGTTAATGTATCCCTCACAGGAGGAATTCCATCCTACCAATATGAATGGTTCGATATAGAAGGAAAACAGTATACCGGAACTGACAAAATTGAGAATCTATATTCAGGTCAATACCGGTTGAAGGTAACCGATGCCCATACCTGTTCGAACGATTTTGTCTTCAATATTAGCGATATTACCGATCTGACTATCGATACCTTGCTTACAATTCCGGTTTCGTGCTGGGAAGGAAGCGACGGACGTGCCCAAGTGAATGTAATGAAAGGTTTTCCACCTTATAGCATTGAGTGGCCAGGTAAAGTATTGGGCAATTCGGTAACTGGATTAACTACCGGCAATTATCTTCTGAAAGTATTTGATTCAGAGGGGTGCAAAATTTTTCGAGATTTTACAATTGGAACTCCCGATAGCCTTTGGATCAACATAGACCGCCTGGCTCACCCTCTTTGCTATGGGGTTGCCGATGGTTCGCTCGATATTTCGGCTGAAGGCGGCACTCCCGGGTACGAGTACCTATGGAATACCGGCCGTAAACGCGATAATATTTCGGATGCCGATACAGGACGCTATTCGGTTTGGGTAACTGATCGTAATGGATGTAAACGGAAGTTTGATTTCAGCCTACACTATCAGGATAAAATTAGTAGTCAACTCTCCAAAACCCTCATCTTATGTAAAGATAACAGCTATCCTTTGCAGGCAGGGGCGTTCGAATCGTACAAATGGTTTGGCAGTTCGGGATTACTATCCTCCGATAGTTCCCTCCTGGTTTCAACAGCTGGAAAGTATTCGCTGGAGATACAAGACGACCGGGGCTGCATTGGTCGCGACAATATTCAGGTAACTGCCTCCAATATTGAACTTGAGGCCCAATTTTTAATGGCTTCGGTAATCAATCAGAACGATACACTGGTGATTTTCGAGTCATCGGCTCCTACTCCCGATTCTATTTCTGTAATGCTTCCTTTGGGAATGAAAGAGGCCGGAGGCGAGAAATTCTATAAATACATTGTGCCAACCGATACCGGAAAATTCGAAATTACCATGATTTCGTACCGGAACAACTGCCAGGACATTATCTCGAAACAAGTATTTGTTTTACCAGCCGGATCGGGCGATTCGGAGCCAAATATCACCAAAGACGGTATTATAAAACTTTTCAGGGTGTATCCCAATCCAACTGATGGAGACTTCCATGTAGATGTAAGGTTGAAAGAAAATGCTACTTCCTTTCTGCGTTTGGTATCCTTTGCTACTGGTAAAACAGAAACGGTGCGGAAATTATCGGGTAGCAATAACTACCTGGAGTTGTTTCAAATGGCGCATGTGATACCAGGCGTTTACTTATTAAATCTGCAGGTGGGAGACGAAATGCGAAACCTGAAAGTGATTATTCGATAGGCTGACAACATGAGAAAACCTATTAAATATAACCTACAAAGCTTAATGGAAAAGCCCTCTGTGCCACTCCGTGCCTTCTCCGTGTTCCTCCGTGTAATTTATTCTTTCACAGAGAGCCACAGAGCAATATCACAGAGGTTCACAGAGAAAAACCCAGACTGTTGCCGAACCTTTCGAAACAGCATTGTCTCTCTGTTGAGAAAGACTAAAAAATATAGCTTACAACGCATCATGGAAAAGCCCTCTGTGCCCCTCCGTGCCTTCTCCGTGTTTCTCCGTGCAATTTACTCTTTTATGGAGAGCCACAGATCAATATCATGTAGGGTCACGGAGAAAAACCCAGGCTGCTGCCGAACCTTTCGAAACAGCATTGTCTTTTTGATGAGAAAGACTAAAAAATATAGCTTACAAAGCATCATGGAAAAGCCCTCTGTGCCCCTCCGTGCCTTCTCCGTGTTTCTTCGTGTAATATATTCTTTCACAGAGAGCCACAGAGCAATATCACAGAGGTTCACAGAGAAAAACCCAGACTGTTGCCGAACCTTTCGAAACAGCATTGTCTCACTTATTTTGCTAATATTTTCCCAACTATCGCAACAAATGAATGCCCAAGACCTGGGCAATATTGGCAAAACTCCTTTATTAACTGCCAATGGCGGAGTATCGTTCAATCAGGTTTTTTTCGACAGCAACGATTCGCTTTCACTTCGCGATCCTTATGCCTATACCTTCATGGCTAACCTGAATGTTTCGGTGTATGGTTGGTCGGTGCCTCTCTCGGTTTTATACTCGAACCGACAATGGAGTTACCAGCAGCCATTTAACCAGTTTTCGCTTCACCCATCGTATAAATGGGTAAAGGCGCATATAGGCAATGTGTCTATGAATTTTTCGCCCTATACGCTCAGCGGTCACCAGTTTATGGGAGGCGGTGCGGAATTAACGCCTCCCGGAAAATTTAAATTCAGTGTAATGGCAGGCCAGTTGCAAAAACGGGTGTTGCCCGATTCTTCCGGATTTGGTGAACCTGCCTACAAACGATTTGGGTCGGGCATAAAAGCTGAATATACCAACCCGATAGGAAATGTGGGAGCATCGATATTTTATGCATCCGACGAAACAAAATCGCTGGTTGAAAACGACAGCGCCCTCACTATATTTCCTACTGAAAATTTTGCCATGAGTCTGTCCGGGAATGTGACCCTTTTTCAAAATCTGAGCATAAGCGCCGAATATTCTGTCAGCACGTTAACCGATAACAAGTATTCACCCGAAAATAAAAGTACTTATCCGGTACTCCCTTTTTATAAACGCAGGGAATCGACACACCAATATCATGCTTTAAAATCGGCGATAAACTATAATTCGAAACTTGGGTCGGCAGGTGTGGCCATAGAACGGGTAGATCCCGGTTATCGAACATTGGGGGCTTATTACAACAGCAACGATTTTGTAAATTATACCCTGAACTATGCCGGCGGGATATTAAAAAATAAATTGACGCTGGCCGTAAGTTACGGGTTGCAGCAGGATAACCTGAATGGCGATAAGGCGCAGGATAACAAACGAACAGTGGGAAACCTGAATATTGGATTTGCTCCGGTTGAACGGTTAAATTTTGCCATGTTTTATTCCAATTTTAACAACTACACGCATATTAAAACCAATTTCGAAAATATTAATAACACCAGTCCATACGGAAACCTCGATACGCTCGATTTCACGCAGGTGTCCGAAAACGTGGGGCTATCAGCCGATTATTCCTTTGGGAACAAAGAAAAAATAAGCCATAATCTCAACATCTCGGTGAATTACCAACAGGCAGATCAAAACCAATCGGATAATCCAACTCATGCAGGAAGCAGTTTTTATACCGGAGTGGGAGGCTACAATTTAAAAATCAATGCAATTGACCTTTCTCCGGGGGTGATGATGAACTATAGCCGAAGCAAAATGGATTCGCTCATTACCGATATGGTAGGGCCTAGTCTGAGTTTGCGGAAGGGTTTTTTGGAGCACAAGCTAAATGTTTCGGCTATGCTCTCTTACAACACCTCTCTTATGAACGGTTTAAAACAAGGAGATAATACCATGTTGCGCATTTCGACCGGGTATACGATTCAGAAAAAGCATGCTCTCGATTTAAGTTTTGTAAATGCCTGGCGCAATAACCAACGAACTGGTCATAAGCGCGAAACAACGGTTACGTTTACATACCGGTATAACTTCAGCTGGGAGCCTGGTGGAGATACAAAACAAAAAGAAAATGAGGCAAAGTAGAAATAATACGGAGGTTCACAGAGAAAAGCTTTGATAATGGAAAGAATAGAAATTACTGAAAAGATAATAGGATGCGCGATAGAAGTGCATAGAAACTTAGGTCCCGGCCTATTGGAATCAGCTTACGAAGAGTGTTTGGCTTTTGAATTACAAAACTCCGGATTAAAAATAGAAAGGCAAAAACCGGTCGCTGTAGTTTATAAAGAAATCAAACTCGATTGCGGATATAGGATAGATATTTTGGTTGAAAATGAAGTGGTAATTGAATTGAAAACCGTTGACAACTTCATTCCGGTGCATGAGGCGCAGATATTAACGTACATGAAATTTGCAGAAAAGAATATTGGTTTACTTATAAATTTCAATGTGACACTACTAAAAAATGGTATTAAAAGATATGTTTATTAAACTCAGTAGATCTTTTTGAAAAAGAAATTATTACACGGAGGTTCACGGAGGATTTCACAGAGTGACACAGAGAATAAAATATGAGAATGATGGATAGAAACGATATACTTAAAAAAAGAAGTGGCTGTTCCGTTGAGGTTCTAAAAGGCTTTATGTTGCTTATAAATTTCAGTGTTTTTTTACTTAAAATGAAACTAAAAACTTTTTATAGTTATCTCTGTGTTTCTCCGTGTATTCTCCGTGGCTCTCTGTGTAACTTAAAGAATGCCAAATTTACCAACATGAATCATGCAAGCCTAGTATTCGCCTTCATAGTTGTTATTGTAGGGTTTTCACAATTTCCGCTCACTGCCCAAAATTCCAAAACACTTTCGGAGAGTTATATAGAAAAATATAATCATCACATTTCGGATGCTGCCCTGCTGAACCAGCTTAATAAACTTCCTGCGGAGGAGGTAATTGAGGCGTTTATACCGTTTACAAAAGACAGTATTTCAACCATCCGGTCGGAAGCCCGACAACAAATTGCAAAAGCAGGATTTCGGAGCGATAAACCCAAAACCCGTCATAGTGCCCTGGAAATTGTAATGCAGGGACTGGACGATAAGGATGTTGGAACTATCGGCTTGGCCGTTAACCTTCTTACACAATTTCGTCCTGCCGACTTCGATGCCGAAGACCGCTACATCTTATCCCAAAAAATAAAGCCCGGAACCCCATATCTGGAGAAAATTATCCTGCTTACCGGTTACGTGAAAATTCCCGACCTGATATACAACTACCGGCAAATGCTTTTGGAGAAAGAGAAATACAACAGTCGTATTCGTTTAAACATGCAACTTGCCCTGGCGCGAATGGGCGATACTACCGCTATCCAATCTGTGGTCAACCGGATTAAAAGAATCACCATATCGGACAATATGGTTTACGAGGTATATCCATTGCTGGCGTATACCCGACAAAAAGAAGTGTTCGGCCTTTTATTGGAGACAATTATGAGCGATTCAAAAGATTGCCATTCTTCTAATCCTGATAAGGAAACACCGATTATTTGTGCTTTTCGGGTTATAGAAATGGTAGCGCCTTATATTATCGATTTCCCGGTAAAGGTAGATGCAAGCGGTGAAATCATTTTTGAAAACTACTCCAAAACCTTAGATGAAGTTAGGGCTTGGATTGCGGTGCATAAAACTGATTATACATTGAACGATGAGAAATATTAATGAATTTTTTACCAGGTTGGTTTCTCCCTGCTGGGAAGGTTTCCTGTTTAATTTTGGAGATAAAATTTGCTCTAATTGGGTTGAATTTAAAAATTCAATCTTAGAGTTTCAGGATTCTCAATGGCAGCTTTGTGTAACCCATAATCACTTTTTATTTCACAGAGATCCACAGAGAAATTTCACAGAGAACCACAGAGATATGAACAACCAAAATAAATTGTCAAAGCAAAATCTTTTTCCTATGCCTTGGCATCTATTCACTTTGAACAATGCTTTATTAACCTTCTGAGAAATGGCTGGCAAACGACATATCATCTGCGTCTATATCGATTTCGGACTTCCGATTTGGGCTTCCTTCTCCCGACTTCGGACTTCCGTCTTCGGACTTCCGACTTCCATCCTTCTTCTCACCTTCATGTCTCTCTCCGCCCCTCTCTTCTCTCAGGTATATCCTGTATCCACGGTTACTTCAATAACTCCGCCTTACCCCTCTAGTCTCGATGGTTTTGTTGACCAGGCAGCCGGTAAAATAAACCTCCAGGTAGTGGTAAACGATATTACCCTCACCAATTACCCTGTAAAACTGCGTTTGATAATAAAAAGCAATGCCGTAACCATTGTTACTTCTGCTTCCTATACTACCGAACCCCTCTATATTAACGGCGGCGAAGCATTAGTCCTAGGCACTGCCGATTTATCCTCCTATTTCCGACCCGAAAACCTCGATTTTAATGGATACAGTAAAAGTCAGTACATGCGAACCGGGCATTTGCCCGATGGCATTTATCAGCTAAGTTTCGAGGTGGTCGATTATGCCCGCAATTTTACCATATCGTCTGCTATACCAGCTTTTGCCTACATTTTTGTAAACGATCCTCCAATTCTAAATACTCCTCAAACTTCTAAACAGATTGATATCACTGGTCAGCAGAACATCGTTTTTAACTGGGCATTCCGTCATTCGCCCTTTTCGCGATCGGGTTTTCGTCCCGAATACCAACTCGAAATATGGGAAGTATACCCCGATAACCTCGATCCTTATGCAGTGGTGCGATCTTCGCAGCCCTTATTTACCGAGAAGCTCACTGCGACCAGTTTTGTGTATAACGATAACAATCCCCAGCTTATTCCCGGTCGTAAATACGCCTGGCGGGTAAAGGCTGTCGATCCGGAAGGAATCATCCCATTTAAAGAAGATGGTAACTCCGAAGTGCGCTGGTTTGCTTATGGTACAGCCTGCGACGCCCCCCAGTTAAAAGCTGGAAAATCCGGTACTTCGCACCTCAATCTCGAATGGGAAACCGCGCAATTGCAGCAAAATTTCACCATTCGCTATAAACCCGAACAACCGGCAGATGCTCCCTGGTATAATTCCAGCTCCCCTTACCT
>Ga0316608_1000152_pt1 | contig 37017 bp, 35 predicted proteins | sample MIS2016152B_MG_FD_207673 | JGI IMG/M metagenome (GOLD analysis project Ga0316608, IMG submission 207673) | Microbial mat bacterial communities from Middle Island sinkhole, Lake Huron, Michigan, United States - MIS.2016.152B | ecosystem: Environmental > Aquatic > Freshwater > Lake > Sediment... | reverse complement strand
ATAATTTGAAAATAAATATAGCTGAAAAATTTGAAAAATTGAAAAAAATCAAAACTCGAAAAATATATTTTCCGAGTTTATGGATGGACTCTAATTATAGGTCTTGTTGTTATTTATTTAACTGAAACTTTTTTAAAACAAGGATATTTAAAATATACTCTATACTTTACGTCCCTTTCTGTTGGTATTTTACTTTTAATACCTAAACTATCAGTATTAAAATTTAAGAATAATTTTGTGGTTAAATTTATTACCATTACCAGCATTGTTTCTTATTCAATGTATTTAATTCATTCAAATTTTTTAATGGAACCATTTATTCGGTATAAAATACCTTATAACGACGCAGTTGCAATTATAATTTACATCTCATATATTTTGTTAGCATATTTATTTTCAATCATTTCATACAAATATTACGAAAAACCAATGATGGATATTAGAGAAAATAAAAAAATTCATAAAAATACTTAGGATTAAAGTGTTTAAAATATGACAAAAATAAAAATTTCAATAATAGTACCATGTTATAATCAGTCACTATTTTTGCCACAAGCACTCGAAAGTGTATTAAATCAAACATTAGTTGAATGGGAATGCATTATTATTAATGATGGTTCCGTTGATAATTCAGAGGAGATTGCTAACCAATGGTGTAAAAAAGATAACCGATTTTTATATATCTATCAAGAAAACGGTGGTGTAATTTCTGCAAGAAATAATGCAATTTCCAAGTCAAAAGGTGAATATATTTTACCTCTTGATGCTGACGATTATATTCATAATAATTATTTGAGAGAAGCTGTTGAATATTTTACAGAAAAACCTGCAACCTCAATTGTTTATAGTAATACTCAAACTTTTGGAGCTTATGAAGAAATCTGGAATGATAAATTTGATTTATCAATTTTCTTGTTTAGAAATTTAATCCCAAACTCTTCTGTTTTTAAAAAATCAGATTGGTTAAAAGTCAATGGATATAATCCTAATATGAAAAATGGTTTTGAGGACTGGGAATTTTGGGTTTCATTAGTTGAATTAGGTGGTAAAATACATAAAATTGAAAAAGTTTATTATTTCTATAGACAAGTTGAAGAGTCTCGTTCAAGAAAAATAGATACTAGTAAATACAACAATTTATTAAAACAAATAGCTCTAAACCACCTTCAATTTTATGCCGAAAATTTGGGCGATCCATTAACTTTATCATTAAAAATTAAAGATTTAGACCGTCAAAAAAAGTTATTAAAAAATTCAATTGCTTACAAAATAGGCAATTTTATAATTTCCCCTTTTAAATTAATTAAAAATCTAATAAAAAAATAATGCGAATTTTTGATTGCTTTCTATATAGTGGCGAAAAAGATATTCTGAATTTAAGATTAAATCTAATGAACGAGTATGTTCATAAATTTGTAATTATTGAATCAAGCAAAACATTTTCGGGATTAGATAAAAAATTATACTTTCCCGAACACAAAGATTATTTCAACGATTTTTTACAAAAAATAGAATATCACCAAATAGAATTACCTGAATATGAAACAACTTGGGAAAAAGAATTTTATATAAGAAATCAATTAAAATTTATTTCAAAACCAAATGATGAGGACATTATTATTATTGCTGATGTAGATGAAATTGTAAATCTTAAAAATATATTAAATAAACAAGAAATCAATAAACCATATAGAATAGAATTAAGAACATATTATAATTTTTTCAATAATCAATCAAATGAAATTTTCAAAACAACTTTAATTTCAACTTACAAAAATATAAAAAACGTCGATATTGGTAATAGAAATAATTACAAGGCATTATTTCCAGAAATAATTACCGACAATTTTGACGAAAACGGCGGACATTTTACATATATGTTTGGTTGGGAGATAGAAAAATATATTGAGAAAATCAAAAGTTTTTCGCATACAGAACTAAATACTCCATACTACACAAACCACAAAAGAATAAAAAAATATTTAATCTATAATTTCGATTTATTCGATAGATTTAATTTTAGATACAAACAAGTTGATTTAAATTCAATTTATCCTGAAATGTATTCATTATTAATAAATAATACTGAAACTTCAAAAATAATTAAGAAATTCAGTTTTGAAATATTTTTATCGTATTTTACCAGATATTTTGATAAACATTATTGGAAAACCAAAAAATGGCATATAAGAATTGCTGGAAGCAAGTTGATAAAAAAATTGTTAAGTAGAAAGTAAATATGCAACCCAAACTTTCAATCAGAATACCAGTTTACAATCAAATAAATTTACTTATAGAGTGCTTAAATTCTCTTCAAATCCAAACTTTTAAACAATTTTCCATTATACTAATTGACGATTGCAGTATGACAGATTATAAATCTGTAATAAATAAATTTCCGGAATTAAACATTGAATATATCAGAAACGAAAAAAATTTAGGTGCTTTGCAAAATATGTTAAACAGTTTGTATTTAGAATCAAATGAAGAATATATTATGGTAATGCACGAAGACGATATTTTGCATCATACATTTTTACAAAATTCATTAAATTTATTAGAAAAGAGCCATGATATTGCTTTTTCAATTTCAACATTAAGTTTTTTTTCAGATATTAATTCAACTAACTTTGAAATAATTAAACAAACTAATTCAATTTTTTGTAAAAATAAAAACGAATTTATATATAATATATTAAAAGGTAATGCTGTAGGTTTTGGAAGTGTAATTTACAGGAAATCAAAACTAAAAAATGTTAAATTTGATTTTGAAACTTATGCTGAAGTAGGTGACCGACCATTTTTATCAGAAATTTGTAACAATTCAGGTTGTATAATTATTCCTGATAATTCATATTTCGCACGCTTGCCAATTGGTAAAGATGCTCGTTGGAAAAAATTAAATTACAGACATTTAATCAATCTTTATTTGTATTATAAAAAAAACTTGCCAAAAAACTTAAATAAAACTGATATAAAGCATATCAAGATTAGTTTTACACACAGTTTTTTAGAAAATTACATAAACTTATCAAAACAAAATGTTTTTATTTTCTTTAAAACGATGTTAATTTTGAGAAGTAATAAAATAATATCAATAAAATATTTATTATTAAGTTTTCGTCTAATCAGAAAGTTTGTAGAAAAAATCAAACCAAAATCTATCTAATGCGCATCGCCTATATATCGTATGAATACCCACCTGATATTTCTGCGGGAGGAATAGCTACCTACACTTTTCAAGTCGCAAAAATGATGACTGAAAGAGGTCATGATGTGGAAGTATTTTGCGGAAGTTATGAACGGACAATTTGCGAAGTTTATGAAAATGTTTTAACACATAGAATTAAAATCACTGATGCATATGATTTCAGAAAAAAAATTGTTGAGAAATTCAAACAAAGACACGAATATATAAAATTTGATTTGTTCGAAAGTCCGGAAATTAATGGGAACGGATATGAAATAAAAAATACAATTCGTGATATACCAATGGTTGTAAAAATCCACATGCCGGCAGTTTTGCAAATTCGTCTTTTCAATTATTATACACCACTTCATAACAAATTAAGGTTTACTATAAGTTCCTATATAAAAAAAAAGAAAATTGACTTGGGATTATGGAGTAAACATGATAAAAATCAAAAAAATGATATTGATTATTTAATTACTGATGAAGCACAATTAATAACAGCACCATCACAGGCAATGAAAAATTGGGCTGTAAACTTTTGGAGGATTCCAGAAAATAGAATAAGCGTCATCCCCAACCTATATATTCCGAATACAAATTACCTAAAAATATCAGTAGAAACTGGTTTTAACAGAGTATTATTTATAGGAAAACTTAATGTTCACAAAGGATTAGTAAAATTAACCGAAGCTATTCCAAAGGTTTTAAGAAAACATCCTGAAATAAAATTCAGTTTTATTGCATCAGACGGACCTTCACATATTAAAGGAATAACTATGAAAAATTATATGTTAAAAAAATTGGAAAGATTTAATGATAATATTGAATTCATAGGAAGCGTCCCTTTAAATGAAATTTCAGAACATTTATCTGTTTCCGATTTTTGCGTTTTCCCAAGTCTTTGGGAATGTTTCGGATTAGTTGTATGTGAAAGTATGGCAGCAGCACGTTCACCAATAGTCAGCAATAATGGTGGAATGCTTGAAATTATAGAAGAAGGTAAAACCGGAATTTCTATTAATCCACAAAACTCAAATGATATTGCAAAAAAAATTATTTATTTAATAGAAAATAAAGAAATTAGAGAAAAAATGGGATTTAATGCAAGAAAATCAATTTTAGAGAAATTTAACGCCGAAAAAATAGGAAAACTAACAGAAGAAATATATCTTTCTGCAATATCTGCTAAAAAAACAAATTAAAACCGCTTTCATAAATTTTTTTATTGTTATTCATACAATTTTAAATTCGGATAAAATGGTAATGAATAAAAGATTATTTTATTTAGATAGTATATGAAAATTGCATTTATAACATTAATGGGAGCAATACCTTGGGGAGGAAGCGAGGAATTATGGTACAGAACTGCTCTTTATGCAAAAAGACAAGGACATGAAGTTTTTTGTTCGGTTTACAGGTTTGATACAATCCATCCTAAAATCCAGAATTTAATTGACAATAAAATTGAAGTAGATTTCAGACAAAGATTTAATTCTGGAGGAAATTTATTTTATAAAACAAAAATATATTTACAAAACAGAATTACTTACTTACAAGATAATTATAAAAAATTATTAAAATTTAATCCTGATGTTATACTTATAAGTCAAGGAGGAACTTATGATATTATAACACATAACAAAGATTTGCGCGAAGTTTTGGTGAATTTAAATAAACCATTTTTTATTGTGTGTCATAATAATACAGAAAATGCATCAGTGTTAAATCCCGAATTAATTGAATTGTCAAAACAAATATTTAAATCAGCGAAAAAAATGTTTTTTGTTTCGGAAAAAAATAGAAACTCTGCTAAACGACAACTCTATGATAATCTCGAAAATTCAACGATTGTTAAAAATCCTTTGAATTTAAATAAATTTGAAATTCAGACTTTTAATAAAGAAGAAATTATAAATTTTGCTATTGTTGGTATTTTAAATCCAAATCACAAAGGGCAAGATATACTCTTCGAAATTTTAAGTAAACAAGAATGGCAAGAACGAAATTGGATTTTAAATATTTATGGAAATGGGGCTTGGGAAGAATATTTAAAGAAACTTGCTATTTATTTTAAAATCGAAAATAAAATATTCTTTCGAGGTCATGTTTCAGATATTGAAAATCTTTGGCAAAAAAATCATATTTTACTTATGCCTTCGATTGGAGAAGGTTTACCAAATACTTTGCTTGAAGCAATGATTTGTGGAAGAAGTGCTGTTGTTTCTGATGTTGGAGGAAATACAGAAGTAATTTTTGAAAACCAAACCGGTTTTATAGCCGAAGCACCAACAGTTTACTCTTTTGGAAAAGCATTGAAACGTGCATGGGAAAACAAAGATAAATGGGAACAAATGGGTAAAAATGCTCACAATTTTGCAATAAAATTTATTGATAAAGAACCAGATAAAACATTGTTGAATTTGATAATTGAAAAAACATTATGAAAAAAATATTTGAATTTATCAGCAAAAATACTTTAGTTATTTCTTTTGCAATAATTATTGTTGCTTTTTTGTTTTCAAGATTGCCGTTTTTTTTGTGGTTTACATTACCACATTATAGTTTCGATTCTGTTACTTATTTTAGTGAAGCAAGTCGTTATTTAAACGGAAATTTACCCGACTCCGGATTTTTACCTATAGGATACCCCATTTTTTTGACAATTACAAGTGCAATTAGTATTGAAAGTGTTTTGATAATTCAAAATATTTTACTTTTAATTGTAATATTATATTTCGTTAAGGTTACAAATAACTTTTATAAAAGTGTCACTCTATTTTTAAGTTTAGCTTTTTGTGTCGTTATTTTGAGTTCAAAAACAATAAGTTATGATGTTGGATTTCATACTGAATCTTTATATAGAATTTCTATAATTCTTGTTACTGCCCTATTTATTAATGCTCTTAATTCAAAAAAAATAATTCATTGGATTATTTTTTCAACATCAATGGTATTACCTGTACTTTTTCGTTCAAATGGAATTTTTATTTATTTTCTTTTATTTACCTTGATTATTTATTTTATTTTAAACAAATTCCAAGCAAAATACTACCTGGCATTTTTTATTCCAATAATATTTTTAAATCTTGTTTGGTCTACTTATAATTACAAAATTGATGGATATTTTTTACCTGGAAATCCCATTAGATATATTTATGTTGCTGATTATTCTTCAAATAGAAGTGATACACTTGTAAAAACAGAAAATAATAATTTTTTGATAAAAAAAGCAAAACTTATAACCAGACAGTTTATTGAAATTGCTGTTAGAGAAAATAATTTTTATTACTATAATATACCTATTTATTATAATCAACTTTATATTGAAAAAGATAGAACACTTGGTTATAATGTAACAAAAAATGACTGGTGGGAAGTTAATTTTGATAATAGTCTTAAAAAATTAATATTCCGAGAATATATTGATACTATACCTTCTAAAGAATTAACAAAAAACATTTCATATTGTAACGTAGAAGGTACAATTGATGGAATACCTGTTAAACAAAAATATTCACAACCTTGGTTATTTTTATATCACAATTATCATTTATTTCACAACGTCTTTTTTAGAAATATCATTTGGCTTTTATTGTTATTTTATATTTTTTCTAAAACATCGTTAACTTTATTAAAAACAAGGTTTAAAGATAAAGGTGCATTTATAGTATTCTGCATTGCTTTAATTCAAATTTTTTCAGCGTTGTTCGCTGCAACTCATAGCAGATTTGTATCCAGATATATTGAGGTTACATCTTTTGTCTATTATATTTTGCCTGTTTTTTTCCTTTATTACAGTAATACCTTTAGAAATTTTTACAATAAAATTAAAAAATGCTTTCAGGAAAAACAATAGCCGTAGTAGTTCCGGCATATAACGAAGAAACACAGATAGGAATGGTTATTGAAACCATGCCCGACTTTGTTGATAGAATTATTATTATTAACGATTGTTCAAAAGATAAAACATCGGAAATTGTTTTGGAATATATTAAAAACGATAATTCTAAATCAATTGAAATTAAAAATATTCTTGATAAAATTAAAACAAACAGATACAATCGTGCAGAAATTGTTTTACAGGAACAATTGAAAAAAGAAATGGAATTGTATTTACCTTCGGAAGTTGTAAATAAAAATCCGGAAAACGAAAGAATTATTTTAATAAACCAATTAAAAAACGGCGGTGTTGGAGCTGCAATTGCACGTGGTTACAAATGGTGTAAAGATTATGGAATAGATTGCACTGCGGTAATGGCTGGAGATGGGCAAATGGACCCAGATGAATTGATTACAATTTGTAACCCTGTAATTGAAGAAAACATTGATTATGTAAAAGGAAATAGGTTAATACACAGAAGTGCGTGGTTAGTTATTCCTAAAACACGATTTTTTGGAAATTCAATTTTGTCTGTTCTAACAAAATTAGCATCAGGATACTGGCATGTTTCCGACACACAAACCGGCTATACAGCTATCTCCAATAAAGCTCTTAATGCAATTCGTATTCACGATATATACAAAAGTTATGGAATGCCTAATGATATGCTCGTAAAACTTAACATTGCATTTTGCACAATTAAAGAAGTAGAAATAAAACCAATTTACGATGTGGGAGAAAAATCTAAAATGAAAATATTTAAAGTAATTCCACGAGTTTCGTGGTTATTGTTTAAGTCTTTTTTTAAGCGACTTTGGATAAAATATTTGTTTCGCGATTTTCATCCATTATTTTTGCTGTATCATTCAGCTTTTATTTTGTTTTTTTGTTCATTACCATTTTTATTTAAAATTTTTTATCATTGGTATAATGGTACAAATGCAAATTCTGTAACAGCTCTGGCTTTTGTTTTTCTTTTTTTCAGCAGTTTCCAATCATTTCTTTTTGCAATGTGGATGGATATTCAGGATAACGAAAGACTATATAAATAAAAATGGAATTTCAACTTTAGTTGAATTATAATAAAATGAAATATCGAATTTTGCTGAATAAAAAACACAGCTCAATTTTACTGCTTGAATTTCATCAAAAAATTAATTATCTTTACAGAAAATATGTGGAATGGAAACATTACTCAAAACTATATTAAAATCACCTCGATTGTATGAATATTCAAAAATTATTCAACAGACTGTAGAAAGTGAACAGGAAAAACGAAATCGTTTTTACCAACAATTTACAGAACAACAAAAAGCAGAGTTTGTAAATGGTGAAATTGTTATTCATTCGCCTGTAAAACGAGAACATTCAATAGCTTCTGATAATCTTTTTTCGTTAATAAAATATTATGTAATTTCAAAAAAACTTGGTGAAGTTAGTCACGAAAAAGCTTTAGTTAAACTAACCAGAAATGATTTTGAACCGGATATTTGTTTTTTTAAGAATGAAAAATCTATACAATTTACACAAAACCAAATGTTTTTTCCGGCACCCGATTTTATTGCAGAAGTATTATCAAAAGGAACAGAAAAAACAGATAGAGGAATTAAATTTAAAGATTATGCATTTCATGGAGTTGGTGAGTACTGGCTCATAAATACCGACAAGAAAGAAGTAGAGCAATACGTTTTATACAACAAGAGATTTGAAATAGTTCAGATTATAAGTCATGGAGATATAAGAAGTTATCAAATAGAAGATTTTGAAATACCAGTTAAAGCTATTTTTGAAGAACAAGAAAACTTTAAAACTCTGATTTCATTTACGAAAGATTGTCATTAGAAGATTTATAAAGATAAGATTATAAAAATTATTGATAGCGTAAATTAATAGCAACTAATTACAAAAAAAGACCAAACTGTCATCCTGAAAGGAACTTTTTGATGTATGCAATGAAATTATAAAAAGTATATCTAAAAAACAGAAAGTTAATATTCTACAGCAAATTTACTTTTTATTTGAATCAGTATGAAAATCCACAAGTTCAATTTATTCGCTTTCGCTCATGAGAAAGTTCATGATGACTTTATTTTATAAAAAGGCACTACATTTGTACGCTATAAAATTTTAATTTAAAAATGGAATTATCAAAAACATTATTTTGGGATACAGACATTAATAAAATTGATTACGAAAAAAATGCACGACATATAATTGAACGGGTATTGCTGTATGGGATGTTGATTGATTGGTTTGAAATAAAAAAAATTTTTGGATTAGAAAAAATAAAAAAAGAAATTCAACATATTCGTTATTTAGATAAGGTTTCGCTTAATTTTTGCATTAAATATTTTAAAATTTCAAAAGAACAATTTAAATGTTACAATAATCAGCCGTTTATCCAACAACTTTGGAATTATTAAAAATTCTTAAGGAAAAATTGATAATAAAGTAAAAGAGTATTTATAATACAATGTCGTTTAGTTAAGGATTTCCCTTGTTGTCATCCCTTGGGAACTCTTTGAAGTAAGCAGTTAAGTTATAAAAAGTATATCTAAAATGCAAATACATTGTACAACAAATTAACATTTTACAAAATCAGAACTGTCTCATGAACGTAGTGAAAAATAAACATGAAAGAGATTTTTCGCTATCGCACAAGTGAATAGTTTACTCACAAAAGGTTGTGAAAAAAGTTCTTGAAATGACATCTTATTTCTTTTTTCTTAACTTGGCGACATTGATTTATAAAAATATAAAGACAGCAAAATTACAAAATTTTGAAATACCCGTTAAGGCAATTTTTGATGAACAATAAAACTTTAAAACGCTGATTTCATTTACAAAAGATTATGAATAGACTTGATGCAATTTGATTTGCAAGAACATAACTCAAATGTCATCCCGAAGGGAACTCTTTGATGTCTGCAATAAAGTTATAAAAAGTAAATCTGAAAAATATAAGTTGTTATTCTTAAATATTTTACTTTTATTTTTTAGATTTACATTCTTTTAAATTCGGTGCATACATCAAAGAGATTTCATGAAATGACAACTTTGATTTAATTAAGTAATTGATTATTAATTTGCCTCAAGTCTAATATAAGATTTATAATTTTTAAATATAAACAAATTGAATAGTTTTCAGTTGATTTAAGTAAGGATATTTATGATAACTGAAAACTTTAAAAAAATAATTTGATGAAAAAAACAGAAGAAAAAAAGAAGAAAACTAAAGTTCTTTTTGATATAAATCATCCGGCTCATGTACATTTTTTTAAGAATTCAATTTTTCAACTTAAAGAAAAAGGATTTGATGTTTATGTAAGTTCAACAACCAAAGAAATTAGCGAGGAACTTTTAAATAAATATAATATACAATACACAAATATTGGGGCTTATAGAAAAGGATTGTTTTTTAAATTTGTAGATTTTATAATTATTGGATTACGTTTTATTTTCTTTGTACGAAAAATTAAACCGGATTATATATTGAGTATATCTTCGGCAAGACCTTTTGGAACTTTAGTTTCAAAAGCAAAATTTTATGTATTTACAGATACAGAACATGCAACCGAACAGATTAAATTGTTTAAACCATTTGCCACAAAAATATTTACTCCCGATTGTTTTAAATCTGATTTGGGTATGAAACAAGTTAGATATAATGGTTATCACGAATTAGCTTATCTGCACCCAAATTGGTTTACACCAAATCCTGAAGTGCTTAAAGAAGTTGGATTAACAGAAAATGATACCTTTTTTATTTTACGTTTTGTAAGTTGGGACGCAACGCACGATATAGGACAACAAGGACTTAGTATAGAAAATAAAAGAAAATTAATAGAAAAATTGAAAACATATGGTAAAATTATAATATCATCAGAAAAAAAACTACCTATAGAATTTGAAGAATACTCTATGAAAATTTGTCCAACAAAAATGCACAATTTACTATATTATACAACTTTATTTATTGGCGAAGGAGCTACAATGGCTTCAGAATGTGCAGTACTTGGTACACCAGCAATTTATATTAATAGTTTAGACGCAGGTACACTTCAGGAACAAACAAATCTTGGTCTTATATACAGTTTTCGTACAGATAATGAAGTGATTGAATTGGTAGAAGAAATGTTTGTAAATAATAAACTTAACAAAGAACAAGCTAGAAAATCTTCTAAAAAATTTATATTAGATAAAGTTGATGTAACAAAGTTTATAATTAGTTTAGTTGAAAATTTGAGATAATAATTAAATAAATTGTTTTAAATGAATAATATTACAAATTGCGTATATAGTATTTATTTAAATATAATAAATATTATAAAATGGATTTAAATTTACTTAACAATAAAAACATTCTTTTTATTGTTCATTCTTATAATTTTTTTCAAAAATTTCAAATTGATATTTTAGCAAAATATTTCAATGAAGTGTATGTTTTGATGAGATACAAACCTATTGCTGAACTATCTAATTTCTTACCAATAAAAAGTGCTAAAATACATCAAAAAAAAAATCAAATTAATTTAATTAATACACCAGAAAATGTTAAGATTTTTACTGTTCCGTTATGGTATTTTCCTTTTAAATGGTTTTATAGTAGATTAGGTAAAAATCATTTAAGAAAAGCTGTTACAATTATAAAAAAAAACGATTTGAAATTTGATTTAATTCATGGTCATTTTACTTGGACTGCTGGTTATGTGGGTGTTGAATTAGGGAAAATTTACAATTGTAAATGTATTATAACCATACATGAGAGTATGGCAAACAATAGGTTGTTCCATGAAATACAAAAACAAGAAAATAACATTGTAAATACTTATAAAAAAGCCGATTTGTTGATTTGTGTTAATAAAAAGTCAATTGACATTTTTAAAGAATTTAATAAAAGTGTTTTATATATTCAAAATGGTTACAACAAAAAATTGTTTTATCCTATTACTAATGATAAAATTAAAGAAAAAATGGGATTGAAAAAAAGTGAACGATTGATTTTATCAATTGGACATTTAAATTCAAATAAAGGACATATTAATCTTATTGAAGCAATAAAAATCTTAAAAAATGATAATATAAAATGCTTCATTATTGGCGTAGGAGGCTTATATGATTATTTGTTGAAATTTATTAAAAATAATAAATTAACTGAAAATGTTAAATTGCTTGGATTCCTCCCTCCCGAAAAACTAAACGACTACATAAATGCTTCTGATGTTTTTGTGTTAACAAGCAAATTCGAGAGCTTTGGTATTGTTCAGATTGAAGCTTTAGCTTGTGGAAAACCAGTTGTTGCAACCAGAAATGGAGGTAGTGAAGAAATAATTGTAAATGAGGAAATAGGTCTACTTTGTGAGAAAGAAAATCCTGTAGATTTAGCAGATAAAATAGATTTAGCATTAAATAAAGAATGGGATAAAAAAAAAATATTAGAATATGCGAAACAATTTGAATGGGAGATTATTTGCGAAGATATTGCAAAACAATACTTAAAATTAATCAATGGCAAAAATGAATATATTTAATAATTTTGAAAAAACTAGAGTTAGTAAAATTAGTGATATTGGTTAAAAAAATCAAATTATACATAAATGAATCACTTATTGCGAAAGGTTATAATAGTAAATTATTTTATATTATAAGTATGAATTTAAGTAGATTATCTTTAAAATAATTTTTAATAAAAAAAATCATTTATATTGTTTTTTAATAGGAACTAATTACCTAAGTTTAACGCATAATTTATACACTACTTTTTAATGCGTTAAATTTAAATACGATAACTAATTCAAAAAAATATCGTAGTGTATATATTTATCCACTACATTAATAATTATTAAAATAAGAAACAAATCATATACAAATAGTTAATTTGTAGTGTATAAGAATAAGATGAAACTTAGGTAATTAATTTAGTAAATGAAATTATTTTATTAAATTCAAAAATTAAAATTATTATTTGCAAAATAAATGGAGATGGCAAATTAACTTCTATAATGAAAAAAAAATGCAAACTGTTAAAGATGTTCTTAAATATCTTGATGATAATCACAATTGTAGCAATAGAACATTCGAAAATAGTAAATGGATTAATATTTGTTTTGTGAATTTTGAAGAACGTTTAGGTTTTTTACAACTAGAAACGATGAATTGAGCAAATCATTTGTTGCACCTCGAAATGGTACAAGTGAAGAAATAATTATTACTGATAGTTTTGGTTTACTTTGTGGAAAAGTAAATAAAATAGATTTAATAAAAAAATGAAATTGCTTTTGAAAAATGAATTAATTCTATTATATTTCAAAAAATATAATCGGAACAATTTTTTAGAAATTATGAATATTTATCTTAAGATTTAATAAAAATGGAAAATTTTGATTATGACTTATATTATAAAAGTAAATCCTCTGTGGAAATTGAATTTCTTAAATTTGTATGTAAAATTAAATCAGATTATTTGAATGAGTTAATTGATAGCAAAAATTTTACTATCGCAGAAATTGGTACAGGTGCAGGTCATGTTTTAAATAATTTAAAAAATACAGGATTAAAGTTTGGTCTTGATATTTCTTATGAAGCATTAAAGCAACAAATGGATAATTATTTTACAAAAACAGGAGATTTTAATCTGTTGGATAAATTTAAATTTGATAATTTATACGAAAAACCAATAAATAAAGAAGATATAAAAAATGGATTAAAAAATAGAAATATAATTAATGATAAAGAACGAAGTCTCTTTCTCATCAAAATCGATGCTGAAAAAGGATTGCCTTTCGAAGAAAATGTTTTAGATTATGTCTTGTTATGTGATATTTTAGAACATGTAATTGATCCAATTAAATTATTAATTTATTCAAAAAAAATTGGAAGAAAATTAGTTGTTAAAATACCAATTGAAAATGCACTTTTACCTAAATTAGCTTTAAAATTAAACAACATTAAATATGGAGTAGAGCATCCATCTGGTCATTTATTTTGTTGGAATTATAAACAAATAATGCAAATAATAAACAAAGCTAATTTAAAAGTTAGTAAATATAAATTACGATGTTTTGATTACTATACTTCAAAGAAAAAAAATCCAATAAAATTTTTAGTAGTAAATTTTTTTAGTTTTTTAGATTTAATCTTTAAGACAAATAAAATTTCTTTATTTTTTATTGGAGGAAATTTTTATGGAATCTTAGAATAAAAAATGGAAAAAAATATATTATTGATATACTCATCTATGTCAAAAGATGTTCCAAATACATTCATTGAACATCTGTATTCATTCAAAAAATATTCTGATGAAAGAATTTTTTATCTTAATTTTTTTTATTTAAAATCACTTAAATTATTAAGTAAAATAAAATTTGATTTGATAATTTATCATCATAGTTTTGCAGTAACTACAAATATTAATAGGTTAAATAGAAATATTAAGTTAGCTAAAAAATTGATAGAAAATGATATTAAAAAAGTAGTTTTTTTTCAAGATGAGTGTTGGTATACTGATTTTTATAATACATTTATTAATGAATTAAATATAAATATTGTTTTTTCTGTGGCTCATGCAACTGAATGGAAAAAAATATATAATCAAGTAAATTTTGAAAAAGTTAAGTTTTATAGAGTATTAACTGGTTATATTGATGAAAATGTTATTGTGAAATTAAAAAATAAAGAAAAAGTAATTGAAAAAAGAATTGATATATTTTACAGAACTATATATAATAAGCCTTACCATTTAGGTAAATTTGGGAATTTAAAATATGTTATTGCAGAGGTTTTTAACAAAAATATTAAACTAACGAACTTAATTATTAATATTTCGACTGATAAAAAAGATTTAGTCTTCGGAAAACAATGGTATAATTTACTTTTGGCAAGTAAATTTACAATTGGTGTTGAAAGTGGAGCAAGTTTGTTAGATAGAGACGGAAGTATTCAAAAAAAAGTATTTAAATATATAAAATTGCATCCAAATGCAGAATTTGAAGAAGTAGAAAAAGAATGCTTTAATGGGTTAGATGGAAACTTAAACCTTGTTGCTTTAGCTCCCCGTCATTTTGAAGCATGTATAACTAAAACCTGTCAAATATTAGTTGAAGGAGAATATAATGGAATTCTAAAACCATGGGTACATTATATTCCTCTGAAAAATGATTTTAGCAACATTGAAGAAGTTATCGAAATTATAAAAAATGACAATCTTCGAGAAAAAATTACTGAACAAGCATATAAAGACATTGTATTATCAGGAGAATATTCATATTCAAAATTTGTGAATGATTTTTTTAAAATCATTGATTTACAAACTCAAAATGGAAAAAATAATTTCAAAGAAAAAATTCTATTTAATTATTTTAACATAATTGACAAATTTAATTGGATAAATGCATTTTTATTTTCAAAAATATTACTTAAATTTTACAATTTTATATTAAGAAACAATTTTTTTAATTCAATTATTACAAGATTAAGAATTTTTTATAAAATTTAATTAATGTTCGAACACCTAAAAAAATTACTAAAAGGTTCTGCAATTTATGGCATTGGAAACGCATTAAATTCTCTAATCCAGTTATTTTTACTCCCATTATTTACAGCCTATTTATTACCAGTTGAATATGGTATTATATCAACCCTATCAATTTTCTCTATTTTTATTAGTTCTATTTTTTCATTTGGTTTTGGAAGTTCAATAGGATTGGTATATTTTGATAAAAGTACTGATTTTCATAAAGAAAAAACAATTTGGTCTTCATTTGTTTTTCTTATAATAATTGGATTAATAATTAATATTATAGGTAATATTTCTATTGATACAATCAATGATTTATTATTTAAGGAGCCCCAAAAAAATATTTACTTAATTCTTACTTTAATAAATGCATCTCTTATAACTATTCAATTTCCGCTAATTTTCAGGTTACAATTTGAAGAAAAACAACTTAAATTTGTTTTAATTAATTTAATTTTCATTATAACAAATATTTGTTTAAAAGTGCTTTTTATTGTAAAATTAAATTATAAAATTGAAGGTTTTATTTTATCCGAAATAATTGGGAGAATAATTTGTTTAATTATTTATTTAATAACAATTATTCCATTCACAAAAATAAAGATTGAATTTTTAATGATTAAAAAATTAATTAAATTTGGGTTACCTATGATGCCTTCTTTTTTAAGTATATATATTTTACAACAAGGGAATATATTTTTTCTGCAATATTTTTTCAATTTAGAAGTCGTGGGAATTTATTCAATTGGGTTCACATTAGGTTATAGTATAGTGTTGTTTACTTCGTCAATTTCTACTGCTTGGTTTCCATTTTTTATGACCTTTAAAGATAAACAAGATGAGGCAAAAACTGTTTTTGGTAAAATGCTCAAATATTATATAATATGTATTGGTTTTATTAGTATATGTTACTTCCCTTTTTCTAAAATTATCATTTACTTTTTTGCAGATATAAAATATTCAATTTCCTATAAGATTATAGGTTTTATATCTCTTGCATATTTTATACAAGGATTGGCGGTATTTTTTTATCCCCCATTTTATTTTATAAAGAAAATTTATTATACAACAATATTTCAATTTATTAGCTGTATTATTTATATAATATTTGCTATACTCTTAATTAGTAATTATAGTATTCTAGGAGCAGCTTTATCCTTAATCATCGGTAATATTATAATTAACCTTTTGCATTTTTTCTATAATAAAAGAAATAAAATTCTTGAAATACTTTATGAAAAACAAATCTTATATATATTAGGTTTATTTATTTTTTCAATAATATTATATTCATTTATAGATATAAAAAATATATATTTTGATTTTTCTTTAAAAATAAGTATTCAGTTTTTATTATTATTTTGTTTATATTTAACACTTTCAGTTGAAGAGAAGAATTCACTTAAAGAAAATTTTATTAAAATTCGCTTTTTTTTTTTAAGGAATAAACATGATAATAAATAATTAATAAATCCTTAATTATGTGCGGAATTTCCGGTATTATAAACATCAAAAACAACAAAATTCCGTCACTTCAGAAAAATCTTGAAGTGATGAATAAGTTACTTGCCCATAGGGGACCAGATGAAGAAAGTATTTGGTTACACGTTAAACAGCATTGTGGTTTTGCTCACCGTCGCTTAAGTATTATTGATTTAAGTTTGGGAAAACAACCTATGACAGACGAAAATGGTAATTGGATTGTCTTAAATGGTGAAATATATAATTATATTGAATTGAAGAGAGAGTTGTCAAATTATTATCAATTTAACACAAACTCTGATACGGAAGTCGTTATGGCTGCATACTTGAAGTGGGGAGAAAATTGTTTAGAAAAACTTAGAGGAATGTTTTCGTTTGCAATTTGGGAAGAAAAGAATCATTCTTTTTTTGCTGCCAGAGACCGTTTTGGAATTAAACCATTTTATTATACAGTAATAAAAGATACTTTTATTTTTGCATCTGAAATTAAAGCTATATTACCTTTTATAAATAAAATAGAAACAGATTTAGATGGTTTAAAAGATTATTTCGTTTTTCAATTTACACTTGCTGAGAAAACACTTTTTAAGGGAATCAAACAATTACTGCCAGCTCATTATATTAAAATACAAAAAAATAATCTTATTGTAAATAAATATTGGGAGGTAAATTACAATATTGATTTTGAACATACAAGACTATATTTTGAAAATAAATTAAAAGCTATTCTTGATGAATCAGTTGATTTTCACCTTAGAAGCGATGTTGAAATAGGTTCCTATCTCAGTGGTGGTATTGATTCAAGCTTAATTGCCTCAAAAGCTAGAAAGTTCTTGAAAAATCAATCTGCATTTAAAACCTTTAATGGAAAATTCAGTTTGAGCAGTCATTATGATGAAAGTGAATATGCAGAAGAAGTTGCTAGAAATATAAAATCAGAACTATTTCAAATAGATATTCAACCTTCTGATTTTATAGAAAACATAAGGAAAGTAATTTATCATTTAGATTATCCTGTTGCCGGTCCTGGTTCTTTTCCTCAATTCATGGTATCTAAACTTGCAGCAAAACATTTAAAAGTTGTTCTGGGTGGACAAGGTGGAGATGAAATATTTGGAGGATATGTTCGCTATTTGTTAGCCTACTTTGAGCAATGCATTAAAGGTGCTATTGAAGGTACTCTTAACAGCGGTAATTATATTGTAACTTACGAATCAATAATACCAAATCTTTCATCTTTACGAAATTATATTCCTTTAATGAGAGAATTCTGGGCATCTGGACTTTTTGAAGATAGGGATAAAAGATATTTTAAATTAGTAAACCGAGCCAATACTCTAAATAATGAAATAAATTGGGAAATTTTTGAACCGTATTCAGCCTTTGAATCTTTTAAAAGTATTTTCTGGCAAAATAATGTTCAGAAAGAATCATATTTCGATAGCATGACTCATTTCGATTTTAAGACTCTTTTACCCGCACTTCTACAAGTAGAAGACCGCATGAGCATGGCACATGGACTCGAATCGCGTGTTCCATTTCTTGACCACCAACTTGTAGAATTTGTTGCAACAATTCCTTCAAATATAAAATTTGAAAATGGAAATCTTAAACATTTACTTAAAACAACTTTTAAGGATGTGTTGCCAGATAATATCTTGAATAGAAAAGACAAAATGGGATTTCCTGTTCCTTTATCAGAATGGATGAATGGTGCTTTATTTGATTTTGTAAATGACATTTTTAATTCACAAATTGCAAAAAACAGAATATATTTAAATCCTGTATTTGATATTAAATCCTTAATTTCAGATGAAGGTAAATTTAGTAGAAAATTATGGGGGTTGCTTAGTTTAGAATTTTGGCAACAAGAATTTCAAGATAAAGAATATTATTATAAATCTTTAATAAAACAATAATTATGAAAATTTTAATTACTGGTGGAGCTGGATTCATAGGCTCGCATTTAACCGAAAAACTTCTAAAAGAAGGTCATAATATTTGTGTAATTGATAATTACCAAACAGGCAGAAGAGATAATTTAACTGCGCACCAAAATTTGGAAATTATTGAAAATACAATTGCAGATAAAAACATAGTAGATGATATTTTTATCAAGTTTAAGCCCGAAGTTGTTATACATGCTGCAGCATCTTATAAAGACCCTGAAAACTGGTTAGAAGATTCATTTACAAATGTTACAGGAACAATAAATATTGTTAAAGCTGCGATGCAAAACAATTTGAAAAGAATCATTTATTTCCAAACATCACTTTGTTATGGTTTAAAACCACTTGAACAACCTATAACTTTAACTCACCCGTTATATTCTGGTGGTTATTCTGGAGGAAGTAGTTATGCAATTAGCAAAACAGCTGCAGAACAATATATTGAATTAAGTGGTCTTGATTTTATTTCTTTCCGTCTGGCTAATGCTTATGGTCCTAGAAATTTAAGCGGTCCACTTCCTACATTTTTCTATCGTTTGACAAATGGCAAACCTTGTTTTGTTATGGATACAAGAAGAGATTTTATTTTTGTTAATGATCTTGTTGATTGCGTAATTAAAGCTGTAAACGGTAAAGGAATTAAAGGATATTATCATATTTCAACAGGTAAAGATTACTCTATAAAAGAATTATTTGATGCTACTTTGAAGGCTTTAAATATAAAACTTGGTACAGAAGTGGAAGTTAAACAAAGAGGTGTTGACGATGTTTTCACTATTCTAATTGACCCAAGCAAAACCAATGAAGATTTTGAATGGAATACAAATACTCCTTTGGAATATGGTATTAAACAGGCTATTGACTGGTATAAACAAAATGGAATAACTCAAACTTTCACTCATCTTAAACAAGGTACACAAAATGAATCAGATAAATAATTTATTTGAAAATAAAAATATTCTTATAGTTGGTGGTGCAGGTTTTGTTGGTAGTAATTTAACTAAACTAATATTAAACACGAATAATTTAGTTAATATCACTGTTATCGACAACCTTCTTTCTTCGGAAAAGTTTAATTTGCCAGTTGACATAAGGTTAAATTTTATTGAAGGCTCTATAACAGAAGACAAAATACTTGCAAAATTGGAAGATAATCTTGATTATATTTTTCATTTAGCAACTTATCATGGTAACCAGAGTTCAATTGCTAATCCTTTAGCTGACCATGAAAATAATACATTAACAACTCTAAAACTTTTTGAAAGGATAAAATATTTTAAAAATTTGAAAAAAGTTGTATATTCTTCTGCAGGATGTTCAGTTGCTAAAAAGACATTTAATGAAGCAGTTGAAACAACAGAGGATTCTGCAATAGAAATTATTCAGGATAGCCCTTATTCTATTTCCAAAATCTTTGGCGAATTTTATTCTGTTTATTATTTCAGACAACATAAACTACAAACTGTAAGAGCTAGATTTCAAAATGTATATGGACCTGGTGAAGTACTTGGTGCTGGAAAATGGCGAGGAACACCAGCAACAGTATGGAGAAACGTTATTCCAACTTTTATTTATAAAGCCTTAAATAATTATCCTCTTCCTGTAGAAAATAGTGGAATTGCTACGCGTGATTTTATTTTTGTTGAAGATATTTGTATAGGTTTAATTTTATGTGCTTGTAAAGGAAATGCAGGAGATGTTTACAATCTGGGTAGCGGTAAAGAAACTACAATACTTGAATTGGCACTATTAATTAATAATGTTACAAAAAATAAATCAGCAATAGAATGTTTACCAAAAAGAAATTGGGATAATTCTGGAAAAAGATTTGCATCAACAGTTAAATCTGAAAGTGAATTAAGCTTTAAGGCATTAATCAATATTGAAGAAGGTTTAGAAAAAACAATTCTTTGGACAAAAAACAACATAGATATTATAAATCAAACTATTTATAAACACAAAGATATGTTAAAGGTGTAATTAAATCATTTACATTAATTTTATCTTTTTATTAAAGTAATTGTTTATATCAAATTAATTTGAATAGTTTACTAGACAGAATGTGTGTATATTGTAATATTTGTAGAGTAAATGGAAACTTTTAATACAAAAGAATTATTTATTAAATCAAAACTAATGGTCAAAATTTATGAATATAAAAATTCTGAAAAATCTAGGAAGGACTTATATTTCTGATGAAATGAACATACTTGTATTTATCAAAAAATAATATAGTGAAACCAAAACCTCTAGTAAGTGTTTTATTGACTGACCATGATAACGAAAAAATATAATATATTGAATACCCAAAATATTTGCAACCCAAATTTAAATGGATAGTTTAATAAAAAAATTAAAATCATCTTATTTTTGGGATGTTGATATTTAAAATTAATGCCAAAACTAGTAAAAAGCTAATAATTGAGCGTGTTATTAATTTTTGAAATTTTGAAGAACTTATAAATATAATTGATTACAATAAAAAAAGACGAAGTTAGCTCTGATATCTGCAATCTAAATTTTATAGATGTATAACACATAATTTTTATTCAAAACTATTTAAAAAAAACAATAACATAATAAAATTGTAAATTTATAAACATATATTGTTTGTTTTGATAAAAAGAAATAATTTAATAGAAAAATAAATGAAAGTAGTAATTTTAGCCGGAGGAATGGGAACAAGACTCGGCGAAGAAACAGATATTAAGCCAAAACCAATGGTCGAAATTGGTAATAAACCTATTTTGTGGCATATAATGAAAATATATTCTCATTTCGGTTTCAACGATTTCATAATTTTGGTTGGATACAAAGGGTATATGATTAAAGAATATTTTGCTAATTATTTTCTTCATCAAAGTGATGTTACTTTCGATATTAAGAATAATTCAGTTGAAATTCACAATAATACAAGTGAACCGTGGAAAGTTACATTAATTGATACCGGTTTGGAAACTATGACCGGTGGAAGAATAAAACAAGCAGAAAAATATATTGGAAATAATTCTTTTCTATTAACTTACGGTGATGGAGTTTCAGATATTAATATTGATGAATTAATCAAATTTCACGAACAAAAGAATGGAATTGTAACACTTACAACAGTTCAACCGGAAGGACGATTTGGAGCTTTGGAAATTGAAAACGACAAAGTATTAAAATTTAATGAAAAACCAAAAGGAGATGGAAGTTGGATTAATGGTGGTTTTTTTGTTTGTAAACCCGAAGTTTTCAAATATATTGATGGAAATCAAACAATATTTGAACGACAACCGTTGGAAAAAATAGCCTCTGAAAATAAATTATTTGCATACAAACACACAGGTTTCTGGAAACCAATGGACACACTTCGTGATAAAATAATATTAAATAATTTGTGGGAAACTCAAGCACCATGGAAAATATGGAAATAATAAAATTCAATAATGTTTTTAAAAATAAAAAAATCTTAATAACTGGACATACTGGTTTTAAAGGTAGCTGGCTGACAACTTGGTTACTAAATCTTGGAGCAGATGTTTACGGAATTTCAAAAGATATTCCTACAAATCCTTCGTTATTTGAGGCTTTAAATCTTAAAAACCAAATTACTGACTATATAATTGATATAAGAAATTACGAAGAAATATTTAAAACAATTAACATTATTAAACCCGATTTTGTTTTTCATCTAGCTGCTCAAGCAATTGTTTCTGAATCTTACAAAAATCCATTGGAAACAATTACGACAAATCCACTTGGAACAGTAAATATTTTAGAAGCTTTACGAAATGTTAATCATAAATGTACAGCCATAATAATTACAAGCGACAAATGTTATTTCAATATAGAATGGGCTTGGGGTTACAAAGAAACTGACAGGCTGGGTGGTAAAGACATTTACAGCAGTTCTAAAGCTGCAGCCGAAATACTTATAAATTCATATTTTCACTCATTCTTTAATAATGAAAATTCGAATGTAAAAATAGCTACGGCAAGAGCCGGAAATGTCATTGGTGGTGGCGATTGGGCTGTAAACAGAATTATACCGGATTGTATAAAAGCATGGAACAATAATCAAACTGTCGAAATCAGAAGTCCTGAAGCTACTCGTCCATGGCAGCATGTTTTAGAGCCACTTAGCGGATATTTATTACTTGCCGAAAAATTGTTTTCCATTAACGAGTTAAATGGAGAAAGTTTTAATTTCGGTCCAAATTCAAGTAATTCTTACACTGTCATAAAACTGATTGAAGATTTAAGCAAAAGTTGGGAAATTAACAAAGAATTAAAACCTTACAAAATAACCGATAATATCAAATTTCATGAAGCAGGTTTATTAAAATTAAATTGTGATAAATCACTTATGTACTTAAAATGGTTACCAACATTAAATTATAACCAAACAGTAGAATTTACAGGAAGTTGGTACGCCAATTATTATAAAACTAAAAATGATGTTCTTGAGTTTACATTGAATCAGATTAAAAATTATGAAAATTTAGCATCTCAAAATAATTCACAATGGTTATCAATAGTATAAAAGGTGTAACCGTAACTCCACTGAAAATAATTGAAAATCCAAAAGGTAATATTCTACATGCCTTAAAAAAAAGTGAAAATGAATTTGATACTTTTGGCGAAGCATATTTTTCTACCATAAACTACAATGAAATTAAAGGATGGAAAAAGCATAAAGAGATGACTTTAAATCTGATTGTTCCTTGTGGAATAATTAAATTTGTTGTTTTTGATGATAGGAGAGATAGTGAAACAGTAAATCATTTTTTTGAAATAATTATCAGTAAATTAAATTATTGTCGTTTAACCATAAAACCTGGATTGTGGCTTGCTTTTCAAGGATTAGAAACACATAATATTTTACTAAACATTGCAAACCTGGAACACAATCCAAATGAAAGCGAAAATATTGAAATTGAGGCATTAAATTATAATTGGTATAAAGAATGAAAATTTTAATTACAGGAGGTTTTGGTTATCTTGGTTCGTATCTTTCAAAATATTTTGAAAACGAAGGACATGATATTTACATTCTCGAAAAAAGGTCAAAAACGTCAATTACAAATACAAAATATAATTATATTCAGGCTGATATATGTAATATTGATGAATTGAGAAAAAAAATTGATTTTGAAATAGATTATTGTATTCATACAGCTGCTGCTGCGGATTATTATATCGAAAATTATTATAAAATAGCTTTAGAAGTAAACACTTTAGGAACGCGAAATTTATTAGAAATATTTAAATCCAAAAGTTTAAGAAAGTTTATTTATATAAGTACTATACATATTTACGGAAATCAAAAAGAGAGTAAAATTACAGAGCAATTAATGCCTAATCCAATTAATGATTACGCTTTATCTCATTTATTTGCTGAATATTACATAAAACAATATTATGAACTTTTCAAAATACCGTATATTATATTCAGGTTAACAAACTCTTACGGAGTTCCTTTAACTTACAATTCAACAAAATGGTATCTTGTGTTAAACGATTTAGTAAAAACAGCTTTTGAGCAAAATAAAATCCAATTAAATTCAAACGGTACTGCATCACGAGATTTTATTTGGCAAAAGAATGTTGCTCAAGTTATTGAAAAATCTTTGTATAACGATAAAATTGTAAATGATATATATAACCTCGGTTCAGAGAAAAATTATTCAATAATTGACATTGCTGAAAAAGTAAAAACAATTTTTTCTGAAATCCATGAAAAAGATTTTCTAATAATTATAAATCAAGAAGATAAAATAAAATATGCTGAAAATTTTATTTCCTGTCAAAAATTAAAATCAGTTTTGGAATATGAAATAGATGATAAAATTGATTTTGAAATAAATAATATAATAAATTTATTAAAATCAAGTTCAAAATAATGACAGAAAAACCACTCGTAAGTATTTTAATGACTGCTTATAACCGAGAAAAATATATTGCCGAAGCTATTGAAAGCGTTTTAGTTTCAAGTTATCAAAATTTTGAAATCATAATTACAGACAATTGTTCAACCGATAAAACATTTGAAATTGCAAAATCTTATGAAGCAAAAGATTCAAGAATAAAAGTTTACTTAAATGAAACAAATCTCGGACAATTTCCAAATCGAAATCGTGCTGCAAGTTATGCAAAAGGTAAATATATAAAATATCTTGATTCTGATGATATTATTTATCCACACAGTTTAGAAATTATGGTTAATTCTATGGAAATATTCCCTGAAGCTGGTCTGGGTTTAACATTTAATAAATACAAGGATAATTTCAAACTTCCAAATATTTTTACTTCAGCACAAGCATTTGAATATCAATTTTATAAAGATGGTTTATTGTATATTGGTCCAAGTGGTTGCATTTATAATCGGGAGCATTTTTTTAATATTGGAGCATTCAAAGACTATGGAGTAGCATCAGATTATGAAATAAATTTACGTGCTTGTTTTACAAAACCAATAGTTTTACTTCAACGAGATTTGGTTTATTGGCGGAGGCATGAAGGACAAGAAATTAAACGGTTAGAAAATAAATACCTAGAATTGAATTACAAAATCCACAAAGAAATTATAAGTAATGCAAATTGTCCGCTAAATGAAAATCAAAAAAAGGAAGTTCTTATAAATATTAATAAAAATCATGCTCGGAAAATAATAAAAAGCATTTTAAAATTTCGATTTAAAAAATCTTTTTTTATATATAAAATTACAAAAATACCAATAAGTAGTTTTTTTTATGCTTTAATTCCGGTTAATATCCGTAAAAAAATAATTTAAAATGAGAATAAAAGGACAAGGTAGAGTAACAAAATATATTTGTCAAAAGATTGCAGTAAAAGAAAAATCAAAATTTATTAATGCAATTTGGAATAATAAATTAGACACAAAATCAGAAAAAGAATTAGTTTTAAAATTTGACATTGTAAGTGTTTGCGGAAAAGGACACTTTGAAGATATGGTATTTTCGATTTTATCATTTGTAAAAAATGTTGGAAAACCTCCTAAATGGATTATATTTTCTGACGGAACATTGCAAGATGAACAAAAAAATAAATTTACACAATTATTTGATTTTGTTGAAATAAATAATTGGAACGATTTAAAAATACAAAAAAGAGAATATATTGCAACTTGGGAAAATTATTTGAAACTTTATACAATTGCAAAAAAGACATATACAATTATAAATTTAGACTCTGACAAACCTTTTTTGTTTGTAGATTCAGATATTTTGTTTTACCCAAAATTTTTAGATTATATTCATATTTTAAATAGAAATGACAGTTTTTTCTATCTACCCGATAATGGATATTCATGCTTGGATAATAATTATTTAAAAAATAATGAAAGAGAAATGTTTCAGTTAAATTCCGGATTCTTATATATTTTACCTAATATTAATTGGGAATCAGCTTTGAATTATTTATATACAATCAGTGGCAGTTATTCATTTTTCGACCAAACATCAATTCACATAGCATTTTTGAAAATTACAAATAAAACACCATTTGACCCGCGAGAGTTTAAAGTCGATTTAAGAGATCATTTCAAATTTGGTTTTGCTCAAAATATTAACGAAATAGCAATAAGGCATTACGTTGGACCAGTTCGCCACAAAATGTGGCAAAAAGGTTGGAAATGGCATTTAAAATAAAATATTCAGATATATAATGAAAATTCTTTTAGGTCTTTCTTCTTTTTATCCGGGAAATTCTGCGGGAACCGAAAATTATGTATTAAATCTTGCCAAAGAATTACAAAAAAATAATTTTGAAGTAAGCATTGTTATCCCATCTGTTGGTAAAAAAATTGAAACATATATTTATGAAGAAATAAATGTTTATAATTTTTATGTTCCATTAAAACTTTCAACACTTGAACTAAATGGATTAGATAAAATATCTGGAATTGATGAATTTTCTAAAATATTAGATAATATAAAACCTGATATTTTTCATCTTCATTCATTATCAAGGTCTTTTCATGCAGAACATATAAAAATAGCAAAACAAAAAAAAATCAAAACTGTTTTTACTGGTCATCTTGGAGGAACATTTTGTGTAAATGCTGATATTCAATTATTCCAAAAAGAATCTTGTGATGCTTATGTTAATAAAAACAGATGTTTAGCTTGTTTTATAAAAAATAAAAAAAAATATAGTATCATATTAAGTAAAATTTTTGCAATATTCATCAACTTAATTATAAAAACATCTTTAAAATACAAATTTCCGGCTTTTAATATTGTAATTTTTAAACTTCAGCAACTTGAAATTTTAAAAAAGTTTTCTGATGCAAATATTGCAATTGCTCCATGGTTAAATAAAGCATTTAAAATAAATAATTTTGAAAATGTATTTCTTGTAAATCAGGGAATAAATTCAAAGTTTATTGAAGAAAAAATTGAAAAATTAGACAAAGATAAAATTGAATTGATTTTCATTGGAAGAATGCATCCTGATAAAGGTGTGGATTTGCTTATAGAGGCTTTAGTTGAGTTTAAATCAGTTTTTAATTTGACTGTTATTACAATTCCCTTTAATGATGAAAATGATTTTTACAATAAAATAAAAATTCAATTTTTTGAACTAGGTTTTACTAATTGGTTAGAAAAACTTCCTCAAAATGAAGTTTCTAAAAGATTAAGTTTTGCTGATATTCTCATTTTACCATCAACAAAAAATGAGGCAGCACCTTTAGTGATTCTTGAAGCTTTTGCAAAAAAGATACCTGTTATAGGTTCTGATTATATTGCAATTCCTGATATGGTTAAACATAATTTCAACGGATTAATTTTTAAAAATGGAGATGTTAATTCTTTAAAACAACAGTTAAAACGCATAATTAAAGAACCAAATTTATTAAAAAGTCTTTCAAAAAATATTGAAATACCGCGAACATTTAAAGATATAACTTTAGACATGATTGAAATATACAATAAAATATAATTTAATAATGAATATTCTAATTACAGGAGGAGCAGGTTTTATCGGCTCAAATCTTATCGGTTTATTTTTAGAAAAAAATTATAATATTACGGTTTTAGATAATTTTTCGACAGGTAAAATGCAAAACATCAGAGAATATCAAAACCAAATTGAAATTATTGAAGGTGATATATTAAACGATTTTCAAATAAACGTTGCTGCACAAAAAAAAGAAGTAGTAATTCATCTTGCTGCAATGGCTTCAGTACAGAAATCTATTGAAAATCCGCACCTTTGCAACAAAATAAATATTGATGGAACTTTAAACGTTCTTAAAGCTGCTCGTTTAAATAGTGTCAAAAAGGTAATTTTTGCCTCATCGGCTGCTGTTTATGGCAACAATCCTATTGTTCCAAAACTAGAAACAATGTTACCCGAACCAATGTCGCCTTATGCAATTTCGAAAATTACAGGAGAATATTATTGTAATTTATTTTCGGAAATTTATAATTTACAAACTGTATGTTTCAGATTTTTTAATGTTTACTGTCCAAAACAAGACCCAAAATCTGATTATGCAGCAGTTATTCCAATTTTTATTTCAAAACTTCTGAATAATCAGCAACCAGTAATTTACGGAGATGGCGAACAAACTCGCGATTTTATTAATATTAACGATTTGGGAAATGCAATTGACAAAGTAATAAATACGGATTTTGAAAATAATCATTTAATTGTTAATTTGGCAAATGGCGAAAAAACATCGGTAAATCAATTATATAAAATAATAAGTACGATATTAAATTTAAATATTGAACCACTATATTTACCAAAACGAGAGGGAGATATAATTCATTCTTTTGCAGATATTTCAAAATTAAATAAGGAAATTAATTTTAAGCCTGAAATTAATTTGGAAGAAGGATTAAAAAAAACAATCAATTATTACTTAAAAGACAAGGAATGAAAATACTATTAACCTGCGACCCCGAAATTCCAGTTCCACCAAAATTATATGGTGGAGTAGAAAGATTAGTTGATGGACTGGCTCATGAATATAAAAAATTGGGGCACGAAGTTTATTTACTAGCAAATCCAGAATCAACTTGTACAGCAGCAAATGAAATCTTTCACTTTCCAGCTCTACTTTCGAGAGGATATATAAACGTTTTTAAAAATGCAAAAAAACTTTATCAGGTTGCAAAAAAAATAAAACCCGATGTTGTTCACAGTTTTTCGCGATTACTTTATACATATCCGTTATTGCTAACAACAAAATTATCTTTTTTACAAACTTACGGTAGATTTATAAGTCCACATTCTACAAAATTAGCGAGTCTAATTGGTGGTAAAAAAATGAATTTTACATCTGCTGCCGGACACATGTTAAACCATTTGAAAAATAAGTCAAAATTTACACCGGTTTATAATTTTGTTAATACAAATTATTTTGTTCCAGATGAAACTGTCGAAAAAGAATATTTGATGTTTCTTGGCAGAATAGAAGATATTAAAGGAACAAAAGAATGTATTGAAACAGCTTTGGCAACAAATACAAAACTAATTATTGCAGGAAATATTCAACCCGGACATGATGAATATTTCAATACATATATAAAACCTCATTTAAAAAATCCTTTAATTAAGTATGTTGGACCCGTAAACGACGAACAGAAACTATATTATTTACAACGTTCCAAAGCTTTTCTATTTCCAATAAAATGGGAAGAACCGTTTGGAATTGTAATGGCAGAAGCAATGTCTTGTGGTGTACCTGTTATTGGTTTTAAACGAGGTTCAGTACCTGAAGTAGTAAAACATAGTGAAACAGGATTTATAGTTGAAAATACATTAGAAATGATAAATTCAATTTCATTAATTGAAAAAATTGACAGAAACGAAGTCAGAAAAGATTGTGTTAATAGATTTTCTGTTGAAGTAATTGCTAAAAAATATTTGTATTTGTTGGAGAAAATTAAATGAGCAAAAAAAAATTCCTCTATATACTCTCCGGAAATCTTTCTACAACTCCTCGTGCTTTGCAATCAATAAAAACGGCTTTGAATAATTACAAAGTTGATATCATTGGAGTAAACCGAAATAATATTTGGAAAGAATTAGATAAGAAATTGGTAAATGAAAATAATCTGAATTATAAATTAATTTCTTTACAACGAAAACCTTTTTTTCAGTGGTTTTTTTGTTCTATAATTCATAAAATTGCCAAATTAATTTATCCTTTTTTTTCAAAAAATTTAAAAATAACTGCTTATGCAAGTTCCAAAACAATGTTTTTGCTGAATAACGAAATTTTGAAAACAATTAAGAAATATGATTTTGTTATAGCACACAGCTATAGTTCTTTTTATCCAGCATATAAATTGTCCAAAATTCAAAATATACCATTTTCAGTAGATATTGAGGATTTTCACCCTGGTGAAAATATATCAACAACTCCAAAAAAGGAAATAGCCAGAAGAAAATTCTTACTTAAAAATATACTTCCCAAAGCCGTTTATTTAACTTTTGCATCACCACTTATCGGAAAACATAGTCTTGAATTATTAAATAATAATATTCCTGAAAATTTTCTGGTAAACAATTGTTTTTCACAAAACGAATTTCAATTCGATGAAAATAAATCTGAAAAAGTAAAATTTGTATGGTTTTCTCAAAATATTAGCTCTGGTAGAGGTTTGGAATTAGTTATTCCTGCTTTTTACAGTTTTAAAGAAAAGGTAGAAATAACTCTTATTGGAAATTTATATTCTGATTTTTATGAAAAGTTTTTAGTAAATTATTCTGAAATTTTAAAATTTGAAAAACCTTTGCCCCAAAAAGAACTAAATCTTAAACTATCAGAATTTGATATTGGTTTAGCTATTGAAGTTTCAAATATTGATATTAATAAAGATATTGCTTTATCAAATAAAATTTTTGCTTATGCTCAATCTGGTTTATACATATTAGCAACTAATACACAAGCACAAAAATTATTTATTCAGGATAACCATGATTTAGGAATTATTTGTGAACAAAACACTCTTTCTGTTGTAAATCAAATTGAAATTATTATCAATGATATTGAAAATATCAGAAAAAATAAACAAAACCGTTATAATTATTCTAAGAAATTAGCATGGGAAAATGAAAGTAAAAAATTATTGAAAATGTGGAATTCAATATTATGAAAAACATACTAATAATATATCCTCATTGGGTTCCGTCTAATTTAGCTGGTGTTCACAGAGCAAGATTAATCAGTAATTTCTTGCACGATTTTAACTGGCATCCAATTATTCTGACAGTGAAATCTGAATTTTACGAAGAAAAACCCGATTTGGATATTTGTAAAACTGTAAATCCTAAAACCGAAGTTGTTTATACTGATGCACGAAAAATCACAAAGCCAAGAATTATTGGAGATATTGGACTTCGTGCATTTGAATATCTTAAAAAAGAAGCTCTTAATATTATTAAAACCCGAAAAATTGATTTTATCTGGATTCCTATACCTTCGTTTTATGTTGCAATTTTAGGAAGGAAACTTTACAATAAAACAAAAATACCTTACGGGATAGATTATATCGACCCTTGGATTAGGGACATTAGTAATCGTAAAAATATAAGAGCAATAGCTAGTAATTTTATTGCTAGAATATTAGAGCCATATTCGGTAAAAAAAGCTATACTTATTTCAGGAGTTTCAACATCATATTATCAACCGGTTATAGACAGAAGTTTCAAAAAAAAACAAATCCAACATATTGGTATGCCTTATGGTTTTGACCCTAATGACCATAAAATAATTCTAAAAAATATTGAACTACCTTGGACTTCATTTAAAAACTGTATTCCAATTATTTATGCCGGAGCTTTTCTTCCAAAATCGGGATTGTTTACAGAACTTCTTTTTAAAGGAATAAAAAATTTGGTTGAAACTGATAATTGGAATAAAAATGTACATTTATTTTTCGTTGGCACTGGAAATTACACACATAAATCTATTACTGATTTTGCAAAAGAAAATCAAATTTCTGAATTTGTATATGAAATAAGAGAACGAAAACCATATCTGGAAATTTTGAATTATTTATCAAATTCAAAAGGCGTTATGATTATCGGAAGTACCGAAAAACATTACACCGCTTCAAAAACTTTCCAATCGTTACTTAGCGAAAAGCCAGTATTTTCGATATTTCATTCCCAAAGCAGTGCTGTTGAAGTAATGAAAGAATGTAACGCAAACCAATACACAGTTGAATATTCTGAAAATGAGAATAATGATATTCTTCAAACAAAAATAATAAACACTTTCGTGAAATTTATTGATAATTCAGAAAGTTGGAATCCGGATTTATCAAAGTTAGAAAAGTATTCAGCTAAAGAATCTGCAAGAAAATTGGTTAATGCAATTGAAAAATTAAATTTATGAATAAAATAATTAAAAAATTCATTATCTTTGTAAAAACAACATAAATGGAACTGCAATTAGATTTAAATAAACGATATAGCTTTGCTGATTACCTAACATGGTTTGATGACAAACGACGTGAGTTATGGAACGGTTTTATAAAAATGATGACACCTGCACCAAATTTAGAGCATCAAGAAATATCTGCAAATTTGTTTACTGATTTTAGTATTTTTTTTAGAAAAAATAAATTAAAATGTAAACTTTTTCATGCACCTTTTGATGTTCGTTTACCCAAAAAAGACGAAACTGATGATAAAAATATATATACAGTCGTTCAACCCGATATTGTTATTATTTGCGACAAAACTAAATTAGACAAACGAGGTTGTATGGGAGCACCCGATTTTATAGCTGAAATAATCTCTCCATCAACTGCCGAGCGAGATATGATTGATAAATACAAACTCTATGAAGCCGAAGGCGTAAAAGAGTATTGGATAGTTTTCCCTTCGGAACAGTTTATAAACGCATATTTTCTTGTTAACGGAAAGTACGAACTATCAGGTATTTTTACAAGAGAACATAAAATTCCTGTTAAAATATTCGGTAATGATTTTGAAATAGACCTCAAAAATGTTTTTCTAGAAGAGGATTAATTTTAATAGGTTTAAAACTCTGTCGAAAACAAAATGAAAAAACTTGCAATAATAACCACTCATCCAATTCAATACAATGCTCCTTTATTTAAACTTTTATCTGAAAGAAATAAAATTGAAATAAAGGTTTTCTATACATGGGAAAATTCTAAAGATAAAGTTTTTGATAAAAAATTCGGCAAGGAAATTAAATGGGATATTCCTCTTTTAGATGGTTATGACTACACTTTTGTGAAAAATACTTCCAAAAATCAGGGTTCACACAATAAACAGGGAATTATAAATCCAACTTTAAATTCAGAAATTGAAGAATGGCAAGTAGATGCAGTTTTAATTTACGGATGGAATTTTGATAGTCATCTAAAAGCAATGAAATACTTTAAAGGAAAAATTCCGGTTTACTTCAGAGGCGACTCTACCCTAATTGATGAATTAAAAAGATATAAAACATTATTGCGAAGAATATGGTTAAAATATATTTACAGAAAAATTGACTTTGCTTTTTATGTAGGAACAAACAATAAAAATTATTATCTCAAGCACGGTTTAAATGAATCGCAACTTATATTTGCTCCACATGCAATTGATAACGATAGATTTTATGATAAAACTAGCGAATATTCACAAAAAGCAAAACTCTGGAGGACAGAAATTGGATTTACTGAAAATGATAAAGTTGTAATATTCGTAGGAAAATTTGAGAAAAAGAAAAACCCGCTAATGTTAATTGAAGCAGCAAAACACTTTGAAAATAATGATGATATAAAGTTTTTATTCGTTGGAAATGGAGAACTGGAAAATGAAATGCGACAAAAAGCCGGTAAAAATGTTCACTTTTTACCTTTTCAAAACCAAACCCAAATGCCAATTGTTTACCGATTAGGAAATATTTTTTGTTTACCGTCTTTATTTAACGAAACATGGGGACTTTCGGTAAACGAAGCAATGGCATGTGGTTTACCCGTAATTGTCAGCAACAAAGTTGGCTGTGCAGTTGACATTGTGAAAGATGGTATAAATGGATGTATTTTTGAATCAGACAATATTTTTGATTTAAAGCAGAAATTATTTTTTATCGAGAATAATATTAGCAATTTTGTACAAAATTCTGAACAGATAATTTCGCACTGGAATTTTGAAAAAATAGCAGAAAAAATAGAGACAATTTAAATGAATCAAAACACTCAAACACAATTAATTTTAGCAGTTTTATCTTCTTTAATATTCTATTTAATTGGAGATTTATATGTTGTATCTGCTATGGGTATAGGTTTGTTTGTTTTTTTCGGAATTAAATTCTTTCTCGAACTTTCGCATAAAATTGAAATAAAGGATTTAATGATTTTGATAGCTACTTTACAATGGATTATAGGTCCAATACTAGCTTACAAATTCAATCCTGATGATATATTTTATTATATGGCAGTAGAAGAAAATGTTTATATGAATTTTGTTTTTACAGCTACATTACTTTTTATTTTAGGTCTATATTTTCCCATCTGGAACAAAAGAACCGATGAGAAAATTCATTTAGAGGGAATAAAAAATTTACTTAAAAAAAATAAAAACATTGATATTATTTTACTTGCTATTGGAATTGTATCAGATATATTAGTTGATAGAGTACCAGGAGGATTGAAATTTGTTTTATTTCTATTTTCTGGTGCAAGATTTATTGGGCTTTATTTCTTCTTATTAAATGATAGAAAAAACAAAATTCTTTTAACAGGATTAATAATTTTTGCGCTTTTTATTTCAGCTTTAGGTGATGCAATGTTTCATGAATTTTTACTTTGGATGGGCTTCTTTTTAGTTATTGTTACATTTATTTATAAAACTAATAATCGAAAAAAAATAGTTTTTCTTAGTGCAATGGTTTTATTTGTTATTATAATACAAACAGTGAAATATCAATTTAGAAGCTTAAGTTCTTCCTTTACAAATAAAACAGAACTTTTTTCAACATTAGTTCAAGAAAAATTTATAGATTCTAAAGATTATCAATCAGAAACAAATTTAAATGCATTTATTACAAGAATAAATCAAGGATGGATAATTGCACGAATTATGAGTTGGACTCCTGCAATAGAGCCTTTCGCAGAAGGAGAAACAATTGTGAAAGGTATTGAGGCAACACTTTTACCTCGATTTTTAGCACCAAATAAAGCAAAGGCTGGTGGACATGAAAATTTTCAAAGATTTACAGGTAAAGTACTTTCAGGAAATACCTCCATGAATTTAAGTCCATTAGGAGAAGCGTATGCAAATTATGGTATCGTTGGTGGTGCTATTTTTATGTTTTTTTTAGGAGCAATTTATAATTTTGTAATTTTCATGATTTTTAAAAACGCAGATAAAAGACCAACATTAATCTTTTTTTTACCCCTACTGTTTTTACAAGTAATTAAAGCTGAAACAGATTTAACAATTGTTATTAATCATCTCTTTAAAGCAATTATTGCTGTAATAATTTTATATACAGGAATGGAGAAAATACTTGGAATAAAAATGTAAATACAAAAAAATGAATCTCTCATTCTTCTTCCGTCTCCCCTCTCCTGCTTTTCATAGTATTGAGGAACAGTTTTTTGCTTTTCAGAAACATTTGCCTAATGAGGTAAAATTTTTTAATATTTTTTCTGAATATCAAAGCATAGGTTTTATAAACAGACTAAAAATTGCTTTTCATGCTAGGAAAAATCAATCGGAAATTAACCATATCACTGGTGACATAAATTTTATAGCACCTTTCCTGAAAAAGCAAAATACAATTCTTACGGTTCACGATATTGGTTCGGCTCTAAACAAAAAGGGTTTGGCAAGATTTATTTTAAAATTATTTTGGTTTACAATTCCTTTTAAAAGTGTTAAATATATAACAGTAATCTCGGAATTTACAAAAAATGAAATTTTAAAGGAATTTAAAGTTGATGAAAATAAAATTATCGTAATTCCTGATTGTATTTCTGACGAATTTTATTATATTCCAAAGGATTTTAATTCTGAAAAACCAGTTATTCTGCAAATTGGTACAAAAATTAATAAAAATTTACATCGTTTGATAGGAGCAATTTCAGAAATCAATTGCAAATTATTGATTATCGGAAAATTAAATAATTCAGATTTTGAATTATTAGATAAATATAAAATTGATTTTGAAAATAAATATAATCTGGATTTTTCACAAATTATTGAGGAATATAAGAAATCGGACATTGTTAGTTTTGTTTCGACTTATGAAGGTTTTGGAGTTCCAATTTTAGAAGCTCAGGCAGTAGGACGACCAGTTTTAACTAGTGATTTATCCCCGATGAAAGAAGTTGCCGGAAACGGTGCATTATTAGTAAATCCGTTCGACATTTCAGATATCCGACAAGGTATTGAAAAACTTATTTCTGATAAAAATCTGAGAGAAAAAATGAGTTTATCAGGAATTGAAAATGCAAAAAAATACTCATCAAAGTCAATTGCTTCAGAATATTACAAACTATATAAAGAAATTTCAAAAAAATAAAAAAAATGAATAAATTAGAAATGACTGGTCTGGAATTCTATTCAGGTATAGGTTGTTACAAAGAAGAAAAAGTTGTTGGGAATAAGTTTATTGTCGATTTGGAATTAACTTTAGACTGTACAATTCCGGCAAAAACCGATAAAATAGACGATGCCTTAAACTATGTGAATATCTATAATATAGTAAGAGATGAAATGAAAATTAATTGTAATCTGATTGAAAATGCAGCTTCACGTATTTTAGATAAAATTCTTGCTTTTTCAGATTCACTTTCCGAAGTAAATGTAAGATTATCAAAAATTAATCCAGCTGTTGGAGGAAAATTAGAGAAAGTTTCGATAATAATGTCAGGAAAAAAATCAACTATTCAGTTAAAAAATAAATAAACCTATATAACACTAAATATCAATGATATAAAAAATTTGCAAAAAAATAATTTTCTTGCTAATTTTGCGAAGGAAAAAACCTCCATAGGAGGAACCTCTT
>Ga0316608_1000151_pt1 | contig 37052 bp, 30 predicted proteins | sample MIS2016152B_MG_FD_207673 | JGI IMG/M metagenome (GOLD analysis project Ga0316608, IMG submission 207673) | Microbial mat bacterial communities from Middle Island sinkhole, Lake Huron, Michigan, United States - MIS.2016.152B | ecosystem: Environmental > Aquatic > Freshwater > Lake > Sediment... | reverse complement strand
TAAGTAATAGTACAAATTTGATTGTATATTATTGAATTAATTGTTTAACAAAACCCTCAAGGTTTTTAAAACCTTGAGGGTTTCTGCACAACCTATCATTTTGTAATGCTATACAATTAATTTTGGACGCTTACTTAAATTAGGCATCTTTGAAAAATGAAACCACCAACCTAAAATAGAGGCATTTAATCGAAGTTATGTCGCTTGATCGGGTGGACGAAGATAATGGATTGCGTAATTCCTTGTTTTCCTGAATGTTTGACAGGAAATTCAGGTATATTGTTAAAAGGCAAAGCTTTCAGAAATGAAGTAAGGAATCTGTCAGGAATTGTTGTAATATTGTTTCTGACAAATCCTAACAGGAATGATTTTTCAATTTGTGTAATAAACAGTAGTTTGCATAAATATTTCTTCACCTTTTTAAATGAACTAAAATTCGTGTAATTCGTGGCCAAACAAAAAACACTTGCGGATTTAAGGAAGATATATTTTGGTTAAATATTTCAACATTAAAATTAATTTTAGCAATGCGGAGAATAATCTTCCTATTCTCCTTAAATATGCGGAGAATAATTTATATATTTACCGCAAATTGATTTTTTTCACATGCCAAAATATATTTATCAATATGACCAATGGCCCAAATTCACATGGGATGAGAAAGAAATTCATGTGATTTTAGGTACCGTTAGACATTTGCAAGGAAAGATTTTTGGGCAAATGGAATCTTTGGGATTTACCGTCAAAAAAGAAGCCATTCTCACCACTTTAACGTTGGATGTAATAAAATCATCTGAAATAGAAGGTGAAACCTTGAACTATGAGCAAGTTCGATCTTCTATAGCAAGAAGATTAGGAATGGAATATTCCGGAATGGTGCATAGTGACAGGGATATTGAAGGAGTGGTCGAAATGATGCTGGATGCAACACAGAATTACAATAACCCACTTAATGAAGAGCGATTATTCGGTTGGCATGCTGCATTATTTCCCAGCGGTTGGAGTGGAATACACAAAATAACTACCGGAAGCTATCGGAAAAGTGAGATGCAAGTAGTTTCTGGACCTATGGGCAAAGAAAAAATTCATTATCAAGCACCTTCACATGAACGTGTTATACAAGACATGGATGAATTCCTGAAATGGTTCAATGGAGAAACCAAAATAGATGATGTATTAAAATCTGCTATCGCACATTTTTGGTTTATTATTATACACCCTTTTGATGATGGGAATGGGCGAATTGCAAGAGCTCTGTCGGATCTCTTGCTGGCTCGCTCAGAAAATAGCCCTCAAAGGTTTTATAGTCTTTCAAGCCAGATATTGATAGAAAAAAAAGTTTATTATGATGTTTTGCAAAAAGTCCAATATAATGATGGCGATATAACTAAATGGTTAGAGTGGTTTTTGAATTGTTTGAAGCGTGCATTGATATCTACAGAGGAAACTTTGAAAAGGGTACTTTGCAAAGCTGATTTTTGGAATAAACATAAAGAAACGGTTTTAAATAGCAGACAGAGACTTATGATAAATAAGCTTTTAGATGGATTTGATGGAAAACTGAAAACATCAAAGTGGGCAAAAATTGTTAAGTGTTCACCTGATACTGCTTTAAGAGATATCAAAGATTTAATTGAAAAAAGAATTTTGAAAAAAGAAGAGTCAGGAGGTCGAAGTACAAATTACGAATTAACAGAAGCGATATAGAAATTTTCTGTCCATGGGACTGGAATTGATTAGTTTTCTCAATTCATTTCCATGCTTTAAGCGTTCTTGATAAAACAGATACCAACTTCAGCACCATAATTGATGCTGAAGTGATATAATTGTAGCTTTTTCAACTCGAATATCCCTGTTTTTAATTTTTGCAGCTCTTTGTTATTTTTTCATGAATTTTGCAAATGAATTATCAATTTTCACAATATAAACTCCCTTATTCAAATGATCTATATTAAAGCTAATTGCTTTAACTTTGGGGTATAGTTGAATTACTTTTTGACCGCTTAAATCATATACCTCAATCATTTGTATAATACTATTTTGTTCTATTGTTAGCAGGTTTTGAACTGGATTGGGATAAACTTTACATTGCAAAACATCAGCAACACTATTTACGGATGCCCCCCATCCTTGGGGTCTAATATATTCTTCGAATTGAATTATGTAAGGATATTGACGAAAAGGATACAATGTATACTTTTCTGATAACTTTCTCGTTAAAAATAACCTTAACCCTGATGCTACGGTGTGCTTTATCAATAAAGGTCTAAACCATAATTTCTATTTTGCCTTTGGTGGTATTGAATATAGTCATCAAAATCGGAAAGCCTGGAACCTATGTGAAGCTTTCGATTTCTTTTATTGAACTCAGTTCTTACCTGATCAATGTAGCGGGAGTCGCCAATAATTCGCCTGTATTTCATTATGCTTTTGAAGTAAGCAGCATAATTGTATCTACCGGCGTAAGCGCAAATAGCCGTCCTGAAAGGAGATATTTTTGTTTGAGGGCCAGCCATGTAATAAGCAAGCATTCGTCCAGCCGCATCAAGGTTGAGTATCGGGTGAAAACGTTCATCGTATCTGTAAAGGAATTTTCTGTCCATAGGACTTGAATTGATCAATCGTCTTAAATCATTTCCATGCTTGAGGCATCTTATTTCGTTGCAGTTCATATACACTTTTAAAGAAAAAAGACGAGCCATGTAGCCTTGCATGTGGCATAAACCAGCCCCGCCATCGTTCAGGCTATTCAGTAAAAGATCAGCTCCGCAGGATTCTTGCATGATCATGGCCATGAGCACATTATCAGGAAGTCCGTATTTTCTTTCAATCTTATCGGTGATATTTTTAAAACGGAGCGTTCTGAGAATCATCCCCATCAACTTCTCATCAATATCTTTTCCCCTAACTCCGTTCTCATCTACCCAGCCTATCATATTCAGGTTTGCCATCGGAAGTTCTTCTTCCAATTCAATATAAGTGGAAAAAGCTGGTCGGGCTGTTTTATATTCTTCTCTGTTTTCGAATGGTTTGTAAAAACGTTTGAATCCGGTTTCAAAAAAAATATCCCGATTATTGTACAATAACAGATAAACCAAAACAAACAATGCTACAGAGGAAACGCTAATGACCCACTTTTTATGCAATACCAAATAGTTCTTACCCCTTCTATAAATATCGATCAAATCAGACCTATTTATTTTTTCTAAACTCATCCCTACAATTTAATTTTTATAAACCCAATGAATGAAGTATTTCAAAAAACTCAAAGCGATGTGGTAAATGAGAATTCATCATTTAATCAACGTTTCGGCTATTGGTTTTTATTCCTTATAATGTCCCTCACTTTCATTGGGTCGTAGGTAGTCTTTTTGATTATGGCCTCAGTAACGGCCAGTTCTTCTTGTGTACAGCGGCGTATGCTAAAATAAACATTGTTGGATTTCAAGTGATTGAAAAGTGTAGCAAATGCCTTATGTTTAACGGTATCCTCAGGATAAGAAATACTTGCAGAAAAGCTTTTATTTCTAAGCTCGGCTTCGGGAAGAAGTTGCTTTCCTTTTATTTGCTTTTCCAATTCTGCAATTTCCATTTTTTGGAGTTTCTCAGGCAACAGTTTGATGAAAGGTGGATTACTCATTCTATCGGCAATAATATCCATGAATACTGGTTCTTTGAATTTATAAAAATAGATAGAACTTGAATCAAGCAAAACAAAATTATAATCGCAGTAAACAAATGCCTGTGCTATCGAATCACTTGAAGAATTAGATTTTTCATGCGCTGAGATAACATAGAAGTTTTTTGGGTGATTTATCTTCACTTGTTTGTCGCGACAAGCACTGAGGACAAAGCTGAATAAAAGAAGTATAAGTAATGATTTCATTGTAAAAAAAGTTTAGTATATACATCAAGTATTTATGGAATTAAGAAAAAACCAATATTTCTTTTGCCAGAAAAAAGTTCAGGTAAATATAACGAAATTATCATAAAAAAATCAAACTCCAACAAATTAATTAAAATTTTAAAGAATAAAAACCAATCCAGAAAAAGAATGAATTTATTTGGTAATCCAAGAAAGGACAACGCCTGTTAAGGATATTTTCTCAAATTATTTAAAAAAATGAGAATAATGTCCTTTGTATAATCGGTGTTATAAATCAATTCCCAAAGCAAATCGATTGGATAACTTTGAGGTTAAACTTTTTTTTTCTTTCTTTGCAATGTATTAAATAAACGAATAAGCAGACATACCTAATACCATGGCAAATAGCTCTCTTACAAATCTAACAGAAATTGAAATCAGCAGACTGACCGAAATTTTGGGACGGAAGCCCAATAATGAAGAATTACGTTGTTTTTCAGTTCTTTGGACTGAAAGATTTACCAAGAAGGCTTCTATCAAATTTTTAAAAAGACTTTTGCATAATGGTGAAAATATTTTTACAGGATTTTCAAACTCGGGTTATCTGGAAATAGAAGATGAAAAGCTTTATGTGCATGTACGCTCCATGCTAAAAGAAAAGAAATCGAAAGGCGAAAACATTGAACACCTTGTTTATAAAAATCTTGCAATGAATCAATCGATTCCAAATTGCATCATCAATCATGTTTGGCAAAACTGGGAAATACAAGAAAAAACTCATCATGAATTTGCCAATAAGCAAACTGTTGTCAATGAACTGATCAATCAAACGCATTTATCTTTTCTTGAAAGTGATATTTCTTTGGTTTCATTTCAAAAAAATTGTTCCTTAGAATCCTCTCTGGGTATTGGTATTATTTCAAACCCGGGCGAAGCGAATCAAAAAATTGAAAATGAAGGGAACAAGCTCATTATGATTTTCAAAAATAAACCCCAAAAAGAGAAAGAGTTTGGGCAATCGATAGAAATCATTGAGGCATTGTATAAAATAAATTCCGTCATTGCCATTCAGAGTTTAGAGGTTTTATCGCTCTTAGAAGCTATTGTGAAAATTTGTTTTAATCAAAAGTCGGGCATACAGATACAAACCGATAAAATAAAAAGCAAACATAATGATCCGATAGATGCAATTCTTGACCATTATTCCGGGTATTTGCTTATTTTAATCAACAAGGACAAACAGAAAGAAGTATCTGAATTACTCAAAGAACAGAATTATGGAATTTGGGATGTGGGTTTGAGTACCCAGTCAGAAAATTTTCAATTCTATTTTGAGGATGAAATTCTCATCGATTTTCCCTTCATTGCAGCGCTTACTGGTGTAGGCGTTCCCTTTGAAGAAAAAAAATACAGCAAACCAGAAGAAGAATATACACAGTTTTTAATCTCTCAGTTGCCACTTCCCGAATCTTTTACCGACATTGCGCATGGAATGATTCAGGCAAAATACAACAAAGGATACAAAATTCTTAAATCGAGCCATATTGATTTAAATGCAGAAAAAATTTGGTTTGAAAAATATCCCTTTGATAGTTCGATCATTTCAACGGAATCATCCTTTAATTTAATTATATCTTCATCCTTCAACAATAAACGAATCAAGCCCGATTTGCAGCAGGCAGCGGCCATAGCGTTCTTTGAAGCAGCTATGAAGAATATTTCAACTGGAGGAAAAGTGCATGGCGCTGTGGTTTCATTTTATCTTGGAAGTGAAAATGACCCTAATGTGTTTTGGCAATTTGTAGAAGCCACCAAAGGAATAAACAAAGTAAGCCGGGTCTTGAATATTCCGGTTATTGCCAGCGATATAAGGTTTACAGCGGATTTTGATAGAGAATTGCCAATTATTAAGGTAAACATCATCGGAAGTTTACCCAAGGATGAGAAACCCCTTTCCTTTTCCTTTAAAAATAAAGGCGACATGATTTTTCTTGTCGGTGAATCCCGAAGCGATTTTGCTGCATCCCTCTATCTTGAATCACAAACTGAGTTTAAAAATTCGCTACCGCCCTATTTTGGAATAGAAATATCTGCCAAACTTTATGAATTAGCAAAATACCTGATAAAGAATAAAATTGTAAACTCGCTTCGTGATGTAGCCGAAGGAGGTGTTTATTTGAATCTGGTTGAATCGGGCATGGAAAATAAATTAGGTTTTGACATCACCTCCGATGCAGAAATACGCATGGATGCATATTTGTTTGGTGAGTCAAAAAATAGATTGATTGTTACGGTTTCTGGAAATAAAGAAACAGAGTTTATTGATTTCATGATTGATAATGATTTTCCTTTTTCAACATTAGGTCATGTGACAAAGGGAGAAATCCGGGTGGACGATATATCATTTGGCTTCATCAAAGATACCGCTGAGTTGATAAGAATTTCGGCAAAATAACAAAGTATGATGATAGTTCCTGATCAGAATTCTGATGTAAGCAAGCGAAAGCAAGTTGAAAGTATGTTCGACAGCATTTCGCATAAATATGATTTTCTGAACAGAATCATCTCATTCGGAATAGACAAACATTGGCGAAAAAAGGCGATCTTATGCCTAAAAGATTATAAACCACAATGCATTCTCGATATTGCAACAGGCACAGGCGATTTTGCCATTCTTGCCAATAAATTACTGAACCCAAATCAAATCATAGGTGTCGATATTTCGGAGAAAATGATTGCATTTGGGCAAGCAAAATTGAACAAATTATCGCCGCGCCCCAATATTGAGCTTCAATCGGGAGATAGCGAAAACTTGATTTTTGATGATGCCGCTTTCGATGCTGCCATCGTAGCTTTTGGAGTGCGGAATTTTGAAAACTTACAGGCTTCGATGAACGAAATTTCAAGAACAATCAAAAATGGTGGCGCTTTGGTGGTTTTGGAGTTCGGAATACCCAAAAATCCGGTTTCACGATTTTTTTACCGGCTTTATTTTCATGGATTCTTGCCAATCATCGGTGGATTGGTTTCTGGAAATAAAAAAGCGTATTCTTATTTACCCCGCTCAGTAGAAGGCTTTCCCTATGGTGAAAAATTTATTGAAATTCTTAAAAAAGCTGGATTTCAAAACGTTACTATAAAATATCTCACAATGGGCATTGCCAATATTTATTTCGCTCAAAAGTAAACTAAATCATAAAAATCATTAAAGAATCTTCCCAAACGAAAAGGTCAAACCAATAAATGAAATATGGCATGATTTTTACAATAAATTAAGTATTAAAAATTATTAGTGGAGTTTTCTTCAAAATTTTTAGCAAGATTTCAAAACTTTCTGCTAATGAGAGAATTTCTCTAGTTTACTTCAAATTAAAACAATCAAGAAATAAAAGTTATTTGGACATGCGAATCAGCTTCATTTCATTCATTTTAGCAGTTCTTTCATTTCAGGCTTTTGCCCAAAATAAGCGAGTACTAAACAATCCCAATTACGACCGAAAGCCTGTAAGATTTGGTTTTACTGTCGGGTTCAATACAATGGATTTCACTGTCAGAAATTCAGATAATTTTTTGGCTAAGTTAGATACCGTAAATGGATACGTTATCAACGATATATATTCCATCGAAAACAATTCAATGGCAGGATTTCATTTAGGTCCCATTTCGAATTTCAGGTTAGGGGAGTATTTTGATTTTAGAAGCATGATCGACCTTTCATTTGGACAAAGAAACATGGAATACATCCTTACCCAAGATACAATCTATGGAGAAAGCCCTTTATATAAGCATATAATGAAAATTGAATCGGTATTTCTGGAATTTCCCAATCAAATAAAATATAAATCTAAAAGGCTCAATAATTTCCGTCCATATATTTTGGGGGGAATTAATCCTAAAATCGACTTGGCTGCCCGCAAAAAGATCAAAGAAGAAGAAATGCCTAAAATTCGTCTGAAAAACTTTGATCTTTGTTATGAATTGGGTTTTGGTATCGATTATTACTTCCCTTATTTCAAGTTTTCTACCGAAATAAAACTTAGCGTTGGGATGTTTGATATTCTGAAACATGATGATACCCAATACACCACAGCCATTGATAGGCTTAATTCCAAGATGGTCATGATTTCATTTCATTTTCAGTAAAATAGGACTCAATCTATTTTACTGTACCCAATAGTTTACCAATTCTAAGTTCGAAGGCTTTCAGAGGCATTTGTTCCCCATCTGAACCATTATGAATGGTACTTCCTTCCAAAAACTCACGGATTAGGCTCAAATCTTCCGAGCTAATCTTGCAGGATTTGTGTTCTGTTTTATCGCTGGGATATTTCACTATCAAACAAAGCGCAGGATCGTCAATATTGGGCGAGCATTTTTTGCAATACTGCGATTCATCCAGTACAATTTCTATATTTTTTATCTGGGAAACTTGCGTTCTGCATGTTGGGATTTCGTATAGAACAAAGGGAGCCATTTCACTAACATATAGGGTTTTTTCTCCACATTTCGGACAAACATATTCTGCCCTGTCGGGTGGAGCAGCAACGTCATAACACATTGCAGAAATTTGCTCTCCAATATGAACATAAGTTTTAGAAAGCTGATTAAGCAACTCTTCAATTTCGGTTTTGGATGTAAAAACCTTATTGGAATCTGCGATGAAAAACTTTTTGTTATTAAGCAAATTCTGACAGCTTGCCGCACCCATGATGAGCAAAATACCGGCAATAGTTCCTAAAATAATGTACCACATAGTTTTTATTCATTAATCAACGATAAATTTACAAATAATTTTTGTGATTTACGACGAAAAATAATTTTTTATTCTTATCTGCGAGTAAACGCCTTGATTTTAGGTTTGTAAGTTTAATTTTAGTAATAACACAACATAATCGTTTGCGCTGTTTCAGATATTCTGAGTTTATATTTGTTTTATGTTGTTGAATTTAAATTATTTTACAATCCCAAAATAATTTTCATAGAATAATTATTCTGAATAGCGGTCTGAATAACAATCAACTAAACTTTTTTAAAAACTTTTCTGATGTATGAAAAGGGAAATAAAATTAATTGTCCTATGCGAAAAGAGAGACTTTTCTTGAAGGTTTCTGATGCCATTTTTATCCCATTGTTCAAGCCTTTATGATAAGAGTCCTGAATTGCTTTCTGAAACTGGTGATAATCACTACCCCTAATAAAAATTTTTCTTGTTTCAGGTTCAATATCCTCAAAAGAATCTTTATGAGCAAGGGAAAAGAAGAAGCCGACACAATTGTAGATTAAATTCAATTCAAATGGATAGTAATGAAAATCGTAGGATAGAATTGCTTTTGACGTTGTTTTTAGGGAAATAGCATAAGTACAATTAAAATTCTTCAAATTTTTACTGCCATAAATATCTACAGTAAAATCGTATTCGGCTAATTGTGGTGCAAGTTTTTTTAAAGAATGTGTTTCTATTTCAAAATACTCATCAAAATAAATTACATCTTTTTCATTTTTCCCAAATTCGTCCAAATTATTGCTTAGGGTTAATGGAGCAATGATAGAACTATTGAAGAAACCTAAATTCTCACCTGGATCACCCAAAGTTGTGGAGAAAGCCAAATAAGGATATAAGAAATATTTGTTATTCTTTATCATATAACTGTAAAAGTACTTTTTCCAACTTTTTTCCGATGGCCAACTGGCAATTGTCGGTGGGAGAATATCTTCAATGCTATTATTTTCTACATAAAACAATTTAAAGTCATGCCATTGCTCTCTCGTCCAAATTTGCCCCCAGGAGCAAGGAACCTTCATGAGGAAGTAATCACTTCCTGCATTCAAAGGTTGAAAATTTATGAATGATACTTCGTTAAAGGTGGGTGAATACAATGCGTATCCGCAAATTTGTTTTTTTTGATCCGATATTCCAATCACTTTTTTTGCAAATAAATAAAAAGCGGGAGAAACAACCAGATCATCTTCTAAGAGAATAATATTCTCATATTGATAGGTCAAATCGCCGCACGAAAGGATGTGTTTTTTCAAGCCTAAACGACTCTCATGTTGGATAATAGTTTTTTGCCCAAAGCTCCATACAAACTCGTGGGCGATTTTCTCTATATTCTCATTATCTGATTTATCTATGCTTATAATCAAATCAATGCTTTCATCGGGATATATTCCTTTTGAAACAGAATCCAACAATCTTTTCAGTGGTTCTGGTCTGTTATAGGCCACAATTACAATAGCAATCATATTATCTATTTTTTTATAAATCGATTTGGTTCAAAATACTTCATTTTTAATCTCAAAATAGAATGAAAAATTGCCAAATATTCATAATACTTTTCTCTGTATGGAACTGTAATTTTTTCCTTTCGAAAAATTCTTTTTAAATTATAGCTTAATATTAACCTGAACATTCGAAAAAATCCACCAGGACAAATAATCTTATAACCTTTTTTGTATTTTTTAAAAAGGATATTTGAATTCCGATTGCGATAATATATCTCGATGAGTTTTAGTTTAGGGCTTTTCAAGTATGAACCAGCGCCCCGATGAAATATAAGGGAGCTCTGAACTATGTATGAGGGTATTTTATATTTGAGTAGCAATTTAAAACAATAGTCTAATTCTTCAGCATACAGAAAAAAATTTGTATCCATGAAGCCAAATTGCCGAAAGACTTTACAAGGGAGGAGAAATCCAGCTCCATGAACATTCGCTGTAGGAATGATCGTTGGGGAGAGAATTGTTTGGCTGTATTGCAGGCCATTCAATACATTGTATTTATCAAAAATGATTTGATTTTTAAGATCTAAACCAAAGCCCTCCGAAAATTTTATTTTCTCCTGGTCTTGTTCCAAAATGAAATTTCCAAAAAGCCCCAATCCCTTTTCCTTAAATGCAATGACTAAATTGCTCAAGGCTTGCTGATGTACCCATAAGTCATTATTGACAATCCAAATTGCATCAAACTTAAACTTTTCAGCATACTGCATTGCCGGAAAGTGGCCACCTGCATATCCGGCATTACGGGTGGATCGATAAACGTGAATTTGATCCTCGAATTTTTTTCGCAGCAATTCATAAGATCCATCTATGGAATTATTGTCGGTTAGCAAAATCTCAAAATTTGGATAGTCTGAAAGAAGAACACTTTCGATACATTGTAGTGTATCAGGATAATTGTTCCAATTGAGTACGCTAACAAGGATTTTGGGTGCATCCATAAAAAATATTTGAATGAATAGATTATGAATTCGATTTTTTTGATCGTAAATTTTTTAATTTACGAAAAGCACCAATCCATCTTTCATAAATTTTGAAGGCTCTTGCATTTTTAATTTCATTCATTTCCCAGGTCAGATGATTAATCTCACATTGTTTTTGCTCCAATGCTTTTTCGAAGATTTTATTTCCATTGAAAAAAGATATATCAGGCTTAGGAAAATCAAAGTCAGAAGCAAAACAAATATTGTAATTAAAAAGATGAGGCAGTGAAAATTTTGAAATTTGATCATAATTTCCCTGGTACTCGACAAGTCTTTCTTTATTTTCCATTGAAATGATCAAAGATCCATGAACTTCTTTTTGTAAGAGCATAAAAGTTTGGGAATAATGTTGTTTCAGGAGATCATGAAATTCATTTAAAGTTAGTTCTTTCACATGAAATGGATTTGAAACGCCAAGTATTTCACTATTTACATATCGATCTGGAGATGAAATAATTAATAATCCCTGTGGTTTTAGAACTCTTTTGATTTCTTGCATCATTTCAAGGTGCTTGTCGTGGTGTTCTATGGTTTCGAAGCTAACAACAACATCAACTGAATGATTGGCTAATGGAATCATTTCTGCCTTGCCTTCCTTGAAATCAAGATTGTCAAATTTATACTTTGCCTTTGAGTGGGAAATCGTTTCAGGGTCGATGTCAATGCCAGTAACCCGCTCCGCATATTGACTCATCAGAGCCGAGCCGTAACCTTCGCCACATGCGATATCCAAAACTGTTTTATTCCTCACATATTCAAAAGTTAAAGCATAGCGATGCAAATGACGTATTGAATTACCATCATTGACCTCCGAAGTTATTCTTTCACCTGTAAATTTCATAGATTTATTTCATTCGCTTTAAATATCCACAAACATTGAAAGTAGCATTCGTTCCAAAGAAATTTTGCCATTTTTGATCAATCGAAAATTGATCATTTTGGGAAAGAAATTCTTTTACAGCTCTCACTGGTCCGCCAGAATGCTTGCTTTTGGGAATAACTTTTTTTCTAACGAGTTCATCAATAATACCATCTTCGACGATAAAATATGAATTGAGACTGACATATTTCCAGAATTTATTCAAGGAACCTAACACATCTTCGTAAGTATGCGATCCATCATCGATGATCAGAACAACCATACCTTCTTTTATATAGCTTTCAATGTCGTAGCCCTTCCATCCATCATAAAAAAATTTCACTCCTTCTATATTTTCAAACAGAGGATGATCTTTTTTATCCACAATATCAATGGAATGCACTTGTCCTTTTCCTATTAGCTTAAGAAGATCTGATAAATACAATGCACCTCCACCATAATTGGTGCCAATTTCAATAATCAGATCCGGTTTTACTTCATTTACAATCATTTGGTAAATAAAGTAGTCAAAAGGACAACGCCAGGCAGGTACGCCCCGATAGGTAGCATTGAATTGACCTTTATACAAGGTTTTTGTTGAAAAATGAACTTTTTCTAAATGATTTTTATTGAATACTTTTCTAAGCATTTTTAAGTATGTTTTATTAATAATCCCTGACAAGTTGGCAAAGATAATATGCTTGATTGAACAGATTTTGCAAATTCATCCTGAGCAATTTTTTGATTTTCATGTCCGGGATAGCCATAATCATCTAAAATGATTACACCACCCTTAACCATTTTAGGCCAAAAGAACTTTAAAGCTTCAATTTCAGGTATAACAGAATTCATATCGATGCTTAAATAGGCAAATTTTTCGCTTTGTAATTGACTAAGGGTATCAGGAACAGGACCTTTAATAATCCTGACATTCGGAAATGTTTTGAATTGATCACATACGTGTTGATACAAATTATTTTGATGTTTATACCCCATTCTCTCATCATAGTCCATTTCCGCTGCAGAACTATATTTGGGCTCTAATCCAAAAAAAGTATCCAGTAAAAACAGTTGCTTATTCACGTTTTTAAAGTCAATAAATTCTGTAATTGCTCTTGAAAATATTCCTGTATTAACGCCACACTCAGCAAAATCTCCTTCAAGATTTAATGCATGTTTTGCAGCCCAACATAATACATGTATTCTCCAATGGAAGTCTACATTTTTTAATATTCCCAGGTCAGTAGCTTTACCTGTTTGATAGGCATGCATAAATTTTTCATCTTTCATAAAATCGCAATTATTGAAAGTGAACAAATTATCTTGCATATAAGTTATTCGGTTAAGAGGTATTTCCAATACTTCCTCTTTTTGTATTTGAGGTTTTTGAAATATTCTTTTAATTTTTCGAAGAACTCTCTTTATAAAATTTTTCATAAGAAGTAATTAAGTAATGATCAAATATTAATATCGGTTAATTAGATTATTATAGGAATGATTAAGAATGTATTGAACTTTAAACTTTCCTCTTTTAACTTTTACTAATGATAATCCAATTGATATTTTATAGGTAAATTTATTAATCCCGTCGAAAGTGGAAAACTATTCTTCATAAAAAAAGGAATGTTTGTCCAATAAAACAGAAGTTCTGTTTTGTTGTTTGCCCAAATTGACAGATTAAGTGTCCCAATCAGATTGTTAATAGCCAAATTCTGGATAGTAATACCAATACTACCCTTTCCTTTGTCAATATCAAATGATTTATTGAATGCTTTGTTATTACCTTGAAAAAGCGTGGATGAAGCAATACTAGGAACGTTTATAATCTGAACAATATCAACATCTTTGAATGATTTTAATGATTCAAATTCAATTAAAACCGATAGTTCCTCATAGGAACTTAGCTGTATCTTTTCATGCTCAAGTGGAGGGGAAAAGGAAACGTTTATGATTTTAAAATCATCCGTACCATTGATTAATTTGTTTATTTCTGTGGTTTTATCTTCCTTAAAATAAGATTCATACATTTGAATGCCTTCCTTTGTATCTCCAAAAAATACTTGTTCTCCTTTATGCAACAAGATTGTTTTGGAGCATAAATTTGAGATCATATTTAAGTTATGGGAAACAAGTATTGTTGCGGCATTTTTTCTTATTTCAGCAATTTTTTGAAAGCATTTTGCCTGAAAAACATAATCCCCTACGGCCAAAATCTCATCGGCAAGAAGCAAATCAATATTTGCATTTATGGCAATAGCAAATCCTAATCTGACTACCATACCTGAGGAATAAGTTGCCACAGGAGAATCAATAAATTCACCTATTTCAGCAAATTCAATGATTTGATCTATTTTTTGTTTTAACTCCTTTTTGGTCATCCCGATGATGGTGCCATTGATAGTGATATTTTCGCGCCCCGTCATGTGAGGATGAAATCCTGCACCAACAGAAATCAAAGCACCAATGCGCCCATAAATAGAAACAGAGCCGGAGGTAGGTGGAAATATTCCTGAGATTATTCTAAGTAATGTACTTTTGCCACTTCCATTATGACCAATGAGACCAACATTTTCGCCTCTTTTTATATCAAAATTGATGTTTTTGAGTGACCAAAATTCTTTTTTTCGCAGTTTTGCATTACTATGTAAACTGAGTAAATCTTTTAAGAAATCTACTGTTCCATAATACATACTTCTTCTGAGCGACAAACAAAATTTTTTTGATAAACTGCGAACTTCCAACAAATTGTCTTCCATAAAAAAATAAAAAAACCCTTAAAAGTCCTTTAAATGACTTTCAAGGGTTGATAAGTTGAATATAAATTTTATTGTCTTAAGTAATCAACGATAAATGTTTTTGTACTACCCGAAGTATTTTTTAGGCGAAATGTTTGAAGACCTGTTTGATTGTCTCTTGAAATTGTATAACCTGAGAAAATTTGTTGATAACTACCTGATAATTCTTCATCATAGTTCACAACAATCAGATCCAGAGTAGGAGTAACCAAACCGTTGTCTGTATCCAAATATGCAGCAATATCAAAAGTTGCCGGAGTTCCACTTGGGTTATAATTTGCAATTGCAGATATTAGCTCTGCTGAGGTATTACCTGTAGTAGCAATGTCATCGATTGAAGCAGCATTCTGCCAGCCACCTGAATAATATTGCCATGTTGCACGTCCATCAAAAGATACATAATACTTAACTGATGTATTAGATGGAGTTGTCTGGGTGATTGCAATAGAATTTACTTTGTCTAAATTAATAATTTGAGAATTATTGTTGGTTGTAATGTAGGTTCCTGTCATGTAATATGAATTCTCCATCATTTCCATTTCGACAACTGTACCAATATTTAAACCATTGTTTACACCTGTGATACTCAATCTATAATATTGATAAGCCATTGTATTGGAACAATCAAAAGTTCTTGATACGAGACTTGTCCAACCAGTTGTAACATTAGTTCTTGTATCTATGGGAGTATAAGTAATATCATCGTTAGAACCTTCAAATACCCAGTTTTTTGGTGCATAATTATCTGAACCAATGAAAGGAGCAATAGTATATCTGGTAATAATTTTTGCATTGCCACCACCGAAATTATATTTTAGCCAGGCAGGGATACCACCCGTGGCGCATTGCCATCTATCTCCTGTATTGTTGTTGAATGCCTTATCTGCTTCGAAGGTAGCAGCCACAAAAGAACTTGCTGTAGCAGTTCCACTTCCAGTAGCATCTGCTAAATATGTAGCAGCATCTTTTTTCAGAACAGCTACGCCACCAGATAACCCAAGTTTGTTGACATCACCAATTGCATAGTTAGCAGGGTTTGTATAAGGGTTATTGTTTGATAAACCAGGGTTAATTGTTCCTGCTGTATATGACCAAACTCCGGTAATGGATTTTGCCGTTATTGTGTTATCAGTAGCACCATTGGCCAGATTGTTTATGACAGTTTGCTGAACACCAGCACCAACTTCAGCCCAAGCTGTAGCGTTGTAATACCAGAAAGTCTTTGTATCGGTATCATATACCATCAAACCATCTTCTGTTGCGGTTAATCCTGCGATAGCAGTTCTGTCGGCTGTGCTTAGTCTTGGAATCAGTAACCCTTTCGCTGTTGTACCAGCCACAATATCCAAAGCAGCATTAGCATTTGGGGTGGGATTATTTATACCTACTTGTGCATCAGCGTTTTTGCAAACAAAAAAAGCAGAAGTAAATATAATAAACATTAGAATCCTTTTACCGATTGTAGTAAAATTATGTTTCATACGATATTAAATTTATGGTTTATAATACTTTCCATTCTTTAAAGAAGATTAATTCGGCACTGCAAGATAAACAAAAAAATTGAATCGAACACAATTCAAAATAAATAATTTATAAATTACTGGTATTTTGAAAATTATATTATGCTTTAAGCATTGCAAAATTCATTCATTAAAATGAATCGTTTGGCATAATTAGTGTGACCAATAATCTTACATTGGTTATTCAAACCTCTGTATTTCTTTCACAAAAATTATTCCACTTCAAATTGTTTTAAAATTTATTTTCACTTGGAATTTATTTTTGTTTAAGTAAAAAAGTATATCTTTGTATTAATAATTATTAAATTCATGAAAACATATATTTATATATACCAATTAAATACAGTTATATGAAAAAGATTATTTTACCATTTCTTTCTTTATTTACACTTCTACTCATTGGTCAGTTCGCCCTTGCACAAGCTGGTCTGAGTGCATTGCCCAACAGTACCATTACCATATCGAGTGGTTCTTCGATATATGCCAATGGCAATATCACATTTATGAGTCCAACCAATTCTGGTGCTCCTGCTTCTCTGATAGACAGAAACAACTCAAACAGTGTTACTGCTTCCGGAATTGTTAGCATTGAACGTTTCCTTTCGACAGGCGAACAGCACTTTTTCTCTATACCTGTAACAAGCGCTTCAAGTTCGTTGTATGCTTTAGGAAATTCCCGTGCTTATAGACACGATGAAACCAGAACATGGGATACTGAATGGGTAAGAATGGATGCAACACAGGCTTTGTCTGTGGGATCTGGATATTCTTATGGTTATAATGGTGAATACCAAACTATACGTTATGCTGGAATCTTCAATACAGGCAATATAGCTATCAACAATTTGTTGCTTACTGATAATGTGGGTGATGCTGCCAATCATGAAGGATGGAATTTAATAGGAAACCCATATCCCTCTGCTTTGGATTGGGATCAAGTTTGGAATTTTGGAACGAATAATACTTCTATTTATAGTGCCATATATTTGTGGGATTATAACCAATATCGGTATTATGTTCCTTCCGATAATATTGGAGGTCAAGTTTCACCTCCTGTTACAGTGAATAATGCAAGCGCTATTATACCTGCGATGCAAGGATTTTTTGTCAGGGCCAAATCGAATGGTGCTTCAATCACAATTCCTGCTTCTGCCAGAACACATAATTCTTCCATTATCTATTACAAAAAAGGTGGCCAGGTCAATGAGAACTTCTTGCGCCTGACTGTGGATGCCAATGGAATTTCTGACGAAATGGTGGTTCGCTTTTTGGAATCGGCAAACGATAATTTTGATGGAAACTATGATGCTTACAAATTCTTTGGATTGTATTATCCTACTGTTCCTGAAATATATTCGATAACTGTAGATCAAAGCAACATGGCTGTCAATAGTCTTCCAAAAGAAAGACTTTCAAATGGAATTGTTCCTTTAGGTTTTAAAATTGGTGCTGCAGGTACTTATGTCATTAAAGCATCGGAGTTTAATTTTGAGGGGATGAATGGTCCTGTTTATCTTGAAGATGCTTATGGTACTGAATTAGGTGAAGCAAAGTTAATCGAACTTTCTGCAGGCGAACAATACACTTTCAGCACAGTTGCCGGTGATTTTACAGATCGTTTCAAATTGTATTTTTCAATGACTCCTACCCAAATTCAAGAATTAGCAAATGAAACTCAGGTAAAGATTTTTTCTTATGGTTCTGACGTCTTTGTCAATATTCATCATGGCTCAACAGATGGAAGTATTCTGATTTACAATATGGAAGGAAAGCTGATGTATTCAGAGAAAATTACAGGAGTCAATAATCGTCTTTCTGTTCAAAGCGGATCTGGACTTTACATTGTTAAAGTTAGTAATTCGGATAAAACTGAAACTGCCAAAGTGTTTATAAAATAAATAAACGAAGCATCCCCTAAATCTATTTCAATTGCAAAAAGCTCAGAGTATTATTCTGAGCTTTTGTTTTTTATAGATGGCAAACATGAAAAGTAAAATGTGTAAATCAAGCTCGTTTTCTGTTTTTTGAAAATGACATTACTTTTTGATGAATTCAAAAATCCCGCAACCATAATCGCATCCACAATTTGACAAAATGTCTGCATTTGTCAATTGCTTATTCTCAAAGAAATCACCGTGATCATTTATATATGAAAATTTTTCAAAAGAAAACTCTTCTTTGAATAACTCCAATATGTATTGAATGGAAAATACTCTATGTGCATTGAATTCAATCCTTTGCCATCCAATCGGTACGGCAAAATAAAATCGACCAGAGGGTTTAAGTATTTTAGATATATTGCTAATTGCTTTGATGTGACCGTTATAATCTATTGGATCGCCATATCTACCTAATCCAAAATGCTCTATGGAATGGAGCGCAGAAATAGAATCACAATACTGAATAAAATCTTTTGGCAAGTTCATAAGATCTGCCTGCCGAAAAATGATGTTTTTTACCTTTGCATTTTGTGTTCTGATGTCGAAGATTTCTATCGCTCGAAATGTGGCCACATGAGCAACAAAGCCATCGGTTCTGGAGCCAATATCGATGTGTTTTAGAGGATTATTGCAAAATATTTGTTGGGCAACATATAGATCCTGATGAAAGTAATGCCCCGACATTACGCCCGATGCCACAAACCGTTCATTCAATATAGGATATTTTTTCCCAAAAACAAATGAATTGTCATCGCCTTTTTGTCGTTTTAATAATGCAAAATCCTTTTTATAAAAATGAAAACCTCTTATGTTTTGTTTGGTTGTTTTTAAATCAAAGCCCCAAAAGAGTAACTTACTTAAAATTTTTCTTTTTAAATTTTGCATTTTGTTCACTTATTGAAATATGAAAAGATTAGGAGCGCATTACTTCTTCATTGCTATTGCTTTCCATTCTGCGGGCAACTTTTCTATGGCATATCTTAATGCGGTTCTTGGCATAAAGGCTTTTCTTTCGCAAACAAAATCGAAAACTTCTTTCGGGAATGCCTGACTTGCCGCCTTGAGCATCCATCCATATCCTTTTTGTACCATATCATCCTTGTCGAGGAGCAGAATATCGGCAAGTTCGAAAATATCTTTCAGAAAAAATCCTTTTCGGGCAGGTATAATAAAAGTAACCGCAGAAGCTCGCTTCACCCATCGATTGTCGGATTTAGCCCAATGTTTAAGGTTATTAATATATTGCAGGTATTTGCTTATAAAAGAACCCATGGAATGGTTGCAAAAAGTATCGCAGGTTGCCCAATTGGAAATATATTTGTTTACCCAATTTTCAAAAACAGAAAAATCATTGGGTTCATACTTTTTGCTCAATGCATTCGACCAATTACAAGCAATAAATGCTTCTTCCATAACGCCAGATTTCCATAGTTCTTCGCATAATGCAAATATTTCTGTTTTGCTCAATGTTTTAAGCTCGTTCAGATAATTTTTTGCCATATTTTGAACCAATCCGGTTTTAACCCCATACAGGACAACTTTTTCTTTAAAAAAGCGTTCTCCGCTCATTTTGGTTTGCTCATTGGCGAGCAAACTTAAATGGTTTCTGATTTCGGAAATTACATCATCCAAGTCCTTTTTCATTGTTCATTTATATCATTTTTTCTATGACTTTCTCCTCTGAAATATAGAAAACCCTCCAAGCTATTAGAAATAGAATCAAGCTTGCAGCAGAGGAAATCAAATATCGGTCAAGATGATCAATTTTGCCATAAATGAAAGCATCTCTTACACATCCAACCAGGTAGGTTAAGGGATTGTATTGTATGATTTTTTGCAAAGTAGGATTATCGACTTTGGAAGAATAAATAACCGGAGTGATGTACATGACAAGCCCCATCAGAAATCCTATTCCTCTATTTATATCCGTTGCCACTACAGCAATAACAGAACAAATTAGACCGATGGCCGAAGCCAGTAACATCATAGGAATAATCATCAAAGGGAAAAGAACAATCATCCATGATGGAACCACCCCAGAGAAAAGCAGCGCAATAATACTGATGATAAAAGTAATGATAAAACCTGCCAATTGCTGCAATAATTGTTTCACAAGCAAAACATCGTGGGGGAATTTTACCTGCATGATGAAACCCTGTCCGGCTGATAATGTGCCGGAGGCTGCTCCAAAAAAACCCATGAATAAACCAAAGATGGAGGAAGAAATTAAAACATAAGCTGGATAAGGAATACCCACATCACCCGGTGCAAGAATTCCTGTTTTGTCCATAAAAACCCAGGATAGAATACCCATGATCGGGGTGATAACGAGCCATGCCATACCCAAAAAAGATTTTTTGTAAGACATGAAAAAATCCCTCTTAAAAAGTTGGTAAACCAAATCCCACGATTCAATGATGTTTTTAATCAATCTGACCCATGTTTTGATCCAACCTAATTTGGCGCGACTATTAGGTTCATAAATAATTTCTATTGTTTTTCTTTCCATTGGTTTAATAAATAATTTTAACCTAAGATCATTCCTGCACCAACGGTAACATTCGTAGCTTCATCGATCAAAATTAAACTACCCGTTTGTCGGTTCTTTTTATAAGAATCAAAAAACAAAGGTTTGGTTGTTTTAATTTGAATCTTTGCTATATCATTCATTCTTATATTTTTATCTTCATAGTCTTGTTGTTGGGTATTCACATCAATTTTAAAATCAATTGATTTGATAATACACTTTACATCTCTGGAAGTATGTTTAACTGAGTATTTTCCATTCAATTGAAGGGGTTTTTCATTTAACCAGCAAATCATGAGTTCAATATCTTGTTGTATAACGGGAAGATTATCAACAGCTACGATCATATCGCCACGACTGATGTCAATATCATCGGCCAAAGTCATGTTGACACTCATAGGTGGCATTGCTTCGCTAAATTCGGTTTCGAAGGAATGAATTTTTTCGATTTTGGATTTAAGCATAGCGGGAAGTACCATAACTTCCTGCCCTTGTTTAAAAAAACCACTTGCTACGCGACCGGCATAACCTCTGTAATCATGAAATTTGTCGGATTGCGGTCTTACCACATATTGAACAGGAAAGCGAGGATCGATAAGGTTTTCATCTTTTTCAATACTCATGGTTTCGAGTAATTCCAGAAGTGTTTTGTCCTCAAACCAATCCATATTCGTAGATCGATCAACGACATTGTCGCCATTCAGCGCACTCATTGGAACAAAATACAAATCACGAATTTCGAGCTTCTTACAGAATTCCAGATAATCGGCTTTTATTTTTTCATAAGTAGCCTGATTATAATTGACCAAGTCCATTTTATTGATGCAAACGATCAGATGAGGTATTTGCAAAAGAGATGCAATATAACTGTGTCGATAGGTTTGCTCAATTACGCCATTTCTGGCATCGATTAATATTATGGCAGCATTGGCCGTAGAAGCTCCAGTTACCATATTTCTTGTGTACTGAATATGTCCAGGGGTATCGGCGATGATGAACTTGCGTTTAGGCGTTGCAAAATACCTGTAAGCCACATCAATCGTAATGCCTTGTTCTCTTTCAGCCCTTAGCCCGTCTGTGAGTAAGGAAAGATCAATGTTTTCATTGCCACGCATCACACTGGCCAACTCCAATGCATCCAATTGATCCTGAAAGATAGATTTACTATCGAAAAGAAGTCTTCCGATCAGGGTACTTTTTCCGTCGTCCACGCTGCCGGCAGTTGTGAATCGCAGTAGCTGCATATCTAAATAAGCTTTGCTTGAAAATTCGCTCATGTCTTTTTTTTCTTTTAAATAAGTTTGATTAGAAATACCCTTCTTTTTTTCTGTCTTCCATGGCAGCTTCTGATCTTCGATCATCGTAGCGGCCACCTCTTTCGGTTACACGGGTAGCAGCGGTTTCTCTGATAATATCTTCGACCGAGTTTGCAAACGACAATGTAAGACCTGTACAAGTAATGTCGCCGATAGTTCTGCAACGAACATCCAGATTTTCAACTTTTTCGTTCGGTTTGGTTTTCATGAAGGGTGCTACTGCCAGATAAATTCCATCGCGGAAAAAAACATCTCTTTTATGGGTGAAATATAAGCTGGGCATTTTGATGCTTTCCATCATAACATATTGCCAAACATCCATTTCAGTCCAATTGCTTATAGGAAATACTCGGAAGTTTTCGCCCATACTTTTCTTTCCATTGAATAAATTCCAAAGCTCTGGACGCTGATTCTTTGGATCCCATTGCCCAAATTCGTCCCGATGTGAGAAAAATCTTTCTTTGGCGCGGGCTTTTTCTTCGTCCCGCCTTCCGCCACCAATACAGCAATCAAATTTATACTTGGCAATGGTGTCGAGAAGTGTAACAGTTTGCAAAACATTTCTGCTTGCATTATAGCCGGTTTCTTCTACAGCTTTGCCATCGTCTATAGATTTTTGGACACTCCCCACCAAAAGGGTAGCTCCCAATTCATTGGCCAATTCATCCCGAAAATCGAGTGTTTCCTGAAAGTTGTGACCTGTATCTATGTGTAGCAAAGGGAACGGAAGTTTTGCCGGGTAAAATGCTTTCTTTGCTAAATGAACCATAACAATCGAATCTTTTCCTCCTGAAAACAGCAAGGCAGGTCTTTCAAATTGGGCGGCCACTTCACGCATAACAAAAATTGCTTCTGCTTCCAGCTCGCGCAAGTGATTATTTTCGAACTTATACATATATTGTTTTATATCAGATTTTTCTATCTCATTTCTTGAAGGCAAAATAATTTTCACCTTCATTTTGTTTAGAGGGTAAGCAAAAAATGGCTCAATGGTAGCATTTTAATTTGTAAAATCACCCTCTGATGAAATTCCGACAAAAGTATATATTTATCCGTAAAGATAAAAAATGAATCAAAGAAGTATTTGTACAAATTCGATTGAGTTGACAAAAGGGAAGAATTCTCTTCTCAACGGACGCTTTCTTTTCAAAATCAGACGTTGAATTAAATTTCTTCAATATAGTGTAAACAGAATAAAGCGTAAACATTTTTTTCATTATGTTGGTTTAATAGTACTTCAACAACTTCAGATGTTGAAATAGTTGTAGATTCGGATTTGTCTATTATATTGCTTAATGAAAAAATAACATCTCTATCGAAATGTTGTCTTCCTTTGGGTGAATACAGCAAATCTATAACGGAAAATTCTGGAAAAATGATTACATTGTAGATATCCTTATGAACAAACATTTTATCTGTTTCTTTATATCTATTCATATAATTGTAATCAACAGATAAAGATTTGATACCATTCTCTATTTCCTCCTTTGAAATACCATTCTGATATTGAAATGATTTGCTTACTATATAGAATTCAAATTTTGTACTCATTTTATTGATAGTTTGAATAATTCAGCTAAATCATTTTCCTGTTGATCAAAAAAACCTTCAACCCATTTATCTATTTTACCAATTTCATTCATATTCAATTTAATGAAAGGTTGAAATTTTTTATCATCGAAATAAAATATCGAAATATCATGGTTATTTAAATCTATGTTTTTCCTTAATGCGCGTATACGCAGACCGTTTAATATATGTTCGCTATGGGACTCAATAAAAACCTGTATTCCGCATGAAGCAACTAATGTTAGGAAATAATCCAAATTTGACACGTTCAAATCCGCCGTGTTCTTCAAAAGATTGTCTTATTCTATTCATCGATTTGACTCATACGATTGTTTGCTATTCTCATCATCAATAAATTTACCTGTATCCTTTGATGCATTGCTTTCTTTTTGTGGAAAAAGAGATGGATCTCTGTCGGATGCGAAGTGTACTTTTGCCCCCATAGCTACGTTGAGTTCTGTGAAACTATTTAGTAAAATGTTATATACACTTAGCAATTCAGGATCATTCAGCTTTTTCAAACTATAATCCCGGCAAGGATTTGCAGGTTCAACATAATTGCTGCTACCATCGGCACTTTTATAATTAACACCAAGCAAAGCGGTATCTTTAGCTGTAGTATTCAAAGATATATTTACGGGCATCAGATCGAAAAAGATTTGTTTCTTCCTTGCTTTAGAATTTGAAAGTAAATCAAAAATCTTGTCAAAAGAAAGTGGATTGTTCTTTGTGGATTTTGGATTAAAATCATAAGTGAGTAATTGCAAATCATCTTGAATCAAAATCTTGCCATTGATGACCAGAACAATTTCATCATCTCGTTCAAAAGTATATTTTTTGAACAGTTGCAAGCAATTCTTTAGATTTAACTTTTCATTCAATAAAGAATCTATAATAACACGATTATAGTGCGAAATAGGTTGTGCAGTTTTACCATTCAGATTGAGCTTTTCCGATTTCAGTTTTGCTTCATTTTGCATATTTCTGAAAGTATCAGTAGCCAAAACAAATACGTAAAGATTGGGTTTATTCGCATTTCCTTTGTATTGAATCAGAATAGAATCCTTCGTAGAACAAACACCTTTTTCATTCATACAAGATACTTCAATACAGTTTCTTCCCGGTTCAAGGAACACATTAAAAGCCCTATGAAACTCGTCTGAATTTTGCTTTTTCAGATTAAAACCTTTAATTCCATAAATTGGCCAATTGTTGACAGTAATATTTACGCGATCCAGTTTATACAGTACATCATAAGCATGAATACTGAGTTTAATATCTTGTTTTTCAGTATATCTTACGATGTCCTGTTTATCAACAATTTCAACTTTGGGGGGGGAAATAATCTGATCGAATTTCTTAAGTGCGAAGCCATATTTTCCGAGCCTGTAATTATATGCATTTTGATGCATTGTTTTGATATTTTGGTCTTCATAACCCAAAGCATCGAGAATTTTATCGCTGCGCCCCAATACCATGGAATACTGCTCAATAGGTATCGGCAAGTCGTCCATGACGAGGGCAATTCCCTTGCTTCCATTGGGGGAATGATTGTAGTAAAAATTCTTATCGAAAACAATAAAATCCTGATCACCTACATATATAAGATGAGCAACTAAGCTTTTATGATGAATATCCCAAATTTTGATTCCATCGTACTTGCCAACCGTGTATAAATGTGATCCATTCGAGGAAAAAATCATTTGCTGTATGTTTCCATCTGAGATGAATTCGCTTATTTGTTTTGCATTTTGGTAATCCCATAAACTGATGCATTTTCCGCTTGCAATAGCCAAAAGGCTATTGTCGGGTGAAAACTTCATGGCTGAAATATTGTTCTTGAAATTTCCGAATTGTGTGACTTCCAAATTCATACTATCATACAAATTTATATAGGGCAAACTACCACCATAAGCAATAAAACGCTTATCGGAACTGGCAGTTAGGGCAAAGACATCCTTTTGTCGAAGATCTTGGTATATGGGTATTTCACGCTTTTTAAAGATTTTTATAAATTTGGTCAGAATAGAAGTTTTCGCTTCCGATAAGGGCACTGGGGGATCGTAGCGATGATGGGCAATGAGCCGCGTCTCTTCAAATCCTTTGTTGATATCGCACTTAAGAATATCATTGGTCGAATCGGGGAAAAGCAAATAATTTTCCTCTGTATTTAAATAAAGAGGAATATGTGCGGAAGCAAATGAAGTTACATGATTCACTTTCATTCCGATATGGGCATCCCAGGTTTCTAAAAAGATGGTGTCTTTGTAATCGAGTAAATCTTGGGGAAGCTTACCTTCTTTATATGCATCTAGCTTGTTTGCGCCTTTTGCCATAGCATTTTCGCGTTTTAGCCTTGCCACCAAAATATACTTTGTGTTGTCAATGAAATCAAGTTTATAGACTTTGCCTGCATCACTTTTCAGTCTATTTTGTTCTATAAATTCATTTTTGGAATGATCATATTGATAAAGTATCATCCACTTGCCAAATGCGGCAATAAGCTCGTTGGTTTTTGGATTAAATGAAATAGCAGTAGCACTTTCCATTAATCCTGAATTTATCGTTTTAAAAACAGTGCCTGTGCGTATGTCCCAGATTTTAATTTTTCCATTTTCGCCGGCCACCAATATTTGATTCAAACTCTCGATTAACGCAAATTCATTTGTGCCAACTTCAGCACCAAATTGGTCGAGCAGGTTTCCTTTTTCAATTCCGAGTGTTTTAATTTGATTTTTGCTATCGCCACTTATAAGCTTGTTTTGTGATTTTAGTAAAGCAAAATGTGTAAAACCTCCATCCTGATCAAACTTCCAATCCATTTTTCTATTATCGATGTCCCATTGTGATAATGTTCCCTGGATATTCGCTATGGCTTCACCAGAGGATGAATCTATGCTTGCAAAATAGGATGAAATAAGCACCTTGGGCAAATCGGGATGAAAAACAACACTTTGGGCAGGCTGCTGAATCTGACTAATGTTCATGATTTCGTTTCCTGAAGTGATGTCCCAGACTCTGACTGTTTTATCGTTGCTGGCAGAAGCCAAAAGGTTGTCATATTTATTGATGGCCAAGTCATTCACTTTGAATTTGTGCATACGAAATTTCTTCACCATTTTCTTTTTTCTCCAATCCCACATTTTGATATAAATATCTTCTCCTGCCGTAAAAACATATTCGCCACTGTTTGAAAAAATGCTCACATAAATGGTATTGGTATAATAAATTTCTTCTTTCAATATGCTGAGGACTTTATGCTTTTTAAAATCATAGACCACCGTAACCTCGCCTGAACCGGCGCAAACCAGATATTTGCCATCGGCAGAAAAATTCATGGAATAAATATCGCCATATTTAAAATCGATGCTATCAAACACCTTTCCCTGCTTGAAATCCCAGAAGAGAATTTTGTTTCCACATGAACTCAAAAGAAGGTTCATCTTGGGATGAAAAGCCAAAGCATGAGCAATCCTTCCTCTATTCGAAAAAGTACATAAAAGTTTATTGGACTGGGCATTCCAAATTTTAATCTGTAAATCCTCGCTTGCGCTTGCAATCCATTGCTCGTTATGACTACAAGCAATTTGACTGATAGGAGCATTGTGCCTGCTTTGCAATAAAACTCTTGGAGTTTGCGAAAGGCAATTGATTGTGAAGGAAATCAATATGAACAAAATAAAAACTCTCATTATTTTCATTTTTTAATTTATTGCCTGAATAATTATTAAAAATAAACGAATAAAAAACTGAATGCCGCAGCAGGTATTCTAAAATTAAACTCTGTATTAATATGAAAAGACCTTGCCAGTGTTAAGGGATTGTTAATTTTTGCCATACCAGATTACTTATTTGTTTTCTCTGTTTTTGTTTGCCAAATATTTTTGTAAAAGTAAGAAAAATAATCCAATAAAAAATGCATTTATGATTTTCGATTGTACAATTAGGATAAAAATACTTGAAAGTACAGAACTCCTGAAGCTATGTTTAAATATCAAGCAGATACCATGGCATATTCGCAAATGTAATTGTTGCATTTTTTCGGAATGATCTTAATTCAACATTATTCATTCTTCATTGCATAGCACTTCTAAGTAATGAAGAATGAATAATGAACAATGAATAATTCTTCTAATTCGTTATAATTTGGTGTTTGTAAAACCATTTGGTCTATATTATTTATTTTTTTTCACTAATTGAAAAATTCCTAATTTTTTTAGACTTATTTTTCTTTGTCCTTTTTCTTCAAACAAAAGAACGAAAAATTCAAGAATATAATAACAGAATGGGTTTTTCAGAATTGTCCTAAATAACTGACAGCTTGCTTGGTTTCTTTCTGAAGCCATTGTTTTTTAATAATATGCCTTCGTATTATGTAAACACACGATGCATAGATCTGTCAATTTATTTTAGTGCAAGAGCTATCATTTTGTTGAAACCATTAACATCATACCCATCCACGATTTTTATGGCTCTATAAAGTGTTCCACTCTGATTCATGGATTTGTTGTAACCCTTTTCAATCATATCGTTCTTTGTGCAAGCCGCTTCGAGATGAAGTTTTATTTCTTCTGCTTTCAAATGTTTCTCAAAATTGATAGGTAAATACTTTTGGGTTGCAAAAGGTAGAAATTCATATAGGGGTCTAATGAAAAAATCAGCAATACCTTCTCCCGATTTGGCAAACGAAGAATAAGGTCCAATAATATCAAACTGTTCTATGGCTGATTTAAAACTTCTATCGTGCGAAATGGATGAACGGCATTCAACCTTAAAATCTTTTGTTCCATCTACGGATAGAATTTTAATGTCATACTCATTCGCAGGGCTTTTGAATCCATCTGTACGCACATCGTCATAACGAACAACATTCCAATGGCTTGTCAATTCCTCCTTTGCGATGATTTCCATTAAATACTCCTGAGAGTATATTTCCGCTAAAATACCCATGAGTTGCATTTGATATTTCAATTCTGGACTACGGTATTTGCCTGCTTGTGAGGCATTCATTGTAAACTGAGATTTTTGCTTCGACTGTGAAATTGCTTTTAAGTACAATTGGCTTTGGAAATCAATCAAAGCCTGTGCGAATTCCCACTTAAGACCATTTTTAGTTGTAAAATTATGATAATTGAAATAGCACATAAAAATTATGTTTTCGATCATGATGAAAAAAACTAGGCCATAAAGCTGCTTGTTAGCAGTGAAAAGTTCTTTGATTTGTGTAAAAGGTATTGTACGAGTCGCATTTATCAAACTCTTCTGGCATTGTGCAAGGAAGGCAGTTTGTAAATTTTATTACCGTCTTCATTTAATAGATCATTTGTTGCGCTTTTTTACTTTATTCTTAATCTGTCATTTTGTAATCTGCGAAAGAAACAATCTTTGGCTGATTCTATTATAAGTCTTCAGTTAAGCAACCAATTAGTGTGTGTGTATTCGAAGCGTTTCATTATAATCTAGGATCTACATCTTCACTTTCTAATGCTAATACTCCAAAAACACTTTCATGTATTCTCCTTAACGGTTCTTTTCTAACAAACCTTTCAAGTCCTTCAATTCCCAGAGCAAATTCTCTAAGGGCTAAGGATTGCTTTCTTGAAAGCCCCCTGTTCTTTAATCTTTCTAAATTACCAGGCTGGTCATATTCGGGACCATAAATAATTCTTAAATATTCACTACCCCTGCATTTAACAGCAGGTTGTAGCAAACCATCACTGCCATAGGAAACAAAGTCATACGGTTTAACGACCATTCCCTCGCCACCATTTTTTGTTAACTCTATCCACCAGTTTATCGCATCATTATAGCTAATCTGGTCATTCAAATCCACAATTAAAGTTGGAGTTGCAAGAAATAATTGTAAATCTCCTTGACAAATTTCTGTAATATTATTTATATGCCATTCATGAGATTTATCTAAATGAACATGACCTTCTGTAGCTAAAATATGAAAAGGTGCCAGTTTATAATCATTTATAGAGTTAACCGTCCAACAGTAATTTTGATATGCTTTAATATATTTTGTAATAATATCCTTTTTATGTAAGAATCTTTCCAAAAATGGCAATGCATCATCAATACCTCTATCCAAAGCCTTTTTCAATGCAATTTCGACTTCTGGGAATGCTCCACCAGCAGCAGCTCCTACGGCAGCATATTGGTCTTTAAGTAAAGCTTGTGCTTTTACAGACCAAGGCATTAATTCCGTGTCCAAACAAACCCAATTTGAATCGAATTTCTTCCAAAAATTTGTTTTAGTCAAGCATTCATTAACACGTTTGAGAAATTCCTTTTCAATTTTATTATCATTAAAAAAGTTTCTCCCTGTTCGAGTATAGCACACACCAATACCTTCATCTTGAATACCAAAGCGTTTGATTGCTGTGGTTTTATCCCGACAAATCACAACTACTGCTCTTGACCCCATGTGTTTCTCTTCACAAACCACCTTTGTTGTACTACGCTTTTTGTAATAATTTAAAGCTTGTGCGGGATGTTCCAAGTATTCAGGTAAATCACTTGTTGCACAAGGAGACATCGTTGGGGGCAGATAAATCAGCCACTTAGGATTTACTGCAAAACGGCTCATTACTTCTAATGCAGCAATGGAATTTTCCTCTCTTATTGTAATATTATTTCTTAATCGTGTTTGAACAATTCTCTTTCCTATTACATCTTCTATGTTTAAAAGGTCATCATATTCGTGTTGTGAACTTAAAATTTGTGTGTTCTCACTAAAATTTAAAGGTCTTACGGGTTCAAAATAAACTCTTTTTGCAATCACAGACACAATTTCTTCCTCAGGATATCTTAAGGCTGTGAGTTTTCCACCAAATACACAACCTGTATCAATATTGATCGTTTTATTTAACCATTCAGGGACTGGAACTGGGGTATGTCCATAGATTACTTTAGCTTTCCCTCTATATTCTTTAGCCCAGTTATAACGAATGGGTAAACCAAACTCATCTATCTCACCAGTAGTTTCACCAAATTGACAAAACGAACGTACTGCAGCGGAGCCACGACCATGCATTTCTTCCTTTAAGCCAGCATGAGCAACGACCAACTTCCCGGAATCAAAAACTAAATGACTAATTAAACCATATAAGAATTTTTCAATATGGTTTTTAAATTCATTTGATTCACTTTCAAGTTGTTTTACGGTTTCTTCTAAGCCATGATTAATTTGTACCTTTTTACCACTTAGGTATTTTTGAAGTTTTAAATCATGATTACCAGGCACACAATAGGCTATACCTGAGTTTACCATGCTCATCACCAACCTTAGAACATTTGGAGAATCGAGACCCCTATCGACTAAATCACCTAAGAATATTACTTTTCTGCCTATCGGTGAAATTACATTAAATCCAAAATTATTTTGATTTACTTCCACCCTGTTAATAGTGTAACCGAGCTTTACTAATAGTTCAGAAAGTTCTTCAAAACAACCATGAATATCGCCAATAATATCAAATGGTCCATGTTCATCCTTTTTATCATTGTATAATTTTTCTCGTCTTATTTCAGAAATTGATTCAATATCTTCTTCTGATTTAAAAATAAAAACATGTCTAAAACCTTCATCTTTAAGACCTCTAATGGATTTTTTTAACTGCTGTTTTTGCTGCCGAATAACATATCCACCAAAATTTCGGTCCGCTCTGTTTTTATTTCTTTCCTCACAGATGTTTTCAGGCAAATCCAAAACAATAGCTATTGGCAGACAATGATATGTTCTTGACAATTCAATTATGCCTTTTCGGGATTCTTTTTGAACGTTGGTTGCATCTATAACAGTAAGAAGACCGTTCTTTAAACGTTTTCCTGCAATATAATATAAAATATCAAATGCATCATCTGTAGCACTTTGTTTGTTTTCATCATCTGAGGTTAATGCACGACACTCATCAGATGATAGTATTTCTGTCCTTTTAAAATGTTTTTTTGCGAACGAGCTTTTTCCAGAACCCGAAACACCAATTAAAACAACAAGAGAGAATTCAGGTATTTTAATTTCCATAAGTAAAAATTGCCATTTGTGAAGGAGAACCTATATTTTCAATTTCATCTCCAACAGGTTGTATTTCCAATTTATAATTATATTTTTCTGCAATTGATTTTGCCCAATTTGCAAATTCTTTTCGATTCCACTCGAATCTGTGGTCATCGTGCCGCATTTCTTCCCTATCCAGACTTTCCCATGTCACATTGTATTCTTGATTAGGTGTTGTTAAAAATATTGTTTTAGGTTTGGCAAATTCAAATACAACTCTTTCGAATGCATTTAATCGGTTTAAATCCATATGTTCAATTACTTCAATGATTGCAGCAGCATCAAAGTTTTCAAGACGACTATCCTTATAGGTAAGTGAACCTTGAAACAAATTAATTCTTTCTTTTTGTTTCGGGGACATTTCATCAAAATGTAATCTTTCTTTGGCTTTAAGTAATTCATTGTAAGAAATATCCATACCAGTAATTTCAGTAAATTGTTTATGCTTTATTAATTGCCTAATAAGTTTACCTTCTCCGCAACCCAAATCTAAAACTCTTACTGCACCTGATTCGATAAGTTTTTCTGAAACAAGCTTTATTCTTTTGTCATGCAAAGTTTCTTTCTTTTTTTGAATTTCAGTTTTTTCCATTAATTCATCATTTAAATCTCCTATTTCCTCTCCTTCACTTAACCTTTCTAAAGCTTGTCGGGATAATGAGTTTAAATTCAATAGATATCGTCTTATGATTTGTTCCTTTTCAGGATGGTTCTTTAACCAACCTTCACCTTTTTGCAGTAGTTTGTCTATTTCATTTTGGTTTACAAAATAATGTTTGTCGTTATCAAGCGTTGGTATAAGAACATAAAGATGCGATAGCAACTCTTTTGTTGTTATTGTGTGTTTCAATTTTAATGTGAAATATTTGCTTTCACCCCATTCTGGAAATTTATTGTCGAGTTGCTGTCTTTTCAATTCTACATCATAACCAAGAGGCTCAAAGAACTTTCGAATCAAAATTTCTCCGCCTTTTGGAGCAGGAATTACAGAAATAACAACTTCAAATGGCAATTTTATATCCACTAATTCGGGCTTATCTTTACATTTTCCATTCAAGGCAGAAGAAAAGGCTTTTGAAATTGCAACGCTCATAAATGAAGATGCAACATAAGGTCTGTCATTAACATAATGTCCAAGAGCGAAAGAATCACCTCCATAATTTCTTGCATGCCGAACCATGTCAATTGGATCAATATCTAATAGCAGACTGATGGTTGTTCTATCATCACCTTTTTCAGGATAAAATATGTGTGCTTTCCCAATAGATAATTCAATTGTTTGAAACTTATCAGGGTGTTTATGTAAAAGAAATCCTAAGTCTGTTGCTGGATAATGCGTTGTTGTTATATTTAAAATCATTGTATCATTTATATCATTCGTGATTGTTGGTAAAAATTAGGCAATATAGAGTGAAAAGGTAAAACAATGTGTTCTGTCAAACAAATATGCTCTAAAAGAGCACTGCCATATTTCGCTTGACGCACAGTTTGTGGGTATCGAATAGGGCTGATTACAGAGCTGAATTTTTATTGATAGTGATAAAACACAGTTTATTATTATCTGCTAATCACCTAATATAATCAACATTTTAAACCCAAAATAGGAGTATAAATTAATGTTTGCAATAAGTCACCATCTATGTTGCAAAATTGCAAAATGATTTTGATAATTCCAAATATATGTTATTTTTTTTCTATATATATGAGCCATATCTATTTCACCTCTCCTTTTAACCGAACACTCTTCGCCAAGCTTAGTGCATCAGTTTTTTGTAAGTATCAAAGAAAATCAAAAAGATAAACGAAAATGCGATTTCGATGTGTAATCATGGATTAGGTTCGTTATATCAGTTATTTATATCGACAATCTATTTGCGTCGCTGGACTTTTTGCTCCTAAAATAACACGAAAGTATCAAGAGGCACAAATGCTTTTAAATACGTAAAATATGGAAAGTTCAGAAAAGCCCACTGCAAGCTAAATTGTATGGCTGCGTCCGGCATTTTATTTGGCATTATATCAGTATTTTATGGCTTATTATTGATAATCTGAATTTCAATATCAGTTAATTTAAATAATGAATAAACCATATTATCAATTTCATTGTCTGTAAAATCAATTCTGCGTTTTAATTGGTCTTTTTCGTTTTGTAAAGTAGCATTTTGTAATCGTTTGTTTAAATCTAATATAGTATCTACTAGTTTTATAAGTTGTTCGTATTGTTTTATGTCTATTCTATTTGTTAAGTCCAAATCAGGAATTGGTATATTTAATATTGCTTCTTTTTTAATTTTAGGAAATGTCTTTTTTTCGTCATAATCCGTTTTTTGCCAATAATAATTTATTGTTTTAGAATTGATTATTCCTAAAATAAATTTCAAATCTGTTGCTTCGTTTGTTTTGTAAATATTATAAATTGTATTTAGGGCAAAAGTTCCGCCTTCAACGAATGTAACAAGTGGATAATTACCTATTTGTCTTGTACATAATCTATCTTGCAAATATATTTTTTCGTTTCCACCGCTTTTAATTGCTTCAGGAATAAACATTACATATTCTTTTGCTGGCTTCAAAGTATATCTATCAATATTTCCACCGTCTATAATCGGCTGATAGTTTTCATTAAGTTTTGATATAGAAACATATTTTTTTCTATCCCAAGTTTGTATGCCAAAATATGCGCTGCAATATTTTGATAAGGGATTTGTATTTTTTGTAATTTTGTCAATCAATTCTTTTTCGTTGTTGTCTATTGAAATATTGAATGTTAAACGATTATTTGAATTAAACGAAGATTGTTCTATTTCACGTTTTAAAATTGGTTTAAATATTTCACGAGCTTCTTTTACTTTAATTATGTTTTTTCCATTTACCTTTGACCGTTTAATCAATGATATACAAACATCTACACTCGCTTGATCAAAAACTCCATAATAAAACAATAAAAATTCTTTTATTACTGTATTTTCCATTATAAATTTACGAAGTGGCTCAGAGTGAATATTTTTCAAAAATGTATTTGGTGTGATATAGGCTAAATATCCGTCTGGTTTTAAAAGAATTACCGAGTTTTCAATAAACAATTGATAAGTATCAATTTTATAATGTGCAGAATTATATTTCTTTGATGTATAGTTAAAAATCTCCTTCTTTTCTAAGATTTGAAGTAAAATATAAGGCGGATTGCCAATAATGCAATCAAAACCATTTTGTTTAAATACTTCTGGAAACGATGTTTTCCAATCAAATACGTTAATTTGGCGTTCTTCTTTTGGTGTTAGAAAAAGTTGTTCAGTGTAAAAGTCTGGTGAAACAAGTGAATTTCCACATTGAATATTGTTATCAATAGTGGGTAAAACTCTTTCATTGAATAATTGTAACGATGTTTGTATTGAAGCGTCTGTTTCTCCTTCCAATGCTTTTAGAAGCAAACTTAGTTTTGTAACTTCAACAGCTTGTGTATCTATATCAACTCCAAATATATTGTTCAATAAAATACGTTTTTTTTCTTGGCTTGTAAGAAAACCGTCTTGTCGTAAAGGATTTTCCTTTTTGTTTAATTTAGTTTTGTTTTTATTGTAATACTTTAAATGATAATCTAATAAATATTGATAAGCACCAAGCAAAAAAGAACCACTACCACAAGAAGGGTCGAGAATTTTTATTTTACTTATTTCGTCTGGTGTTTTGTTATCAATTAATTCACCTACTGTTTGTTTTATAATATATTCAACTATGTATTCTGGTGTGTAAAAAACCCCACCTGCTTTGCGTACTTCGGGTTTTTCTTCTATTTGAGCATGGTGCGCAGGTGATAGTTTTATTACTCTTCCAAGAAATTGTTCGTAAGCGAACCCCAAAATTTCTACTGGAATGATTGCAAAGTTAAAACCAAAATCGGCTTCATCTTCTTTGCTTTTTCCATATAATTCTGTTATTATATTTTTTAAAATTTTATTGTCAATTTCTATATATTGAGTAATCCTATCTTTTTTAAAATCAAATAAACCTGAATTATATTTTTGGTCTGCTGTTTGAAAATACAAATATAAATTTTGATAATAATTACCTGATTTAATTGTTTTTAACAAATTATTTTCATTTTCAATTTTACGATCTTCACAAACTTTTAAGAATACAATTCTGTCAATTGTTTGTTGAACTGCAAAATTTATTTCTTCTTCTTCTAATTGTTTGTTTTTAAGTGCAATTGAAGTTGCAAGATATTCTCTCCATTGTTCAAGTGTTTTGAGGAATTCTTTATCAACCGGCTCAGCGTTTTTAAAGTTAATTTTGTTTTTAGCAAATTTTTCTATACTTCCGTCTATAACACATTCAAAGCTAAATGTATCCCAAATAAAATCGAATTCTTTAATGTAATCTGTATAGTATATGTATTTTAAACTTTTAGCGTTTGCATTTTCAACGCTTTTAGGTTTTCGTGTGCAGTCATAAATTGCAAATTCTTCAAAATCTGTTAAAACAGAAATGCTCAAACCACCATTCCATGCGTAACTTATTACTTGTAAGGCTGGTAAAGGATTTTCGCAAATAGAAACTGAAGGTTTCTTTGCCTCTACAAAAAATTTTCGTTTTCCATTCAAATTGAATGAATAATCTGGGGCTTTGGTATGTCCATTTACTTTAATTTTATCTTCGTGTCGAACATCTCGTTCTCTTTCGAAATGCTCTTTTGTATTATCTAAATCCCAACCTAATGCAATAAAAAAGGGATTAATAAAATCTTGTCTGGTTTGAGTTTCATTATAATTCGTTGATTTATAATAATCCTTTTGCGAACTAAATTTATCTATTAGAGTTTGTATCTTATGTTTTGATTCGCCTTTTGTCATTGTTGTTTAAATTTATTTCGCAAATTTAGTAAATCATCTGAATAATTGTTTTTTCATCGTACTGGCAACTGTAGGTAACAATACGATCTATTTCATCAATGGATAAGCTCGTATTTTTAGATATAATGCTAATGGAAATACCATCTTCTTTTAAACCTTTTGCAATTTTATAATCTCTTTCACGTTTTGCACACTTAATATATAATTCTTTGTTGCTCTGTGCGACTCTTCTATTTTTGCCAAATTCCAATATTTAAGATATCCTTACAAATTGAACAAAAACATCTTTATCTGTAAATGCTTTTTTGAAAATTATTACATTATCCAATTGAGCAAGCATGATCTTAAATTTTTATATTTCTTGCAAATTTACGAAACTTCTGTAATTACCTTAAATCCGCAAGATAATTTATAAGTACATTAATATAAGACTTTTACAATCAAAATCTTTCACTTATTTGAGTGAAAGAAATATCGAAAAATA
>Ga0316608_1000150_pt1 | contig 37086 bp, 50 predicted proteins | sample MIS2016152B_MG_FD_207673 | JGI IMG/M metagenome (GOLD analysis project Ga0316608, IMG submission 207673) | Microbial mat bacterial communities from Middle Island sinkhole, Lake Huron, Michigan, United States - MIS.2016.152B | ecosystem: Environmental > Aquatic > Freshwater > Lake > Sediment... | reverse complement strand
AGTTGAGCCATTGTAAGATAAAAACCAAATACCGTTTGTGTTATCGTGAGCAGGTGAAACCCAACCACTAACAATAGCGGTTACAACATCTCCCCTCCAGTAAGCAACTACAGTTCCAGTCAATGTAACAGTTCTTGCGGTGCTATCATAACTTACAATAACGTTTTCAGGGGTGTCAAAGCCTGTTTGCTCTTTAGTAATTGTAGATTGATTAGTAAATCTTGTATCTACATAACTTTTAACAGCATTTTGGGTTGGATATAATGTATCAGAAGTTCCAAGCGTTATGGTTGTAGATTTATTAGTTGTAACCTCATAACTTCCTGCAGGTTGTTTACCATTCCAACTATTTATTTGACTGTCGGTAACGTGTAAGTAATTGTTATCTCCATTTAAAGCTCTTAACTGAGAATGTCTAATTCTGTTTGGGTTGTTGATAAAAGCTCCATAACCATCGCCTATTGTATAAGTAATTGTTTTATTTGTTAATACAGATGTTCTAATATATATTCTTGCACCCATTCTATCAGTAGGGTCTATAGTGTAAGATGGATTTGTTATTTGCCATTGTATCCACTCATCTGTAAGGTTGTTTATTTCGTTACTCCAAGCTGTGAATAAATCAGTTTTAGTTGTATCAGTATGATAAGCAAAATATGTAATACCTATCTGTGTTACTCCTGCACTTGCATTTACATTTCCGTAGAATGAAAAAGACCAAAGACCAGTAGGGAATAAGTCAGTTGCTACTGCTGTTGGATAAATATATGTGTGTAAAAGTTTGTCTCCCTCGCTTGAGTTTACTGTATGAGTATGAATAGTTGGGGTTGATGCTGGTGTGTAAGTCAATGTTTCATATCCAACAATATCACTTGCCGTATCGTCAAAGTATAAGTTATTAGCATAACCTCCAGCAGGCGGTTCTAATTTAGATAAACTAGAATCTACGTATTGTTTATCAACCAAAGTTTGGTTTGTGTAATCTGCTGAATAATCTGTATCATATTCAAGCGCGTTATCTTTTAACTTAACTGCAAAAGTTTTAGAACTTATGGTATTTTCGTAAGTTGCTTTAACTCCAAAGGCTTTAGAAAGTTGCACTTCCGTGCTATATTCTCCAACCTCTTTATCCATTATACTAACGTGAGTATTATCTGTATCAACAGTATTTCCTTGTATTTCAACAAAAGCTCCCTCGGTATTATTTCCAACTGTAAATGTATTTGTGCCTGTGCCTAAATCAATGGTAACTGAGTCTGTCAAAGTTCCTCCTAAATCTATAGTTCCCGAATTATTCGTTAGACCATTTCCAACTGCTAAAGCACCGCTTGTAATTTCAACATATACAGAACCGCTCCATCTAAAAATCTTGTTATTATCTAAAGTAATGTAAATCTTTCCAGTTTCCCCTGTAACTGGCAAACTTGCATAATTTGCAACTTCAATTACATCATCTACATAACTAGGTAATTGTAAAACTGGAACTTTGCCGTTACTGTCAAGCCCTGCGTAACCTAAAGCAACACCCTTTTCTGCTGTTAATTGGTAAGCACTAAAGACATAAGGAGTCCCTGCAATAACCCCTGTTACTAAATCCTGTTCAAAGTTTAATTCAAATATCCAAGTTTCTGTAGTGCTATCAGAGAATGTTATTCTACCAGACAATGTGCAAGTTTCGTTTCTTAATAAAGCAACTTTCAGACCAGCTGTTTGTGTCGGTGATAAGTACAAAGTAAATGTAGTTCCAGATACTGTTATAACTTGTGTTAAATCCCCTGTATTCTGTGTTAATCCAGTTCCATCAAAAGCTGAAAGTAGGTTAGCACCTGCTAGTTCTGTATCGTTTGGATTAGATAGTTTACCTTCAAAGGCAGAAAACATTATTGAAGCGGAGTTGTAACTACTGTCAACACCATTAAAAGTTAATTTTAAGCTGTCCCCTCCAGTCACAGAAAATCTACTCTTAACACTATAAGCATTAGAGTTTCCGCTCTTGTCTTTATTGCTATAAAGATTGATTGTGTACATATATTTCAGATACTACAATTTGATTTATTAATTGTCAAATTAGAAATAAGTGTTAGCTTCGTAATCAATTACAGTTTGTGTAATGTTATCACAAGCACCAGATAAGCCATCTACGAAATCGTCATTAACGTCTTTAGTTGGAAAAGCCAACAACTGGTCAATTGCTAAACTGTTCTGTCTATTATTCTGTGGCAAGTAGATTGACTTGGATCTGAATAAAGGAAAAGCGGAGCTTGTAAAGTGGCTTACTTTATCATTTGGGTATTTCTTAGCTTCCAGCGGTAAAAATATACTTTGCTGTCTTGCCATATCTCTTGTCCATAAACCAAAACCATCATTACTAACTGCATCAAATGTCAACTTCTTAATATTAAACCTTTGGTTAGCTTGGTAAAAAGAAATAACTGCCCTTGCTTGAGCCTGTGGGTCAAGTTCTTTAGTCAATACATAATCAATCACGTAAACCTTATTTTCCAAAGTCTTACCCAAACAAAGCATACAGAAATAATCTGACGTTTCTTTTGCGGTGTGAGTAGTATCCACGTGGATATAAGCCTCTTGAATATCAGGTAAGTGATCGTAGTATTGAATATCGTCGTAGTTTAAAATAGCATTCTCATAACTATCAATAAAACTAGCCATATATTGACTTGACCATATATAATTAGGTTCTGTTTGTTTTATTATTTCTAATTCGTCTTTATTCCAGTAGGGGCTTTCGTATGCTGTAAAAGTATAGGTTTTCCAGTCTTTTTGTGTCTTTTCTCTATCGGCAAGTTCTGCAAAAAAGTTCTTACCTTTTGGTGAACCTATAAATTTAGTTTGACACTTCCCTTTAATCATCGGCTGTATTGCTTGCCATAATTGTTTTTTCTTAAAAACAATTCCTGCTTCGTTTATAACTGCAAAATCATATTCAAAACCCTCTAACGTTTCTGGTCTTTCTGCTGAACGCATATGTAAAATTGACCCATTATAAAAGGTTAAAGTGTGAGCCTGTTGATTGAATTGAATGTATTTGTTTAAAAATAAATACTTAAAAATCTTTATAAAATAAATGTTTACATAGTTAAGTAAGTTCTGTTGGGTAGTATCCACCCATAAGCCTAAACTGTCAGGCTTTCTTAATAGTTTTAAAACTAACCAAATAACTGCATTGTAAGTTTTGCCAGTTCTACGACCTGCAACAATAACTACAAAACGTGTAACATCGTTAAACGCTTTTAGGATAAAATTACTCACCGTCGCTTGAATTGTTAATGTTTCCGCTTCCATAATCATTATCGGTTAAATTGGTTTCAAGTTTGATTTCTAAATTCTTATTCACTTGTTCAATAGATTGTGTTGGTTTACCATCTAATCTATCTAGTAATTGACTTACTGCTTTGTCGTCTCCGCTCAACGCTTTTGAAACTTGTTTTAATAATATCAACTGCTTGACAGTATATCTTGACTTTCCGTCTTCCGCCATCTCTTTAAATTCAGCTGGAATTTTTGGATTGTCCATTATAACACTCAGTAATTCGTTTATGATTGTTTTTGTTCCCAAAGCTCCTTTTCCTCTTCCTTTTGGGTTTCTTACCTCTCCTTTAACTGGAGGTGGTAATAGATTTTGTGGGTTAGACATATAATTTTAAATAATTGTAAATAAACATTCGTTTGGTTGTCCCTTATTATTCCCTCCGCCTAAACTAGAACTTTGACTGAATTCCAATATAGTCTTAAAGTCGCTTGGTGCTGTATATTCGCTTACATATACTTTGTTAGTTTTTGATTTCTCTCTTACCCACTGCCAAAATTCTGTATGATTAAAATCTCCTTCGTGATATTCGGCTGTTCCTTTATATGGAGGGTCGCAATAGATAACCGCACCATTAGGAATTTTAACATTTTTATAATCTCCAGTAAACAACTGTAAGTCAGGTTGCCCTAGTTGCTCTAGTTGCTGTAGTTGCTCTAGTTGCTGTAGTTGCTCTAGTTGCTGTAGTTGCTGTAGTCGCTGTAGTTGCTGTAGTTCTAATACTCTTTCTTTCATTGCTGACGCAACTTTGTTTAGCGCTATTCTTCTCTTATGCCAATCTGTTTGTTTTAATATTCCATCAATATACTTTTGAGGAATTTTAGGAAACATCTTTTTAATTAATTCTGGATTTTTATTTATTACCAATTCGTGTCCTGCTCTTTTTGCTGGTTCGGTTTCTTTTCCAAATAAATATCCTGATTGATTATTGCCAAAACTCCAAATACACATAACATATCCAACATACCAATCCTCATACTTGTCTTTGTTTTTCATTATATCTTGAAATTTCTCTCTTGTAACAAATTCTAAACATTTCTTTTCGTCTAAACCCTCTAAAATAGTTTTTCTTAATATTGCAACTACATATTTATTCTTATCGTTACTTACAACTTCCCAACCATTTTGAATAAAATATTCGCTAATTGAAAAACCCCCACAAAATAAATCGTAGATAACTTTTGCGTCTGGATTGAAATTTTTAATAGTCTGATAAATTTTTCCAGCGCTTTTTCTCTTACTTCCAAGATATGGTAATGGCATATTATACTTGAATATTAAATTTACCCTCACAGTGAGGACAGGTTACTAACTGCTCTTTGAATTCTTTCTTTCTGTCTTCTGTAGATTTTATATTGTCAAAGTCAATATCCTGTTCTGTACTAACTAGTAAATCTAAACCCCAGCCTGTAACCTGATCTGCATCCCATTCATTCGCTATCATATCCCAATTCCATTCTCCATATCCAACATTATCTTTAACAATAAACTCTTTTTTCTGTTCCTCTGTTAAGTTTTCTGCTATCTTAATTTCAACCTCTTTAATTCCTAACTCCTTACACGCTTTATAACGCATATTACCACCCAATATAACCATATTCTCGTCTACAATAATCTCCCTTAATTTTAACATTTGAGGAAATTCCTTAATAGATTTCTTCAATTGTTCGTACTTTTCGTCCTTAATCAATCTAGGATTTTTAGGGTTTGTCTTTATCTTATCAATTTTAACCAGCATACTTATCTAATTATTCTCTAATTTCTTTCTTTTGTCAAAACCCTAGTCTAAAAACGTATTCCAACCGTTGGCATATTTTGTCAAAACTTAGTAACTTGCTATCAGCTATTATTTATTAGCAAATGTTTATTTTTCTTTGCATATTCTAAAAACTCCTGTAGAACAGCATCGTCAAAATAAAAACTATATCCATATTTTTTTGTACACTCTTTTTTAATTCTTAAAATACTTTCAACGTGATTTCCCTTTAAACAGAAAACAACATTGTATCCGCTACTCCAGAACTTACTCCCATATAAAAATAAACAAGTCTCTTCGCTATTAGTAAATTCTATACCGTTTTCTTTGTATGCTTTTTGTGCATCTAAAAAAGATAAATAAGAAACTTTAAAATCTCTAAAGTTATACTTCTTTGTTTTTGAGTAATCTTTTAATTTAATATTATTTGTCATATAATTGTGTTTTTAATCCAAAAATGTATTCCAACCGTTGCGTTTGCAGATTTCTAACCACAAAAGTCTTTCTTTGTTAAAGAGGTAAAATCCGTTGTATAAGTAGGTCAAAAACCCCTCCCAACCTTGTTTTTCTAAAACTTTTATTTTAAATCTAGTTTGCTTTTCCATTTCTATTTGCTTGCTACTCTCAAAATATTTTTCCATATTCTCAAAGTCGTGCAAAGTATTTTTATAAAGGTTTTCTAAACATTTTACATTCATCTGTTCATTGGTTAGCTTAACATACTTAATCTCGTATTTTTTAGCCATTTTATCCATAATATTAGACATAATTAGTTTGTTTGTTTTTTATAAAATTGTTCAAATTCTTGACGGTCTGTAGATATTGTTACCCTTTCAGCCAAACCATCGTTTTTTCTTCTCTGTACTTCACCAATAACCCAATCTAAACCACACTCTTCAATAGTTGAATCTGTAACGTTCAAGTAAAACATATCTCTAGTATGAGAGCGGTTTAGCTGTTGCTGTCTTTCTTCCGAAATCTCTGTGCTTGCTGAATAAGAGTTGTAAGAAGAAGAACCTTTATTTTGGTTGTCTTTTGGTTTATTCTTTAGCTTTTTAGAGTTTTGTTCAGCAAGATAGTTGAAAACTGACATAGCTTTTGCTTTAGGGTAGTCAGTCAAATAAGTTTCTATTTGTAGGTCTATTTCATTTTCTGTAAGTTCTGGAAAATTAAGAGTTTTACTTTTTAAGAAAAGTGGGTTATTTTTTATATCCTCCAAATCTAAATTTGAAAAAGAGGTTTTTTGTTTTTGCACATTACTATCTCTATTAGAATTAGAATTAGAATTAGAATTAGGATAGTTCAAGGGGTCGGTAAGGGGCTTGTAAGGGGCTTGTAAGGGGCTTACCTCTTCTTGATTACTACTACAACAAGCGGTAGTTGTTGTATTTTCTGATGACCCTTGTAAGGGGCTTGTAAGGGGGATACAAGGGGCTTGTAAGGGGCTTGTATTACCCTTGACCCATTCTACTAACTCTAGGGGAGCTTTTCCCATTTCAAAATCAATTCCAATATTTATTTTATCGTTTGGATTTTCAGATTGTTTTTGATGTTTTATAAAGTTCTTAATTGCTATCCAGCCGTCTTGGTATTTCATCTTTCCTGCAATTTCAAACTTCAGTAGTATCTTTTCCACTGAATCTTTATCAATTCCAGTATCAAAAGCAATTCTTTTAACTGGTATTTCATAAATTCCACAAATGTTGGTAAGTGGATTTGTAATACAATAAATAAAAAGTAATTTATCCATTGTGTTTAGTTCGGAGATGAAACTATCGTCCCAGAACTTTGTATTTATATAACGATTTTTTGACATAAATATATCTTATATTTTTGATTTATAACTTATTTCCTTATTTCTTAAACAACCACCAAAGTATCTAAAAAACTCATCAACAGACCTAAAATCCATTTCTTCGTCTTTTTTGATTGTTGAATACAAGCAGTCCATAAAGTCATCAAAAATCACTCTTTCTAAAAAAGTGAAGTATTGATGTATAATTTTTTGCAAAATTACTGGTTTATAATCGTGCTTTGAACAAGCTACAAGATTGCATATTTGGCTAACCTTGTCTGTGGTTGACATTATTGATAAATAAGACATAGTGACGTTGTCTGAAGCCTTTATTAGCTTCGTGGAAGATAGGCGACAACGTCAATCGGCTACCTATCCTCTACGAAAATAACAAATTCCAAATTAACATTATAACAATGTGCAAATTTTGTCAACCCTTTTATTTTTACCAACACAAAAACCCCATTGCTGGGGTTTGGTAGCCGATTATACTACATTACGGCATTAACAGTTGTTATCGGTTCAATCTACTCTACATACTGCTGGAAATGATTGATACAGACTTACACTTCATTAGTATTTTTTGTGTAAGATTTGAGTGTATTGCTACACCGCTATTACATACCAATAATGAATTGTCTCGTAATAGACCTAAATAGTATTAAGAACTTTTAAGATTTTGTCAACAAAAAAGCACCCACTTCCGGTTAGGTACTCCTTTGTTTTTTACGCCATAAACCATTGACTTCCCCAATTTGTTTATAAATAAAAGCGGATTAGGCAAGTATTATTGAGGAAGCCAAAACGATTATACAACACCTCTTAATAATTGTCAAAAGTTCGAAATGAGTAAACATACCATAACTAAAGAAAACTAGCCCACGAAGGGCTAGAAAGAAAGTAGCCAGCTAAAATATACTTAAAAACTGGCTTAACTAGGTTATAGATATATATATAAATTGTCAATCACTTGACAGAATTTGCACAATGTGTAATAAAGTCTTTATGACTAAAAAAGTTAAGTTAAAGAAAGAAAAGAAGTTGACCGGTAGATTCAACGTAAACGTGGATTTATTAAGTGATGAAAATCGTGAAAAGTTAAAAAAGCTAGGAGCTTTAGAACATTTAAAAACTGGTACTTATTCCAGAATTGTGTTGTTGAAACATATAGCAGAAAATGAATATAAATTAAATCAATAATATATGTCAGAAAACTGGAAATTAATAAAAGAAAGTGATGACGGTAAGATAAGAATAACTTATGCAGAAGGCAAAGTTGTTTATGTTGAAATCAACACTGGCGGTGAAGATTCAGATTCAAATTGGGTTGAATTTTCAAATATTGAAGAGGTGCAAAAGATGTTTAATTTAGTTAGAAGAGTAATAAGAAACGCTTAATTATGTCTAAATTCACAACATCGTTCACAAGTAGCCTAGAAATCTACTTAACAAGCCTAGCCCCATTTCTCGCAAGTTTGGTTATAATTGCAACAATCGTAACCTTGACAGTATTGATTTTAAGACTATTAAAAATATATAAGTAAATATGCAAATTCAAGAGAAACGAAAGTTATTAGCTACTACAGAAAACCACTACTCGTTTGTTTTTGATATGAGCAAAGATTTAGAATTACAGTCAGTTGAAGATTTAAAAGTAGATGATAAAATACTAGAAAAGCTTACAAAAGTTTCAATAAAAAAACAAGTAAATATGCCCATAACCTTATCAGAATTTAAACTACAACTAGAAAAAATAATATTCAGGAAAATCAATCATAATGAGTTCCTAGATTATATGGAAAGCAAGGGTTTTTTCCTGATTGATAATGACAGTTCAACCGCTATAATTGACAAAATTCTAGCTACATACAAAAAGGCTTGTCAAGGATATAAACTGAATAAAGTATTGAGAGAATTGCTTAATGATAACTTTGTAAGTGATGGAGATGGAGAAAGTTTTGTTTAAAAAATAATAATAATTAATATATATGAGTAAAAATAGATTTGAACCAGGAGACAAAGTAGAAGTAGTAGATTCAGATTTAGATGGAAACGACTACTCTGGATATATCGGATATATCAATAATATATATTTCAAGAGTTGTAATGATGAAATAGATTTTACATACGAAGTGCAATTAGTTAAATCACCAGCAGGTAAAAGTTATATTACAAGTAGCATAGACGACGGTTATTCAATTAAAAGTAGGTCTTTGGATATGCACAATATGTCAACCTACACTGATAGAGTTTACATAAGGGATTTAGAACGTAACCCAATAGCTATTGCTTGTAGTGGGAATAACTTAAAGTTAATAGCAAAAGTAATTTAACTACATTGTAAGTTTATAACTTGACAACTTTCTATAAAAGTTTTAGTATTTTAATTGAAATACGTTGAATCAAGAAAATTAGCAAATCTGATCAGTTCGCTTATTGACTTGACAAGACAAGTTTTAATTTAATGGCTATTAAGTTACGAGAGAAAAGAGGCGAAATCCTCTTTTTTTTCTTGCCTTTTGACAATTATTGAATTAAACACTATAAAATCTAGGTATGGTTATAATTAACAGCACCGCAGAATTGCTTAAAGTTATGCAAATATGCGGAATTGATAAGTTGACTGCAACTGTGTCAACTGCTCCAGATAGAATAGAAAACGGTCAGTTTTCTGTTGGAGAGTGGGAATATGAGTTTGTCGTAAAGAATAATAACATCTGGACAGACCAGCCGATGAATACAGCTTTTTGGCAAAAGTATGAAGGCGAGTATCAATTAACAGAAGAATCAGAAAAATCAATTACAGAATTATATGAAATACTTGAAGGAGAAAATAAAGAATATGTTGGCAAGTTTGTGGCTGAAGTCAAAGAACTTACTGACGGTAGTATGCCAGAAAATGATGGAGACAGCAAAAAAATTGTGGAGTTGGCTGATGAAGGTAAGGAAAGATTAGCCAATGTTGACCCTGAAGAGATTGAAGAAATTGAAGAAGAAGAAACTACTTATAACAATGGTGATTATATCACAGTAAAACTAAAAGTAGAAAAAGAAGAAAACGGTGTATTATATTTTGAAGCTGGAGAGCTTACAATTAGCAAGTTGGATATAACAGCCGAAAATTTGGAAAAAGGCGAAATAACCAAAGCAAAAGAGGCTGAAAACAAAATGGCACAGGCAAGAGTTGAGGTTGAAGAGTGGTTGGCAAAAATGCCAGAAGAAAAGCAAAATAGTATCAAAGAGTTTTTAAACAATTATGAACTCTAGTTGCGAATACTACAACAATCAACTTACAGTCGCCCTTTGGGTGGCTGTTCTTATTATTGTTTGTTTATTTTTTACCACCGTTTACCTTTTGACAAAAATGGGTTATGTTGATAAAGAAAAGCAATATGCGAAAAGTTCCAGACCACCTATTCCAATATCCAACCAAAAGCGACGGTCTGGTTTATCGTAATGACAAGTGGTTAATATACCAGTTAGATTACTACAATAGCCAAGACGAACAGTTGATTTTTGACTTTTTAGATGTGATGATTGAAATGGTTGTAAGGCACAATCCTGAAGACCCAAAAACGAGAAAAGATTTTCTACTTAAAGTCAGAGAGATTAGTAATAATCTAATAGAACTGGCAAAACAGTAAAAAGATAATCCACTCTTTTATTTTTATCTATTGACAGAATTTGCACAATGTGTAATAATGTAGAAGCAACAATTAAAGTTGCTTATATATATGTCAAAAATAGTCGCACAAGTTCCAGTAAGTGAACAAAAAGACTTTGAAATATGTCCTAAAGGTACATATTTAGCTAGAATCTATCAAGTTATAGATTTAGGCACACAAGAAACAGAATACAAGGGTGTAGAATCCTTAAACCGTAAATTCAAAATTGATTTTGAATTGCCAACTAAAAAAGCAATATTCAATCCTGAAAAAGGTGAACAACCATTTCCTTTGAGTGACATTATTAATTACAGAATTACTATAAGCGATTCAACAAACAAAGCTAAATTAAATTCAATAATTGAGGCTTGTGGTATGGAAGCTAAAAAAGGCTTTAATATCTTTGATTTGTTGGGTAAAACTTGTATGATTAGCGTTGATCATTATACTGCAAATAACGGTAAAACATACGCTAATATTAGTAACTATTCAGGGGTTGCAGATTTAATTGATGTAAACGATAAGAAATTTGCACCTATTAACAAGCAGATTGAATTTTACCTTGACCCTGAATACTTTGACGGTAAGATTTTCAATAATTTACCAAAATGGGTAAAAGAAAAGATTGAAGTTACAAACGAATACAAATTATGCACAGGGGAATTGCCAACAGGTTTATCAGTTGATGTAAGCAAAACAGCAAAACCTAAAAAAGAAAAGGAAGTAAAAGAAGAAGTTGAAGAAGATGAAACTGAAGAAAATGAGATTGATGTTGATAAATTAGGCATACAGATGCCGTTTTGATAATGCCTTTGTTGACAAAACAAAGCATTTATAATATACTGCGTACTTATGTATTATACAAAAAAAGTAGCTTCTATAAAATTCGGAGAGATAGAATTCTTTGTGGATTATCATAATAAAAATATAGTAGATAAACATATTTGGAATATTAGTTATATAGTTAATAAACACTCTAAGTTCCAGAAACCTTATATATGTACATCTATACAAGGAAAAACTATTTATTTACATAGAATTTTAATGGGCTGTCCAAAGTATAAAACTGTAGATCATATTAATGGCAACACTTTAGACAATAGAGAAGAAAATTTAAGGATTTGTACACATCAAGAAAACCACTTTAATAGAGCTGCTAATAGTAACGGAAGTTCAAAATACAAAGGAGTATGTTGGAACAAAGCAAGTAGAAAGTGGCAAGCTCAAATTAAAAAAGATAAAGTAAACCATACAATAGGTCAATATGCAAAAGAAGAAGACGCAGCAAAAGCTTATAATGAGAAAGCAAGAGCTTTCTTTGGAAAATATGCTTACCTAAATGAATTATAAACAAGGGGCTGTAATGCCCCTTTAAAATATACTCTTATGTACCAAAATATTGTAATAATCTTGTTTGGATTGACAATCATAGCATTGCTTCCACAGTTTTTTAAACAAGACAAAGTAGAAAGTATTGAAGAATACGGTTCAGAAGGTTACGGTAAATAATAATAATAAAAATATATGGCTTCTAAAAAAGAAAAGAAATTACTAAAAGTAAGACATAATGGAAAACCTCTACCAATTACATCTTGGAGCGTTATTGACCTATCTTTACATAAAGTATCAAGAGTGGATAAACAACGCCACTTAATAGATGAGAATAACGAAATAATCGTTTGTTTAGATGATTTGTGGATTTATAAAGAAATAACAACCGACCAAATCAATTTACTAACTTATATTTTATCCTTATGTCCGCCAAAGAATATTCCATCACGAAATTAGGAAAAATGGGTATAGGATACCCAAGAGAATTGCAAAAGTTTATTAAAAGTAGAGATTTTAGATATTACGAAGACAAACTGTCAAGAAGATGGGACAGGCAAGGGGAGAAACTGATTTGTTACATAACAGGAACTGTTAATGATATATCTGAATCGTTAGCCGATTGGGTAAGCGAACAGGAACGTCAAAAAACATACGAAAGGGTGTTAAATAGAATTATAGACAATAACGCTAAATATAATAGGAAACGGTTTAAATCGGAAAAGAGTGGAAAGTAATTTTACCCCCTTGACAATATTTGCACAATGTGATATAATATAATCACTTAATAATAATACTATGTTTATGACACAAGAAATAAAAGCAACCGTTTGGAATTTACAACTTGTAATTTTACCAGACACAACTAAAGATTTTTCCGCAGATTTGTTTGAATCGTTATCATCTTTAGACAGTCAAGACAAAGCAGAAGTTCTTTACAGCGTAACGAAATTGGCAAATCCAATGCTTAACAGATTACAAGACAAACTAGAAATGCTTACAGATGAACTAAACGAATTATTAGATTCAGATTCTAATTACTACCAAGAAAACTGGGAAGGCACAGATGATGAAGGTTATCATATAATGTCTAATCAATATAATAGTTATTCAGATATTAACGAAAACTTAAAATGGTTAAATTCTGAAGTGATTGACGAACAATGGAGAAGAGAACAAAAAAGATAAAAACTAAAGGAGGCTAACAACCTCCTTTTTTTATTTATTGTTTTTTAAACCTATTCAAAAATGCGTGATAATAAGTAGTAACAAACGGTATGACCTTTTGCACTATCCATATACCTATTGCTGACCAAATACCGTCGTAAACGTGCGAATTAAACACGTTAGGGTCAACCCAGCCAACAATTGGTGCAAATTCAGCTACTTTATCAACACCTGTAGCGACGGTTGGAGGTATGATATTGTATATAGCCATAATACCTAAAATAATCTGAACGCCCCTTAAAATCGTTGCAGGGTGGATCATATTTTTTAAATATTCTTTAAGTTTGCCAAAGCTAGTTAAAGAATCCATAAACAGTTTTCTTGCGTTGTTTTCAACAACTTTTAATTTGTCCTGATGTTTTTTCATTATCTTTTGAGAAATTGCAACAGCTTCAGGAGAGGCTGGGTCAAGACCTTTAATAGCTTCTATAATTTCAGTATTAAGATCAATGAATACATCTAAAATTGTTGCTGGTTGTTTAACCTCTTCTACAACTTCAGCAGGTTCTTCAGGTTGTTCAATCACAGCAGGGGAATTGTCAACAACTGTAATAGGAATTGGTATTACTGGCGTTGGATCAGGTTGAACGATTACAACAGGGTCAGGCAAAGGTGCAACAGGTGGCACATAAGCATTGAAATTATCAATTTCTACATTGACTTGACCTAAATATGCTTGAACGTTGCTTAACGCCCCACCGTATCCATTATTACGATTTATAACAACACCATTATTATCAACAGCCAAAAGTTCTAAATGGAGATGAGATCCTGCGTAAGGATTTTCAGCAGTTGGCTTTGGGAATACGTTGCCAGTTCCACCCATTATACCAATTAAATCACCTCTCTTTACTTCCTGATTAATACTTACACAATTACTTGCAAGATGTCCGTATCTAATAGCAGTATTGTTTTTCTTATTCCAAATAGAAACTTTGATACCGTATGCATCTCTTACAACATCGTTATCAACTACAACAACACCATCGTCAACAGCGTAGATTTCATTATTAAGCCAAACATTTGGCACAATATCTAAACCATTATGACCTTTTAAAGGTGCATAAATTGCAGGATTTTCACCGAAAGCCTGTGTTATTCTGTAGCCTTTAGAAAATGGAACTTTATTCATATATTTTACATTTAATTTGCCAAAATAGGCAATTAGTTATATACAAAGTTATAAATTATTCAATAAATGTCAACTTATGAACTTCAACACCCTAGTTATTATTCTAATTATTTGTATTTTGATTGGTTTTAAACCGCAGAAAATTATAGGAATTATTGCAATTTGTTTATTATTTACCGCCATTTTTTACGAAAAAACGTGGGAAAGTTTAAAAGATTTAGTAAAAACAAAAACACAAGAAACCGCACAAACATTGAAGAATAAGGCTATTGACTATACCAAGCAAGAGTTGGATAACAAAAAATGACTTGACAGAATTTTTACATTGTGCAAATATATAGGGGACAGATGGAGATACTTGAATAGGTTCAGTAGCTGATTAATAACTAGCACACCTCCCAGAACATCTCCATAAGTCGCCAAACAATTAATAATAATGCGTATGATTACAATTGACAGCTTAAAATTCCTAGCAAAGCGGTCTGATGACAAAAGCCTTGCAAGAATAGAGATTATAGCCAAAACTGAAATAAAGCAGTTAAAGCTAGAGAAGAAAGACAAATCAGCTTATTTTCAACAACTTAAAGATTTATTAAAATATGTACACCGCACCCAAAAACAGAGGAGCAGAATACAAGAAAATGATACAAAGACACAATCTTGTAATACTAACATTAGTTATAATAATCACAATTTTGTACAGCATTTGGCTAGCCAGTCAAATTAATAAATATAATTAATATGTCCATAAAAAATAAACCATTAACCGCTGGTGATTTCACGGTAGGGAATATGGTAGAAATGAAAGAAGAAAAAGGGATTGGCAATATTTCTGTTGAATTAAATAACGTCAAACGCCATCTCCCTGCCGAAACAATCACTATTGAAGAGGCAGAAAAGATTTTAGGAAAGAAAATTAAGAATTAAATATAACTAAAAAATTACAAGAAAAAACAGATTGGGAAATGTTAAGAGAATTAGCAGATTATTGCTACTCTATACAACCAATAGATGCACACGTTAATATTACAGATAATTTAATTATTTACTCGTCACAAATAACTTATGTTTTAATTAAGTATAACAAACGGGGAATAAAACAAGAAATTACAGTAATCAGAGATGGTGTTTATAATTTAGAAACATTTTCTCCCCATTTGAGTGCTCAATATCCTACAAAAAAAGATGTAATAAAAGCAATTGAAGAAATGGATATTAAAGAATTTTGTCAAAACGTTTATAATGAAATTGAAAAGGCTGGTTTAAAACCAAAAACAGAAGAAGAAAAGAAACAGGAAAAAATCAAAGAGTTAGAAGAAGAGTTAGCAAAGTTAAAACAATAATATATGTCAAATAAAGAAGAATTAAGAAGATTAGTTATAAGTGCCATACACGGTATGCCTTATGAAAAAGCGATAAAATTAGAAGAAAAAAACGATAATTGTATAGTTATTTTTAGTTGTAAAGAGTGGTCTAACGATGTTTGTAAATGTAGTAACAGCGAATATAAAGATTTTTGTATGGATTGCGGGTTGCCAAAGGAAGCTAAATATATTTATTGGGGAGGAACATCAACCAAGATAGAAAACGAATATAGGACGAAAGGAGAAGTTATAGGTATTTTAGGTTTGCCTATTACAATTGGTAGAGTTCTACACGCTATCACAATTAAACAAGGAGGAATGGGATTATTAAGTATAGAGACAGATTCTAGAAGAATGTTTTTTAGATTTAATGAAAACTGCTATTGGGAATTAACCAAACCAGACGGTCAGGAAGCTGAATTATCAGACCAGAGCGAAGAAACGATTGAAAAATTGTTACAAATATTTAAAGCGGAATAGTATGTCAAAAGCAAATGAAACTTATATAAGTCTAGAAACCGCAAAACTTCTTAAAGGTTGCGGAGTGGAGAGTAGAATGTACTTCAACTCTAAAGGTAAAACTACAAAAGTAAAAAACGTATATAAAACAATTACTTATGTATCCGAATACGATAGCGTAGAAGACGAAGAACGACTTGTTAGAATAAACTTGCCTGCCTTTTCGTGGCAAGAGGTGCTTTGGGAATATCCACAAGAGTTTTTTCCAGAATATAAAGACGGTCAAGACAACAACTTTGCATATTCTCGTTCGGCTAGTTTTACAATACTTCCGCAAATATTAGAGTTTTTACAAGAAAAAAAATACGAAGAAGCGGATTTATATTTTAGAGATAAGTGTATTTTAATTAAAAAATAATATATGTTAACCATAAAAAATTCAAAGAAACTAAGCACCCTAGCCAAAGAATTTGGTGTAGAGGTAAGCGATAGACATTTTATACAAGCAAGTAAAAGTGATTTACAGGAGTGGTTGGAAGAAGTTTTAGATGGTATTCAATGGTTAGAAAAATTAACTTTGCAAGAAAGAGATTATTTAGACCACTTGAGAATAAACTATTGTTGCACACTTGTTGAGGAATTGTATAGAAAAGCATACAAAAAGTATGTAAATGATTGGGTCTCTCAAGATGTTATACCAGCGTTAGAAGAGGTTATTAAAAATAAGAAAAGTTAATTATGTCAGATAAATTAAAAGTAGTTATTTATGCAACATTGAGTCTATTTTGGATTTCTTTGTTAATATACTTTGTGTTTGCTTTTACTAATACAAGTTGGAATTTTGCAAGTTGGGATAGTCAAGTTAGAGGACTTTTGGGAATGTTAGAGTTTATACTTATAACTGCATATACGTTTTTTTTGTCTATGCATTTAGTATTTGATTAAATCTTATGTCCCCCCACCAACCGCCTGTATCATACAGGTGGCTTTTTGTTGGCTAGATAATGCGGAAATGTTTATGTGCCGTCAATAGTTTTATTGATTAAATAAAGGTTTATTCTGCTAACTTGTCGTCATTTTAACGTCAAAATGTTGTTAAAAGTTCTATGTGCCGTCAATACCACTAATTCGGTTTTTCCGAATTTCTTATTTCAAAATATGGTATAAAATTGAAATAACGTATTTTCTTATTTCAAAACTTGCACTGAATAACACTGAAAGTTGCTTTATTATTTGATTAAACCTAGAAAAGTTTGTTTCAAAAGGTATTCGTGTTACACGAACAGCGTGGTTATGATAACCATACCGTTAATATCACCGATAACAATAACATTAAACTGGTCGATTTCAACCTGTTTCTTACTTGACTAGTGTTTCCACATTTGGCAATAAAAACACAAAAACCGCTTTAAATAGCGGTTATCTTACTTGACTGTTATTTGACAATATTAAAATAAAAAGCCCCGAAGGGCTATAACATTTTTTTGCTTATGAAGTATTAAGCAAGTAAAGAATATTACTAATTTAGTTAATTGTCAAGTTATCTATAAGGCTCTGCCCCCTCTAAAGCAACATCTTTCCATTGCAACATCTGCCCTGGTTCTGTTTTTGTATAAGATTTGTCAAGTTGTAAGTCCTTTCTCATTTCTACCATATACTTGCGCTTTAATTCACTATTATTGATTGTTTCCTGTTCAATCTTGTATTCAAGAGTTATTATCTCGTTTGAAGCGGCTCGGTTGTAGTTTAGGGTGAAAGCAACTAAAAGCAGTAAAGCTATCACTGTATAAGTGATTAAGACATAAGCTGGAAAAACTAATCTATATTTCATATTCTCCTGTTACAATAACACCTATATTACCTGTCACAACACCAGATAAACCGTTGTAGAAGAAACTAGAAAGGTTTGTTTGGCTACTGGCATCGTTGTAAGTATTACCAGATACAGCAGTCCAAGAAGTTGATAAGACTGCGGGTGAAGTAGTTTTCTTTTTAACTGGTACGGTATGATTAAATTTATTAGCAGTTCCTGTTACAGTTCCTACAATAAATGATTGAATAAAACAAGTATTATATTTAACCTTGTATTTACAAGTACTACCCCCTCCAGAAAAGGTAATAGTTTGTCCACTACAAAAAGTAGGCAAGTAATCTAAAAAGTCGGTTTCAAATATAGGTGCATTTATAATATTATAACTACTCAAACTTTGCCAGTTGTTTGAATTTAATTTAACATTTATTCTACCGATAACACGGACTTGGTCAGTTGCGTTTGGGGTGTAACTAGTAGCAATATAATTGTAGTCTGTATTTGTTGTAGAACCATCACTAATTTTTCTTAGATATGGAAGTCTAGAAAGACCTATGTAAGGGGTTGGAGACGTAGCCCAAGTACTAACACAAATATAAACAAAAAGTTGTATTTCCTTATTATCTAACTCTGTAGAAGAAGCGTCAAACCAGTTAGTACCTGCATTCAATGTTAAGACAGCGTTAGCGCTTAAACTAAAGATTGTATCAGAAGTATAAACACCATCGTTAATTCTGAAGTATGCAGTATTACCTATTGTAAATGGATCAGCACTAAAATTATCAAAGCTTAAATTATCAGAATTGCCACCTTTTAAAGTTACAGTCAAGTTATTACTACCAACACTAGCAGTAATTGCATAGTTTAGCCCTTGCCCATCAGCAATAGTTGACATCTGCTTTTGTATAGCGTAACTATAAGCAGTATCTTTAATTAGAGCGTTCTGTCTAGCTGTATTAGCAGTTCCGTCTATTACATTTAAGCTAGAAGTATAGTTATCAAATTCTGCAATTTCTTTAAAAGACATAAATAAAATTATAATTTTTTACCGAACCAAGGAGCTTGGCCCCAGCCTCTGCCTGGTACTCCCCACGCAAACCAATTATTAAATGGAATTGAATAGACAGTATAAGTCGCCATAAAACCTTTACTCAAAGAAAACTCTTTGTCAATCTCGCTAATAACGCAGTCAAGAGTTGAATTATCACGTAAGGTGATTGTAACAATATCACCGCACTGTAAGTCAGGATAAGCCAACCCCTCAAACTTGTAGAATTTACCAGTAATATAACTAATCACATCAACTAGATTTTCTGCTTGCGAATAACTCTGTAAAGCAAAGCTCTCTAATGTTAATTGTTTATCTTCGTCACTAAACTTTACTGTTTCTTCAATATCACCATTGATTTTAATTGCAATACCAACACTTGAAAGCTCACGTAGATACAAATCATTTGCACTAGAGTTTGTAAACTTGTAAACTAAACTCATTACACCGCTATCATCTGTAGCAATAATTACACTAGACAATGTTACACTAGCAGTTGAATCAGTTGAAACATCATCATCTAATAATCTGAATTTGAAAGTTGAGGAGGATATTGACTTAAACTTAAAATCACCAATTTCTTGCGGAGCGGTAAAAAAGAAAGTTCCATTTGCATCAATTTTATTACTGAATAATTCGGTTAAACTGAATAAACTACCGCCATTTATATATGATACATTTTTGCCAATAACTTTTACTTTCGTAAAGTATTGGTTTGTGTTCATATTCAAATCTTTGAAACCCTCAAAAGTTATGCTATTTTTTGGAAAGACTCTTTTTACTGTATAACTACCAAAAATATCAAATAGTTTTTTAACCACTAACTGATTGTTTTGTAAGTTACAAATACCAAACCAACCTGTTAAAAAATCTTCAAGGTGAGTTTTTAATATTAAATTACTATTTTGTAAGTAAGTTACAGCTGAAACGTCTGTAGGTAGCGTATAAGACGTTGGTGTAGTGTTTGTGATGATTTGCCCTAACACACTTGTTAAAGAGCCTGTAAGTATATCTCTTGACGATGGTGTTTTGCTAATGATTGAATCAATATCGCTAACTGCTTCAATCTTTACTTGTCTATCAGATTTTGACTTTTTAGTTTTTGTTTTACCAGAAAATATTACTGAATCATATTGTGTAACAAAATTATCTGTTGAAATACTCACAGTTGCAACCACCTGATTATCGGAATTGAAAAATCTCTCGTCAGGATTGTCAATTTTTAACACACACTCTAATTCAGATATTTCTATTCCATAACTATCGTTTGTCAAACTAGATAAAATTGAAATACCTCCTGTTGTAAGATAATTGGAAACGTCAACCATACCTGTGCCGTAGTTTACCTCCAACTTTAATTTAAGTTGTCTAAATCTATCAGAAAAGTTGGTTATATCTGCCATATTATTCAGGTGTATTTACATTTTCTAATTTCAACTTTACAGCACCCCTACCAGCACCAAAGTCAAAGTTTACAACTGACATTTCAATATAATACTCACCATCAATTTTATAATGATCAGCATAGTAATTTACTTGGTATATTCCATTGTTAATAATCTCTTTAATCTGCTCATATTCCCAATAATGTAGATGAGTAAAGTCAAAGTTGTAATTAAATAAAGAGCCTGTAACTATCTTGTCAATGTGCATAGAACCGTCAAGCATACGTTCTTTAACAACAAAATCACTAGATATTTCATCTTCAGCCACCTTATTTGGTGGTCTAAATGGTTTGTTATCAATTCTTAATTCTTCAAAATCTGACATAAACTATTTAATTACACCGTTTTGTTTTAACGCAAAAATGATTGGGTTAGCATTGCTTGAAAAGAAGTTACGCATATCACGTTCGCTTACCAAAGGTTGACCAGAAAAGTTTAGATTGATTATGATATTTCTATTGCCCATTGACTTGTCCTCATTCTCAGGGTTATTTGGATTTTCAGCTTTAGTTACAACAGCCTCCCCTTCGTGGATAACTGCCAAACCAGACTTTTTAACCATTGGAGTACCTATAGCAAGACGAGGGATTTGAGGTATATCTGAAACATTGATACCCGTTACACCTTCAATAGAATTTCCTAAACTGTTGATACCACCAGATACTCTATTAATTGAATCAATGATTGTATTGATTACACCTTTAGCCATTCCAGAAATTTGGTCAAATATACCACCAAAAATATCTTTTACGCCACCCCAAGCTTTACTCCAGTTGCCAGTAAAGATACCAGTTATAAAATCTAATATACCAAATAAGGTTCTTTTAGCACCTTCAAAAACACCTGTAAAGTTTTCACCTAACCAAATTATAATACTGACTAACCACTTTATTGCATCAGTAACCCATTTAATAACATTGATTATAACTAAGAAAGCACCAACAACAACAACACCAATAATCACGGCTAACTTTTCTAATATAGGTAGTAAGATTGGAGCTAACCAGTTCCATAAAGTCATTATAATTGAAACTACGTTATCAATAATAGCTTTTAACTGTATGAAAGCAGGTATTAAATAAGGTGATAAAATATTCCACAACTGCATTAAAACGCTAATAACAGTGTTGAATATAGGAACAAAAATTGCAATTAACATTTGTGATATTGATATAAATGTATCATAAATACCACTAAATAAAGCCATTATCGGTTCTTTGTTATCGATAAACCATTGGAAAACTTGCTCAACTAAAGGTTGTAAAGCGTTCCATAATTGATTAACTACATCAACTAAAAGATTGAATCTGTCAACAACAGCAGTACCGATTGCATCTCCAACTTGAATTAATAAATCTCTTACTACAAAAAGTGCATTTATCCAAGGACTATCTTCAGAAAGTCCAAATATACCACCTTTGAAGTCACCAGTTATAAGTAACCTAGCAATATTATATACACCTTGTACAGCCTCTCTTGCAACAAATAAAGCATTAATAAATGGGCTATCTTCTTCCAAGCCAAATATACCACCCTTAAAATCACCTGTTTTTAGTAAGTCAAAAATAGCTGGTATGCCTGTTGTTATGTCTTTAATAGTTCTACTTATATTCTCTTTATTAGCATCTAAGAAACCTTGCATTTTAACTAAAGAGTTTTTCCATACATCAAATATCGGTTTAGTTAATTCGCCTGCGAAACCTGTTAAGGTATCTTTGAATGTTGACCAACGACCCTCAGCAGAACTTGCCAAACCTGTTACTAAATCAGTTGATAAACCAAGTTCACCCATTGCCCTTTCTACTATTTCAAGATTAGGTACACCCTCTTCTTTAAGTTTATTAATTGTACTTCTAGACAAATTAAACCTTTCAATGATTGAAGTAAAGTCGCCACTTACAGCTTCTTTAAGTGCAAAACTAGCACCGCTTAAACCTTCTAATGGATTGGAGGCTGCAAGTATTTCAGCTTGTTGTAAGAGATACTCCATTGACTTGCCAGATGCTCTCATTGTAGGCATCATAGAAGCGGCGGCATTAGACATTTCTTCAAAAGCAAAAGGTGTCTTATCAGCCCTATCTTTTACCATTTGCAATATTTGAGCAGTTTTTTCACTATCTTTAGTAAATGCTTGTATTCTCAAACTCGCCTGTTCCATTGAATTATTAAAGCCTAAACCAACCTTACTAACCGCCGCCATACCAGCTCCAACCGCCACAAAAGCACCTACAGCAACTTTTTTAGCAACATTAGCAACACTAGTCAAAGCACCTTCCACACCCTTCAAAACACTAGAGGCTTTATCTTGTGCGTTAATAATTAGTTTTAGTGTTGATTCTGTCATTTGGATTTAGTCTTATTTAATTTTGAACCGCTGTCAATAGCTGTCTTAACTTCTCTAATCATTTGCAAAATGTCAACATCTAGGGTTTGAATTTCTGTATAGGTAAGATTATCCATACAAAGAAAAATGTCCAAGACTTCTTCATATTGAATAATATCCTGGACTTTTTTCAAGCTTTCTTCAGCTTGTAATTTGTAGTTATCACCTGCATTGCTGAACATTATCCAATCAAAAATGTTGTCATCTAGCTTCATTTTTTTTTATCGTCAGACTTTTTACCAGTTATTAATTTAACCTTTTCAAGTTCTGCAACTTTAGAATATAATAATTCAAACTCTGTATTGTCTAGATCATTCATAACAAGAGTATCCCAAACATTGTCTTTTGTTCCTGCAGTATCAAAGAAACTCGCACTGTTCCAGAACATTTTAACAAAGTCCTCTTTTACCTCTTCGCTGTTATCAGTAATTGACAACAAATCCATATTCATTTGTTGCACACCGTCAACAACTTTAGTTTCCATTCCTTTCAAGTTCTTCTTTTGAATGTCCTTTGCCATTCCTCTAGTTATTCTAACATCTGGGTTAAAAAATAACTCTGTACCTTTTTCTAACTTTACTTTTTCTAACATAGTATATTTTATTTAATAAGATTAATAACTTGCAGTTGTATTTTGGAAGTAAGCCTCTACAGATTTACCGTCTAATGCTCTGTTTACACAGTTAGGCATTGCTAAAGAGTAAATAACTTTGTCGTCAACAGGTCTGTCAACTTCTAATTCAATTTTAGCACTTGAAACTCTAAACCTCAAAAGAGGATATAATGTGCTTGCAGTTCCTAATTCAGCACCACCAGCACCTTGTTGATTTACTAAAAACTCATAGTGTTGAGCAGTATCATTGCTAAATATACCGTCTAAAGTATCATCTCTTACGATTGTACCGCCAGTTTCAACCGCAAATTCAAACTTACCAAATAAGATTGAATAAGGTGTTTTTTCTGTAGATACTGTACTAGCACTTGCATTATCAACATAAGCATTATTCTTAATTGTTAATGTCAAGCTAGGTTGTAAGTTGATATAAGTTGTAGATGCAGCTAAAGCAGCAGCAGCAGTTTGACCAGCAACTATTGGAGCAGATTTAACAACTAAATGAGACCATAAGAATACCTTTGTTGGGTCGGTATAAGCTAATGCCGCCTTTATATTTGTCAAAGGTGTGCCTGTAACTTTGGTTCTTACTCTACCCATAATTGTAGCAGAAAAAGTACTCTCTTCTACACCGATAGTTAATTTTAATTCACTAATAACACAACCGTTTACGGTATAGTTAGCATCTGAACAGTGGTCTGAATAAAACGCTGTAAAGGTAACTGGTTCTGTTGTGCAGTTTCCACCTGATAAGTTATAAGGAATACCTATATGTTTGTAAGCTCCTGTAACACCCTCTTGAGCTGATGTAACACTTAAAGCTAATGCTAATAAGTTACCGATATAATCATTTCTGATTCTACCTGTTACCTCACCTTCTACGTGGCTGTCGGTTGCATAATCATCATATAAAGCATCTCTTGAACCAAAAGCAATACTGTCTTGCTGTCTGTTTCTGACAACATTTAAACCGTTAGAATTTATAGGAAGTGTGACGTTTGGCACTAATTCCGCAGTTCCAACAACTGATTCTTTTTTTATTGCGAAGTATAATTGACTTCCTAAATTTGGGCTTGCCATAGTAATATTATAATTAGTTTATTTCTTGTTAATGTCAAACGATTGACCAGTTTGTAACTTCTTACCTGCCTCTTCTTGAGAATTTGCAAACACTTTTTTACCCATAGCTGGGAATATATAGCATTTCATATTCTCTTGTTTAGCTGGTTGAGGTTGCGGAGCTTCTACAACTTCAGCAACTGGCTCTGGTTGAACTTCTTCAACTGCTTGTGGCTCTTGAGTTTCTACAACTTCTTGAACCTGTGTTATCTCTTCTACTTGAGTTTCTTCTGGCATATAATTTAAGTATGTAATTCTTCACAAGTAACAGTAATATTGAAAGTCAAAAAATACTGATTGTCAATAATCTGCACTCCATCATCACTATAAGGCTGGTCAATTCTAGTAATTTTCATATCATACCACTCGCCACTTGTTGGGCTTCTATTAGCTTTAGTGAGTAAAGCGTCTTTGATTAACTCTTCTACAGTGTCTAATCTTAATTGATTTGTTAAAATATCGGTATAAACATCATCATTTGTTAAATCAAACGCAACTTTAATCATATACTCCCTATCAACATCAAAGATTACACCTGTTTCTGAAACTTCAGGAATAGTCCCCATTTTAAGTATAAAACAATAAGGGTAAACATCTGCGTTATTAGTGTAAGTATCGGCACAAGTTAAAGCCTCGCTATTATAAGTAATACCTTGAATAATACCTTTTAACTTTGCTTTTTGTGCTGTTATTGTAGTTGCCATATATTAACCTAAATTGCTTTTTAAGTAATTGTCAATTTCACGCTTCTGTATGCTGTCGGCTTGTCTAGTGCCTTCTTTAACAGCAGGTTTGAAAAATGGTTTTGCTTTAATTCCTTTCTTACTAATTGACCTAGCAATTGGAAAAGCTAGTTTTGGATCTCCAAACTTCCTAACTACCCAACCTTCAATATATTTAGAAGACATCGGCTTACCTTTTCCTCTGCCATTTTCTACTACAGCACCGTATTTTTTACCAACTACTACAGTCCCCCAAGTAACTTTGTCACTAAAGACAATTGACTGTCTTAAAGCTCCCTGATCCATTGATTTATTTTTTGTAAGGTTTTTTACAGCCTCGTTTTTGACTAAAGTTCCAATCTTGACGATGGTTCTATGGATAGGTTGAGTAACACCACTCGCAAGAAGTTTGGTCAGTCTAGGGTCAAACTGTAGTTGAATAGTATCTGACATATTAAACAGTAGTTACAAAAAAGCTCCAAAAAGGAACGAAAGCCACGTTGTTATCTTGTAAAGTAACATCACCAACTATTTTGTAATTCATATCGTCAATAACAAATACGTCTTTAGGTTCTGGTCTATTTGCAAGTTCGTTTTGGCTTATTCTCATTTTTAATTGATAGCCTAACTGACCGTCAAAAGTTGCAGGTGCGTTTGTTAAAACAACTGTAATAGTTTCCTTTTCTGTTTTTTTACCACTAACAAAAGTGTACCTAGTGGCGGTTCTAGGTTTGACTGATGGGTTAGTGTGTACTTCTATCATATAATAGCGTATTTATAAATTACACTCATTAACTGCTCATCATCTGCAGGATTTGAGGTTATTGATGTATCATAATTGCTTTTAGCATTTGTCTCATATTCTACTGTAGAGTTGTCAATGGTAGCCTTCTTAATTTGACCTACATTAGAGCCTCCACCTGTACTAATCATATAACCCTCATACTTATCAATAAAGTCAATAATTGCATCTTGCAATAGTTGTGGACAGGTCAAGCCTGTCTTTATTCCCCAAGTAGCATTAACTTCTAAATACTCATCTGGTGATTTTACAGCGTAACCTTCTAATAGTTCTATTCTATAAAAAACATCAGCTCCAGCAACCTCTGTCCATGTATCATTTTTAACCAGTTTATAATCCTCGTTTAATGTCAATAACTGTTCTGAGCCGTTTAATGTTTTAATCTTTAAGCTAGTTACAGCCTGAAAAGGCTTAATGTCAAATATAGATTGTAGATTTGAATAGTCGCCAAAAATCTTTCTACTTTCTACAGCAACATCAGCAAAAGTAACATTATTAACTAAAAGCAATTCTTCAATCCTGCGTAACATACGTGTTACACGCTTTGGATTATAACCAGCGGTCAAATCTGCTTGAATATCTGAACAAGTTAAGAATGCCATAAGTTAATATTATTTACTTAATGTTGAGGCTGGAATTTTCTTTTTCTCTTGGTTTCCGATGTCCACCTTTATATCTGAATTTTTGATTTGTTCCAAAGTAACACCATAGTTAGCCATTAGAACTTTGATTTTCTTAATCACTGCATCTTTTTTAGCATTTGATTCTGACATACCTTTATAACATACAAAAAAAGAGTGGAGTTGTCAAGCTCCACCCTTTGTTGTGTTTTTCTTTTGATTAGATAACAACTCTTCTGAACGCATTCTTTGCACGGTTGTCATTAGAACCAGCAACAGATACATTCTTGTGAGCATTAACCATACCGCCATCAGCGAATACACGAGATACAACTGTGGTTGTACCAGCTTGGATATTAACCATACCGCCATCATCAATCAATTCAATACCGCCTGTGTAAGCCAAGTAATAATTAGATGGGTCAAAGATTAATACATCATCGTTAGCAATACCATCAACCAAAATTACAGGGCGACCTAAAATTGAAACAGCTTTAGGGTCTCCTTGAACTGGACTAATAGCACCAATTAACTTGTAATTTTCCTCCAAATCAACATCTAAAACTAAAGTCTTAAAGAATGTTGTAGGGTTCATATAGATGTTTACATTGCTTTCACCAGCCATTAATTCGCTAGGTAAATCACCCATAGTTTCTATGATTTTAGAAATTGGAGTTGTAGCTGTAGCTGTGTAAGTCAAAGCTCCTTCTTGATCATCAGCTGTGGTACCAAAAGTGTTATATACACCCTTGAATTGAGTTGAATTAGAACCTGTCAAGATTTGTTGGCGCATTTTGTTGCGGATTGTCTTAATATGTCTAGCAATATACTTACCGAACAATTGAGGTTGCATAATCATCATACCATAATTTGAAAATACAGAAGATGTTTGAATCTTTAAGTTTGGAGTGACTGTGTCGCCTGCTCTTAATGTTTCATCTGCTGCAGTTCCTGCTGCGGTTTCAGCCAATATTTCAGCTGTTAATTCAGCACCAAATTCATTTAACTTGAAAGATGTTGAGTTAGCTTCAGAACGTACTACAGAAACTTGGTCTAACAATCCATCATTAACCTCTAAAAGTTCATTGATAACTGGTAAAACAGTTGTTTGTAAAGTACCTGCTAAAGTTGAAGAGGTTGTAGCAAAGCTTTTCATTGCTTCTTGCTCTTCAGCTGTAAAGGCTTTAATTCTATCAGCTTTAACCCCTAAACCTTTCGCAAATTTAGTTCTGTACTCTACATCTACACACAAAGTATCCAATAAAGATGCAGTTGTGTAAGCTCCTGCTTGTCTAGTAAAAGATGCTAATTCTTGAGTGACTTTTGTCATCTCTTTAGCTTTTACTGAATTGATGAAAGCTTCTTGCTTTGCACCAAAAGTTGCTAATTGATATGTCATATATTATAACAAATTTAGTTTATTTAAAATTGATTTTTTGATTTCTGCCTCGCTGGTAGATTTTTCAGCATCTGCAAGAGAGCTTACTTTCTCCATCTTAGAGAACTCTGCTTTCTTTTGACTGATTTTGTTTGCACTGTCAAGTGCCATCTCTACTTGAGCCTCTGCTTCAGTAACTTCAGCAGGTGCTGATTCTTCTGTTGGCTTTACCTCTTCAGCTGTTACAGGTTCTGCAACTACTGGTTCAGCAGGTGCGGTCTGTTCTGTTTGAACCTCTTCAAACTTTTTTAATAGGTTAGTTTCCACTTCTCCTACTTTTTCAGCTATGAAGTTTTTTATTGTTTCCATTTGTTCTTCTGTCATAGTGTCATCATCTTTAGTATTTTCTTGCTTATTGTCAAATTCAACCATATTGTCTAATCTTGCACCGCCAATTCCTGCGTGTATTCCTAACAACAAAGCACAGCCTTGGAAATCCCAACTTTGGTAGTATTCACCATTTTCATTAATAATTGCACTTTCAACATCAACCATAACTTCCACACTTGGAGCGGTTATATTATCCTTTTGTTCAATTACAGCAGGGTCGGTACTTTCAAATGTAGCCCATATTTCAAAGTCGCCATTGTTCATTACTGACCACATCTTTGTAAATTTGCTTTTATTGCCTAGATACTTGCCACCTGTCAAACTTGTATCGTGGTTAAAGTTAAATAGAATTGCACTTAATTTGCTTTCGTATTTAAGAAAATCAGCAACTTGAAAAAAGCACTTATTCCTGTTCATAACAGTTGAAAAAATGCACATATCTGTCCTTATACCTCCATCATTAAAGGCAAAGTTTAACGGTTTGACCTCCGCAAAATTCTTTTGGGTTTCATCAAACATTGAAAAAGTTAATAGTTTTTTAGACATAATAATTTAATAGTTATCTGGTAGGTTATAAATCAAAGCACATCGGCAGTTTGGTCTTTGTCCTGGTCTAGTTTCACCGCTTGGGAACTCCTTACCTAGCTTTACAGTTTTGCCATCGTTTTCACGATGATCATCTCCAACCCTTGCATCTCCAACAGTTAGCCAAGTAGAAGTTGCATTTTTGCCAAATTCTCTACGGTATAATTCAAATTGACTACCCATTACAGCGTTTGTAATTTCTGTTCTGGCTATAAGTTCGGCTCTGTATTTAGCCATTAAAGGTATCTGCTCGGTAAGTATTCTTGCAATCTCATCAATACCCTTGTCAGCATTTTCTGTTACGATTGTAAGCACTTGTTGGCTAGTTGCAACGTCTAAACCTGCAAATCCTTGCCAATCATCACCAAGTAAAATCTGATTTTCAGTTAAATCTTTAGCATTGCCCTTTAACAACCAATAGGTGCGGTATTCAATAGCTTGTAGTATGTAGTCAGGCATTCCAAGAAAACCCTCGGCTAAAGCAAACTCTGCAACCTTTTTGTTTTTAATTCTTTTATCCTTTTGAAAACTGTCGCAACCAACACGTGCAAAATCAGCCAAGTCTTTTTCTAAATTAGCAAAGCTATAAAAGGTTTCTATTTTCGGCAATTTAACCTCTTCAGGAACTTCTTTTAATTTCTTAAAGTCTTTAACGTAAGCCTCCAACTGTTTGGCAATTTTGGTTTCCCAAGTAGTCTCAAACTTTTTAGCTTGTTTAGTTTTTAATGTTTTTTGACTTATAGTCTCATTTGCAAACTCTTCAATTTTTTTTTTAACTTCAAAAGTGGCATCAACTGCTTTAGTATCAGTAGGCTTTTCTGTAGGCAATGCGGGCGCAGGTGCAAAATCACTCATAAAGCCATCTTCTTCAAGTGTTGGCATATCAATCAACTCTCTGTATTCATTACGTGTAATAAGACCGTTCTTGTAATCCTCACGTGCTTGTTTTTGAGTTTCTACACTGTCAGGACTTGACGGTGCTTTATAATGAACATAAAAAGTATTGGTTGTAGTAATTCCCCACTTTGGCAAACAAAACTCATTTAAACACTCACTTAACATTTCAGTTAAATGCACACCGATTTTATCCCATTTAGCATAGTTGAATTGTGCTACATTATTGTAAGTTGATGTTTCACCAATACCTAAATCAGCAGGACTTAAACCATAAAGAATAGCAATCTTTTGTGGAGCTTCCTTTAATAATTCGGTAAATTCCATTTCTTTGTTTGATTTGGATAATTGATAAAAACCTACTATTTCAGGAATTATAGCGACCCCTCCAGCTTTTTTAGCTCCTTTATGTTTTGAATTTATACCGTCCATCAATCTGCCAAACCAAGTCTTACCCTCCTTATCTTCACCTTTACTTTCGTTTAAAGCGGTTGCTTTTTCAGACATTGACAACAAAGTCTTACCAACCAAACTGTTTTCCATTATTCCTACATTAGCTTGTAAACCGTGTAAGTTTAATAAGAACCAGTTAAAGCCATTATTAATTCTACTTGGTGCAACTGGATAATCGGTAAAAATCCAATCCTTAAAATGCCATAAGTCAATACCGTGTTTAAGACCTTTCAAAATCTCACTACCGTCTTTAACCAAACGATATTCAGCCTCTTGGGTATAACTATCGTAATATACGTTATAATCGTTAATACTTTCAATTACAGGTTCGTCAAACTCGTTAAAAGTCAAAACAGCATTGCCCTCTCTTGCAATAAAGTTTACAACATTATTTTCAATGATTGACCACCTTTTCTTTGAGTAAACTAATTGATATGTTTTGTTTTTTAATAATTCTTTTCTTTTTGCGGTAGTATCGGAATTATTCTCATTTATACTTAATACAACTTCAAAAGACTTTTCGCTTATAGTTCCTTGCCAATGGCTTACAATCTGCGGTAATGTAGGGTCGCTTGTCCATATCCTGTAAATATCGTTTATAGATACGGCATCAGCTTTAAACGGTGTAAACTTGCTTACAGCGTTAGGTTGCATAACCTTAAAAAAGTCATCATATTTTCCAGAAAGGAAATCGTTCGTAGAGATCGCCATATTGTTTTGATATAATCTTTTTAATATAAAATTGTCAAATACTAAAACCGTCTTTTGTCAACATTTCCTTTATTTTAGGATATATTCTAATGTTATACTTCTTATCTAGCTTTTTATTTAAAAATGAATATTGCATTACTACAGCCTGTTTAATCGGTTGAGGTATCTCTCTAATAAAAGCATTTTCATTGATGTTAAAACCTGCGTCAATCAACCGTGGGAACTTACCTACTTGGTGTATCCTAACAGGCGCTATCATATTGCCTAAACCTTTGGTTTTCTTAAAGTATAAAACATTGTTAATAGAGTGGGTTATAAATAAATGAGTATCGTGTTTACTACCTCCAATAACTGTCGCTAAAGTTTGCTTGAAATAATCATTTTCATAATTTTTGCCTTTTAATTTAATGCAGGTATTTGACCAGTCAACAATAGTTTCACTAAATTTAATCTCACTAAAAAACTTTCTTTTTACTGAATTATCGTCTAGGTTGTATGGAATTAAACTGTCAATATCCTCCTCTGCTTGAATTAATAAGTCAAGTTTGACTGGTTTACTGGTTATCTTTCCCAACTCTTCAACCTCCACGTAATGTCTTAAAGATTGCATACTCACAGGTTATACACAACTTATACACAACTGTCAAACACACCAAAAAACACCCTTTACAGGGTGTGTATAACAAACATAACTCACAAACATAACTCACAAACATAACTCACAAACCTAACCTATAATATATGTGTTGTGAAAAGTATAGATCTCCATCAATCTTGTCTAAACTGTCAAATCTGAAGTTTGTAGTAAAGAATCCGTCTTTATACCCTACTCCAATATACTTTGCCTCACTATTCAACATCATTGCATTGTGGCTAGGACTGTCTTTGAACTGATTTAAGTAGTAAGTTGCATTAGGATCTGCTCTCCACCCTATATTTTCTGCGTTACAAAACAAACCTGCACTAACACATCTATCCCAAGGGTAGTATCCTGTGTATCCATCTGCGTTCCAGTATTCATCGTTTATTTCTTCGTGGGCAAAGACTTTGTCGTAAGTAGTAAGCACTTCGTGCCAATCAGGATATTTAACACTCATATTATACATCCAGTTAGAGTGATTCTGGCTAGCTTTAGATATTATACAATTAAGAACAAGAGGGTTTAAGTTGTTCTGTTTTCTGTACTCGTTGATTAATTCTACGAACTCTGTATCAAACTTATTACCGCAAGTATATTTGTTTTCGCTTTTCAGATATACTACTTTTTCTTTTCTTTCCGTATCATATTTGTTATATTCTACAGCTAGAAATAGCAAAGAAACAGCTATGATTCCTATTGCTAACACGTTTATTATATAGTTTATTATTTTAGACATATATATTATTATTTAATGTAATCGCTTAAAATTATTGAATAGTTGCCATAAGCCTTACCAAGCATCCAAGACATAGCCCAATTAGTATTTCTTGACCAATTTTCCTTGCTAGAAGCGTAAAACTTACCACCATTAATTGTTTTACCTTCAGGGCATTCATTCCAACCTCCAACTGATAAATGACATAGTTTTGTAGCGTTCTTAAGATAACCATTGGTCATTGCTCTAAAGATTGATTCAATACCCTCTTCTTTGCTTGTAAATGATGATGTTCTGCCATCGTCCCAGTTTCCTACATTACCATAGTTGAAAGGTGTTTTAAGGTGTTTACCTAGTGAAGTATCGGCAACTGAAATTGCAACTCCTGAAAATGGGTGTCTATTATACTTAAAGCCCATTTCTACCCATATATAACCTGAACCTTGCAACTCTACAGAACCATAATCTGCAATATATGAATCAATTTCTTTAGCCATAGCTTCTTTTACTGCTTTATTTGGATCAACAATTCCTTCAACTATTTCCTCTTTTGGCAATTCCATTTCAAGTATTTCGTCTCTAGGAATTGCATAAGCTCCTTTTACTTCGTGTTGAGCTTCTGTGTTAATACTAGCAATATCTTGAGCTTGTATTTGTCTTTGCATTTCGGGCTTATATCCTCCAAAAAGTACCCAAATCATAGATAATACTATAATAATTTTTGCAACTAACGTTCCAGTTTCCTTGACATCGTTAGCAACTTTTTTAACTTGTGATGTTTTTACCCCGTTATCAGCGTTTGTAACTTCTCTAAAAGAAGTTGCAATTATGGTGTTTGTATTGTCGTTAGACATATTTGTTTTTGTTTTCGTCAGGGTATTTATTTACCTCGACATAATAATTATACCATATATTTTAACTTTGTGCAAGAGTTTTTTTGTACATTGTGTAAAAGTAAAGGAAAACCTAGTAATAATCTACACTTTTTAAGTGTTAAAAATACCTTATATAACCAAAAAATACCCATTGCTGGGTATCTTAAGGACATTAATAATAATACATACCGTCTTAAATAAGCTTGGGGGCTTATATCCGAACGATATTGAGGGTATAATTTAGATTTTAGGAATTGTCAACTATTCCAAAGAACTTCTTAGCTTCCGCCTCGCTATCAAACCAATACCAACCATCAATAGGGTATGTATAAGTTAAGTGGTCTTCTGGTATTAGACAATACTCGCAAGACAATATTGAAGTATCTGCATATTGCAAAACCTCATTTTCATATTTGTAAAATCCGTGTGTAGTCATATAATGTGATTAAATAAAGGTTTCTAACCAGTAACAACCCAAGACTTCAATAAAGCAATACTTCTTTTTAACGTTCCAGCTGTAACTGTAACTGTGCCTGTAGCACTTGCTGGAATATCTAGTATCACACTAACATTTGTATTGATTGTTACAATTTTTGGTATTACAATGAATGAACAAGAGCCATCGGTTGTAAGAGTTAGAGGCGTTCCTGCAACTGTTGTTGCTATCTGGAATGTATCAGTTGTAGCATTTACTACGTAATAAGTAGTTTTTATAACGAAACCAGTTGTGGTAGTTCTTACTGTAAACATTATAGGCTGGTCGTTAGGCACGCCGTGTGCTGTTATCGTAAATGTATCACCTGTGTCTTGGCAAGTCGCTGTCCTTGCTGTAGATAATCCTGTACCGTAAACTTCCATTCCAGCTACTAAAGATGTTGTATTAGATTGTGTTACAGTCGTTGAACCACTTGTAGTTCCAGAAGAAGTTTTTGATATTAAAGCTGGAGCACCTGTAGAACCTGTAATTGTAATTGTTTTACTTGTTAAACCATTAGGAATATCGCCAAATAATAGTTCAAGAGCTGTAGTTCCTAGGGAAGTATAAGAAACATATATTTGTGGAGAACCTCCACCAAAAGTAGAACTGGCATTAGTCAAACGAATAGATGTAACTTTAAGTAACTTTCCAGGCGAACCATACATATGAAAATCTCTTATAAAAGCGTCCATTGTTACATTTTGTGTGATAAATTCACAAGCGTTAAATGCTTCGTAGAAAGTACAGCCTGCTGATGTAGTTTTTCCAAGATATTGCAAGTTTACAATTTCACGTAATGAATAATCATCTTGAAAAGTTCCATTTGCTTCTGTAACGCCACCAGCGGTGTTTGGTAATGTTACAGATTGTAAAGAAGTACAACCACTAAATAAACTGCTGATATTAGTTACACTTCCCCAAGAAGTTGGTAATGTAACTGATGTAAGAGCTGTATTGCCAGAAAACATACCCTGGACAGTTGTAATACTTCCCCAAGAAGTTGGTAATGTAACTGATGTAAGAGCTGTATTGTTATAAAACATATCCTGGACAGTTGTAATACTTCCCCAAGAAGTTGGTAATGTAACTGATGTAAGAGCTGTATTGTTATAAAACATACTCTGGACAGTTGTTACACTTCCCCAAGAACTAGGCAACACAACTGATGTAAAAGCTGTATTGCCAAAAAACATACCCTGGACAGTTGTTACACTTCCCCAAGAAGTAGGCAACACAACTGATGTAAGAGCTGTATTGCCAGAAAACATACTCTGGACAGTTGTTACACTTCCCCAAGAAGTTGGCAAGACTTGTTTTTCTAATGCCCTACAGCCAAAGAACATTGAAGAAACGCTAGTTACTGTTCCCCAAGAAGTTATATCTGGTACATAACGTAACGAAAAACAACCAGAAAACATAAAGGTATTAGTTCCAGTGTTAAACACACCTGGCATTGATATATTAACTAATCCAGTACAGTTAGAAAATGCTTGCGAACAAGAAGTACAACTTGCGAAACTTGGTATTGTACAACTTACAAGATTAGAACACCTTACTACAGGTGCTGTAATGTAAAAAAAAGTATCAGCATAACTTGTTATAGCCTGCGTTCCGAAAACTGCCCATAAGTAATTTTGGTATTGAGTATTTGTTGTGAAAGAATGAGCTTTTACTTGCCATCTAGTTATATTCCCTGTTGCTCCATAAATTCTTATAACATAAGTGCTTCCAACTGTTGTTGGAGTTCCTGACCCATAAGTATATTGATGTTGGTAAGTAGTACCTGAAGCTCTTGCTGTTTCAACCGTTCCATCTCCCCAATCAATAGAATAAGTACCACTACTTGCTACTGTCGTTGCAAAAGCAATTCCAGTACCGTCTCCAACAAGAAACTTAATCTCGTTATCGGCTACTGTAGAAATATCTGGCCAGTCACTTGGTTTAACCCAGCCTGGTGGGGTAGAGCCTCCTGTGTTTGTCGGTGCGTGAAAATATCCATTAGCCATATTATTCTGTTATATTAATTGTTACTGTTATGTCGCCCGAAGGGGCATTTGTTGCATATAATTTAACACTTCCAGCTGACGAAACTGTCAAAGGTAAAACGTCCGCTGTTCTTACAATACTAATTGAAGCATTTGCAGGGATAACATCAACAATAGTGTTTACTGTAATGTTAGCGTTTGAATAATCATATTCATATAAACCAGAAACTAAAGTCCAACTACCAGCTGTTAATGTAACAGGCGTTACTTGAAGTGTCTTCGCTGATTTATTGCCTAATTGTGTTTGAATTGCACTTGTTACTCCTTTTACATAACTTAATTCGGTAAGACTAGGGTAAGTTGCAACTGCTAAAGCTCCCAATGTGTTACTATCTACCCAGTAAGTTAATTCGTTAGTTGTTCCCGAACCGTCAATATTATAAACGACACTCAAAGGGTCTGCAACCGTTCCACTTCCAACTAGACTTAAATCGGTTGTTACCGCACTTAAGAAGTTACCATTTGCAACCGCTGTTTGGTTATATCTTGAACCGCTTAATTTATCTACTTGAGTAAATACCCAGTTACTTGCTGCGTATCTAATAATTACTTTAGCAATAAAGACAAATTCATTAGCAATAGTTGCTAACTGCCCTAGGTTAAGACTAGCAGGGGTTAAGCCTTGAATAGTTGCAAGAGTCCCACTTTGACTTTGACCTTGTATCCAAACAAACCTATATTTTTGGCAAGTAGTACTTGAACAAGCTGGAATTGCAACTAACCAAATCGCTTGGTAATTGTTTAAACTCATCAATGTTTGTTGCCAAGCTCCACCTGTAAATTGATTATAGTAAGGTCTAGCTGCCAAAACTGGAACAATTTCGGCTGTGTCAATAACAAATGTTGAAGTAGCACCAGCTCCTGCCAAATACATTTGAGTAAATAAATCATTATTGACTAAAGGATTGACTGTAGGCAAATCTTCATCAGATATAGCTGTAGCACTTATTGTAGGGCGTCTGTTGTCTGCTGTAGTAGAGTTTAATGTATAAGAAGCTAAATCACCGCCAGATGATAAGTAAGTACCTATAGTTTCGTGTAACTCTTTGTGTGCCTGCCAAGGCATAGCACCGTGGCACTCTCTAATTGCAAACTTATCTATAGCACCAAAATTGACAAAGGCTATTTGTAATTGGTCAAAAGTCCAAGGTGTATTTGACCATACGAAAGTAGAACCATTATATGATAAAAACCAAATACCGTTTGTGTTATCGTGAGCAGGTGAAACCCAACCACTAACAATAGCGGTTACAACATCTCCCCTCCAGTAAGCAACTACAGTTCCAGTTAATGTAATAGTTCTTG
>Ga0316608_1000149_pt1 | contig 37109 bp, 34 predicted proteins | sample MIS2016152B_MG_FD_207673 | JGI IMG/M metagenome (GOLD analysis project Ga0316608, IMG submission 207673) | Microbial mat bacterial communities from Middle Island sinkhole, Lake Huron, Michigan, United States - MIS.2016.152B | ecosystem: Environmental > Aquatic > Freshwater > Lake > Sediment... | reverse complement strand
ACTTCCTTCAGTGCATGGGTCACCCCAAACCACCTTGTCACCTGCTAATGCTTCGGCTACGACCCCGTGCATAAGGGACTTACACCCTCTGGAAAATAAAAGCTCACACTCACTTGAAATCATCAAAATAATTTTGCATTTTTGCATTTTTTCTGATAACTTGCAGCAAGTGTGCGCTCCTGCTCATGCAGGACGCACACAACACCTATACCCAATGCGGGTTTCAGAGGTTTTCGAGCAGCAGTTCCCGTATCGTAGTTTCTTATCGTGGGATACGAACGCGGCTCGCAATCCCGCACTGGGCATAGCTGCGACCGTTTTGTGTCCTGAATTCAACCTTTCCAAAGGTTGGAATGCTGTATTGAAGATGGAAGACATTGCAGGAGTTAGAATAGACTGCGGAGGTTGAGCGAAGAGACTCTCTGAGTTACCCTAACAGAGAGCAATGGTTGACCTTCCGGAAACGACCGCCAGGGGTAGTTTTCAAACCGGTACATGCTGCAACTGCACGAAAGGGTAGTTGTGGTGAACGATGTATTTAAAATGGCTGTAGAAACAGTTCAGGTATTGATAAAAGAGTTGATTGCAGTTATAAAATCTCGTTAAGCTGTGAGGTATTGTCGAAACCGGACGAATAACGAAGCGACCGGGAGCGCAGGGTGTAGCAGATGACCTGATTACCGGCTACACGACAATCGGGGTATATATGTAAAGACAAAGCATGCTTTGTCTCTATATGGAACAGGAGAACTCTACATTGCTCTGCCAAATCGCAAGAGGACACAGACAGTTAAGGATAAACTGAAATGTAGGGGACGGACTAATTCATAGTAGTGATGAACCTCTTGTAATGAGAGCGGAGCGAAGGGATTAGCGTATTCAGTTAAATAATTATTAACAAGCAGCAGTGCGATGATTAACTATTACGAGACAAAATCACAGCCAATAACCAGACTTATGGTATGGGAAGCCTACCAAAAAGTAAGGCGGAAATTGGTACATCCATAAATTTTTGTAAATTTGTGACGGTTACTGAGCCCGGTCGAAGTATTGAATACGACGAGCCGTATGAGGCGAGAGTTTCACGTACGGTTCTGTGAGAACGGTGGGGTGAAAGTCCCTGCCGTCACTCGGCAGCATGCATTAAAACAAACATCCCGAAAATTCATTAAGCTAGGTTAACAGATTTAGTTTTGTACATTTGAGAAAAATTTGAAAGATGAAAACCTCAGACATTAGAATATACCAGTTAGCAGATGGAAAAACTGAAATAAATGTGCAGCTGGATAATGAAACTGTTTGGTTGAATTTGAATCAAATAGTAGACTTGTTTGAACGTGATAAGTCGGTTATATCCAGACATATAAATAATTTATTCAAGGAAGATGAATTACAAAAGAATTCAGTTGTTGCAAAAAATGCAACAACTGCTTCTGACGGAAAAATATATCAAGTTGATTACTATAATTTAGATGTTATTATCTCTGTTGGTTATCGTATTAAATCAAAAAGGGGAACACAATTTAGGATTTGGGCAAATCAGATAATTAAGGAGTATTTGATAAAAGGATACTCGATTAATGAAAAACGATTATCTCAGCATAACGAGCAACTGAAAGAGTTACAAGAATCTGTGAAGATATTAGGAAATGTTTTAAATTATAAAGTCCTGACAAATGATGAAAGTATAGGGCTACTAAAAATAATATCGGATTATGCCTATGCTTTGGATATTTTAGACCAATATGATTATCAGAGACTTGAGATAATAGATATAACAGTAAAAGAAACATTTCACCTAACTTATGAGGAAGCAATACAGCAAATACTAACAGCGAAAAAGGCTCACGGGAATAGTGACTTATTTGGACATGAAAAAGACGATTCATTTAAAAGTTCAATATCAACAATTTATCAAACATTTGACGGACAGGATCTATATCCAAGCGTAGAGGAGAAGGCTGCAAATTTATTATATTTTATCACCAAAAATCATTCGTTTTCAGACGGAAATAAGCGAATTGCTGCATTTCTATTTCTCTACTTTTTAGAACGAAACGGTATCTTATTTGACAAAAATGGAAGCAAAAGGATTGCTGATAATACGCTAGTTGCGTTAACTTTAATGATAGCGATTAGCAAACCGGAAGAGAAAGACACAATGACAAAAGTGGTTGTAAATCTGATAAATAGAAATAATTAACGCATGGTAACACATGGTATAGTGCATGCGGGTTTCAGAGGTGTGCGAGTGTTTGTGGCTCGTAAAAAAGGTCGGTGTAAACTGAAAGAAAATCGCTTCGTAATCCCGCACGACACCATACCATCAGCCGTTAGCGTTTGTGCGACCTACAAAGGTCAATAAATGATTGATTACTTGTTCTTTTAAACATGATTAATCCTATTCTTACGTCAATAGACCTTACCGGAGCAACGGGAGTATGGTGCAGCCATTTCCGGTTGAAGCCTCCGTTACAATGTTCCTAATCCGGATTCGTGAAATCTAAGAGGGTTTGAAAGCTGTGAGGCAAGTAAAGCCTACCGTGTTCCCCAAGCGGTTACAAGGGCTAAGGTAGTACGATATGGTTAATTAATTGAAGACGTGCTGAACCCTTCGTAAAACGAGTTGAGCCAAAAAAGGGAAATGATAGGCTCAGGACAAAATGTCAAGTGGTAAGGTTGTGATTTGTTGGCGCTAAAACACACGCGTACATAAATTCCACCGGAGGATAGCGTCCGTTGCACAGCAATGTGTAACGTGAGAAAACCTAAGTCGCGCGTTAATTCATTTATTGACAACAGGGTAAACCGAGTATGTTGCCACGCAGCGCATGATGTAAGCCGTGGCAAGGCTAACCGTAAGGCATGCCGTATATGTGCCGGAATGAGAAGCCGGATAAAGCGAATGCTACATTGTAATGATGTAGATAGGGGTTCAGAATTTGCCCCACTCGAAAGAGGGCAGACTTCCAACGAGATACAGAGAGCAAACTTACTTTGTATTTCGGGCTGGTGTTTCTTTGCAAGAAGAATTGTGGAATTTTCGTAAATCCGGAAATTGCTATAGAACTCGCCGCAAGGCAGAGTGGGCATCCGGAAACATGGAGAAATGAACTATGAATGTAACAAATTTATTCAGAGATTGTTGTAAATATGTTCGGAAACTGCAAATCCGTATTGCAAAGGCTGTGCAATTAAATAAGCGTAATAAAGTCAGGAAACTTTACAGAATTTTAACAAATTCACTTTACGCAAAAATCCTTTCTATTTGGAAGGTCATCAACAACAAGGGAGGGAAAACCCCGGGTGTAGATAAAGAAGTCTGGACATTAGAAACCGATTTGTTCGAGGTAGCTTATACCTTAAAACGAAAAGGATACAGACCAAAACCTCTGCGCCGTAAATATATCAAAAAACGAAACGGCAAACTCCGTCCGCTTGGAATTCCAACCATGAAAGACCGCGCCATGCAAGCCCTGCACCTACTGGCATTAGAGCCAATAGCTGAAACACTTGGTGACCCAAACTCTTATGGTTTCAGAAAATTCCGCTCCTACAGAGACGCTCTTGCATATATTTTCAGATGCCTAATTTTAAAAGGCAGTGCAACATGGATTTATGAAGCCGACATCAAAGGCTGTTTCGACAATATTAGTAATGAGTTGTTACTGAAATTTATCCCAATGGATAAACAAATTCTCCGCAAGTTTCTGAAATGTGGATATATGGATAAGAATAAACTTTTCCCTACTATAGCAGGAACACCACAAGGCGGAATTATTTCGCTAACGCTGATGAACCTGACATTGGACGGACTTGAAAAACTTATCAACAAAAACTTTCCCAAATGGAAGCTGACAAAAGAGGGTAAAAGTATGTGTGTAAACTTCATACGTTATGCCGATGATTTTATTATCACCGCAGCAAGCCGCGAAATAATTGAAAACGAAATTGCTCCGTTAGTAGAAGCATTTCTAAAAGAAAGAGGGCTTAGTCTGTCGCCGGAGAAAACTAAAATCACACATATCGAAGAAGGATTCGATTTTCTTTCACAAAACACTCGTAAATATCCAAACGGCGCAATTTTACAAAAGCCATCGGACAAAGCGATAGTTGAAATCCGACACAAGCTGCGGGAAGTGGTTAAGAAAAATCTTGGTGCATCCGCCAAAAAGCTTATTCAAAAGCTCAATAGCGTGCTTCGAGGTTGGACAAACTACCACCGACATGCAGTTTCCAAGGAGATATTTAAGGAAATAGACATATACCTTTGGCGATTAATTGGACTTTGGTGCAAGCGTCGCCATCCTAATAAATTATGGAAATGGATTAAGGCAAAATACTTCTCGGCAAGTGGAGAACGTTGTACTTTTGCAGCCTTAGAGCTTATGAAAAACGGCAAAAAGGCGAAGATTTACAAATTATTCAGAGCAGGGAAAGTACCTATTATTCGACACAAGAAAATCATTTCAAAGGCAAATCCTTATAAAAGGGAAGATGAAAAATACTATACAAATCGCCGTGCTGATTTGAAAAAAGAGTCGAAAAAGGTAAAACAAGAATGTGTAATAGTGAAAAATGTTACAGACTTTAAAAAAACTTTGTTAATTTTGTGGAATGCACAGCCTGTGGAATCCAAAAAGAAACCACTTAGAAACGCCAGAGCTGCGTGATGCGAAAGTATCATGCGCAGTTCCTCGGGGGCTTACGCTACCCAATATAAACCAAGATGATGAATAAGCTAAATATACAAATAATCGGATTAATAATAGTTGTTTCGATAATATTGATAACCAATTCAATATTTAATCGCTATTCTTTTGAACAGAGTGATTTGGCTTCGTTTAAAAGAGATACAATTGACCAGATTTTAAAAGATTTAGAATATTTATCATTTCAATCAATTTATATAGACGATGAAAAAACTGAATATTTAAAAACAAAAAACGACACCATTTATAATCGACTAATCAAACTATATAAACAAGAATTTGAACTTACTCAAAAGATAGTATCGGAATTAATTGAAAATAAATTAATTGAAAAATACAGTCAAGATATTGCTATACTATCAAAATTTGAAATTGATTTCACGAGTTTTGTAAATAATAATGAAAATTTAACTGATTGGTTAAATAACAATTCGCATAAAACAATTTCACAAAACAAATCGATATTAAATATTGAAAAACTATTACAAGAAAAAAGGAAGGTTTATATTAGCAATTCTAAAAAATTAATAAACCAAATATATATTTCTGATATTATTCAAACTTTTCTTATCATAGCAATAACAATTCTGATAGTTATAATTCTATACAAAGAAAAAATCAAGTATAAAATTCTGGCTGATAATTACAAACAAATTAGTATAACAAAAGATAAATTCTTTTCAATCATAAGTCATGATTTAAAAAATCCGTTTAATTCGATTTTTGGATTTTCAGAACTAATATTAAAAAATTCAAGAAAATATCCGATTGAAAAAATCGAAAAATTTGTTGAAAATATTTACTATGTTTCAAAAAACACCTATAATTTACTGGAAAATTTATTGGAATGGTCAAGATTACAGTCAAAAAAGTTAAAACCAAATTTCCAGTCAGTAAATATCAACGAAATAATTAAAGATGTATTTGAATTATTAAAACATATTGCAGAACAAAAATTTATATCTTTAACTTTCGAAAGCAATTCCACTTCAAATATTAGTGCGGACAGAGAAATGGTAAAAACAGTTTTGCGTAATCTGATAACTAATGCAATAAAATTTACAGATGTTAATGGTCAAATTATTTTAAAAACTTTTGAGAACAACAAAATATTATACATTGAAATATTAGACAATGGAATTGGAATGGACGAAACAACTAAAAATAATCTGTTCAAATTAGAAGTAAAAAATTCAATTATTGGAACAAATGGCGAAAAAGGAACAGGTTTAGGATTAATACTTTGCAAAGAATTAACAGAATTAAATAATGGTAAAATTACAGTAGAAAGCGAAATTGATAAAGGAACAAAATTTACTATACTATTACCTATAATTAACCGATAATAAATATACTATGTTTGAAAAGCAGATTAAAACAACGAATTGAAATGCTTAATTCAGATTAAGTAAAAAAGTCTAACATAATAATAAAACGTAATGATTGAATTAATTGTAATAATATTGTTAACAATTTTAAATGGATTTTTTTCAATGTCAGAAATCGCATTAATTTCAGTAAAAAAATCTAAATTAGGTGAAAAAGCCAAATTAAACAATAAAAACGCCATTATTGCATTAAAATTATTGGATACCCCTGAAAAGTTTCTCTCGGCAGTTCAGGTCGGAATTACCTTAATTGGAATTATTTCAGGTCTTTTTGGCGGTGTTGCACTTGCAGATGATATAAAACCATATATTGTTAAAATACCATTTATTGCCGAAAATGCAGAAACTGTTTCTTTTATAATAATTGTAGCTTTAATTACTTATCTTTCAATTGTAATAGGTGAACTATTTCCAAAAACTATTGCATTGAATAATTCAATGAAAATTGCCTTATTTTCAGCTCCGATAATTTCAATATTTACTAAAGTTGCAAATCCAGTTGTTTGGTTACTAAGTATTTCAACAAAAGGTTTGATTACTTTATTCAGAATAAAAGCTAAAACCGAAAGTAACATTAGCGAAGATGAATTGAAATCCATGTTGAAATTAGCCACCGAACAAGGAATGTTGGAAAAAAAAGTCAATGAATACATAAATAATATTTTTCATTTCGACGACCGTAAATTAGGTAGCATTATGACCCAAAGACGCGACATTATTTGGTTGGATATTAATTCTGAAATACCTAAGATAGTAGAAAATATAAAATCAAATAATTTTAGTCAATATCCGGTTTGCAATGGTGAACTAAATAAAATTATTGGTGTTATTAAAAGTCGTGATTTTTTTAATGCAAAAAACACACCTGATTTTAAAATCAATGATGTTTTATATAAACCATTATATTTTACTGAAAATCAACTTGCAATAGATGTTTTAGAAAAATTTAGAAAACATAAGATATATTTTGGTGTTATAGTAAACGAATTTGGAGAAGTGATAGGCATTGTTTCGCTGCATGATTTAGTTGAAACTATTTTAGGTCAACTACCAGATATTGATGATAATAATGAGATTGTAATCAAGCGAGATGACAATTCATATTTAATAAACGCTCAAACAAAAATAGATGAATTGCCTGAATTTATAAATCTCAAAACTATTCAAAAGTCAGACTACTCTACGCTTGCAGGTTATATACTTGCATTCTCTAATTCATTTCCCTCGGAAGGTGATAAATTTATTATAGGTGATTACACTTTTGAGGTGGTAGATATGGACGGAACAAAGATTGATAAAATAATTGTCAAATTAAACAAATAAATATAAATGATTGAAAATGAGCATAACATTTTGTGTCCTGAATTCAACCTTTCCAAAGGTTGGAATGCTGTATTGAAGATGGAAGACATTGCAGGAGTTAGAATAGCCTGCGGAGGTCGAGCGAAGAGACTCTCTGAGTTACCCTAAGAGAGCAATGGTTGACCTTCCAGAAACGACCGCCAGGGGGAGTTTTCAAACCGGTACATGACTTATGGTATGGGAAGCCTACCAAAAAGTATGGCGGAAATTGGTACATCCATAAAATATTAATAAATTTGTGATTGAATATGACGAGCCGTATGAGGCGAGAGTTTCACGTAAGGTTCTGTGAGAACGGTGGGGTGAAAGTCCCTGCCGTCACTCGGCGTGTGGCATTATAAAAAACATTGCTACTTCGATGGAAAATTTGATAATAAGAAAAGCAGATAAATCAGAAATTGAGATAGCATTAAATTTACTTAAAAATGCTGCCTTATGGTTGAATGAAAGAGGAATTGACTATTGGCAGAATTGGATTTGCCCAACTGATTTATTTATCGATTGGATTAAAGAGGGATTTGAATTTCAACAGTTTTACTTTGTACAGAATGATTTAGGGGTGATTGGAATGTTTAGATTGCAATGGAGCGATGAGAAATTTTGGGGCGTTCAGGATATTGAGGCAGGCTATATTCATTCATTTACAATTGATTCAAATTATCATGGACTTGGTCTTGGTAGATTTATACTTTCAAAGATAGAGGATATTTGTAAAAGCAAAGATAAAAAATATTTGCGCTTAGATTGTGGATTGGAAGTTACTAGATTGTGCAAATATTATGAGGATTATGGTTTTGTTTCTGTTAGAGACATATCAGTACATATTTATCAATTAAGACTTTATGAAAAGGAGTTAAATTGATTGATAAATTAAAACAAAATTAATTCATATTGCATAATCGAATATTAATTGATAACCAAGATGAATGAAATAAACACAAAAAATGAGATAAAAAGTAATTCATTACAACCTCAAGGATTAGTTAGATTTATCAAAAGTTTTAGAAGTCATTTGATAAAGCGATATTTAAATGATTATTTAATTGGGAGCATTTATTATGGAGAAAATATAACCTATTTTTCATTTTCACCAAAGGACTTAAAGAGCCAAAAGCTAAAAATAGCAATTGTATTTAATCACCAAAAGATACGATTTGAGATATGGTTGGCAGGTCAGAATAAGCAAATTCAAAAAGAATATTGGGAGATTTTTAAAGGGAGTGATTGGAAAAAATATCATATTCCATCGTCAATTGACAATGGCTTCTCAATAGTGGATAGTATTTTGATTGAGAATCCTAATTTTGATAATTCGGTTTTTCTGACTGAGCAAATTGAAACTAAGACAATAGAATTTGTAAAAGAAATTATGAAAGTACTTGAATGATAAATAAATAATGCCGAATAACAGCCGCTCATAAGCAATGGCGGGGTTTGTAGCGTATTCAACGTCACTTCTCGCTGGTTTCATTTGACTCGTGGGATAGTGATGCGTCCACGAAACCCGCCACTGCTCTTAGCGGCGACCGTTAGTTGCAAACAAACTCATTCGATAGAAAAATAAAAAATTATCAAATTTTGATTCCGATAACAAAAATGATTAAATTTGCATAAAATTATAAGATATGCAAAAGTTAGCCAATGATATAGAAATTAGAGAAAAATTTATAAATCCATTTACAGATTATGGATTTAAGAAAATATTTGGTTCTGAACCAAATAAGGATTTGCTAATTGATTTTCTCAATGAATTATTAAAAACCAAAGCGAAAATAAAGGACCTCACCTACAAAAAAACAGAGCAATTAGGTTCAACAGATACTGATAGAAAAGCAATTTTTGATTTGTATTGTGAAAATGAGCGAGGTGAAAAATTTATTGTTGAATTACAAAAAGTAAAACAGCAGTTTTTTAAAGACAGGAGTTTGTACTATTCGACATTTCCAATTCAAGAACAAGCCAAAAAAGGCGATTGGAATTATGAACTTAAAGCAATTTATTGTATTGGAATATTGGATTTTGTATTTGACGACCATGATAAAGATAAATTAGTTGTTGATGAGATTAAACTAATTAGTACAAAAACTGGAAAAATTTTTAACGACAAATTAACCTTTGTTTATGTTCAAATGCCTAATTTTACAAAAAAGGAAGATGAATTATTAACACATGAGGACAAATGGTTTTTCTTATTAAAAAATCTCCATAAATTTGATAGAATTCCGGATAAATTACAAGATAAAATATTTAAAAAGGTATTTAAAATTGCCGAAATTGCTAAATATTCCGCAGAAGAAAAACTTAAATATATTGATAGTTTAAAGCATTATCTTGATTTAAAGAATTCAGTTGATAATGCACGAATTGAAGGAGAACATGAAGGAATTATAAAAACAGCTTTAAATGGAATAAAAGCAAAAATTCCACGAGAAACAATAAAGTTAATTACTAATTTATCAGATGAAATTCTGGATGAATTGTTTGAACAAATTAATAATGAATAGATTAAATGCAACTAACATGCAACATGCTTTCATGCGGGCTTCCTAGATTTGAAACTTTGTGCGATTTTACTGGTTTTGTGCCAATAGATAATTTGTACAAATTTAAGAACAAAAGGCCGCACAGCGCATTGTTGTTTTTCGTTTTGTGTCCTGAATTCAACCTTTCCAAAGGTTGGAATGCTGTATTGAAGATGGAAGACATTGCAGGAGTTAGAATAGACTGCGGAGGTCGAGCGGAGAGACTCTCTGAGTTACCCTAACAGATTTGATTATCTGTCTTGGTTCAGGTTTATCTGAAAAACTTGAAATATTTTTCGTATATTTCAATTCAAAAGGAAAAATCATAGGACTTAAAAATTTAAAATAAAAATTTGAAAAAGTGAAGTAAAATGTTTACTTTTAATGCGCTAAACATATATTGAAAGTTCCTTAATTTAATTCGTCTATATTGTGGAGTTCAATGATGTTCATTAGCTCAATTTTAAGAACCCTTGTTGCATATTTTTTAACAATGTCATAATTGTGTGTGGCAACAAAAACTGTTTTATTCTCGCTACAAAGATTTTTAAATATTTCCATGACTTTTATGGATGACTCTGCATCCAAATTGCCCGTTGGTTCGTCTGCTATAATGATCTCCTGTGCATTGATAATAGCTCTGGCAATAGCAATTCTTTGTAGTTCACCTCCCGAAAGTTCGTGAGGCATTTTTTGATCTTTATCTACCATATCGACTTTTTTCAAGGTATCGCTAATTGTTAGTTTATTGAGTGATTTACTTTTTTTACCTATAACCTTTAGCGCAAATTCAAGATTATCATGTATATTTCGATCCGAAAGAATTTGAAAATCCTGAAATATAATTCCTAATTTTCTGCGTAAGTAAGGAATGGATCTTGATGTTATTTTGCTGATATTAAAACCGCACACTTCTATATCACCTGATAATAAAGGTAAATCGGCATAAATCGTTTTCAATAAACTTGATTTGCCACTTCCCACCTTACCAATAAGAAATACAAATTCACCTTTTCCGATCGAAAAATTTAAATTCGATAAAATCAATTTTTCTTTTTGATAGATACTTACATTTTTTAATTCAATTATGCTCATAATTAGTCAATTGTCATATTTTATTTATCAGCGACCCAAACGAATTCTCCTTTTTTATTTATGTACCCTGCTTTTCCAAACTCATCGACGAAGGCTAAACCATTTCTGAAAATAGCTTCTTTGGAAAATCGTGCATCAATGACAAAATTACCCGTCTTATCAATAAAGCCCCATTTGGTATAATCTACTTCAACACAACACAATTCTTCGGCAAAAGCTGTGGCGTTTGTAAATTTAGGCTCAATGATATATTTTCCGCTTGTATCTATGAAACCCCATTTTTCGTTCAACATTACAGCAGCCAAATTTTCAGAAAATTCGTTTGCCTTATCATAAACAGGCTCAATAATGACCTGATCATTTTTATCTATAAAACCCCACAGACTTCCCAAAAGTTTACAATAGGCTGCTAATCCTGAGGAATACTTTGAAACGTAGTAGTATTTAACAGGAACAAGATATCTGCCTGATTTGTCTATCAAACCCCATTTCCTTTTTATTTCAACTTGGGCTACCCCCTGGTTGAATTCAAAAACATGGCTGTAGGAATGCGGAATGTTAATTCTTCCGGTTCTGTCCAGGTATCCCCAGCCATAGCCTATTTGAGTAGAGGCCAAGCCTTCCGAAAAACTGCCCGCAGCCTCATATTTGGGTTCTATTTCAAAAGCCCCGGAAGTATTGATGAATCCCCATTTTGAATTCATAATTGTTCCTGTGCCCACAGGTGCAAGACCTTCAGAAAAATATCCCGCCATGGTAAATTCCGGCTGAATCACAATTTCTCCATTTTGATTGATAAATCCACATTTATTATCCTTTATAATCATGTACAGACTATCATTATAAGCATTTTGTGAAAATATCATTTTCGAAATATGCATTAAAATAATCAAAAATATGTAATTTTGCGTTTTAAACATACGATCCTATTTTTTGTTTTTGTCTCAATATTTGGTTTTTGAATGAAAGGTTATTCAATGTATTTATCAATGAATGTGAATCATGCTTCTTTCAAGTATTTATTAAAAAAATCAGCCAAATATCCATATTATTTATTGAATTTAAAAAATGAAAAGCATTTATATTACAAACACAAACCCATTTTTTAATTTGGCATTAGAAGAATATTATTTTGATTCTTTTGAAGAGGAGTTTTTAATGCTTTATAGAAACGAGCCTTCAGTGGTATGTGGTCGGAATCAAAACCTTTTTTCAGAAATTAATTATTCATTTTGCTTAGAAAAAGACATAAAAATTCTTCGAAGAGTAAGCGGTGGCGGCTGCGTCTTTCATGATTTGGGCAATATCAATGTTTCATTAATTCTGCATCAGCATACCATTGATACTTTACGTGTAAGCCAAAGAATAGCTGAGGTTTTAAATAACCTCGGCTGGCAGGTTCAAATTACTGAAAGAGGAGATTTAATGTTGGATGGAAAAAAAATTTCCGGAAATGCCAAATATTTAAGAAAAAATCGTTTGCTATACCATTGTACTTTACTGTATAATAGTGATTTATATTTATTGACTAAATCAATTGCAAAGCAAAATGAAAAGTATTTTAGCAGATCAATTCCTTCAGTAAGGTCTGAAGTGGCAAATTTGATAAGCACACAAAATCACTATGGAGGTTGCGAAAAGTTTATGGCTCTTTTTTATGAGAAATTGAAGTTCGATTTCTCTTTTGTGGAAGAGTATCATGTTATGCCGGAAGATCGATATAAAATAAATGATTTAGCGCAGAGTAAATACAGTTCTGTTGAATGGATTTATGATAGTTCATCTGACTATACTTTTAAAAATACTTTTCCATACCAAAATCTTATTTTTGAGGTGAGTTTTTGGGTGAAAAGCGGCAAAATTCAGAATGCAAGTGTTGCTTCATTTCCACAAAATTTTGCGTTGACGGAAATGATAAAGAATGCATTGAATAATTGCCGACATGAATACCATTCTTTATTCGATTCCGTTAAAAAGAAGTTGGACTTACCAATTGAATTGACGAAAAACTTATTTTGAAATTTCCTTGATTATGGAATTTAGAATTGTATCAAATTATAAACCTACAGGAGATCAGCCGGAAGCCATTACCCAGTTGTCTGATGGAATTCGGGAGGGTGTAAAACACCAGACTTTGTTGGGGGTTACAGGTTCAGGGAAAACATTTACAATTGCCAATGTAGTGGAAAAAATTCAACGCCCTACTTTGGTTTTGAGTCATAATAAAACACTGGCAGCCCAATTATATCAGGAATTTAAGGAGTTTTTTCCCGACAACCTGGTAGAGTATTTTGTTTCATATTATGATTATTATCAACCCGAAGCTTATTTACCTGTTTCAGATACCTACATAGAAAAAGATCTTGCCATAAACGATGAAATTGAAAGACTACGATTGAGCGCAACCTCTGCATTAAATTCTGGAAGAAAGGATGTATTGGTTGTTTCCTCTGTTTCATGTTTGTATGGTATTGGAAATCCAGAAGATTTTCATAAAAATACAATACGATTGCGTGTTGGACAAATGATCAGTCGCAATGTTTTATTGCGTGGTTTGGTTGCGAGTTTATATTATAGAACCTATACCGACTTTAAAAGAGGAACATTTCGGGTAATTGGTGATACTGTGGATGTGTTCGTAGCTTTTGGTGAAATAGCTTATAAATTTGTTTTTTTTGGCGACGAAATTGAGGAAATTACCACTTTTGATCCGGTTTCCGGAAAACGAATTGATATTATGGATAGTGCGGTAATATTTCCAGCCAGTATTTTTATGACCACCCAGGATAGATTGCAAAGCGCCATTAGGAATATTCAGGATGATATGGTAAAACAAGTGGAATTCTTTAAAAAATCAGGCAAACCTTTGGAAGCCAAAAGAATAGAAGAACGGGTAAATTATGATATTGAAATGTTGCTTGAGTTGGGGCATTGTTCTGGCATAGAAAATTATTCAAGATACTTTGATGGAAGAGCAGAAGGAACAAGACCTTTCTGTTTAATCGACTATTTTCCCGGCGATTTTTTATTGGTCATAGACGAAAGTCATGTAACGATTCCACAAGTACGTGCGATGTTCGGCGGCGATTATTCCCGGAAACTAAATTTGGTGAATTTTGGTTTCCGTTTGCCAGCAGCTTTCGACAATAGACCATTGAAATTCAATGAATTTGAAGCAGTTATAAATCAGGCAATTTATGTAAGCGCCACACCGGCAGATTATGAATTAAATATGTCGGAAGGCGTTGTGGTTGAGCAAATTGTACGCCCAACGGGCTTGCTTGATCCGATCATTGAAGTAAAACCTACTGCTAATCAGATTGATGATTTGATGGAACAAATCAATCAACGAATTATAAAAGATGAAAGAATTTTGGTGACAACACTCACAAAAAGGATGGCGGAAGAACTAACAAAATATCTTACAAAATTAGGTACTCGTTGTCGTTATATACATTCGGATGTGGACACGTTGGATAGAATTGAAATTTTGGACGGTTTACGAAGAGGCACTTTTGATGTTCTTATTGGTGTTAATTTGCTACGAGAAGGTTTGGATTTGCCAGAGGTTTCCTTAGTGGCAATATTAGATGCAGATAAAGAGGGATTTCTTAGAAATGAACGTTCACTTACACAAACCGCAGGGCGAGCGGCTCGTAACGTAAATGGCAGGGTAATTATGTATGCTGATAAAACAACAAACTCTATGCAAAGGACTATAGATGCCACAAACAAAAGGCGTGAGAAACAGTTGGCATACAATATAAAACATGATATTACACCAAAACAAATTGAAAAGGCATTTAAAGATTTCATCCGCAAAGATCATTTTGAAAACAAAGAGGCAGCCTATCTTGAACCCCAAGCTTTGGGCGTGAATTTTGATCCAGTAGTAAATAAAATGTCTCCTGAAGAACTTCGGAAATCAATAGAAAAAGTGAGGAAAGAAATGGAAAAAGCAGCCAAAGATCTTGATTTTATTGAAGCCGCACGACTGCGCGATGAGATGTATATTTTACAAAAAAAGATGAATTAAAATAAAGATTACCTCAGTTTAACTGAAATCTTATCAGCTGTTTGTAATAAATTGGTTCATTTTTATAGATTGGATTATTCGGCTGAATTCGATTTTATTGCTTTATCGCTCTTAATATATGCCTTTTTCGGCCCGGACCAGGTAGTCTTTTTACAAAAAAACCAGCGTTTCGAAGCGCTTCTTTCACAATTCCTTTGCTGGAATATGTCATTAAAATACCAAGCGGCAATAGGCAATTCCATACTTTTTTAAATATTTGACCCGACCATAATTCAGGTTGGGTTTCCGGGGAGAAGGCATCAAAATAGATGAGATGATAAAATTGATCGAACTCCCAAAATGTAAAATCGGAATTAATTTTTCTTAAAACAAAATGATCATTGATTTCAACTTCTTGATTCCATGTACAACCCATAATTTTTTTGTACATGACAAAATCTAATTCTGCTGTAGCCTTATGATTCAGTTCATTTTGAATTTTGAGATGGATTGGATATAGTTCTATGCTATGATAGTGAATTTTAATTTTGTTTTCCCTTGCGTATTTTTCAGTTAACATGGCATTTAAGCCAGTACCGAAACCAAGCTCAAAAATGAATATTTCTGTTGAATTTATCGTCTTCAAGCCTAGGTCGATGAAAATGTATTGGGATTCATTCAATGCGCCATCCAAAGAATGATAATGTTCCTTGAACAAACTTGAATATACTGTATGACTCCCATCCAAAGTGATTATAATTTGATTATCAGAATCGGATAAATTCATTTCTTGTTTTATGGATTTCATTCCTCATTCAAAAATTAGAAAATCATTTTCTCGATCGGCATCACGAGGATTCCTTCTGCACCTTCTTCTCTTAGTTTTTCAATTACATCCCAAAATTCATCTTCTCTGATCACACTATGCAAAGAGCTCCATCCTTCTTGGGCTAATGGAGTTACAGTAGGGCTTTTCATTCCGGGAAGCAATTTTACAATTTGTGGTATGGATGTGTTTAATGTATTTAAAATTATATACTTATGGTTTTTCGCACGAAGAACCGATCTCATCCGTAAAAGCAATTTTTCTAATAATGCTTTTTTTACAGAAGACATTTCTTTGTTGGCCACTAAAACCGCTTCGGATTGAAAGACGGTTTCTATCTCCCGTAAACCATTGCTAAGTAGCGTACTACCAGTACTTACTATGTCGCAAATGGCATCTGCCAATCCAATAGCGGGTGCTATTTCAACCGAGCCGCTGATCACGTGAATATCTGTTTTTATTCCTTTTGTTTTAAGAAAAGTTTGAAGAATGTTGGGGTAGGAGGTTGCGATTCTCAAACCATTTAACTGCGATATGGATTCAAAATCCATCTTTTGAGGTATTGCAATAGACAATCGGCACTTACTGAAACCTAGTTTTTCAATAATCTCCAAATCGCACTTTTTTTCAACAACAACATTATATCCCACTATGCCCAAATCAGCTACATCATCATGCACATATTGAGGTATATCATCGTCTCTCAGGTATAAAAATTCAACTGGAAAATTGGAGGCAGGAGCGATGAGTTGGTCTGTAGTTGAATTAAAATCTAAACCACAGGCTTTCAATACTTCAATAGTTTTTTCGCTCAAACGACCTTTTTTTTGCAATGCAATTCTTAAAACAGTATCCATAATGTAATATTTTTAATTTTCGTTTATATCAGGTTAAAAAATTGAACTTAATTTTATTATAATAATTCATTTCTGGCAGCATCTAAGCGCACAAATGTAAATAGCAACATGGTAAATGCCCACAATGACGATCCACCATAAGAAAAAAATGGTAGTGGTATTCCTATAACGGGCATCAGCCCGATTGTCATCCCTATATTAATTGTAACATGAATAAAAAACAGACTTGCGACACAATATCCGTACACACGGCTAAAAACAGACTTTTGTCTCTCTGCTAAAAAGATAATTCGGGTAATGAGCAATGTAAACAATCCGACAACAATCAAACTTCCTATGAAGCCCCATTCTTCACCTACTGTGCAAAAAATAAAATCTGTTGCATTTTCTGGAACAAAATTGTATTTGGTTTGAGTTCCGTTCAAATAGCCTTTGCCTGCGAAACCCCCAGAACCAATGGCTATCATAGATTGACTTACATTGTAGTCTATTCCTTTCTTGTCCACCTTGAGACCTAAAAGTGATTCGATTCTGAAGCGATGGTAGGGTTCCAATACTTTATAATAAATGTACTCGATGGACTGTATGTAGATAGTGGAAATCCATAAAAATACCACTGCCAACCATACCAATTTTATTCTGTTTCGAAAAGAGTATATGAGTACGAATATACCATAAATGAAAATACAAATGAAGACAACCCAAATCGTCTTTATGTGAAAAAAAAAGTAATTGGCAAGATATGCGGGTAATCCTATGGCTACCAATGCAATAATAGAATGAAATATTCGCCTCCATTCTTTAATCATAAAGGAAAAAATGATCATAAAAACGAAACTAATCCCGATAAGAAGCATCGTTATATTATTAAAACTCACACTAAATATAATGGTGAGCACAAAAATCAGTATCATTATAAAACTGAATAAAAGAATAATACCATGCATTCCTTCCCGGTAGAATACAAAAATAAGACTAACATAAATAATGGCAGAACCTACATCCGGCTGCAATAAAATAAGCAAAACGGGAAAGCAAATAATTAATGCAGAGGTTAGAAAGTTTTTGAACTTGCCTAATCTGAAATTGTATGTGCCCATGAAACGGGACAAGGCGAGGGCTGTTGCAAACTTACCAAATTCAGCGGGTTGTAATCTAAAAGAGCCAATTTCAAACCAGGCTCTGGTAGCGTTTACTTCCCTGCCAAAGATCAACACGGAAAAAAGCAGAAATATAACAATTCCATAAATGATATAAGCCAGGTATGTAAATGCATTGCTTTCTACCGACATAAAAACAAATGCAATTAAGAATGCTGCCAAAATCCATAAAAGTTGTTTCCCGTAGCGCTGCGAAATATCTAAAATATTTTGGTGTTCTGCATCAAAAACAGCAGCATAGATATTTAGCCATCCTATAAATACCAAGCCCATATAGACCAATACGATAGTCCAATCCGTTGCTTTTGCAATATTTACGTTTCTTGGCATTTTAATGTAGTATTTTAATTACAGGTGATGAATTATGAATCATATCCATAGTTAGAACTCTATATTCTAGGTCGTTACGATTAATAGAACCCCGAAGGTACTTTTCTATCATAAGACTTGCAATAGGTGCAGCAACCGTTGACCCAAATCCTGCATTTTCCACATAAACTGCTATAGCAATTTTGGGATTATCTTTAGGCGCAAATGCAATAAAAATGGAATGGTCTTTTCCATGTGGATTTTGTGCAGTTCCTGTTTTGCCGCAAATTTCAATATCGGGGACATTCGCTATTACGGCCGTTCCATTTGTTACTACACCTCGCATTCCCTCGATAACAGGATCAAACCACTGCCGATCTATCGATACCACTTTTTTTTCAAGAAATCTGGCATCTATTTTTTCTTTGCCCTGTACTTTTTTAATAATGTGAGGAGTATAGTAAAATCCACGATTTGCCAATATTGCAGTATAATTAACCATTTGCAGTGGTGTCATCCCCAGTTCACCTTGTCCAATAGCCATAGAAATCAACCAAATAGATTTCCAACGATCCTTTCCATATTTCTTGTCAAAGTAATTTGCTGAGGGTAAAATACCTTTTAGTTCGTGTGTCAGATCTGTTTCTAATTTAACACCCATTCCAAATGAAACAACATGGTTCCGCCAGTTTGTGTATGCATCTCCAATACGTTTAAATTTTTTATCATCCAATATTCGTTGAAAAACATGACAATAGTAGGCATTACAAGATCCCGAAATGCTCTGTAGGAATCCGATACCTCCAAAGTGGTGGCATTTTAAGGTACGCCCAACGTGGTATCCACCTGCACAATTAAAAACGCTTTGGGTTGTTATTACTCCTTCTTGCAAACCAATTAATGCTTGTAGCATTTTAAACGTGGATCCTGGGGGGTATTTCGCCATCAAAGCGCGGTTGAACAAAGGGTTTAAGCTGTCTTTCCTAAGCTTTTGGTAATTTTCTGCACGTGTTCGACCGACCATTAAATTAGGATCATAAGAAGGACTCGTAATCAATGTAAGTATTTCACCAGTAGATGGTTCAATTGCAACCACACTACCCAGTTTATTCATCATGAGTTTTTCACCATAGGCCTGAAGCGTAGAATCTATGCTGCTGAATACATTAGCCCCTACAACGGCTGCGGTATCTAATGCTCCATTCATATAACTTCCTTTTACAGTATTATGAACATCAACCAAAAGTACCTTTATCCCCTTTATGCCTCTCAGGTCATTTTCATAAGCTTTTTCAATCCCACTTATGCCTAAATAATCACCTGATTTATAATATGAATTCTTTTTGATAAATGCCTCGTCCACCTCTCCAATGTATCCCATAACATGTGCGGCAATGCTACTGGGATAAACACGTAATGTTCTTGTTTGAAAATAAAATCCGGGATACTTGTATAGTGTCTCCTGAAATACATTGTATTTCAGTGATGATATTTGCTTTATAATTACAGATGCTCTATGCAGAGAATATTTTTTTGCTTTCTTTATTTCTAATACTAAAACTTTGGGGTCTATTTCCAATATTTTACATAGAGCCAGCGTGTCAAAAGCAAGCAATTGATCGGGCTGAATCATAAGATCGTATGCTACTTGATTAAAAACCAACATTTTACCATTTCTATCAAATATTAATCCTCGAGCTGGGTATTGTGTCACATATCGAAAAACATTGTCATTGGCCGATTGTCTATATTTTGGATCAATAATTTGAATATAAAAAAGCTTAATAATAAAGACTATCATTATAAATGAAAATATTGCGATAACAATATATTTTCGACCTGAATATGGTGAATAGGAATCCAAAATTTATTTATTTTTTAAACATAAAAAATTGACTTAGAACAATTACCGCAGAAGAAATTACGGTAGCTATTAGCACAACGACAAAAGTTAAAAAAAACTTTTTCAAACTGAAAGCGTCTAAAAAATAATAAGCAAATTGATGCAAAAAAACCAGTACCACGGTATATCTCGAAAACCAGACAAGACCATGATTGTGTAAATTCGGTTCAGATCCTGTTTCATAAGAATCTCTGGCGCTAATTAATTGTAAAACATAATAACGGGCAAAAGCTATCAATGTGCATGCTGCCATGTGTAAACCGGTGGTGTCTGTAAAAATATCGATAGAAAGCCCCAAAAAGAAAGATAAAACCAGTACTAACCATTTAGGAACATCATTGGGCACAATCAAAATAAATACAATATACAAATGAGGATTAATGTCCCATCCAGTTAAACGAATATTATTCATAATCAACACTTGCAACAATAGCAGTACTACAAACCTCGATATAAGCGTAGTAATATTATTCATAAGACTCGACAGATTTTTCTAATTTCAACCTTTCATCTTTTAATAAATCGCCTATAATATAAACGTATTGAAGATTTTTAAAATTTGAAGATAGTTTAACATTAATAATATAAAAATTACTTTGCTCGTCATGCTTATATTTTGAAATGATACCAATTGGGATTCCTTCGGGGAAAATGGCAGAATATCCACTGGTGATTATTGTGTCACCTAAATTTAGTGGTATGTGATTTGGTATTTCATTTAGTGTAACATATTGATAATCAACTCCATCCCATTGTATTAAGCCATAATAATTATTGCTTTTAATTCGTGCGCTTATTCCAATTTTTCGATTTAAAATAGACACGACAGAGGAATAATTTTCGGAGACTTCCCGAACAACTCCAACAGCGCCTTCATTTGTGATAACAGCCATATCTTCCTTTATTCCGGCTGCGCTTCCTCTATCAAGAGTTAAATAATTGTATTGCCTGTTTATGGAGTTATTAATAACTTTTGCTGTTATAAAATAATACTGCTGCCTGTAGGTCGAATCTGAAATTTCTCTTTTTGTAACAATATTGGATCTATATGAAGATTCAAAGCTGTTTCTGTATTGTGCATTTTCAAATGCCAATTTCCGATTTTGTTCGCGCAACGAAAGATATTCTGCAATGAAATTAAAGTTCCTGAAAATATAACCCGAAACAGTATTTGCCGAAGAAATGACAACGGAACTTTTTGTCGAATTGTTGCTGATCAGAATAAACATGGCTATTCCTTCAAGCAACAAAAACAACAAAAAAAAATGGAAGCGGGCTATGATCTTAAGAAGATTGGTCATAACAAAATCAGTTAAGACTTATGATTACCGCATCAAAAATGGATAGTGATCTACACGTTTCAAAGCAATACCTGTTCCTCTGGCCACTGCATGAAGTGGATCTTCCGCAATGTGAACAGCTATATTGGTTTTCATTGAAATGCGCTTATCGAGACCACGCAAAAGAGCACCACCTCCAGCCAGCCAAATACCTTTTCTGTATATATCCGAATAAAGCTCTGGAGGAGTAATTTCCAGAACATTCAAGATTGCAGTTTCGATTTTGGAAATTGACTTATCAAGCGCATGAGCAATTTCCTGATACGAAACAGGAATCTCAACGGGCAAGGCTGTCATCTGGTGTGGTCCTCGAACAATAAATTCTTCTGGTGGATTTTCTAAATCGGACAAGGCTGAACCTACTGCAATTTTTATTTCTTCAGCAGATCTTTCACCGATTTTAATGTTGTGCTGATGTCGCATATATTCTTGAATATCTGCGGTTAGATCATCGCCTGCTATACGGATAGATTTATTGCAAACAATACCACCCAATGAAATTACTGCTATTTCTGTAGTACCTCCCCCTATATCAACGACCATATTTCCTTCGGGCGCTTCTACATCGATGCCTATTCCGAGGGCTGCCGCCATAGGTTCATAAATCATGTAAACCTCGCGGGCACCAGCATGTTCTGCGGAGTCGCGAACGGCTCTTACTTCAACTTCGGTGCTTCCGGAAGGAATGCAAATTACCATCCGCAATGATGGGGTTATGATACTGTTTTTGGGACTGGCCATTTTAATCAAGCCCCTGAGCATAAGCTCTGCGGCATTAAAATCTGCGATTACACCATCACGCAACGGACGAATTGTTTTTATATTTTCGTGTGTCTTACCATGCATTTGGCGTGCTTTGTTTCCAATAGCAAAAAGCTTTCCGGAAATGGCATGCACAGCCACAATCGATGGTTCATCGACGACTATTTTATCATTCTTAATTATTATTGTATTTGCAGTACCCAGATCGATAGCGATCTCTTGTTGCAAAAATGAAAATAAACCCATAAAGTTGTTTTCCTTTTATTATTTTTCAATGTTTATTTTAAAATCTTTAATGTTTAAAATGCCTGTATCCCGTAAATGCCATGCAAATATTCATTTCATCGCAAAATGCTATTGCCTCCTGATCGAGTTCTGCACCACCGGGTTGAATTATTGAACTAATTCCTACCTGATGAGCAAGTTTATAAATATCGATGTAAGGCAATGAAGCTTCACTGGCGAGAGAAGCGCCATTCAGGTCAAAACCATAAGCTTCAGCCTTGTTCAAAACATCTCTTATTGCATCGAACCTCGAAGTTTGACTTATTGCAATAGAAACCAATTGTTTATCTTTTACCAAAGCTATAGAACTTGTCCGAGTATGCTTTACTATTTTGTTGGCAATAAGCAAGTTATCTGTTTGTATTGAATTAGGATGTATCTTGGTTACTACTTTTAAATCTTTCTCGGTTTCCTTTACATTATCGGCTTCCTGAATCAGAAATCCACCTAACGCAGACCTTATATTAAGTTCAGGCAGTTTTAATGACTTTCGTTGTTTCAAAATTAACTTTTCCGAATTATTTTTTAATAATTCTATGGCATTTTCTTCAAATTCTTTTGCGATTAAGCATACATAATCCATTTTATGAATTTCTTCAGCAGTTTGAAGATTTATTATCCCGTTTGTAATGAGTATTCCTCCGTAAGCAGAAACAGGATCGCATGCCATTGCGTCTGTCCAAGCTTTGAATAATTCATTTCTGCTGGCAAAACCTATAGGATTCGAATGCTTCAAAATTGCAAAGGATGTTTCTGTGAATTCATCCATCAAGCGAACCGCTGAATCAATATCAATAACGTTTGAAAAAGAAATCCTTTCTCCATGAATGATTTCAAAAGTTTCTTTAAAAGAATTGGAATAGAAAATGCCTTTCTGATGAGGATTTTCACCATATTTCAGTTGTATTTTCTGATCTGCCTGTTGAATATCTAATCCAATTTTTTCTAACATAATATTTATGTGAAGATTTTGATTCAAAATTTACTGCCAAATTTCTGAAAATAATCGCTAAAGTAAATAGTATTTTCGAATTAAATGCAATGATTCCCTGCATAAAAAATTTCCTTCCCAGTATTTTTTTTGAAAGCTATCTTAATGATTTTATTTTTAAGTATATAATTCAAATCTATAAAATAGAATCCCTGAAAAATCTCGGCAAAATTATGAAATTATTATGAATCCCGAAATTAATTTTGACCTGAATGTAAAATACGGAATTTATTTTTACCTGATCTTTCGAATTTGTGGAAGGAATTTGCAAATAGACTTATCGAAAATTATTCTTGCTTATGGAATATTCAAAAGATTTTGTAATTTTGTGATCTAATCACTATTATTTTTGCTTTTGATTTGAATTTTATAGACCTTCATAGCATTCACGATTAACAATTTACGAAGAATGAAAACGGATGAATCACGTACAAAAATTATTGCGACTTTAGGTCCAGCAACTTCAAACCGAGAAATTTTGAAAGAGCTTTTTCTTTCAGGGCTGGATGTTTGTCGCTTGAATTTTTCTCATGGTAAGCATGAAGATCACTTAAATTTGATTCAGTTAATCAGAGGTCTGAATGATGAGCTGGCAACAAATGTGGCCATTTTAGCTGACCTACAAGGACCCAAATTAAGAATTGGTGAGATAGAAAATAATTCAATGTATGTTCCAGCAGGACATATACTTACAATCACAAGCGAAAAATGTATCGGTAACCTTGAGAGGGTTTACCTCAGTTACCCTCAGTTTGCAATGGACGTGCATCCGGGAGAGTTTCTGCTTGTGGACGATGGTAAGCTAAAATTCGAAGTGATTGAAACCAACTTGATCGATAAGGTCTTGGTTAAAATGGTAAATGGCGGTGAATTGTCCTCAAAAAAAGGAGTGAACTTGCCCAATACAAAAGTTTCGCAGCCCAGCATGACAGAAAAAGATATTGCAGATGCAAAATTTGCTTTGGAGCATGATGTTGAATGGATAGCATTGTCTTTTGTAAGAGCAGCTACCGATATTTTAGAATTAAAAGAAATCATCAGGAAAAGTAGAAAGCATAGTTTGGTCATAGCAAAAATAGAAAAGCCTGAAGCATTAAAAGAGATTGATAACATTATTGATGTATCTGATGGTATTATGGTTGCGCGCGGTGATCTGGGGGTTGAAGTTGATTATGATATGGTTCCTCTGATACAGAAAGAAATTGTTGAGAAATGCATCTCTCAATCAAAACCTGTGATTATTGCCACCCAAATGATGGAAAGCATGATCACAAATTTCAGACCTACGAGGGCAGAAGCTACGGATGTTGCCAATGCTGTTTTGGATGGCGCTGATACGTTGATGCTTAGCGGTGAAACATCTGTTGGGAAATATCCCAAGCTGGTGGTTGAAAGTATGCACAAAATTATTCAATATACAGAAGAAAAAGCATATCGCTTTTTCAGAGGAATTGCGCCCGAAGAGTTTACCCCATCCTTTTTGGAAGATTCAATTTGCTACAATGCCTGTAATCTGGCTCAGCAATCAAATGCAAAAGCTATTATTACCTTTAGCTATTCAGGATATACGGCGTTTAAAATTGCATCCTACAGACCAAAAGCAAATGTTTTTGTTTTCACCAATAATAAAAGTTTGATTCCCAAAATGTCTTTGCTTTGGGGAGTGAAAGCATATTTTTATGACGAGTATTCAAGCATTGAAAACGCAATTCAGTTTACTATAGAGAAGTTGAAAACAGAGGAATATTTGAAAATGGATGATATAGTGGTACATATAGCCAGTTTACCCATGCATGCAAAGGGAAGACCTAATTTGGTGAAAATTAGTTATGTATTATAACATCAATTATGATATTTACAATATTTCACTGTGCCAAAGTTTCTGCTTTAGCACAGTGATGGCTTGTTCAAATGAAATATTACTGAAAAGCGTCCCTTTGAAATTTTAAGCCAATTTCAGTAATTTTCTGAAATAGTCGATTGTTTTGATCAATCCCTCATCCAATTGAATTTTGGGCGACCAATCGGAAAGCTCTTTTTTTGCAAGGGAAATATCAGGTTGCCTTTGTGTTGGATCATCTGCGGGCAATGGCTCATGAATAATTTTTGATTTTGACTCAGTAAGCTTTATTACTTTTTCTGCCAGTTCAAGGATAGAAAACTCATTGGGATTGCCGATATTTACAGGGCCTATGAATTCATCGCGTGTGTTCATCATACGAATCATTCCTTCTACCAAATCATCCACAAACTGAAAGCTTCGGGTTTGGCTTCCATCTCCATAAATGGTAAGGTTTTCGCCCTTTAATGCCTGGATGATTAAATTGGAAACCACTCTGCCATCGTGTGGGTGCATTCTGGGTCCGTAGGTATTGAAAATACGAACAATTTTAATCCTAACTTTATTTTTGAAATAGTAGTTTATAAACAAAGATTCAGCGCATCGTTTCCCTTCATCATAACATGAGCGAATACCAATCGGATTTACATGTCCCCAATATTCTTCTACCTGCGGATGAACCTCTGGATCACCATATACCTCGCTGGTAGATGCCTGAAGGATTTTTGCGTGGGTTCTTTTTGCAAGCCCAAGCATGTTGATTGCCCCCAAAACCGATGTTTTAATCGTTTTTATTGGGTTATATTGATAATGCACAGGAGATGCCGGGCATGCAAGGTTGTAAATTTCGTCAACCTCAGCAAAATAGGGCATTGTAACATCATGCCTTACCAATTCAAAATAGGGGTTGTTCATCAGATGAACAATGTTTCTTTTTTCCCCGGTGAAATAATTGTCGAGACAAATTACCTCATTATTTTCGTTGAGCAGGCGCTCACACAGATGTGATCCAACAAAGCCGGCTCCACCAGTAACTAGTATCCTTTTCATGTGTAATAAATTTTATTTGGGGAAAACAGTTTTTCGACCTATACTGTAATAGATAAAACCATTGTCAGCCATTTCAAGTGGATCATAAATATTTCGTCCATCGAAAATCAGGTTTTGCTTCAATAGTTTTGATATAACTTTGAAATTTGGCATTCTAAATTCCTGCCATTCTGTGATTACTATTAATGCATCAGCATCGATCAAAGCTTCGTAGGGTTCTTTTGCGTATTGGATGCTATGACCAAGTTTGCGCTCAGCTTCTTCAATTGATGCTGGATCATAAGCGCACACACTTGCATTGTTTTCCAATAATTTTGAAATAATCGAAAGTGAGGGAGCTTCGCGCATATCATCTGTCATCGGTTTGAAAGACAAGCCCCATAAGGCAAATTTTTTACCTTGTAATTTATTTTCAAAATGGCTTGCTATTTTGTCAAAGATGAGCATTTTTTGATTTTCATTTACTTCTTCAACGGCCTTCAAAACCCTCAATTCGTACTTCGAATCCTGAGCTGTTTTGATTAAGGCTTTCACATCTTTGGGAAAACAAGAACCACCATAACCAGCACCGGGGTACAGAAATTTTGTTCCAATTCGTGTATCGCTTCCGATGGCTTTTCTTACCATATTTACATCAGCGCCAACTATTTCGCAAAGGTTGGCTATGTCATTCATAAAGCTTATACGGGTTGCCAACATTGCGTTTGCTGCATATTTTGCAAGTTCTGCCGAAGCAATATCCATGAAATAGATTGGGTGATTGTTCAACAAAAAGGGTCTGTATAGTCTTTCCATTATTTTCTCAGCCCTGTCGGACTCAATACCGATCACAATTCTATCAGGTTTCATGAAATCATCGATGGCTGCCCCTTCTTTGAGAAATTCAGGATTAGATGCTACATCAAAGGGAGTTTCTTCATTTCTTTTTAGTAAAGAACGTTTTACGGCTTCTTTCACTTTATTTGCTGTTCCCACGGGAACAGTACTTTTTGTAACAACAACAATGTATTCTTTCAGGTGATTTCCAATTTCTTCGGCAACGCCTATTACATATTTTAAGTCTGCACTTCCATCTTCGTCTGGAGGTGTACCTACAGCAATAAATGCGGCCTCGCACCCTTCTATGCTTGATTTCAAATCGGTGGAAAAGAACAACTTGCCTTTTTTCATATTTCTATCCACAAGTTCTTGTAATCCAGGCTCATAAATTGGGATTATGCCTTTATTCAGATTTTCAATTTTCGTTTGGTTAATGTCAACACAAGTAACTGTAAGTCCGGTTTCAGCAAAGCATGTTCCACTAACAAGTCCAACATATCCAGTACCTATAACGCAAATTTTCATAATTACGAAGTTTATAAAATGTGTAATGCCTAATTTATGAAATTTTCTAAGATTCAAACATATAAATGATTTTCTTATGTGAAGAAAAAGGTGAATTTGAAAACTTCTGGTCTGCAAATGTAAAATATATTTGAAGATTACAATGAACATGGTTTTTTTGGAATAGATTTTTTTTGATGAATTATTTATTACTTCTGACCGGGAAAAAAACTTTAAATACTGCATAGCTGGCGTTTAACAGGTATCGCCACTACAGGGCTTTAAAAGAGGTCGGTTTTAATTTCTACAAAGATTTCGAAGCTACGCTTCTTTTTTAAGTGCAATATAGTTGCTAATCTATTTGATTGTGGATAATCTTTTTCCCAATTTAAATGTTGGAAATGTTGGAAATTTTAAAGTAAATTGTGAAAAAATATCCGTTTTTGAAAAGATACATGAATCCTCTAAAATAATCTGCAAATATAAAATGAGCGATAATATTGAAATTGATTATTCCATCGAATATGGAAAGTTTTTACGCATCAGGTTGAATCTGAAATTGAATGGATATGTATTAATGTCAAGTGATTTGGTTAACTTTTAGCCATGTATCAATTTCAAAAAATTCATTGACCATACGGAAAAGATATTTTATCCAAATCGCATATTTCACCTATCAAGATGGGGGAGGATGGATTGTGTATTGCAAATGAATTTTTTATCCTCATAGCACTCGAATTTGCATAACAATAGGAACACAAATGAGTACAAGTGTTGTATTCTCCGATGTCTATGCTTTTTGCACAATTGCAATATTCTCTTTGATTTTTGTCCACAGAAGAATTCACTTCATTTAAACTCAAGATTTTTATCAATTCTATATCGATACAGCTTCCCTTTGATTGAATAAATAGTTCTTGAATTTCGCTTTCTGCACAAAACTGAATCTTGATATTCTTTGGTTGAGCAAGTTCTTTTAATCTATTGATTAATTGTATTTTATATTCAATAGAAACCGGATACATATCAAGGTTCTGCATCGTTTTTTGAATTTTTTTGTACAAGCAAATAAAACTGATAATGCATTTGTGCGTGAATGAACTCAATTCTTTTGCAATGGAATTAAAATTGTTCAAATGAAAATCGAAATCAGTTTTGGGTGAGAAAATGATTGGGTCGTATCGCCAAATGATTCTTTCGGGCGAAACTTTTTCGGAAAGACGTTGAAAGGTATGAATCAATTCTTTTCTTTCTGGCAATTGCTTTTCGAATATTGAACCATACCCGTTCAGTGTGAATAAAAAGTAATAGGGAAAAGATTTTATTTTTTCTAATTGAGGTATAAAATCCGCAGGATTTTTCGTCCAAAAAACGAAACAGTCAACAAACTGATTATTCAAGGGTACATAAGTTATCTTTCTATAATTGAATGGATTTCTCACAAATACAAATCCTTCTTCTAATCGACGAAAAAACCAATCACCATATAATGCCGGAATGTCTGTTCTTCGGCTTGCACTAATAATCATTTTGGGGTGTTTTATAAATTTTATTATTTCTACAAAATCAATGAAAATAAGCATTACAAATTTTCAGGCAAAATATTTTTATTTCATTTAAATTTTTCTTAATTTGCATCGCAAAAGTACAAGTTTTTCTCATCCATATTCGTTCTTGATATAAATATTAATAATTCGCTCACTAAACCTGATATAAGATGAACAAATTTAGTTTATTAGCCTTGATTTCTGTCATGATTTTTTCATGCTATGGCTTTGCGCAAACTCAAAATAATATGCGTTTGGAAGTGAAATTATATTCTGTTGCTTTCGACCGATCTAAGGCCAATATTCTACTATTCATGCAGGGTAATAATAATATCAAGATTAGTAGTCAAAACGAATATTCGGGAAGTTTTGACTTGGAGTTCAAAACCAATCAGGCTGTTTTCGAAGATTTTCAGAAAAATCTGAATTCTTTTGGAACATTGGAGTCGAAAAGCCTTTCGGTTGTTCAGGAAGTTAGGGATAGCAAAACCATTCTGCTCGAAATTGATCATCTTCAAAATAAAAAAGAAACGTTTGAAAAGGAGATTGCCAGAATAGGTTCCTCTTCGGAAACCAAATATTATGAACTCTGGGATCAGGCCAGACAAATGGAGGAAGAAATTTCAAGACTCAAAAAGGAAATGGTTAGCATGGATTCTTCATTGTTTTACATCATAAATCTTACTCTTTACGATGAAATTCAGGACTATTCGTCCCGAAAAGTTTCTTGGGTAAACATGCCCGGTTTTTCTTATGATGTTTTATGGATAGAAACTCCTCAAACAGGCACTTCTGGAGCAATGTATCAAGGAGGATCTTTGAAATATTTGGTTACAAGAGGCAAATCATACGCATATTTGGGTGCAATAAAGTGTTTTGATAAAAATGTAGATACAATGCAATTCAAAGAATTATTTAATTTGGGATTTGGTCAGGATTTGTATAGCAAGCATTTTGGTAAAGGCAAGAATAAATTTTTCAACCTTTATACCGGCTACACCATAGGGGCAACCTTTGCTACGGGGGAAAAAAGGTCACGCACATTTGGTCATTTAGTACCTTATTTAGGGGTTGAAATATTTAAAAACAAATTTATCAATTTGGACAACAAAGTTGGTTATTGGATTCCATTCAAATATAACAGAAATATGCGGGGAGTTCATTACAGTATTTCATTTAATTTTGTATTTTAATGCACATAGATATTTTAAGTTTATTTCCCAATATGTTTGAGGGACCCTTTACAGAATCTATCATTAAGCGAGCTATAGATAAAGGAATTGTAACAATAAACCTGCATAATATTAGGGATTATAGTTTGGATAAACACAAAAAAGCAGATGATTATGCTTTTAGTGGTGGCGCTGGTATGGTTATGACCATTGAACCTATTGATTTGCTTATCACAAAGCTCAAATCTGAAAGAAGCTATCAGCAAATTATTTATCTTACTCCCGATGGTCAGAGGTTAAATCAAAAAATATGCAATCGTCTTTCATTAGCAGAGAATTTGATATTTCTATGTGGTCACTATAAGGGAGTAGATCAAAGGGTTAGAGATAATTTCATCACACACGAAATTTCTATTGGTGATTATGTTTTAAGTGGTGGGGAATTGGGAGCTGCCGTATTGGTGGATTCTATTATACGTCTGTTGCCCGGAGTTTTATCGGACGAAACTTCGGCACTTACAGACTCATTTCAGGATAATTTGCTTGCTCCTCCCGTTTATACCAGACCAGCAGAATACAACGGTTGGAAAGTACCTGAAATACTTCTTTCCGGTAACCAGAGGCTTATAGACGATTGGCTCTTTGAAAAAGCTATTGAAAAAACGAAATCGCTTCGACCTGATTTACTGGAAGATCAAAATTAATTTTGAATTAATACCTGAAATTATTTGCAGAATAAAATAAATTCATTCTAAATTTGCAGCTATAATCCTTAAGATAACGGGGGTGCTCAAAATACAGATTCTAAAGAGTTTGTGTTTAAGGGCTGAGATTATACCCTTTGAACCTGACCTGGGTAATGCCGGCGTAGGGAGGCCTTTCAAAGTCTGAATCTTCTTTACCTTCCGTTTCTTTTTTTTAGTACTTACATTTAATTTTACTACAGCAATGAAACGTGTATTTATCACTTTTTTCGTTGTGCTATATTCTTTATATGCACAATCACAGATGAAAATTCAAGCACTTGTTCTTAATGACAAAAATGAAGCCCTGCCCAGTGCTCTTATTCTTGTTGACGGTATGGACAATGTTTATGTCACAGATCAAAATGGAGAGGTCGAAATTCCTTTTATTTTTTCTAATAGCACTAATCTTACAATCAAATACTTAGGATACGAAAATAAGCATATCCTTGTTTCAAAAGAAGATGCAGGGAGCAAAATAACAATTGAACTCGTGCCGGGCAGCTTGGTTTCTGAGGAAATATTGGTACAGGCAACACGTGCAAAAACGGAAACGCCTGTCCCTCATGTGAACCTCGAAAGATCCGAAATCCTTATTCGAAACTTAGGACAGGATGTTCCTATTTTATTAAATTACACTCCTTCTGTAGTTACAAGCTCCGACGCAGGTGCAGGAATCGGATATACCAATATGCGAATAAGAGGAACGGATTTAAGTCGTATAAATGTAACAATCAATGGTGTACCTTTGAATGATGCAGAATCGCATGGTGTTTTTTGGGTCGATTTACCCGATTTTGCAAGCTCTGTAGAGAATATACAAATCCAAAGAGGTGTTGGTTCATCGACCAATGGTGCAGGAGCATTTGGAGCTACAATCAATTTACAAACCTCTGGTATAGAACCAAAACCTTATGCTGAAATAGCAATGGGAGCTGGTTCATTTAACACACTCAAAAGAACAATTAATTTGGGTTCTGGCCTCATCAATGATCACTTTGTTTTTAATGCCCGTTACTCAAAAATTACTTCAGACGGTTTTATTGACAGAGCAAGTTCTGATCTTGAATCTTCTTATTTTTCAGGATCTTATGTAAATAAAAAAACGATTCTTAAATTTATCCAATTTTCGGGAAAAGAAAGAACATATCAAGCCTGGAATGGAATAGATCCTGTAATTTTGGATACAAATCGCACCTATAATCCATTAGGTACTTATACCGATAAAAATAATTCTGTACAATATTATGAAAATCAAGTTGATGATTATATGCAGAATCATTTTCAATTCGTATTATCGCAGGAAATAAGTTCTAATATAAATATAAATGCTACGCTCCACTATACAAAGGGATCTGGATACTACGAAGAGTTTATGGAAAATGATTATTTACCCAAATATCAAATTTCACCAGATATTTACGGTTCAGACACGATTTATAATTCGGATCTTGTGCGTAGAAAATGGCTCGATAATGATTTTTATGGTGCAACTTTCTCAATGAACTACCACAATCAAAAATTTGATATTTCAATTGGAACGGCATGGAATAAGTATGAAGGGGATCATTTTGGTAATATTGTTTGGGCACAGTCTCTGGGAAATGCAGGTTTTAATCATGAATGGTATCGAGGAACAGGATTAAAATCGGATTATAATGCTTTTGCCAAAGTTTACTTCAAACCCTTAAAATTTGTTAGTTTATATATTGATGGTCAATACAGAAAAATAGATTATTCCATTGGAGGAATCGACGATGACTTTAGAGAGATTTCTGGAAATTACAATTTTGACTTTTTCAATCCTAAAATGGGTTTCTTTATTAAGTTGGACAATCATTTAGAGTTTTACGGATCCAACTGCATAGCAAACAGAGAACCTACCCGAAGCAATTACGTTGATGCTGTTGCTGGCAAAACCCCTAAACACGAAACCCTTTATGATACGGAAATCGGTGCAAGCTACAAAATAGGAAATCTTAACATGGCACTGAATTTTTACGATATGACTTACCTGAATCAGCTTGTGATGACAGGGGAAATCAATGATGTCGGGTCTCCAATCATGGTTAATGTGCCCAAAAGCAATCGCCGAGGTATAGAATTTAGCTTGCACGTCAATTTCAATAAGTATATTGACTATATTGCCAATATTACTTTCAGCAAAAACAAAATTTATGATTTCACTCAATATATTGATGACTGGGATAATGGAGGACAAAGAAAGGAAACATTTAGCCATTCAGATTTGGCTTATTCTCCAAATCTGATCATGGGTGAGCAAATTGTGATTCGTCCAATTAAAGATTTTTATATCACTTTGATGTCTAAGTATGTAGGTAAGCAATACCTGGATAACACCTCTAACTCTGGTCGTTCACTGGATGCTTATTTTGTCAATGATTTGCAGTTCAGATATTCATTGAAAATTTTTAAATTGACCCGTATTGATTTTTCATTTCAAATCAATAATTTAACGGATACAGAATATGAATCAAATGGTTGGGTTTACTCATATTTCTACGAAGGTAGATCCATGAATATGATAGGTATGTACCCTCAGGCAGGCAGAAATTATTTATTTGGAATCAATGTAAAAATATAATAATCATTTATTTATGATCATCAGATTGAATTGTAAAGGCTGTCGCAAAGACAGCCTTGCTTTTTAAAAATAAATTCATCTTTATAGCTAAATATTCATTTTTTTCCTATATTTACGGCTCTATTCTATAAATTAATCTAATACCTATAGCTATGAAAAAATTAGTTTTGTTTGTTTGCCTATTTACATCTATCGTTGTTCTAATACACTTTGTTTCATGCAACAAAAAGGGATTAGCCGATTTGCCGTTTATTTCTCCCCCAGTACCAGAACTAATTCCGCAATACACAAATTTTGATGTAGATGCCGATAAGGGTGATACATTGAGTTTTCCGAGTGGAACGAAAATCTTTATTCCCGCTGGTGTTTTCACAGATACTTCTGGTAATCTTATCAAAGGAAAGGTTCAGGTGCAATACAGAGAGTTTCATAATGCAGGAGAAATTCTTTTGGCGGGTGTTCCTATGAAATACGACTCGGGTGGCTCTACCAATTATTTACGAACCTCAGGAATGTTCGACATTAGAGCGAAACAGAATAACAATGATCTTAAAATTGCCAAAGACAAATCTATTCAGATCAACATGGCATCTTATAACGAAGAAAAGAATTTTAATTTCTATTATTTAGATGAAAAGCAAAAAAACTGGAATTATGTAAAGAGAGATTCGGCAAGGCGAAACACTGACAAAGACAGTATTCTATTGCAACTGGCAGAGCTTGAAAATTCCAAAAATAAACCTTTTACTCCCGACTATTTTGTATTCAATTATTTAGCATTGTTGGATGTGAAATTTGAGAAAAACTATTATTCCATCAGAGATTTCAGTAAGAATAAAGCAATGGCAGATAAATTCAAGGAATATGGTATAAGTTGGTCTGGTATTACAAACCCAACAGCCGAATACTCCTCTTACGGCACATTATATGATTATGAACCCCTTACCGTAAATTATAATGGATATTCTTACAATTCTTCTCTGATGCTATGGAAGAACTTGGGGAAAGCTGTTCCTAAATGGGCAATAAACTCAAAACTCACTTCCATCAAAAAGAAAGACAAGAATATTTACGAAATTGTTGTAAAAAGTGGCGTACGAAAATATTCCACGCAATTGGAATTGGTTATGCCACTAAAATTTTTATTGGCCAAAACACCAGAACAATGGAAGAAAAACTTTGATGCCAATATGGCTGAGTTAAATGCATCAGAACAAGAATTAATGGCAAAATTAAAGAAGGAAGCAGAAGAGCGAAAAAAGAGGGAGGAGGAATTAAAAAGACAAGCAGAAATGATTGCAAATGTTTTCCGAGTTAGCAATATCAGTACTTTAGGATATCACAACTGGGACGTAATTCAAAAATTTGATGATAGAATTATCGTTAATGCAACAATAAAAATAATTGATTCTGAAGTAAAACCTGGAGAATTGTATTATTACTATATTATTAAAAATGGAGGTAGTTATGTTCGTTTCAGTAAGCCTGATTTCGAAAAACTTGAACTAATTCCGGATTCTTCAGCAAAGATTATGACTTTCTTAGCAAACGGAACACCAGCCGTTTTTACTTCCGATCAGTACAGGAAAATTGATTTCGGTCAATTAAAAAGTGCGCAAAAACCATCATACACTTTTGAACTAAAATCCTATAATAAATTGACGAAACCGGAGGAAATTAAGAGTATTCTGGCTATGTAATTCTAATAAAAACATTAAAATCCATGATTAATAAAAAAGATGCCCAGTTTAGACTTTAAACTGGGCATCTTTTTTAGCAAACTATTTATTGAATTTTCATATTCGTTTTTATATTTTTTGAAAGAGCATCTTTATGAACAACAATCGTTACCGCTTTGTACAAAAAGTAAGCTTCCGAAATATAGATAAAACCATCTTGACCTGAGCTTGTTCCCCAAGAATTTTTTACGATATAATATTTCTTCCCCGTTTTATCTTTTGCCGTTCCAACGATGTGCATTCCATGATCATCGGTTGTTTTATAAACATCATAAGCTTTCTGACGGTCTTTCTCATTGACGTCTTTTTCTTTATGAGGTTTTTCAAGAGTCTCATAAAATTTGTCGTCATTGGAATCCATATCGGGGAGTGTTGCGATGCCATATCGTGTGCTAAAACCTGCTTCAGTTACATCTATGGCAACTGCTGCAGTATAGCCCTTTTCAAGAGCTTGATCCAGCGTTTTTTTCATTTCATCCAAAGGAACATTGATTACTTCATCAAATGACCAGTTGTCGGGAAGTTCAATGACGAATTTGCTGTAATAAGGCTTGTGCGAAAAAGACGTAATCTGGTAGTAATCCTCAGGTTTTATTTTTGCAACTTCGGAAGCAAAGGTTTTTGGGGTGTATTTTTTGTCCTTGTAAGTAAATTCTGTAGGATATTCTCCCATGAAGCTGATCAGATATTTATCAAAATCGGCAAGCCAGTTCTCAGGCAATTCTTCTCCATAATTGCTCACGATTGAATCAACATATTGCTTGAAGGTATTTGTTATTGCGCATGTCCCAAATAATTCTGACAAAGATTTGCCTTGGTAAGCCTCCTGAGGCACCAGTCCCCAATTGCGAGCTGTATTCAATACATCATGAATTTCGCCACCTTCGGTGTAGTAAAGATGTCCATGCAGGCGAATAAATTTTTCTGCCTTGTCCCTATAACATTGTCTTACAATAAATAATTCCGAAAGATCAACAGGCTCAGCACCCAATCTCTTCATTTCAGATTCAAAAAACGACAAGCTTGCAAAACTCCAGCAGGTTCCGGAATTCAATTGGTTTTTAACACCTGTATGATCAATGAGTTTGCTCACTTCAAATCCGTATTTTTCTTGACCAGATAAACTTATTGAAAATAAACAAATGACTAAAATAATTGCATATTTACTCATATTGGATAACTTTAAAATTTGAATATATTTCAGAAATTAACATTGGAAGTTAAAGATAAACAAATGTAAACTACTTTTGTTATATTTCCTAAAATCCTATCAGTTTAATTTTAATAAATTCATTACTAATATTTTATACAAAGGTATGCGGAATGATTTATAGTACTTCGGATTTTGTATGTATTAGGGGGGCATATTTCACACATTAGAGCATAACAAAAACTGATTTACCAAAAAATTGATAAAATCAATATTTTGATTATTTTTGTATCTCCTTAAATCCGCAAGATAATTTATAAGTACATTAATATAAGACTTTTACAATCAAAATCTTTCACTTATTTGAGTGAAAGAAATATCGAAAAATATTATAAAAAAGACGGTAAATGTTT
>Ga0316608_1000147_pt1 | contig 37201 bp, 27 predicted proteins | sample MIS2016152B_MG_FD_207673 | JGI IMG/M metagenome (GOLD analysis project Ga0316608, IMG submission 207673) | Microbial mat bacterial communities from Middle Island sinkhole, Lake Huron, Michigan, United States - MIS.2016.152B | ecosystem: Environmental > Aquatic > Freshwater > Lake > Sediment... | reverse complement strand
TACATGCCACTGCTTCCAATTGCAATACTTGTTCAATATATTCGGTAATTTTTGTATTGTCATAATTTAGTGCAGGATATTGTTCCTGAACACTGGTATCGCGCATTATTGTTTTGGGAGGATTTCCAAACATATCTTCTAATTGAAGATCAATTGGCTTTGAGTTGTTGTTTCTATCGTGAAACGTAAACTGATTATCGCCTGTAACATCGCCAACAACATACATAGGAGCTCGTTCGCGTTCTGCAATCCTTGCGAGGGTAGGGATATCCTTTTCTTTAATAACCAAACCCATCCGCTCCTGAGATTCGTTTCCCACAATTTCTTTTGCCGAAAGAGTTGGATCTCCGATAGGAAGCTTATCTACGTATATTATTCCGCCTGTAGCATCTACTAGTTCAGAAAGGCAGTTTAGGTGACCGCCAGCGCCGTGGTCGTGTATGGAAACTACCGGATTAATGTCTGATTCGCACAAAGCCCGAAGTGCATTCGAAACTCGCTTTTGCATTTCAGGATTGGAACGTTGCACAGCATTTAATTCAATAGCATTGTTAAATTCTCCGGTGGCAACTGATGAAACTGCGCCTCCTCCCATTCCAATGCGATAGTTATCTCCGCCTAATACTACTATTTTATCTCCTTTTTCAGGAACATCTTTATTACTGTCACTATCCTTTCCAAATCCAATTCCTCCTGCTTGCATGATTACTTTATCGTAACCAAATTTCTTATTCTTGCTAAAATACTCAAAGGTGAAAACACTTCCGCAAATGAGAGGCTGGCCAAATTTATTTCCAAAATCGCTGGCTCCATTAGACGCTTTTATTAATATTTCTTCCGGAGTTTGATAAAGCCATTTACGCGCTACATATTTCCTCTCCCATAAACGGCTTTCTTCTAACCGGGGATAAGAAGTCATATAGACCGCCGTTCCTGCAATTGGAAAGGCTCCTTTGCCACCAGCAATTCGATCTCGAATTTCGCCTCCGGTACCAGTTGCTGCCCCGTTGAATGGCTCGACAGTTGTAGGGAAATTATGTGTTTCGGCTTTAAGGGAAAGTACTGTTTTTGAGTCTTTTATCTTAAAATAATCAGGTTTATCCTGTGTCTCGGGAGCAAAAATGCCAACGACTGGGCCTTTTAGAAATGCACAATTATCGCGATATGCCGATACAATAGTATTGGGGTTTTGTTTTGAAGTTTCTTTAATTAATTGAAAAAGTGTGGAGGGTTTTTCAACACCATCTATAATAAACAGGCCATTAAATATTTTATGCCGGCAATGTTCGGAGTTTACCTGAGAAAAACCGAAAATCTCACTGTCGGTTAATTTCCGTCCCAGTTTTTTTGAAAGACCATTCAGGTAATTAATTTCTTCGGGATTAAGTGCCAATCCTTCCTGTGAATTATATTCTTCAACGTTGTCAATATATAAAATAGCTTCGGGTTGCCGTTTTGTTGTGAAAATTTCCTGGGTTAGATTTTCGAACAGCCGCTGGAGCATTGGATCAAACTTAACATCCTTCGAAGCCACCGGGAAGAATTCTTCAATTCTCAAAACTCCGGTTATCCCCATATTTTGAACAATTTCTACGGCATTGGTACTCCAGGGAGTAATCATTTCTTTGCGGGGGCCAACAAAATATCCCTCTAATACCTCTTTTTGAATTAAGGTGGCATTATTAAAAAGCCAAACTAATTTGGAAATTGTTTCATCAGAAAAGGGGGAGATTGTGTGTAAAGCGAATATTTGCTTTTCTTGTCCCTCAAAAAAGATAATCATGTATTTTTATTTTTGGAGTGCGCTGCAAAGTTAGAAAATTCCAGAGGAATAATTAAAGGTAAAAACATATTGTGGATAAATATTTGGTTCGGGAAAGGATGGAAGCAACTAACCTCGGGCAATATCCTCTTTCACTTTTAGGACGGTTTTAAAATATTATGTAAGTTTGAAAAAGATTTTTACTGTTCTTTAAACCTTTTTAAAGTTGAGGAGTCAAAGAACTAAATTCTAAAAAATGAAAACGATAGTTAAATTCAGCTTAATTCTTTTGCTTCTGGGGGCAAGTATGGCAGGTCAGGCACAAACAGATGTGAAGCCAATTAATAATAAGCCGGACAAGGTGAAATTGAAAATTCGCCCTAACAGTCGCGAATTTGGAGTGACCATGCGAACTAATAATCTTCAAAGAAGAGATAAGGTTAGGAAATCGGCTTTATTGATAGAAAAGCCCAAAATTCAAAAAAATGATAGACTAAAGCAGAGAGCTAATCAAAGTACTAGACCTAATATAGATAAGAATAAAAATCAGATCAAGAGAAATGAAATGATGCAGCGAAGGAAACTGATGATGCAGCAAAAAAGGGCTTTGCGTAAATAATTTAATTCGAACTTTATACCATAATATATATGTATAAGATTTTATTACCGGCATTATTAGTCCTTATTATCCATAAACCTTTATATAGCCAGCAAACTGCATCAGATTTCCTAACCGCAGGAAACCAGAAGCAAACCGATCAAAAATATGCTGAAGCTATCGCTGAATACAATAAAGCAATTGAGATTGATCCATCAAATGGTATGGCTTTTTATTACAGAGCGAATGCGAAATTTGAGCTGAATGATTTTAATGGGGCATTATCCGATTACAATTCATCGCTGAAAATCAAATCAGATTTTACTCATGCCCTTTATAATCGGGGAAATGCTTATTACGAATTGGGCGAATATAAGCAGGCAATTGAAGATTTTTCGAGTGTTTTGAAAATTGATTCATTGTATTTCGATAGTTATTTTGATCGTGCAAATGCTTGGTTTAAGCTTGAAAAATACAAACAAGCTTTGGCAGATTTTAATCAAGGGCTAAAGTTAAGCCCCAACTTTGTAAATGCATATTACGACAGGGCAAATACCTATTTTTACCTCGAAGAGTATAAGCCGGCGATAGTAGATTATGATAAAGCAATTGAATTAGATGGAACTAACTACAACTATTACTTTAACCGCGCAATTGCAAAAATTAATATAGACCTGGTTGAAGAGGGGTGTGCCGATCTAAAAAAGGCTAAAGAGCTGGGAGATGCCGAAGCCGAGGAATATATTAATGAAATATGCCCTTAATTATTATAGACTGAACATATACGAAATTCCGGTTGAAAAATAATTGACCGGACTATCATCCAGGTATTCCGGCAAATTTATGGGGAAGATGATGGAGTAAGTAAATGATATCGAAAAATTCCGTATTGTATAAGCCACGGGAATATTTATTCCAATTGATGAAAGATTGAATTTTTTTTCAGCTTTAAATAAATCTGCAATTAATAAATCCTTATCGAGTTTCATAAAGTTTTTATATACCTGTGGAAAATTATTTAAAATTCGCCATATTCTTTTGTATTGAATTAGATTTGGGTCTAAATCTTCAATTCGTAATGTCGGGTTCTTTTGATAGCCTGAATAGAGGTATAGATACCAATATGTTTTGTAGGCAGATTGGTTATAATAATCCAGATTACTCATAGTATAGCTAATTTCTGGAGTTACTGTTAAAAAATGGTTTTTGAAAAAAACGTTATTGAATTGAAAATTTCCTCCGGCAAGTCCGGTATTCATCCATTCTTTATAATTCCCCATTAAATAATAAACACTCGAATTGGCATAAAAATAGTTGCTTGTAAAGTTTAAGCCAAGTTGTATGCTCTGATTGTATAGTGATTTCAAAGAATACGAATCTTTGCTGGATAAATAGTAGGTATATGCTGGAGAGATAGAAAAGTATTTATTTATTTTCCAGTCATATCCAATATTAAAATCATATTCCATTGTATACTTTGTAGCAGATGAGTCAGAATTCCCCAGAGCCAAAGGGGAAATTCCAAAGTTCAACCCGTTTTTTAAATAGTACAACAAATATCCCGAATAAGAAGGTTGTTTAGCTAAGCCGCTGAATCTTCCAAAAGCAGAAGTATTGCTTGTATAGTCAATTCCCGTCATCAGAGTATTAAATCTTAGAGTAGTGTCAGGCTTTTCAATTAAATGCGTTTCTGCGATTAACCTATGTGTAAAATAGGGGTGAATTTGAAATATAAATAAAAATAACAGGAGTCTTCTGGTTTTCATTAATTCGCAGTTCAAAGAATTATTCATTCGAAAAATAGCAAGAAATATCCAATAATAATAGGGTTAGGAATAATATTCCAATAAAACGTTGAGGAGTATTTTCTGCAATTATAACTATGAAAAGTTGTAACTTATGGTTAAGCTGTGATTTACTAAATTAAAAATAATTGTTTGCTCAAATGCAAATATGAAATCAAAACAAATCTATTACATATAATGTATAAGTAAAATATAGTATTTGTATATAAAGTGTAATTAAAATTGACATTTAAGTTAATGGTGGTGTTAATTTTCAATCTTAATGATTTTATATTCAGGCATTCGCATTGTGGAGAAAAGGTTATGAAACCGAAAAAAGTATAATTTGTATTTTATATGTTTAAAATAAACGGGGTATAAATCCATAAATAAATATAAATAATAAAATATACCCTTAAAATATTTGCATAAAGATTAAAAATATATATTTTTGTACCGACAATATGAATTAATAATTAACCAAAAAAGATAGTTATGAAAAAGTCTTTAAAAACAATCGCAACGATTTTTGCAGTTTCAGTTTTATTTTTAGCTGAAACCTTAAATGCACAAGAAGAAAAATCAGGCCCAAGTTTTACTGCTGGAGCAGATATTTATAGCAATTATGTTTGGCGTGGTTCCAAATTTGGTGTTGGACCGGCTTTTCAGCCAAGTGTTAAAATGACTGCGGGTGGATTAACTATTGGTACTTGGGGTTCATTTGATGCTGCTGGTTATGCAGAAGTAGATCCATATATTTCATATAGCTTTCCTTTTGGACTTAGTTTAGGTGTTACTGATTATTATTATCCTGGTTTAGGCGGTTCTTTTTTTGCCGATTCATCCAATGCATATGAATTAAATGCAGGTTTCACCAAAGGAGGCTTTAGTTTAAGTGCTAATTATATTTTAAACGAAGCCCCACTTCCTGCAAGTGCAGGAGGAGACAAATATTTCCAAGTTGGTTATGCATTTAAATCATTCAGTTTATTTGCTGGCGCTGGTGATGGTTGGCATACTTCTGATGGCGAATTTAATGTTTGTAATTTGGGTATTGGAACATCTAAGGAAATAAAGCTTTCAGACACATTTTCCATTCCTGTAACCGGACAAGTAATTTTAAATCCTGATAAAAAGCAATTGTTCATGGTTGTAGGCTTTACTCTCTAAATAGAAAATGCTTCTTCGGAAGCATTTCTCAAAATATTTTCAATTAATACATCTTTTTAAAAAATTAATTATGAAAAAGCTTGAAGCAATAATCCGCAAATCCCAGTTCGAAGAGGTTAAAGATGCTCTTCACCTGGCAGATATCGATTTCTTTACATACTGGGATGTTACCGGTATTGGTAACGAAATGGCCGGTGCAATTTATAGGGCACAGGTTTACGAGACCCGGTTTATTCAACGTCGTATAATATCATTCGTATGCCGCGACCATTTAGTTGATAAAGCTGTGGAGGCAATAGTGAAATCGGCACGCACAGGAGAACTTGGAGATGGAAAGATATTTATCTCTGATATTGAAGAATCTGTGCGCATCCGCACTGGCGAGCGAGGTCCAGAGTCCTTATTTATAAAAGATTAATTATAACCTTACAAAAAATTGATACTATGAAGAAGTTTTATAAACATATATCGGTGTTTCTTATCCTGTTGTTTGTCACATTGGTTGGCGGAGCTGCTTTAATGGCCCAAGATGCAGCGGTTGCTGTTACACCTAAAATTGATTCTGGAGATACCGCCTGGATGATTGTTGCTACTGCCCTTGTTTTAATGATGACAATTCCTGGTTTAGCATTTTTTTACGGTGGACTGGTTCGCCAAAAAAATGTTTTGAACATAATGATGCAGTGTTTTGTAATAACTGCCGTTGTAACGCTTCAATGGGTTGTTTTTGGTTATAGTTTAGCATTTGGTTCATCCTCCGGAGCATTGGCTCCATATATTGGAGGTTTTGATTGGGCATTTCTTAATGGGATTGGAATATCTGATTTAAGCCCTTATTATATATCTCATTCACAACCTACCGCCGATGGTGGAACTATTGGAACTATTCCTCATATCATTTTTATACTTTTTCAATGTATGTTTGCCGTTATAACTCCGGCGCTTATCATTGGAGCTTTTGCTGAAAGAATTAAATTCTCCGGATTCCTTGTATTCACTATTTTATGGTCAACCTTTGTTTATGCCCCCGTTGCCCATTGGGTTTGGTCAGCCGATGGTTGGTTGTATAAATTGGGAGCACTCGACTTTGCCGGAGGAACTGTAGTTCATATAAATGCTGGTATTGCCGCTCTTGTAACTGCTATAATGATTGGGAAACGGAGAAGTTATAAAGGACATGCAATGCCACCTCACAACATTCCTTTTGTAGTGCTTGGCGCGGCCCTTCTTTGGGTTGGTTGGTTTGGTTTTAATGCCGGTAGCGGTTTAGCTGCTGATGGACTTGCCGGAAGCGCATTTTTAGTAACACATATTGCTACTGCTGCCGCTGCTGTTACCTGGGTAATACTAGACTGGATATTTAACAAGAAACCTACAGTTGTTGGTATTGCAACTGCTGCTGTAGGTGGTTTGGTTGCTATTACCCCTGCTGCCGGGTTTGTTGATGTAACCGGTGCAATGCTAATTGGATTAGGTGTTTCAATTTTCTGTTTCATTATGGTAGGTTATGTTAAGCCAAAACTTGGATATGACGATTCGCTTGACGCTTTTGGTGTTCATGGAATTGGTGGTATTTGGGGCGCAATTGCAACAGGTTTATTTGCAACCACGGCCGTTCAGAATTATTCAGGGTTATTTTACGGAAATGGAGGCCAATTAGTAACTCAGTTAATTGCCACTGGTGTTACTATAGCATATTCGGCCATTGTTACATTTATATTATTTAAAGTAACCGATTTGGTAATAGGAATTAAGATTACTCCAAAAGAAGAAGGTGTTGGTCTTGACCTTACACAACATAAGGAAGTTGCTTATACAACAGTTGACTAAAAAGCTATTTATAAACCTTGAAATTAGGGGCTCATTTGGGCCCCTTTTTTATTTTTCAAAGATTATAATTTATAATTTAATCTATTTTAAGTTATTAAAGATTTTGAAAGTTGCGTCAATCGTATAAGCCTTTATCTTCATGAAGGTGTTTAAGCGTAAGCTGCCTTTTTGAAAACTTCTGGTTATAATGTTTTTTAATGTAAGCAAGAAAATGTTTTCGTGTGCAAAAGGTTTAGAAAGAAAGCAATTTTACCAATCTAAATCTGTTTACTATTAAGCGTCTAAAACGGCAAATCATTATTCTCCACCGGTTTTTGCTTGCTTGCTTTTGTTCTTACGTATACCAGTTTGGTATTCGACCCGCCCGTTATCCGCTCGTCGACATCAAAATATTTTTTAAGCGAGTTTACCATAGGGGTGAGTTTGGAGAAACCAAAATTCCGAGGGTCAAAGTCGGGTTTCTTTTTGATAATCAGGTTGCCAATATCGCCCAAATATGCCCAACCATGCTCATCGGCCAAATCGTTTATGGTAGCAGAAATCAGGTTGATGGTTTTAATATCGACTTTTTGAAGGGTCGATTGTTTGGGAGCTTCGGTTTTACCTTTGCTCTTGCTTTTGTTTTTAGTGGGTTCAGCCTCAATAATGGCAATTTGAGGTTTTAATATTTCGAGGTAGATAAACTTGTCGCACGATACAATAAACGGATTTGGCGTTTTTTTCTCGCCAATGCCGATAACTTTCATGCCCGATTCGCGCAGGCGGATAGCGAGCCGCGTAAAATCGCTGTCGCTGCTCACAATGCAAAAGCCATCTACTTTTCCGCTATACAGGATGTCCATGGCATCGATAATCATGGCCGAATCGGTTGCATTTTTACCGGTGGTATAACTGTATTGCTGAATGGGGGTGATGGCATTTTCGAGCAATACGGTTTTCCAGCCCGACACAGTTGGTTTGGTCCAATCGCCATAAATACGTTTGAATGTTGGAATACCAAATTTGGCAATTTCTTCGAGCATTCCTTTTACATTGCTATAGGGTACATTGTCAGCATCGATTAAAACGGCCAACCGTAAATCTGATTTCGTTTCCATAATTAAATATTTGCATGAATGTCTGAAAGTTTAACCAGAAATCCAATATTAAGGTAATTTAGTTTAGAAGTGTCAAAAATTATAGTGTTTAAAGGCATTGCCATAAGAGGATCGCCCGGCGGTTGAGCTTGTCGAAACCACCGGCAATATTACTCTTTCCAAACGCCTTTTATCGAGGAAGCATATTGGTTATAGTACTTTTCGGTGAGCTGATTTTCGAATTCCACGGCCTTTTGCTGACGACTTTGAAAATCAGCTTTTGCTTCCTCTTTTCCTTTGGCCATAAATAAACCCGATTGTTCTTTTTCGGCGTTTATTTCTTTCCCAAAGTAATATGCAGCTATGAGTTGATGCGAAAATTTCCAGATGGCAATAGTTTTGTCGTTAGCTGCCGACGCAAAATATTCTCCCGAAGGATGAAAGGCGACTTTGTTCACTACATTGGTGTGCCCTGCGAGAACTGCCAGTTGATTGCCGTTGCAAATTTCCCAGAGTATGATGTTGGTATCAGCTGATCCGCTTACTAAATAATTATCATCGGGACTAAAAACGACCGACAAAACGCCATTGGTGTGTCCCATAAAAGTACGAAGAAGCTTTCCCGTGCTTACTTCCCACAAGCGGATTGTATTATCGTTGGAGGAACTGGCCAGGTACTTTCCGTTATGCGAAAAGGTAACACAGTAAATGTTTCCACCGTGGCCTTTTAGGGTATCAATTTGTTTATAGGTCTTCGTATCCCACAGGTAAATAGTTTCGTCGAGGGAGCCCGAAGCCATTAATTCGCCATTGGGAGAATAGGCAACTGCCAGCGCGCTCTTGGCATGTCCTCCAATGTTGGAGACTTTTCCGGTTTTACGATCGATAAGTTTGATATTTTTCTCAAACGATCCGGTTATAAACTGCGAGCTATCGGGTTTCACAGCAATGGACCAGATATAAGTGGTTGGGCCGCGATAATTGTCGAGTGCTTCGCCTGTTGGTTTCCAGGAGCGGACAAAATAATCGCCTCCCGAATACAAGCGGGTTCCCGATGGCAAATACGCCAGGCCGTTTATGGAATTGCTATGTCCGGTGAGCGGTTTGCCCGGTTCCCAGGTATTGGTATTCCAAAGGATTATTGTTTTATCAGCGCTACCCGAGGCAAGTACTTGCCCATCCGGACTAAAAGCAAGGGCACTAACTCCATCGGTATGTTTTTTTAAAATCTTTTCGGGTTTGATATCGTTGCCGGTTTGACCGTTTGTATAAATACCTGTAAAAGCAAAGATTGTTAAGAGTATTATTTTTTTCATAATTGTACTTTTAGCCCAGATCACAAATTTTCTGAAGGCGGGGTTTGTCAACTATTTCAATATTTTTTCCGGTAATACCTATGATATTGTCCTTTCGAAATTCCGACAAGATACGAATTACATTTTCAGTTGTCATCTCAATTAATTCGGCAATTTCTTTCCGCGATATTGGAAGTTCAAACGAATCTTGTTCATATATATGGTTTGCGAAAAGAAGTAATATATAAGCAATCCGGCCTCTCAGGTTTTTCTTGCCAATTTCGAGGTTGTTTTTAATAATTGTGTCGGATGTTTTGCTGATCTTTTCGAGTAAATTGAGCGCAAAACGGCCATTTTGCCGGATAATTTTTTTAACGGCATCCAGATCAATCAAACATATCGTTGTATCCTCAATGGCTGTTACCGAATAATTATAATGCTTGTCGCTGAAAACGCTCAGTAATCCCACAAAATCGTATGGTTTAGCTATACTGATTATCTGATCCTGGTCATTTTCATTGTGTTTGAAAAGCTTAACCAGTCCTTTTTTTAAGTATAGAAATTCCCGAATGGGGTCTCCTTCCTTTATAACTGATTCTCCTTTTGGTATGTCCAATTCCTTTTTTTTGCGACAAATTATCTCTAATTCAGGAATATTGAGGTCTTCGAACATTAGCTGCCTGAACAGGCATTCCTGACAATTGCATGATGGAGGCTGTTTCATTTAGAAAAGTCTAAATTTATTATAAAGCTCACTAATCAATTCCTATTTTGAAGATTCAAGTATAGACTGGTTTACTATTTCCCTATAAATTTAGCTAAAATTTGCAAGTGACCGAGCGATGAAGCGATAAAATGCTGAAAAGTTTTAGTGTGAGGGGAGGGGGACGGGTTACGAGATGCTGTCCCGATAGCTATTGTGGAGCGAGTTACGAGTTGCAGGTTACGGGTTAAAAGCCAGATAGTCATTCTGAGCTTAGTCGAATGAATGATGAGATGATAAAAATAAGGTTACAAGTTGCAAGTTGCAGGTTACGGGATGCGAGTTACGAGTTGCAGGTTATAGCTTGTGGTTTAAAAAAAGCCTGCCAGTCATTCTGAGCGTAGTCGAATGAATGACGAGAGGTTAAAAATAGGGTTACAGGTTGCAGGTTACGGGATGAAAGTAACGAGTTATGAGTTGCAGGTTATAGCTTGTGGGTTAAAAAAGCCTGCCAGTCATTCTGAGCGCAGTCGAATGAATGATGAGAGGATAAAAATAAGGTTGCAGGTTATAGTTACGAGTTTCAGGTTTCGGGTTAAAAAATACTGAGGGGGCGAGTTAAGGGTTACGGATAAAAGGTAGGTTTTCTGGGTCAAAATGCTATGTGCCATGAAATGAGAACTTATTTTACTTCTTATTTTCAATGCTTCTAACTCTTATTCACTACTTGTACATACAAATTAAATTTTTAAATAAATGTATATAAGTATTTTATATTTTTTTATACTATATTAACATGTCCGTACAAGTATTTTTTATATGTTTGTATCGTTGATTTACAAAATCAAAAAATGGGTAAAAAAACTGAATTCGAAGTTCCTCTATATCGTAGACTGCAAAGTGATTTAAAAAGTCAGATATTATCCGGAATATACAAAGAAGGGGACCTGTTGCCATCGGAGTACGAACTAACAGGGATCTTTTCAGTAACCCGTGCAACTGTGCGTCAGGCACTCGATGAATTGGTTAAAGAAGGTTATATTGTTAAAAAGCAAGGCAAGGGAAGCCTTGTTGCCCGTCTTCAGCGGCGAACACTTGGTTTGCTCTCCATAAAGGGTTTTTCGGAGGCAGTGAGTGGGAATAAGCAGGTAGTAAATACGGTTATGATTGAAAAGCCCAATGTTATTGGTTGGGACGAATCGTTTTTTTATCCCCTCGGCGAAATGGAACTTAAAGCAGGTTGCATCTATCTTAAGCGGATTCGTTGTGTGGAAGAAGAACCGGTAATGCTCGAAACAACCTTTATTCCCAACTTAAATTTGCCGCGGTTTTGTACTAAGCCTTTTGTGCATGGATCGCTGTTCGAAACACTCAATGTGAATTACCAGATCGAAATTACCAATGTAGAACAAGATCTCCGGGCAATTGCTGCCGATGAGGAATCGGCAAAATATCTGAATGTTTCTGTGGGAACTCCATTGTTACATATATACCTGAAATTCTATACCAACCGGGAATATTTATTTATTTATAGTTCCCTGATATGTCAAACCAATAAATTTTCTATCGGCAATAAACTTTAATGTTATGGAAAAAATGAGACATCTTTCGCGGCGGAATTTTGTTAAATCAACGGCTTTAGGCTCATCCGCAATTTTGGGAGTTTCTGCATTCGCTTCATGTTCCCGTCCATTTTCCAAAGGAAATAATAAACTGGAAGTTGTTCCCTTATTTCTGGGAGAAAATTATCACCCGAACGATGGGGTAGCCGGACTTCTTTTTTCCCAAATAGGTTATGAATTGGGTTTTCCGGTGAGGATTATCATTCGCTTGCCCCGGAAGGAGAATATTTCGGAAGCGGCAACTTGCAAACTTTTGCCTCTTACAAACGAGTCGAATTATAAAAGTTCCTGCACCTACTGGGGCGAAATTTGGGGAAGTCATTGGTGGGTAGCTGATTTTGGCAATATTAACGAGCAAGGGACCTGGAACATTGAAATATTGGATAAAGGAGATACGGTTTTTAAAGCACCGGGATTAAGGATCGAAAAAAATATTCTTTGGAACGAAACAGTTGAATTGGCGGCGGTTGATATGTTAGAGCGTCGGGTACATTTTACCAAAGTGGGAGCAGGATGGCAGGATGCCGGAACGCTTTGGGTCGAGAGTCCTGCACAAAGTGCCATGGTAATTGCCCTGGAAGAGCTCCTGGAGAAAAGTTCATCCCGTTTGGATTCATCCTTGAAAGGTAGAATATACCACCAAATTACAGTGGGCTGCGATTATCTGCTCATGACCCAATCAAAAGCCAGTGAATTAGGATTCCCTAAAGGCTCTTTCTCGCACGATTTATTGGGACATGAAAAGGATGTTTTGCCTAACGATGCGGTAAAGGCAGTTATCGCTTTAACCCGGGCCGTCAGGTTATTGCCCGATTCGTTTCGGGATAAAAAAGAAAAATACATGGATAGCGCCAAACAAGCCTACACCTGGCTTATTACCTCAGCAAAACCAGTTGGTGATTTAGGACTTAGTCGTTTTCAGCGTGGCATTGCAGAAGGAACTCTGATTCCGAACGATGAATGGCAAACACGCGATTTGGTGAGCCTGTGCTGGGCATCGATCGAGCAATGGAGGGCTGGTAATCAGTTAGCTAAAGATGAAGCTGTGAAATATGCTGTTCAGATTATGGACCGGCAGATTTCTGAAGGAAAGGCCGAAAGTGGTTATTACGGACATTTCATCGAGTATCCCTCCATGTCCCACAGCGAAAAATCGTGGATTCATGGCATAGTGAGCAATACCTTTGGTGCAGACATAGGCGGAATCTATCCTAATTTTCTCATGCCCTTTCTCGAAATGCTGAAACTATGGCCTGACCTGAAAGAAGCTGAACGGATAAAAGAAACAATGCGCAGCTTCACATACAATTACCTGATTCCTGCATGTGAAAAAAATCCTTTTTATCTGGTTCCTCAGGGAATTTTTGGGAACGAAGGACCAATATGGTTTTGCGGAACTTTTCACGGAACTAATGCAATTTATGGGTATACGGCAGCATTGGCGCTTGAACTGGCAAATTTCTTTAAAGAAGACAAGCTGAAAGTAATTGCTTACGGAAATCTGCAATGGCTAGCAGGTTTAAATGCCGGTATCACCAGGGAAAACCTTAAGGCGTGTGTTATATTCAGTACCGATGTCCCGGTAGGAGTAACCTTACCAGCCAGCATGATGTGTGGGGTAGGAAACCGATGGGCAGGGACCTGGTTTCAAACCCGAGGGGTAATTTGCAATGGCTTTTCGACTGGGAAACAATTTGTGTATGATACCGAACCCAAAAAGGAAAACGATGGCCCTTTCTCCATGACCGATGAGGATTGGATTCCTCATAGTGCAGCATGGTTAACGGGTCTGACCAGAATTTATTAAGATAATATTTGAAGAGCACGCGTTGCAAATGCTTGCCAGACGACCAAATTCATTCAAGCAGTATTTCATTCATTAAAAAAACATAAAATGACAAAAGTAGAACAGTTAGCAAAAATGATCGATCATTCGATCCTACAACCCACTCATACTGACGAATACCTGAAAGAGCAGTGCGAAGTAGCAAAAAAATTTAATGTTGCTTCGGTTTGTGTAAAACCGTATGCAGTTAAAATGGCTAAAGAATGGTTGAAAGGTTCGGAAGTGGAAGTAGGCTGCGTAATTGGTTTTCCGCATGGTAACAGCACAACCGCTGTAAAAGTGTTCGAAACCGAAATGGCTTGTAACGATGGCGCTACCGAAATAGACATGGTAATAAATATTGCCAAAGCTTTAGCCGGTGATTGGACTTACGTTGAAAACGAAATCAAAGCGGTTACAGATATTTGCCATAAGCATAACGCTATTGTTAAGGTAATTTTCGAAACTGACTATGTAACAAAAACCGAAGATAAAATCAAACTTTGTGAGATTTGTACAAAAGTGGGGGCTGATTTCGTGAAAACCTCTACCGGGTATGGGTATGTAAAACAAGCCAATGGCGATTTCAATTACAAAGGCGCCACGGTTGCCGATATTGAGCTGATGAGGAAACATTCGGGCCCGAATGTTCAGGTAAAAGCAGCCGGTGGGGTGCGCACTCTCGACGATTTAATTAAAATGAAGGAAGCTGGCGCCACCCGCTCCGGAGCCACGGCTACTGAAGCAATGCTTAAAGAAGCCGTGTTGAGGTTTGGCAATGAGTAATTGTGTTAGCGAATATAGCTTCAAACTATAATATTTCGAAGGATTGCGGATTTGCATTTTTTTTCGTTCTTTTGACACATAACACTACGTAACAGTTGACGGAAATGCTTCAACCCATAACTACTATTATGATAACCTGTTTTGATCAGATAAAGCGCGTTAATAAATTCTTAATACTAATACTTTGTGGTTTAATCGGCCAGAACCTGAATGCTCAGGTTTGGTCGATTCATGGCCGGTTAGAAGTTATGAAGGAAAATCCTCATTATATTCAATTTCAGGATGGAACTCCTTTCTTTTGGTTGGGCGATACCGGCTGGGAAATGATTCACCGTTTGAGCAGGGATGAAATTGATGTTTATCTTGAAGATAGAAAAACTAAGGGGTTTAATGTTATTCAAACGGTGATTATCAGTGAGTTTATCCATATGGATAAGGTTACCAATTTTTATGGCGACAGCATTTTTGTAGCGGAGAATCCTGAAAAACCATTGGTCACCCCCGGTAATAACCCTGCCATTGCTAATGAATACGATTTTTGGGATCATGTAGATTTTGCTGTTGAAACGGCTCAGAAGCTTGAATTATACGTCGGTTTGTTGCCAAGCTGGGGCGAATGGGTTACCCCGAGAAGCGATAAAGCTTTGTTCAACACAACTGATCAAGCCTATAATTATGGATGGTTTCTCGGAAACAGGTATAAATCGGCTCCCAACATCATCTGGATTCTTGGGGGCGACCGCCATCCAGATGAACGCAAGAATGGACCTGATCTCTGGCGAGCTATGGCCGAGGGCATTACTGATGGAACAACCGGAGAGAAAAAACTGGACGGAAAAGCTGATTATTCCGCTACGCTTATTACCTATCATTCCTATAATTCATCATCCAACTGGTTTCATAACGATGCATGGATCGATTTTCACACCTGGGGATCGTACCATGCTGAAATAGATAATTCAAGGTCTATTGAACTGGCGTTAAAAGACTGGAATCTCCCTGACCCCAAACCGACACTCAACTCCGAGCCCTGCTATGAGGCCCATGGAATTAATTATGCCATAGCCGATAACGGGTATTTTACATCCACCGATATGCGGGTGGCGGCTTACTGGAGTGTCTTTTCAGGAAGTATAGGTTTTACATACGGAGCGCATGCCATCTGGCAGTTTACCGATGAAACACGAAAGAAACATTCGGAAAATACCAACCTTTCCTGGCAGCAAAGTCTTAACCTTACGGGTGCAACCCAGGTAAGTTATTTGAAGAACCTTATGCTTTCAAGACCCATGAATGGATTGAATCCCGACCAGTCGATGCTTGTTTCCGGGCAGGGGAGCTGTTCTTCTTATGTTCCTGTGCTAGTAGGTAAATCGCATGCGTTTGTTTATATTCCCACAGGAAAAGCCGTGACATTGAAATTGGGCAGTATTGCCGGTTCTAGAGTAAAAGCCTGGTGGTTCGATCCACGCACCGGCAAGGCGAGCCTTATCGGGGAATTTGACAATGCCGGTGAGAGAAGTTTTCAGGTTCCGGGTATGTCGAAAGAGCTTGATTGGTTGCGTTCAGGCAGAGGCTGCGACTGGGTGTTGGTGATTGATGATGCTTCCGCAAATTTCCCTGTTCCTGGTGAGTAAATTATAGTAACAATACCTCAAATGAACAAAAAGCAAAAATTTGATCAATTTCTCAGTCACGGACCCATTTCCGGTTATGTGCCGTTCCATCCAATTCTGATGCACTTTGCCGCCCGTTTCAATGGGCATACATACGGCGAGCTTGCATCGGATTACAAGGTGCTTGTAGATTGTAATATGAAAGCGCTGGAATATTTCGATCTTGACTGGGTAGAACTTATTTCCGACCCATACCGCGAAACTTCAGCTTTTGGAGCAAATATGGAATATATCGCCGAAGGTGTTCCAAAATGCCTCAATCGCGTGGTTCAATCGGCCGAAGATATCATTGCTCTGAAAAATCCCGATGTTTATAAGTCGATACGTACACTTGACCGGATTAAAGGAGCAGAGTTATATCAGAAGTTATTAAAAGGCACCGTTCCGGTATTTGGCTGGGTTGAAGGTCCCCTTGCCGAAGCCTGCGATTTGGCCGGCGTGAGCGAAATGCTGATGATGTTGATGATGGACACTGACTCTTGTAACCGGTTGATGGATAAATGTATGATTACAGCCAAAGATTTTGCAAAAGCCCAGGTGAAGGCCGGGTGTGATGTAATTGGAATTGGCGACGCTATTTGCTCCCAGATTGATTCCGACACTTATAATGCTTTCGTGAAAGAGAGACATCAGGAGCTTACTTCCTATATCCAGTCGCTTGGAGCTAAGGTGAAAATGCATATCTGCGGAAATATTTCCCATCTTTTACCATCCTTGGGAAATCTTGGGTTAGACATCCTGGATATTGACTGGCAGGTTTCTTTCGACGAAGCTATCCGTTTTATGGGGCCTCAGGTTGCCATTTGCGGAAATATCAACCCTGTAACTATACAGGATGCGGATGAGGCACAGATAAAACAGATGACACAGTCGCTCCTTGATTGTATGGCTGGAAAGAAGTTCATTCTGTCTGGCGGATGTGAAATAACAGTAAACACACCGATAGCCAACCTGAAGGAAATGGGTAATTGTTGTAAAATCTTTAAATGATTCAAATACTAACTCTATCAATATATAAAACTATGAGGCAGATTTCGTTCATTCTGATTAGTTTCCTGCTTGGAATTTCGTTGGTTCAGGCACAAACCAAATCCATCAGGAAAACTCCTGCGTTAGCTGAGTCCACTGCAGAAAGCGTTGGCGTTTCTTCCGAAAGGCTGGCCCGTATCGATTCTATGTTTGCCAATGCTGTTAAAAGCGGAAGTATTCCCGGAGCTGTTGGTCTGGTGGCCCGAAATGGGAAAATTATTTTCTGGAAAGCGTATGGTATGGCCGATAATACCGCAGGAAAGGCATTGAAACGAGATGACATTTTCCGTATTGCATCGCAGTCCAAAGCCATCACTTCCACGGCTGTGATGATGCTTTGGGAAGAAGGAAAATTTCAGCTCGACGATCCCATCTCGAAATATATTCCTGAATTCAAAAATCCGCAGGTTTTAAAAAATTTTCGCTATAGCGATACTACTTTTACCACCACTCCTGCAAAGTCGGAAATAACAATCCGTCAGCTGCTAACCCATACATCCGGCATCGGCTATGGAATAATAGACAGCGACGAGCGAATGAAAATGATTTACAAAAAAGCAGGAGTTACCGATCTGTTTACTACCGAAAACATCACCATTGCCGAAAGTGTAAAAAAACTGGCTCTATTGCCGCTTCATCACGAGCCTGGCGATAAGTACACCTATAGCGAAGGCCTCGATGTACTTGGCTATTTTATTGAAGTTGTTTCCGGAATGCCTTTCGATGTATTTCTTAAAACAAGGTTGTTCGATCCGCTTGGAATGAACGATACCCGTTTTTATCAGCCCGAAAGCAAAGCCAGCCGATTGGTACCTGTTCAACAGAAAAACAAAAACGGTGAGTGGGAGAGGTATCCGGTAACTTTTTACGATCCTGAGTATCCGATTAAGGGTGCCAAAACCTTTTTCTCAGGTGGAGCTGGACTTTCGAGCACTGCAAAGGATTATACCACTTTCCTTCAGATGTATCTGAACGGCGGAGAATACAACGGCGTAAGAATTCTGAGCCGCGCCACGGTCAATTTAATCATGGCCGACCAAAATCTAAAAGTTTGGGATAAGAATGCCAATTCGCACCTGGGACTTGCTTTTTCGGTTGAAAATCAAGGTGGACAGGACAAAGGAGCCAACGGTAGTATCGGGACTTTTGGTTGGGGTGGCTATTTCAATACACAGTATTTTGCTGATCCCAAAGAAAAAATGATCGGAATTATCATGAAACAGACGCAAGGCCCGGTAAATGATGAAACAGGTTGGAAATTCCGCCAGATGATATGGCAAACCATTGATGATTAGTAATCCATATTTTTTATCTGACAATTATATAGATGTACAATAAACTATATTTAATTCTTCTATATTTCTGGTTCATTGCATGCTAAATTTTTTCCCGGCAAGTTAAGCATCCCACTGATTATTCGCTATAAACCTAATACTGCTTGTGGATCAGCTGCACTAAAAAAAGGAAAATAATTTTAAACTTACACTTATGCGTCTCAAAATAGCAATCGTTTTCCTGCTGATAGGATATACAAATCTACTCATGGCTGGTAATAACATCAAAGTAGACCAGTTTGGATACCTGCCGGGTTCCACAAAAATTGCAGTTATTTCGAAGGCTCAAGTGGGGAAGTTTGCCCCAGAAACGTATACCCCCGGTAATAATTTTGAAGTCAGAAAAGTTTCTGATAATAGTTCTGTTTACAATGGCTCTCCTGTAGCGTGGAATAATGGTTTGGTACACGATATTTCGGGCGATAAAGTTTGGTATTTCGATTTTACCTCTGTAACAACCGAAGGGGAATATTATATTTATGATGTTTCCAACGATAAAAAATCGTACAGCTTTAGAATTGGAAAAGATGTTTACGATGATGTATTGAAAGCTGCTACAAGGGTTTTCTATTACCAGCGCAGGTCGACTGATAAACCTTCTCAATTTGCAGGTGCCGAATGGGCAGATGGGATGGCATTTTTAAATGCGAAGCAAGATACCGAGTGTATGTTATATGGGAGCTCCGATGTGAATACAAAGCGCGATTTGCGGGGTGGCTGGTTCGATGCAGGCGATTACAACCAATACATAACGTTTACGGTAAGCGCCATGACCGATTTATTAAAAGCATACCAAAACAATCCCGCTATATGGGGAGATAATAACAATATTCCCGAAAGTGGCAACGGAATTCCCGATTTGCTCGACGAGCTGAAATGGGAACTCGACTGGATGCTCCGGATGCAACTTCCTTCAGGTGGAGTTTTATGTGTAAAGGGCGAACCTGCAAATATTCCGGGTACATCAACCCCTCCATCAGCATATTTTAAAGAACAACGTTACGGACCTGCGACAACAGCAGCATCCTATGCAGCATCGGCGGTTTTGGCACTGGCTGCAAAAGTTTATTCTTCAGCAAAACAAACAAGTTATGCAATAACCCTTCAAACTGCGGCCGTAAAAGCTTTTAACTGGGCGGAAGCTAATCCGGGGGTGAAGTTCAATAATTCTGGAAAACTCTGTGCCGGCGAAAATCAGCGCGACGACAATGGGGTAATTAAACTTAAGGTAATGGCATCCATTTACTTGTTCGACCTTACAGGTGATGCAGCTTATCTTCCTTTTATTGACAGCAAAATAGATAACTGGACATGGATCAGCATGTACGAAACCGATGAAACCGATGCATGGCTTACTTATTACAATGCAACTGGTGCAACCGGTTCGGTGGTTACTAAAATTAAAAATAAATATATGGGTGGCGTTGCCCAAAACTCTGATTATTTGTCTTCTTATGTTTCTGGTTCGGATGCCTACCGCTCTTTTTTGCGGGCCGAAAACTATACTTGGGGAAGCAATAAAACTAAATCGGCGGTTGCAAATACCATTCTAAATATCACCCATTCCGGAATTCAACCCGATTCAACGTTACATGCCAATGCTGCACTGGGATATCTGAACTATATGCACGGGGTAAATGCTCTCGATTTATGCTTTGTGACAAATATGACCTCCTATGGTGCAGAAAATTCTGCCAATCAGATTTATCATACCTGGTTCGGACACGGTTCGAAGTGGAGTGCAAATCCACCTCCGGGTTATATCCCCGGAGGGCCAAATAAATACTATAAACTAGATGGTTGCTGTCCTTCCGGTTGTGGATCGAGTCAAAATAACACCTTATGCAACAATGCAGAAGCCAAAGCGGCTGTTGGTCAACCTCCTCAAAAATGTTATGCGAATATTAACGATAGCTGGCCGGTTAATTCCTGGGAAATAACCGAACCCGGAATTTATTACCAGGCAGCCTATGTAAGGCTTATTTCTGAATTTGTTAACACAAATTCCAATCTTACAATCCCGCAGGATTATTTGAAATTTGCCGGTAGTTTAGGGATTGAAACTAAAAAAAGCAAAACACCGATTTTATATCCTAATCCAACATCGGGTTTGGTAAACATTAGTAATACCAATAATAAAGCTATAACACTCTATATTTATAATCTTACCGGTGTAAAAATGCTGCTATCTTATACAAAAACTGAAAATGCAGTAGTGTTCGATCTCTCAGGTTATTATTCCGGAAACTATTTTATTGAACTTGTAGACCAAGACTGCTCCAGTTTTTTTAAAGTGTTTAAAATGTAATGATTAATAATAAAAGGAATTTTTAAAAAGATGTTGTTGAAATATGGAATATAAATAACTGCTAAATATGAACTTATCGAGGACTAATGTTTTGGGGAAAACACTTTGGTTAATTACAACAGTAATCCTTTTAACGGCTTGTAATCAAAAGACAGATTACCGCATTAAACTCCCCGATGATATTCGGGTAAAGAACATGCTGGATGCCAAATGGGGGATGTTTTTACATTTTTCGTTAGGAACTTTTTCAAATGAGGAATGGACAATGGGTATTACCGATCCGGCTTTTTTTAATCCAAAAAGGATTAACACCGATCAATGGTGTCGGGTAGCAAAAGAAGCTGGAATGGGGTATATAATATTAGTTGCCAAGCATCACGATGGCTTTTGCCTGTGGGATACAAAGACTACAAAATTCAAATCAACGAATAGTCCGGTAAAAAAGGATGTGGTTGACGAATTGCGTAAATCGTGCAATAGGTTTAATTTGAAGTTATGTTTATATTTCTCAGAAGCGGACTGGACCTGGCCCGATCTTAAAAACGCAGCCCTTAAGAAAGAGCAGCTCACTGAATTATTGACCCAATATGGTGAAATTTCACTGCTTTGGCTAGATGTTGCCCAGTGGGATGGCGGGCTTGATCATCGCGAAACCCTAGCTCTCATAAAAAAATATCAACCAAATTGTTTTGTTGGAGTCAACCATGGCCGACCGGTTGGCGATTTGCAGTCACGCGAAATGGGGGCACCTGTTCCCATGAAAAAAGTGGATGTTGCTCCCCTGTCAGAGGGATTAGTAGATAGTCTGGTAAATCTGGATGAAAAATATGTAATGGAGCTGAACTGGGAAGACGCTGCAAAAATTGAAAAAAAGCTCTACAGCCATTATCCCAATTATTTGTTGGCCGAGAGTGCAATCTGTATTAACCAAAAGGATGATAAATGGTATTGGTTTTACAATACCGAAACAGTGGATAATGCTATTCCGGCACTTCAAATTTATGATATTTACAAACAAGCTGTTAAAAATAAAGTACTGTTTTCGCTGGCTATGGGTCCCGACAGAAACGGTGAAATTAAACCAATAGATGTTGAACGACTGAAAGAGGTTCGGAAATTCATACTTCAATCAAGATAAATACTCAGCCAAATTAATAACACTCTTAAATGAAGCTTAAATATTAAAAGAATAATAATCCTTTTAAAACCGAACAATATGGGTATCGATATGAGAAAATACTTTTTAGTTACAATTCTTTGCCTGGTTCAATTTAATTTGTTTTCTCAAACCTATTGGTTTCAGAATACGAAGCTCGATGACGAAAAGCGCTTGGATAACCTGATTTCGTTGATGACAATCGACGAAAAGATCAATTGTCTGTCCACACGTCCATCCATTCCACGATTGGGAGTTTTTGGAACACGCACTGTTGAAGGCTTGCATGGACTGGCTTTAAGTGGCCCTGCAAACTGGGCAGTTAAAGGCAAAGGTGCTTCGCCAACTACAACTTTCCCTCAGGCAATTGGACTTGCTCAAATGTGGGATCCTGAATTACTTACCCAAATTGCTTCTTTAGAAGCCGATGAGTGTCGCTACTTGACCCAAAACAAAAAATATAATAGCGCAGGCCTCATATTGCTTGCACCAAACGCCGATTTAGGCCGCGATATCCGCTGGGGCAGAACCGAAGAATGTTATGGTGAAGATGCATTTTTGACTTCAAAACTCGTAGTGGCTTTTGTAAAAGGATTGCAGGGGAACAATTCAAAATACTGGAAAACGGCCTCCTTAATGAAACATTTTCTTGCAAATAGCAACGAAAACAACCGAACCATAAATTCCTCCGATTTTGATGAACAACTCTTTCGCGAGTATTATTCCTATCCTTTTTACAAAGGAGTAGTAGAAGGTGGTTCACGGGCTTTTATGACCGCATATAATAAATACAATGGGATTCCATGTACTGTTCATCCTGTATTAAAAGATGTAACGGTGAATCAATGGGGGCAAAACGGAATTATTGCTACCGATGGCGGCGCATTTCAACTATTGGTAACTGCTCAAAAGTATTATCCCGATCTAACTACTGCAGTTACAGGATGCATCAAAGCAGGAACTACCATGTTTCTCGATAGGTACAAAGAACCATTAAAGGATGCTTTGGCAAAAAATCTCATTACTGAAAAGGAACTTGATGGTGCCATTCGTGGTACTTTAAGGGTATTGCTTAAATTAGGACTGCTAGATAGTTCTTCAGATAATCCCTATACCAATATTGGAATTACCGATACGGTTGATCTCTGGACAAAACCCGAAAGCCATGCCCTAGTGCGTAAAGCTACAGCAAAATCGGTAGTATTGCTTAAAAACGAAAATCAATTACTGCCTATCGTTAAGGAGAAAGTAAAAACCATTGCGGTGATTGGGCCAAGTGCCAACATAGTGATATCCGACTGGTACTCCGGAACGCCGCCGTATGCGGTAACAGCTTTACAAGGAATTAAAAATGAGGTTGGCAATAACGTGGAGGTGCTGTTTGCAGCGAGTAACAAAGCCGATTCAGCTGTTATTGCTGCCCGAAAAGCCGATATCGTTTTGGTTTGTATAGGAAACCATCCGCTGAGCTACAATTTAGCCTGGGGACAAAATTATGTGGCAAGCGATGGTCGCGAGGATGTTGACAGGCAAGCGATTTCGCTCGAACAGGAAGACCTTGTAAAATTGGTATATGCTGCAAATCCACGAACCGTTTTGGTTTTAATTTCGAGTTTTCCCTATACAATAAATTGGTCAAAAGAACATGTGCCGGCGATAGTGCACATTACCCAATCGAGTCAGGAACTAGGCAATGGCCTCGCCGATGTGATTTTTGGAAAAACAAGTCCTGCCGGACGATTGGTGCAAACTTGGTCTTCATCAATCGATCAATTATTGCCAATACTCGATTACAATATACGCAATGGACGTACCTATATGTACGACAAGCATACACCATTATTTCCTTTTGGTTACGGTCTTAGCTATACCACTTTTGCCTATTCGGACTTAAAACTTAATAAACAAATTTTGAAAGAGGAAGAAACACTAAAAGTATCGTTCAAGCTTAAAAATACGGGCAATTGCGATAGTGACGAAGTAGTTCAGTTTTATGCCAGCTTTCCAGATTCAAAAATAGAAAGACCAGCCAAAGCGCTTAAAGGTTTCAAGCGAGTTTTTGTGGCTAAAGGACAAACGGTTGACGTGTCCCTTCCTATTCGTGCAAGCGATTTGAAATATTGGAATGTTGATAAAAAAGCTTTTCTGCTGGAGCCGGGAACAATTAACTTTTTTATTGGAGGCTCTTCCGTCGATTCCAGATTAACAGGTAATGTCACTGTAGAACAAATTAATACTAAAAACGATGTTGAAAAATAATATGATTCTTTTGTTTTTTGCAGTTTTCTCCTGCTTTACGACAAGCGCTCAAAAACAAAAAGTATGGCTTGATGCCGATACCGGAAATGAGATGGACGATCTCTATGCCATTGTGAGGTTGGTAAAGGATCTCAATATTGAACTGGTGGGAATCAGTTCGGCACATTTCAACAATCCCGATCTGTTGGTTTTCGAAAAGTGGAATGCTTATCCCACCAAAGGTTTGAACACTGTTGCCGAAAGTCAGCGCCTGAACGCAGAAATTCTGAAAGCAATGGGCCGGACCGACATACCCCATCCACTCGGAGCCGACCGCCAGATTGGGCGTGCATGGGGTCAACAGGATCCACGCGATTCGGAAGCTGCCCGTGCCATCATCGCTGCTGCTAATGCCATGCCCGAAGGTCAGAAACTCGATGTTATCACCATTGGGGCAATGACTAACATTGCTTCGGCATTGATTCTTGCTCCGGAAATAAAATCGCGGATCCGCTGTTTTGCTTTGGGTGCTCAGTATAATCCTCAAACAAAAGTGTGGAACAAAAATGAGTTTAACATCCGAAACGACCTCAATGCGTTTGATTACCTGCTGAATCTTGAAGGTTTCGATTTTACAGTGATGAGCCTGGAAGCAGCCTATCCGCTTCAATTCAACAGAGAGGATACTTACCAGCGGCTGGATGAAAACCATAAAGTGGAGAAAATTCTGGAGAACCGCTGGCGGGAACAAAACCCGCAGGATAAAACCCGGATAATGTGGGATTTGGCTCTGGTTGAGGCTTATCTGAAACCGGAACTCGCAAAAATTGAAACTGCAAGTACACCCCCTGAGAATAATCAGCGGGAAATACGCGTGTATGCGAAAATAGATGAAAAAGCGCTGGCTGACGATTTCTGGAATGTTCTGAAAAAATAACCACCTAACATGAAACAACTAACACTTTTATGGAAACTTTTTTTACTGCTAGCTGCATTTAGCTGCAGTTCAAATAACAAAACGGCACCCATCAGTCTGCATCCTGATAATCCCAATTATTTTTTGTATAAAGGGAAGCCAACTATTATAATCACCTCGGCAGAGCACTATGGCGCTGTGATGAATGAAGATTTCGATTATGCGAAATACCTTGCAGCACTGAAGAACGATGGAATGAATTATACCCGCATATTTCTGGGGCCTTACTCGGAGATTGGAGCCGATCTTTTTGGAATCAAAAAAAATACCATGAACCCGGCCCCCGACAAATGGCTCACTCCGTGGGTGAAAGATACTGTTACCGGCAAATACAACCTCGACAAATGGAATGAAGCTTTTTTTAACCGGTTAAAATCGTTTATTGCTGAAGCCCAACAAAATGATGTGATTGTTGAGGTAACATTCTTTACTTCCTATTATGGCAATCATCAGTGGTCTAACAGTCCGTTTAATCTGAATAATAATACCCTGGTAACCGACTCTTTGGATTTCCGGAATGTAAATACCCCCGATAACGGCGCACTAATGGGAATTCAGGAGAAATATGTCCGCAGAATTGTTCAGGATCTGAATACTTTCGGAAATATAATTTATGAGATTCAGAATGAACCCTGGTCCGATAATCCTATTCTTGTGGAGAAAATATCTGATGTAGACACCCTGGTGCATCCTTTTGCCTGGCAGAAAATTGTCGAAATTGCCAATACAAAATCGCTTGAGTGGCAAGCGAAAATAGCTGCCATAATTTCCGAGGAAGAAGCTCAATTGCCCAACAAGCATTTGATAGCCCAAAACATAAGTAATTACAGGTGCAAAATTGAGAATCCTGATCCTCGGATCTCGGTCTTCAATTTTCACTATGCATACCCCGAAGCAGCTTCGGTAAACCTGGACCTGAAAAAAGCCATCGGGCTTGACGAAACTGGTTTCATGCCACACAACGACTTCCATTACCGTACGCAGGCATGGAAATTCATGCTGGCTGGTGGAGCGCTCTACAACAACCTCGATTATTCTTTTACAGTAGGCTTTGAAGACGGAACCTATAAAATTGACGAAGGCACACCAGGATGGGGCGGTCCTGCTTACCGTAAACAGCTTTCAATTCTGAAAAATTTTCTGGAATCATTTTCCTTTATCCACATGAAACCCGCCAATGAAATTATGAAGGTAAACAACGGATCGTTGGCAGCTTTTCAGTTACTGGCTGAGGAGGGAAAGCAATATGCTATTTACCTTGAACGGGGTAATGCTCCTGAAATTGAATTGACTATCCCCGATGGAAACTATGCTGCTGTTTGGGTCAACACTCTCACCGGAAAGGAAGAACGCTCGGAAGAAGTTGTTTCAACCGGAGGAAAAGCTATGATAAAATACCAGGGAAATATTGAAGATATTGCTTTAAGCCTAAAAATTAAATAATGGTTTTATATCCGATTAACACAAATACTAACTTATAAAAACCTGACAATTATGTTTATAATTGATTCGTATACCGTTGCCGTGATATTTTGTTTTATTACCATGTTATGCTGGGGGTCGTGGGCCAATACTTCCAAATGTACCACCCCAAAATGGCAGTTCCCGCTATTTTATTGGGATTATTCTATTGGGCTCATTCTGGCAGCCATTATCTATGGTTTTACCATGGGAAGCTCAGGCGACGAAGGACGCGGCCTAATGTCCGATTTACAGCAGGCTTCCACAAAATCTATTCTCATGCCACTTCTTGGCGGAGCTGTTTTTAATCTTTCCAACTTGTTGGTGATTGCCGCCATTGCCATTGCAGGTATTTCGGTTGCTTTTCCCATTGCTGTTGGTTTGGCCTTGGTTTTAGGTGTTATTTTGAATTACATGAATATTCCTGCCGGCGATCCATGGTTGCTTTTCGGAGGAGTTGGTCTTGTTGTGCTGGCTATGGTATTTAATGCGATTGCTTCGGGTAAAGCTGCTGCATCCAAAGGGAAAACTTCCGTAAAAGGAATCGTTGTTTCCATCATTTCCGGAGTAATCATGGCTTTCTTCTACCGTTTTGTTGCCGAAGGTATGACAACCAATTTCCAATCGCCCGAAACGGGAAAGCTCACCCCTTATTCAGCAGTGCTGATTTTCTCCATCGGATTGTTTCTTTCCAATTTCATCTGGAACACCTTTTTTATGTACAAGCCAATAACCGGAACTGTTTCAACATACAAGGAATACTTTACAGCCGGTACCTGGAAACAGCATTTGATAGGTATTTCGGGTGGATTAATTTTTAACACCGGATTTCTGTTCAATCTTATTGCTTCAGAAAAAGCCGGTCCGGCAATATCTTACGGGTTGGGACAGGGTGCAACCATGGTGGGTGCAGCCTGGGGTGTGTTTATCTGGAAAGAATTTGCTTCAGCGCCAAAAACAGTTAATAAATACCTGGCGGCGATGTTTATATTGTTTTTTGCCGGTTTGGGTTTAATCATACTGGCAAAAGTGTAATTTTTCTAAAAACTAAATAAACGATGAATACCTCAAAAATACTTGTTATTGGTAGCACGAATGTTGATTTCCTGATAAAAACCGCTAAGCTTCCCTCTTTTGGAGAAACAGTAACCGATGGCATTTTTATGCAAAATTATGGAGGAAAAGGAGCCAATCAAGCCGTTGGTGCGGCTCGTGCGGGTGGCAACGTTACTTTTGTTACATGTTTGGGGCAGGACTCATATGCCAATGAATTGATTCAAAATTTTCAACAAGATGGTATAAATACGAGCTTTGTTACTAAGGAAGTAGGAGTTTCTACTGGTTCGGCGCTGATTATGCTCGATAAAGATGGGAATAACTATCTTTCAGTAGCACCCGGATCTAACTACCGAATGACCAAAGCTCATATTGATTCTGCTATTGAACCAATTAAGGAAGCCGATATTATTGTCATTCAAATGGAAATACCATTTGATACTACAGCCTATATTTTTGAGTTGGCTGTAAAATATCAGAAAAAAATTATGTTTAATCTAGCGCCGGCACGTCCGTTTGATTTGACGGTATTGAATAATGTATATGCATTTGTTGTAAATGAAGTGGAAGCAGCAATGGTAACCGGTTTAAAAGTGGAAACGGATGAGGAAATTAAAATCGCAGCAAACAATTTATTAGAGAAAGGTTGCGAAATAGCAATAATTACACTTGGGGTAAGAGGATCGTTTGTAGCCTCCGGGGAGGTACAGCAATTTGTATCTGCATATAACGTAAAGGCCATTGATACGACTGCTGCCGGTGATGTGTATTGTGGAAGCCTGGCGGTGGCATTGGTCGAAGGGAAATCCGTTATTGATGCCGTAAAATTTGCAGGGGCAGCTTCTGCCATTTCCGTTACACGATTGGGTGCACAGCCTTCGGCGCCAAAGCGAGATGAAATTGAAAGGTTTCTTAGCAGTTAGCTTTTTACAACATAGATCATTTACAAGGGCGGGGTTATGGATGAGGATAAGCTTTTAAAGTTAATAGTAAAAGGTAATAAGAAGGCATTTGAGGAATTATTCCTGAAATACCATAAAAAAATATATGCATTTTCTTTAAAGCTTTTGCCTTATCCCGCTGATGCTGAAGAAATTATTCAGAATGTATTTATGGCTTTGTGGAACCAGCGTTCCTCTCTTGTAATTTCCACCACTTTTAATGCTTATATTTTCGGCATCGCAAGAAACATGATTTCTGCTTATATGCGGCATAAAATAAGAGAGGAGGCTTACATGGCCTATGTTCTGGAAAATATTACCGAATATACCTTTATAACTGAAGAAGAACTTGAATTTAAGGAACTTGAAACAATTTACAACCAACTCTTAGATCTACTCCCCGAGCGCAGGCGCGAAATATTTTTGCTGAGCCGAAACACAGGCCTTAGTTATAAGGAAATTGCACAAAAGCTGGGAATTACCGAAAATACTGTTGACACGCAAATACGCCTGGCTTTGAATTTCCTCCGCAGTGAAATCAGCAAAAAATGGAACGCCTGTTAATCTGCTCTTTTCAACATTCCTAAAAAAAATAATATTCCCCTTCACGGAAAATAAATTTATAATACACTCTATTAATAACAGCATTATCATGGAAAATATAGAAAGTATAAAAGAACTGTTGGTTAAGTTTAAGCTGGGGATATTGTCGCCACAAGAATCGCACCAGCTCCTTACCTTGTTAAAAAATGGAGATAACGACCAACGTTTAAAGGAAGCCATCAATTCTTTCTGGGAAGAAAATCTTGCCACGTCAGATATTCCTACTGCAAAATTATGGGCCAGAATCAATTCTGAACTTGAGAAAGATTTGAACTCTGGATCCAAGCCGATATTTCAATTGATATATCCTTTCTTAAAATATGCAGCTATTATTGTAATTACCATATCTCTCACCTTGTTTGCCGGTAAGTTGCTGAACAAGCAATCCATTTCCCATAAAGTTTCTCCTGGTTTAAGGTACAACGAAGTATCAGTTTCGTTTGGCTCCAAATCGCGCATTATATTGCCCGACGGTTCAATGGTGGTTCTTAATTCAGGCAGTATTCTGAAATATCCATCCGATTTTGAATCCGTTGGTCGGAATGTTTATCTGGAAGGGGAAGGCTATTTCGAAGTCAAAAAAGATGCTTCCCATCCTTTTCTGGTGAAAACCAAAGGTATAACCGTAAGAGTGCTGGGTACAAAATTCAATGTAAAGTCGTATAACGATGAAAAAACCATTGAAACCACACTTGTTTCAGGATCTGTTGAAATTCTGCTGAACAATAATAATTCTGCTAAACAGAAAATTTTGCTTACACCAAATCAGCAGGCATTATTCTTTAATGAAACCAATACCATCGACGTTCAAAAAACCGATGAATCTGTAAGCAACATTGCTGATGCAGAAATTGAGGGAAATTTAAAAATTCAAACTAAGGTTGACATTGCTCAGGTGATCTCATGGAAAGATAACCGTTTGGTATTCAGAAACGAAAATTTCGTTGAATTGACACATAAATTGGAAAGGTGGTACGATGTTAAAATTGAGATTAAGGATGAAGAACTTAAGCGGATACTTTTTTCAGGTACGTTTCAAAAGGAATCTATTGAACAGGCTCTAAATGCTCTGAAAATAATTACACCTTTCCATTACGAAATGAAAATGAATCAAATAATAATAACAAAAAACTACTAACCCCATTTTGCCTATGATTATATAAAAACAAACCCTTTAAAAAAAGAAAAACGGGAAATGCTTACGACATTCCCCGTTTCAGGTGATTTAATTAATCTATTGCTAAATTAATACACATACAAATTTATGAAAAAACTAACGACTACAATGTTAGGTAAGGGAAATTATTACCTAAAAAAAACACTCCTAATTATGAAAATAACGACATTTTTTTTGATGTTGAATTTTATTCAATTAAACGCAACTGTTTTTTCTCAATCACAAAAATTTTCTTTTTCATTTGAGAATATTCAGGTAAAGGAGCTCCTCGATCAAATCGAGACAAAAAGTACGTACAAATTTTTATATCGACCAGACCAGGTTGATAATTATACTGTAAAAATAGAAGCAAAGGATAAAACACTTGAAGAGCTGTTAACAGTTGCTTTTAGTAAATCGGAAATGACATTCCGTATTCTTGAGGATAATTTGGTTGTAATTACTCCTATTGACTTTGTTTCATTCAAACAAGAAGTTAAGGTGGAGGGAACAATCACTGATGCCACAAATGGCGAACCGGTAATTGGGGCAAGTGTTATAGTGGAGGGTACTTCCATTGGGGCAATCACTGATGCTGCAGGAAAATTTTCAATTACAGTGCCAGGATTAAATTCAGTTATTATTATATCTTCAATAGGATATAATAACGAAAAGATTTCCATTGACGGTCGTTCGGTAATTGACGTGAAACTTGTGCCTGATATTACAAAACTTGATGAAGTTGTTGTGGTAGGATATGGTACTATGAGAAAATCGGATTTGACTGGTGCTGTGGTTTCTGTGAGCTCTGATGCTTTGAAAAATACAGTGTCAAGTACATTCGATCAGGCATTGCAAGGACGTGCTGCTGGTGTTCAGGTAATGGTTAACTCTGGTCAACCCGGAGCTGCAACTACGATTCGTATTCGTGGAACAAATTCTTTATTAGGGAATAATGAACCCCTTTATGTAATTGATGGAATACAAATTGGAGGTTCCAACGAAGGTGTCTTTTTTGTTGGGAATGGAGGAAATAGAAATGCATATCGTACTTCTCCCCTTTCTGCGCTTAACCCTTCGGATATTGAATCTATTGAAATACTAAAAGATGCTTCAGCTTCAGCAATCTACGGAAATAAAGGTGCAAACGGCGTTATCATTGTAACTACTAAGAAGGGGCGTAAAAATGAAGCAAGAATAAGCTACGATTATAGTACAGGGATAAAAACGCTCACCAATAAAATTGATGTAATGGGTCTGCAGGATTTTGCAAGCTTTAATAACGAACAAGCTTTAGTGCAAGGTAAAACCCCACGGCCTGAATTTGCAAATCCTAATACACTCAAAGGAGGGACAGATTGGCAAAATACGCTGTTTAAAACAGGAAAAGTACAAAACCACAACCTATCACTTTCGGGTGGGACTGATAAAATGACCTATTTTATCAGTGGGGGGTATAATTATGATTATGGACCGGTAATCAATTCATGGATGGAGCGGTATTCTTTCCGCGCCAATACTGAAGTTAAAATGAAGAAATGGCTGAATTTTGGCAATAATTTCAGTTTTGGGCATACCAATACTAAATATGTGATGGCTGATGCTGGCGATTCCCCATTAATGCTTTCGTTAACCAAAGCTCCTGATGTTAAAGTATTTGACGATAATGGAAATTATATAGGGGTAAATCCGGGCCAGGAAGTTCCAGGTGGTGGCCTGGCACAGGCAAACCCGGTTGCTCTGACAAAAGACAGAGATTCACGGAAAAAGAAATTTAATGTTTATAATAATGCTTATGTTGACCTTCTGTATAAAGATTTTACTTTAAAAACTGAAGTAAACATAACCGGCGATTTTACCAATGATTATGCATTTTATGCCCGGTCAGAGTATCCCGGTTTTATAAATAATCAATCTCAATTGAATGAGCAGTTGGCAAGTTCGCTGGGATACGAGCTGAAGAATATCTTGAGTTATAATAAAACATTAGGTGATCATTCGGTGAATGCCATGGCGGCTCACGAAGCCCGTGGAGGAAAGTATCAAAATGTTTTTGGCGCAGGAGGGGCTTTTTATAATAATAATTTAAATAGCCTGGGCCTTTCTAATAGTAAATATATAAATACTGGAGGTAACCGGGGACGTTGGCGAGCTGAGTCCTATCTTACCCGTATCTTCTATAACTTCAAAGATCTGGCTATGCTAACCACCTCGCTTCGTGCAGATGGTTCACCAAATTTTCCGAAAAATAACCGATGGGGTTACTTTCCGTCTTTCTCAGCTGCTGTTAAGGTTTCTAACCTGGCTTTTTTCAAAAATAACGTAACATTTATTAATAAATTAAAAATTAACGGAGGGTATGGTGAAGTAGGAAGTGACAATGTTTTGGGTGGTTTATATATACCATATGTCGGAGTTCAACCTACAACTGATGGAGGTTTTTCCACATCTTTCTTAAATTACGATAATAACCTGCGCTGGGAAACAACTACCTCATCAAACCTTGGTCTCGAAATGGGTTTCTTCCAAAATCGTCTTAACTTTCAACTGGAGCTATATAAAAAGAAAACAACGGATGCTTTAAATCAGGTTCTACTTCCTTCATCAGTAGGTTCTGGTATTTATGTGGTATCGAATATAGCATCGATTCAGAATAAAGGGATAGAATTAACATTGAATACAATTAATACAAATGGGGAGTTTTCCTGGAAAACCGATGTTACTTTCACAGTAAACCGAAATGAAATTTTAAGTCTTGGTGAAGGAGGGCTTCCTCTCTATGGCGGCATATCGAAAAATATGGAAGGTGGGCCAATAGGTAGATTTTGGGGGTATCAGACAGATGGATTATACAAAGACTTTGATGATATAGCTACTTCTGCCCGTTGGAATGGGGTTAATACGATCGATTCCGGAGTTGGTCTATGGATGGGCGACTATAAATTTAAAGATATTGATAAAGAAACAGGAATTGCTAAATGGGAAATACCGGGCTATACCGGTTCTTATGATGCGAATGGAGTATATATACCAGGAACGGCAATATATACAGGAAATGCATCTGATAAAATCGATATTAAAGATGCATCCATAATCAATGCCGATGATCAGACCTATATTGGAGATCCAAACCCTGATTTTACATTTGGTATCAATAACAACTTTGAGTATAAAAACTTCGATTTGACCGTCTATATTGTTGGTGTTTATGGAAACGATTTGTATAACAGTACGAAGGCTCGTTTATTGTCGGGCGATTTATACAATCAAAACATGTTATCAATCATGAAAGACCGCGCAATTCCGGAACTTAAAAATGGAGGCAATGCTGGAAATATTTTTGATTATTCACTAAAAAATCCTAATGCAGAGGTTCCCCGTTTGCGAGCTGGCACAAACTTTTCGCAAGCATCTGTTAATTCGCGCTTTGTAGAAGACGGATCATATTTACGCATCCAGAATATTGTCTTAGGGTATAACTTACCCAATAGTCTTGTTAATAAATTTAAGCTTTCGAACCTTCGTGTTTATGTAAATGCCCAAAACCTGTTTACGTTCACAAAATATTCCGGTTGGGATCCTGAAGTAGGAAGTACTGCCCAAAGCAGTTTATCTACAGGTATTGATGGAGGGCATTATCCGGTTGCCAGAGTAATGATGATGGGCATTCAAGTAGGATTTTAAGTTATTAATTACAAAATACTATGATTATGAAAATTAGATATATAAATATTAAATTATCCCTTATAGTCCTGTTTTTTATAACAGGCTGTGGAAAAGATTTTCTGGAACCAAGCAAAGAGCTATCGCTTTCTGTTCCAGAATATTATGAAACCCTTGATGAAGCTACTATTTCGGGAATTACCGGTAATATGTATGGTCGCGACTGGTTTAATTACCTTGATAAAGCATCTTGTGCATTACAGGAACTATATTGTGGAAATGGAAATACTGATGATGGCGCATACATCCCATTTTTTAATGGTACCTTGAATAGTGCATTCAATCAACTCGATTTTTTATGGACTACAAATTTTGGAATAATTAAAAATTGCAATTTATCAATCAACGGCTTCGCTTTAGCCTTAAAAGAAGGAGAAAAATTTAGGGCAAAAGTAGATGCATCACCTGGATTACAAGCTGCTGTGAATACTACCATTGGCGAATTGCGATTTTTTAGGGCTATTTGCTATTTTAATTTAGTAAAATGGTTTGGGCCAGTTCCTCTTGTTTACGATAACCTTTATCAGATGGCTAATCCATCTTCCTTGAATCCGATTACGGAAGAAGATATTTATGGATTTATCATTCGTGATCTTAATGATGCAATAGAAAAGTTACCTGCTTCAAGAAATGCTTCAAAAGCAAATGCATTAACTAAAATTTCTGCCAGGGCACTATTAGCAAAAGTATACTTAACACAAGGTGGGATGCCCTTTGGAACAGCATCGGATTATGTGCAGGCTGCATCATTATCAAACGAGGTAATCACAAATCCGGGAGGTTATGCATTAATGCCAACCTATCATGAAAATTTTCTTCCAAAGTACAGTTTGAATAATTTTCCCGAAGAGTGTTTGTGGGGATGGAAATGGTCGTGGACAGCTTTGTTTACTTCATATGGAACACAAAATACCTTACAGTCGTATTTTGGCTCAAGCCATTTTACCCAGTCATGGGATGGTTGGACTGCGGTGAAACCATCTGTTGATCTTCGTGAATCATACGAAACCGGCGACCTGAGACGTTACAGCACCATTATGGAAGGGGGAGATAAATATCCCGAATTCTGGACACAATATACGTTTCCTGGAGAGACAACTCCCGGTTATGTATATTTTGACGGAAGCGTTTCCTGGGGAGGGCCATCGGCAACAGGAATGCATATCCGGAAACACCTCGCCGGCAGGGATAACTCTGGCGATGGTCATATTGGCGAAATGCACACAGAAGTTTATACTCCGATTATCCGTTTGTCTGATGTATATCTTACTTATGCTGAAGCAATTCTGGGTAAAAATGCCAGTACCTCCGATGGTACTGCCCTAGCACGCTTTAACGCTGTTCGTCAGCGCGCGGGTTTGCAGTCGGTATCGTCTATTACCTATAATGATATCTGGAATGAACGACGTCATGAGTTTGCTTTTGAATTCCAGAATACCGACGACCTTTTCCGGTATTACCAGTTGTATCCTCAGGAGGTTAAAGCTATGATAATGAATCAGAAACGTGGTGCATATGCCATCGAAACCGCACCTTTTAATATTAATGGTGTAGCTCAGGAATTTCCTGCCGGGCAAGCTTTAAAAGTGATTACAAACAAAACGTATAATGATTTTAAACTTCCTTCTGTAACAGATGATTACTTTAAATTGCCTTACCCTATGAGTGAAGTGAATGGAAATCCGTTGTTGAAGAATACTCCGGCTCGTTTTAATTTTGAATTGTATCAGTAGGTGTTATATTTATTAGTAGGAGCAATGAACTTATAGTTTGTTAATCCGGCCTGGGATTCGTCGGAAGGCTTATCCCAGGTTGTTTCATCCCTATCGGTTTGAAGTACGGGTATTACAAAAGGGAAAAACAGAAGTCCTTGATTTTTGACTCTGTCAGAAATTCCTTTTCAACAAAAAGTTTCCGATGCAAATGCCTGAATAAAGATAGACCTGATTTTAACTTCTCCTCAAAAGTAAAAAACACATGAAACAACATTTAACGAGCCTGATTCTATTATTTGTAACATATAGTTTATCACTAAATGCACAACGAATAACAGTAAAAAATGACAAGTTTTATGTTACCGATAATCAAATTTGGATTAATGGAGCAAATACTCCATGGGATAATTGGAATGATTTTGGGGGAGACTTTGATAAAAGTTTTTGGCGAAATCAATTTCAAACATTACGCGACAATGGCATTAACTGCACGAGGGTTTGGATATCCTGTAATGGAGAGGTTGGTATTACAATTTCACCACAAGGGGTTGTTTCGGAGGTAAGTCAAAAGTTTTGGACAGATCTCGATACCTTGTTTTCCATAGCAAAAGAAAAAGAAATCTACTTGATGATTGCTCCGGTTTCTTTTGATCATTTTAAAAATTACCATTCAAACTTTCAGAGCTGGAGGAATATGATCAATAGCGAAAGCAATACTAAGTCATATACAGACAATTATATAAAACCTTTGGTAGAAAGGTTTGCTCCTAATCCATATTTCTTTTCAATCGATGTTTGCAACGAAATAATTTGGCTTAACGAAAACGCTGAATGTGGAAATATTTCATGGGCTAATATTCAACGGTTTATTGCGATGACAGCTGTTACGGTTCATGAAAATAGTCAGGCTCTTGTAACTGTTGGCGATTATGTAAAGTATTACTCCTCACAATATTCTGGAAATAAATACAGTGATGAGGCTCTTAAAGAACAATTTAACCACCCCAAAGCTTTTTGGGACTTTAATAAAGTACATTATTATTCCTGGGTTGGACGCTGGTTCGATGTTCATTTTCAAAAAACTCCTGCAAGTTATAAAATGGAAGGGAAGCCCTCTATGATTGGAGAATGTTCTGCAAACGGCATTTATAGACAAAACGCAGGCGGATCGGATGATTTTGTTCTTTCTCTTTCCGATGCCTATGAAACCGCTTATAATAATAATTGGCAAGGTGTAATGGCATGGACATCAAACGGGGTAGATGGGAATGGGGCATAGCCCTCAATCTAAGAGGTATTAAAGTATTCATTATGAAGCTATAATGAGAAAGGAAAATTGCATATAATATAGGGGGATATATGATCCCTCAATTGAAAA
>Ga0316608_1000145_pt1 | contig 37743 bp, 20 predicted proteins | sample MIS2016152B_MG_FD_207673 | JGI IMG/M metagenome (GOLD analysis project Ga0316608, IMG submission 207673) | Microbial mat bacterial communities from Middle Island sinkhole, Lake Huron, Michigan, United States - MIS.2016.152B | ecosystem: Environmental > Aquatic > Freshwater > Lake > Sediment... | reverse complement strand
TGAAGCGGGTATAAAAAAAATTGCTTTTTCAATGATTCAAATGGGATATTCCGATGAAGAAATTATTAAATTAACAGGAATAAGTAAACAACAACTTGATTATTTAAAAACACTTAAGGAATTTAAAATTGATTTAGAAATTTATTAAATTCCTTTTTTGTTGGTTTATTCTAAATCCGATTCTTTTACTTACCAAAGTTCCAATACTTTGGCAAAGCTCTAAACAAAATAGATGCACAAATTTATCAAAATGAACACAAAAGGTAACATTCTAATTGTTGATGATTCGCGTCAAGTATTATTATTGATAAACAATATTTTGAAAGAAGAAGGATTTACAACTTTTCCGGCTGATAGCGGCGAAATGGCGTTTGATATAATTGAAAATTCAAAGCCCGATTTAATACTTCTTGACGTTATGATGCCTGAAATTGACGGGTTTGAAGTTTGCCGAAAAATTAAATCCAATCCAAGATTTGCTGATATTCCAGTAATTTTTCTTACAGCACTAGCAAAAATTAACGACCGTCTAAAAGGTTTTGAACTTGGTGGGGTTGATTATATTACAAAACCTTTTGAAAAAGAAGAACTGCTGGCAAGAGTTAAAACACATATAGAACTTTTCAGTTTGAAAAATTCTTTAAAAGAAAAAAATGAAGAATATCTGATAAAAAATGAAGAATACAAAGAGTTAAATATTAAACTAAATTATGCAAATATTCAATTAAAAAAAAGCGAACTATTATTTCATACTTTAGCACAAAATTCACCAGTCGGAATTTTTAGAACTAATACAGAAGGAAAAACTATTTATGTAAATCCAAAATATTGCGAATTAACTGGATTAACTTACGAGGAAACACTTGGTTATGGTTGGCAAAAAGTTATGTTTCCTGAAAATGCGGAAGAATTGAGTCTTAAGTGGGAAAATAATTTGTCGCAAAGAAACTCATCCGGCAGCGAATTTAGAATTATAAGACCTGATGGAAAACTACTTTGGGTTACTGGAAATGCAGTTCCTGAATGGCTAAGTAATGAATTTATAGGTTATATCGGAACAATTACTGACATTACTGAACGAAAATTAGCAGAAAAAAAAATCGAAAAAATTGGAAAACACTACCAAACTTTAATTGAAAAATCACCAGCAGGAATTGTGCTTATAAATACCGAAGGATATTTTATTTATGTTAGTTCTACTGCACGAAAAATTTTTGGATTTACTGAAAATGAAGAGTTTACAGGAAATCCTTCTGAATTTACACATCCCGATGATTTGCCTTTAGTTTTGTCAGAAATTGAAAAAATTCTTCTTAATCCATCTTATATTCCTACAATTCAATACCGTTATGTTGATAAAAATGGTCAATGGTTATGGGTTGAAAGTACTTTACGTAATTTATATGCAGATAAAGATGTTGAAGCAATTGTAATTAATTTTCAGGATATTACTGAACGAAAACAAACAGAAGAAAAAATAATTGAAAGTGAACAAAAATTCCGTGCAATTTTTGAACAAGCTGCTGTGGGAGTTGCTTTACTAAATACCAAAACAGGCAAGTTTTTGCAATTAAACAATAAATATTGTAATTTTTTAGGATATTCAAAAGAAGAAATGTTAGAAAAAACATTTATTGATATAACTTATCCTGAAGATGTTAATACAAATATTGAATACATTCAAAAATTTATTGATGGTACTATAAGAGAATATTCTTACGAGAAAAGGTATGTTCGTAAAGATGGCGAAATTGTTTGGGGAAATCTAACTATTTCACCTTTATGGAAAGAAAATGAAAAGCCCGAAACTTATATTCATATTGCAATAGTTGAAGATATTACTGAACGAAAACTTGCAGAAGAAAAAAATCGGGAATCTGAAACTATCTTTACCAAAATGTTTCATAAAAGTCCGGTTACTATCATGTTAACCTATCCAAAAGAAGGAATTATACTTGACGTAAATGAAACATTTCTTCGTGATATGGAATTCACTCGCGAAGAAGTTATTGGAAAAATATTTGTTGAACTTAATATTTTTCATGATTCAAATGACCGTCTTAAACTTCTAGAATTATTGAAAGTTGATGATTCTGTTTTTGGTTTCGAATGTCGTTTTCGTTCTAAAACCGGAAAAATAATGACCGGAATATTATCAATAGTAATAATTAATTTAGATGGTAAAATTTGTCATTTGAGTACAATTATTGATATTACCGAACGAAAAAAAGCAGAAAACGAACTTTTAAAAGCAAAAGAAAGAATTGAAGAACATGTTAGCAATCTGCAAATTAAAAACGAAGAATACGAATCCATAAACGAAGAATTACGCCAAACTAATGATGAATTGTTCTTATCAAAAGAAATAGCCGAAGATATTCAAAAACATTTAACGCAAATTACAAATAATATTCCCGTTTACATTGCACACATTGATAAAGATTTAAAAATCAAATTTTTTAATGATTTATACAGTGATTTATTCCGTAATACTACAGAATTTGTTAAAGGAAAAAATCTCGAGAAAATTGTTGGAAAAGAATTCCATGAAAAAATACTTCCGGATATTCAAAAAGCTCTGAATGGCGAAAAAGTAAAATTTGAAACAACTTTTGTTAACAGATATAATCAGAAAGTAACATTAGTAACATCGTATTTGCCTGAATTTGAAAAAGATAGAACATCAGTTAAAGGTTTTTATGTACTTGCTTACGACATTTCCGAAATAAAACAAGCTGAAGAAAAAATACGTGAAAACGAAGAAAAATTCCGTGCAATTGCAGAATATTCTCATCAGGCAATTTGTATTGTTGACCAAAAGGCAAAAATAACTCTTGTAAATTCGCAAATGATGAATCTCAGCGGATATACAAAAGAAGAATTATTAAATGCCAATTCTTTTGCAGCATTTATTGCTCCCGAATCTATTGAATTTGTAATCAGTAATTTTACAAAATTTGTTATTGGTGAGGAATATCAACATCAATACAGTTTTTATATTATCCGAAAAGATGGTAAAAAGCGACTTTTCGAAAAATATATGATGGATTTTACTGATACTTTTGGCATAAGAAGATTAATAATCAGCATGCTTGATGTAACTGAAAAAAAACTAGCAGAAGAAGAAATTTCATTTCAGAAAAACGAATTATCTGCAATATTTGAAAGTTCGCATCAAATTATTTTTCTGGCTGATGATGACGGAATTATTCATAAAATTAATCGTCATGGAAAAGATTTTTTAAAAAAGAATGAAAACGAAATTTTAGGTTGTTTCTGTGGAAACATAATTAATTGTGGAAATTCCGGTTACGGAGAAGGTTGTGGAAAAAATGAAAATTGCAAAAGTTGCACAATAAGAAATTCTATTGAAAATACTTATAAAACAGGCAAAACGATATTAAACAAAGAAGGTTTATTATATATCGAAGATAATAATATTTTTAACTTTTTAATTTCAACAAGTCTTGTTGCTCAAAAAAATTCAAACAAAGTTTTGGTAACATTAGTTGATATTACAGAGAGTAAACGTTCCGAAATTAAAATTAAAAATGCAAACGAAGGTCTAAAAATGCTTCTCGAAAGTTCGGGTGATTTACTTTTTGTAATAGATTTAGATTTTAATTATGTAGAATATTATGGTATAGAAAGTAACGATTTAATACTTCCGCCAAACATTTTTATTGGCAAAAATATTTACGAAATAGGCTTACCAATAGAGCTTTCAGACAATTTTGTAAAAATATTTAATAAATGTTTAAATATTAAGCAAAAATTACATTCCGAATATTTTTTGATTACTCCTATTGGAAAGCAATGGTTTGAATTAGTTGTAAATCCGATTTTTGATCAAAATAATATTATTATTAATTTCTTTTGTATTGTAAATAATATTTCTGAACGAAAAATTAATGAAAATAGAATATTAGAACATGAAAAACAATTCCGCAATCTTTTCCAGAATGCAGCTATAGGTTTTTCAATGACTGGTTTAGATGGGAAATTAAATATCAACAGAGCATTCAGCGAAATGATAGGTTATTCAGAAGACGAACTTAATGCGATGAATTGGAAAGATATTACTTATCCCGACGATATTCAGGAAACTGAAAAAAATATGCAAGATTTAAAATCAGGTAAATTAGATAAAATTTATTTTCAGAAAAGATATATCCACAAAAATGGTAATATATTTTTTGCTGAAATTAGTGCTACATTGGAAAAGGATAATGCGGGAAATCCAAAATATTTTATAACTTCTATTGTTGATGTTACCGAACGCAAAAAAGCGGAAATTCTCTTACGCGAAAGCAGGGAACTTTTAATCTATGCGTTTAATAAAAGTCCACTGATGATGACCCTGAGCGATCTAACCACAGGAAAATATATTGAAGTTAATGACAGTTTTTGTAACGTGTCTGAATTTACCAGAGAAGAAATCATTGGCAAGTCAGCAATTGAACTTGGATGGATTAGTAAGGATGAACGGATGAGGATGATGCAAAAGGTACAGAACGATGAGTGGATGAATGGGATGGAACTTGCCCTTCGGACTAAGAATGGCAAAAATATCATTGGCAAATATTGGGGTACTATTATTCATACCACACAAGGAGAAATGCTCTACTCAACTTCTGAAGAAATTACCGAACGAAAAAAAGCAGAAATTAAATTGATAGAAAATGAACATTTTTTAAACACCATAATTCAAGGTTCAGCTATAAGTATGTGGATTTCTGACAATAAGGGAACATCAATTGAAGCTAATGAAAGTTGTTTAAAACTTTTTGGAGCTAGAAGAGAAGAAATTGTTGGAAAATATAATTTATTTAAAGATAATATTATTCAAGAAAAAGGTTTAATACAACAAGTTGAAAATGTTTTTACTAAAGCCGAAATAGCCGATTTTATTATCGAATATGATTTCTCGAAAGTTAATCATGTAAATGTTCAAAATGCAACTTATTATATTTTACGTTCAATTATAACTCCTGTTATTAATTCAAACTCTGAAGTCGTAAATGCAATTATTCAAACAATTGATATTACCGAACAGGTTTTACAATCAGAACAATTACAGCTGTTAAATAACGAACTTAAAATGCAATACAATGAAATTGAAGCTGTAAACGAAGAATTAACGCAAATAAACCAACAATTATTTGAAGCAAAAAACCGAGCTGAAGAAAGCGATAAGTTAAAATCTTCATTTCTGGCAAATATGAGTCACGAAATTCGTACTCCAATGAACGCAATATTAGGATTTTCAGGGCTTCTTGACCGACAGGATATAACCGAACAAAAACGAAAAGATTACATCTCAAGAATAGCTACCGCTGGTGAGCATTTGTTAACTATAATTGATGATATTATTGATATTGCTAAAATTGAAGCTAATCAGCTAAAAATCTGCTATAATATTTGTTCAGTAAATGCTATTTTAATAGATATTTATCAAATTTTTTCTCGAAATAAAATTCTTTTATCAAAACAAAACATCAAATTTATATTAAATTCTGATCAATTTGTTGAAAACCTTAAAATTACAACAGATATAATCAGGTTTAATCAGATATTCATAAACCTTATTAATAATGCAATCAAATTTACAAACAAAGGATTTATCGAATTTGGATATTCACTTACAAACTCAGAAAATGAATCTGTCGCAACTTTTTATGTAAAAGATACAGGAATTGGAATTCCAACCGAAAAATTTGAAAAATTATTCAAACCATTCAGCCAAATAGAAAATGGAATTCAAACTTCAGGTAATGGTTTGGGTTTAAGCATTATTAAAGGACTTGTAAATCTTCTTGACGGTAAAATTTGGTTGGAATCTGAACTCAATAAAGGAACAACTTTTTATTTCAGTTTACCTGTATTTTTAAGTAAACCTGAAATCTCTGTTAAAACAAAAGAAATTAAAACAAAAGAAATGTTAAATTTATCTGAATATTTAATTTATATTGCCGAAGATGATATTGATGCTTATGATTTTTTTGTTGAAATATTATCAGAAACAAAAGCAAAAATTGTTAGAGCAATTAACGGAAACGAACTTTTAAGTTTAATATCACAGCAAATACCTGATTTAATATTAATGGACATAAATATGCCCGAAAAAAACGGTTACGAAGCTTTAATCGAAATTCGTAAACAAAACATTAATATTCCAATAATTGCTCAAACTGCTTATGCTTTGAAAACAGAAAAAGAACAATGCCTAAATGCTGGATTTAATGATTATATTTCTAAACCAATAAGTCAAGAAGAATTATTAATGGCAATCAAAAGCAATTTAAAAATACAAAAAGATAGTATTTCAATTTAAACTCAAAATTACTTTGTCAAAGTTTTTTATACTTTGACAAAGTAATAATTAACTTTCTGCATTTTATTTCAGTAAATTATTATTCTTTTTTTGTACAAGTTACATTGTAAACAGCCTGTCTGCCAACCTCTCCATTTGCACGTTTGTATTCAAATACAATTGATGTAGAACCTTCTTTTTCAGCACAAAATTTATAAGCAATTTTACTTGAGGTACCAACCATCATCTCAGAACCTTCTGTTTTTTCTGGTTCTATAGTTACATCTTCTATAAATGAAACAACTTTTTCATTGCTATAATACACAATATCCCATTTGTAACCTGTGCTTGCATTTGTAGTCATTTCTATAACAACTGTATCACCAACAAATGCCTGAATTTCTTCGTTAGGAGGTAATGAACCATACTTCGCTGTCAATTCCTTTGATTTACAAGATGAAACGGCAATAATAATTACAAAAAGGGAAATTAAAGTTAAACTTATTTTCTTCATAATATTAAAATTTAGTTTTGTTATAAATAAATTAATCGTAAAAATAATAATTAATTCAAATTTTTTATAATTTTATACCGTACGTTTTGAATTTATTTTCAGAAAAACAAAAAAACAAAAATCAATTAATAAAAAAAATATAAAATGGCAAAGGCATTATTAATTAAAAGCTCAACCGGAACAAAGGAAAATGTTCAGGGAAACTGGCATTTATTTGACCAAACAGCTCCATACATTCAAGGAATTGAAACTGGAGATTTAATAGAAAATATTAATTCTGACGTACTTAACAGTATGATTTCAGGTTTGCCAAATATTTGGTCCAGAACAAATGTTTTTTATTATGCTTTCAAATATACACAAAAGGATTTTAACATAAAAACTTCTGGACTTATAAAATTTTATGAGGCATTAATTAAAGAATGGAAAGGTTTGCTTGCGTTGCTTGCTCTTTATCCCGACAGGGTAACTGTTTCAGAACCAATTAAGTTAGTTCCTCAGCCTAACGAACCTTTATTTGATATTTCAAGCTCATTAGGTCGTATGTTATTTGAAGATACCGATTTATGGTGCGACCCGGATAGTTTGTACATTACAAAAAAAGAAGAACCTTTTATTCAATTAATTTATTATCAAAATGTTTTAATTGGGGCAACTTCTCCTTATACCTTGCTTTTTACTGCAGTTGATTATCGTAATTTTCCTTCAACCAATGATATTACATGGTTTAGAAATGGTAAATTCGACGACCCTCTCGAATTTGGAAATTTAAAAAATGACCAGATACAGAAATTGTATCTTTTGGTTAAAAATTTAGCTGAAAAACTTCCTGAATTTGAAAAGAAGTTACAAATCAATAGATTTGGAAAAGAAAATCTTGAATTAGGTTCAATTTATGTTTTTCTTCAAAATTGGTTAAAAGAAATTAAATCTAAAGGTTACGGACTTGTTGAAGAAGGCGTTTTAGATGCTGAACTTATTTTTTCAAAGCCATTTATGCCTCTTTTCAGAGTAAAACAAGAACTTTATCACAAAGACGGAATTTTTAGCTTTAAAAACGATTTTGGTGGAGAAGTTATTGATTTACAAAAAATTTTACTGCAAGATGAATTTTTATTCACTGTTTCGCAAACTGATGAAAATCAACCTTTATCAGAATCTGCTATTCACTATTTAAAAGCACTCGACCCCGAAGACCCTTACAAATACTGGTATTTTCCTATTCCTGTAAGTTCTTATGGATTAAAAGTTTTCAAAAATAAAATCGGTGATTTGGTTGCTCCTTCAAAAGACAATATTCACGAATTAAGGGCTTTAATAAAACCGGTTCAATATAAAGTAAATATTGAGTTATATTTATTTGTTGATGGAAAAAAACAAACTCCGATTGTAAAAGAATATGAAATTAAACATCTTACAGGGGCACAGCGAAATGTTATAATGTGGCCTAATTTTATTTCAAAAGATTGGAATTCATATTATTTATTTTCTGAATATCCATCAAATTCTCGTGATATTAAGATAGTTCCATTTTATAAAAACTTCTCACTTCAAGGTGGATTTGATGCTGGTGAATATATTGAAAACGAACAGGGAAAATTAGTGTATGCTGATGAAAAAACATTAAGCCTTGATTTTAATGCAGTTAAGATTATTAAATATCCTGTAGAAATTGCCACAAGTGATGACCATCCTTATGAAGTCATCCGCTCAAATAAACCTATTGCCGGACTCGAAATTCGCTCATTAATAAATGGAAAAGAACGAATTTGCGGTTATTTAATCGTAAAAAATGCAAACGATGAATCTATGCTTGATAAAAAATTATTAGATTTATCGTACGAAACTAATTTTGAAGATGTTGTTGTTGGTATTGATTTTGGAAGTAATAACAGTTGCCTCAATTATTCGCAAACAAACAGAGTTGATGTAATGCCAATTCCATTCAAAAATAGACGTATATTTTTACTTGGTGCTGAGGTGCTTGACCCTCGACACGAAAAAACAGCTTTAAGAAATGAACTTTTATTTTTCCAAAACGAAAGTTCACCAAACGGACAGGTAAAATCGTGGATTCACGACCATAATCAAAAATATATTCCGCAAGGAATGGAACAGGAAGAAATTTCGGGTGGTGTTCCTATTTTTGAACCGAATATTGTAATTCATGATATGGATAATCGTACAATTACCACAAATGCAGGAACTTTACACCATAGCATGAAATGGCTTTCTGATATTAAAGGAAAAGAAAAAAAGAAAGCATATTTAAAAACAGTCTGGGTAAAAGCAGTTGCCGATTTATTTGCAAATAGGTTAATTCCTAAAGAATTACGTTGGTCGTACCCTGGTGCATTCAGTCAATTTGATAAATTGCAATATCAACAGATGTACAACGAATTAAGCGAAATTCCAGTCGAAAATAAAAGAACCGAAGTAACTTCAAATCCAAGTACAGAATCCGAAGCTGTTTGTAACTATGCACTTACACATGTTGGTTTATCAGAACGAAATATTCTGCTGGGAATTGATGTTGGTGGCAGTACAAGCGATGTTTTGGTTGTTGCAATGGACAGAGCTGCAAGAGCTTTTAAACTAAAAAAACAGAGTTCGCTACGTTTGGCTGCTGGAGTTTTATCTGATGTAATAAAAAATTCACCTTCAATAATTAATGCAGTTTACCGTTATCACGAAAGTCCGGCTTGTAAGTTTAAAGTTGCTAATATCAAGAATATGATTGAAAAGCCAAAAACAGCTCCTTTTTATTTCAATGCAATTCTGGATAGATTAAAAGACGAAGATTTTGATGGATTTTACAGAGCATTAGCACAGGCTTGTCCCGAAATTTTTGCAATTCCGGCTTATGTTTCTGGTCTATTACTTTATTATTCTGGGCAGTTAGTTGCAAAAACTATTACCGAAAATAATTATACCGAAATAAATTTTGTCGATTTTCTTCCTTTCGGAAAAGGAGGTCGAATTTTTGACTGGTTAGATACTTATCCGGGAAAACAACTTGCAGAGCAATATTTTACAACTTGTTTTAAAACAGGTTACGGAGCAAATGCAGATAAAATTTCGATAGCAAAAAAATATTCTATCCGTAAAGATAACAAATCCGAAGTTTCTATTGGATTGTCTGCACCTCAGAAAGTTACAGTAGATGAAAATGCTCGTGAAGATAGCGATATTGTTGGCGAAGCAGGTTATAAATATTACGCTCAAAATTCTAACGCACCTGTTGAATTAAAGGCTGATGATATAATAAATTCAAAATATCTCGAAGAAATGGATTTTGGAATTTCGTTACCTACGGAATTTAACGAATTTAATAAGTTTTTCGAAATTTTCATTGATTTTGTCGGACCTCGAAAAACCGGAATCATAAAAAATACTGCAGTAATTGAACAGAAAAAAACAGAACTTGCTCGTGAGTTAAAAGCCTTTATTTTAAATGATAACGAATGGCAAAAAGCTGATGAACAACGTAAATCAGGACAACCGTTTGAATATCAACATTCGTTGTTTGTACTAGAGGGAATGTGCTTTTTAGATAAATTTATTATTCCATTGATAGTCAAAATTTAACCTTCTGTTGTTTAAGGTTATGCACTGAAAGATAAATTGAAAAAATAAATGTCAATAATTTCATTAAACTGAAAATTATAAATTTGTATGATATTGTTTAAAATTTATAATTATTCCTAATTATTGAGTTAAAATGACAACAGTTTAAATTTTTTCTTACATCGAACAAACGGTATTGTAATAATTATCATAAGAGTTGTTATCGATATACAAACTTGCTTAAATTGAAATAATAATATTAAAAAAGTAATTAATTGTTTGATTGTACATATTAATTTGGGATACCTAACTATTTCAATTAAAGTAAAATATTTCCAAAATGACATTTGTTGGTGATTTTTACAGATATTCATTTTTAATACCAACAAAATAGATGAAGTTTAAGACAAAAAAGCAAAAAAAAAGAGGCATTTTATGCCTCTTTTTTTATTTATGAAAATTAATTAAAATTTCATCTCTGTAAGACGTTTGTACGAATTATATCTCCATTTTGCATTTTCTTCAGCAACCTTGAATAATTCTTCTGCAGCTTCTGGGAATGTCAATTTTAATGTAGTATAACGAGTTTCAGACATTATGAAATCTTGGAATTTACTGAAATCAGGTGCTTTACTGTCAATCTGGAAAGGATTTTTACCTTCTTTTGCAACTTCCGGATTATATCTGTATAAAGTCCAGTAACCTGCTTCAACAGCATTCTTTTCTTGTTCAACAGTTTTACCCATACCGGCTTTCATTCCGTGAGCAATACATGGTGCATAAGCAATAATTAATGATGGACCCGGATAAGCTTCTGCTTCTTTCAATACTTTGTAATATTGACTGTAATTTGAACCAAGAGCAACCTGAGCAACATATACATAACCATAAGACATTGCCATCATTCCCAAATCTTTTTTACGGATTTGTTTTCCTGCCGATGCAAATTTTGCAACTGCTCCAACTGGAGTTGCTTTTGATGATTGTCCTCCGGTATTTGAGTAAACTTCGGTATCCATAACCAAAATATTTACATTTTCGCCAGATGCTAATACATGGTCTAATCCACCGTATCCAATATCATAAGCCCAACCGTCTCCACCGAAAATCCACATTGATTTTTTGCTCAAATATTGTCTTAATGCTAAAACTTCTTTTGCAACATTGCTTCCATCTTTTTCCAAAAGTGGAATTAGTTTTTTTGTTGCTTCTTCTGATTTTAAATTATCTTCTTTATTATCTAACCAGAATTTGCATACTTCTTTTAATTCAGATGAATGTTCGTTAGCTAAAATCATTTTACCAAAACGTTCTTCAATTCTGTCTCTTAAACGATTGATACCTGTAGCAATACCAAAACCGTATTCAGCATTGTCTTCAAATAATGAATTTGCCCAAGCTGGTCCGCGTCCGTCTTTGTTTGTACAATAAGGAGTTGCAGGTGCAGTACCGCCATAAATTGAAGAACAACCTGTAGCGTTCGAAATTATCATTTTTTCGCCAAACAGTTGAGTTATAAGTTTAATGTATGGAGTTTCTCCACAACCTGCACATGCACCCGAAAATTCAAATAATGGTTGAACAAACTGACTGTTTTTGAAAGTTTTAAATTTATCAATTAATTCGTCTTTGTAACCAACTTTTTCGGTCATATAAGTCCAACGGTCTTTTTCTACAAGTTGAGTTTCAAAAAGTTTCATTTCTAAAGCTTTTGTTTTAGCCGGACAAATATCAGCACAATTTCCGCAACCTGTACAATCTAAAAGACTTACTTGAATTTTGTAATGATAACCTGCAAGTTCTTTACCTGTAGCTGCAACAGTTACAGTGCCTTCCGGAGCGTTAGCTTTTTCTGCATCAGTTAATAAGAAAGGTCTGATTGCTGCGTGAGGACAAACCAAAGAACATTGATTACATTGAATACAATTATCTGCTTGCCATTCAGGAGTAAATACTGCGATACCGCGTTTTTCGTATTGAGTTGCTCCATTAGGGAAAGTTCCATCTTCGTGTCCAACAAAAGCACTAACTGGTAAATCATCACCTTTTAGTGAATTAATCGGATACATAATATCTTTTATAAATTGAGGTACATTCTGATTTAATTCTGCTTTGAAAGTAGCTTTAATGTTTTTCCATTCTGCAGGAATTTCAACTTTTATAACTGCTTCACCAGCATCAATAGCATCGTTATTCATTTTTACGATTTTGTCGCCTTTTTTGCCGAATGTTTTTTCAACAGCATATTTCATTTGTTTTACAGCAACATCATAAGGAATTACTTCTGAAATTTTGAAGAAAGATGCTTGCATTATGGTATTTGTACGATTTCCAAGTCCTATTTTTTCAGCTAAATCAGTAGCATTTATTACATAAAACTGAATATCGTTTTGAGCCATATACATTTTATAGTAATCAGGCAAACGTTTTTTAGTTTCTTCAATGTCAAAATTACTGTTTAACAAGAATTTCCCACCTTTTTTCAAACCTTTCAGCATATCATATTTTTCAAGATACTGAGTTACGTGACATGCCACAAAGTCTGGAGTATTAACTAAATAAGTTGAACGAATAGGTTTATCACCAAAACGTAAATGAGAAATAGTAATACCACCCGATTTTTTTGAATCGTAAGCAAAATATGCCTGACAGTATTTATCTGTTGCATCACCAATAATTTTTATTGAATTTTTGTTTGCACCAACTGTTCCGTCTGAACCTAAACCGTAGAATTTGCCTTGGAAAGTACCTGCTTCACTTAGGTCAATTTCAGGTAATAAAGGTAATGATTGGAAAGTTACATCATCAACTATACCAACTGAGAATTGATTTTTAGGTTGTGTAGCTTTCATGTTTTCAAAAACAGAAATTATCATCGAAGGTGTAGTGTCTTTTGAACTTAGTCCATAACGTCCACCAACAACTAACGGTCTGTTTTCTTGAGTGTAAAGTACGTCTTTAATATCTAAATAAAGTGGTTCACCGGTTGCACCCATTTCTTTAGTACGGTCAAGAACAGTTATTTTTTTAACCGATTTTGGAAGTACATCTAAGAAATATTTTGCAGAAAATGGTCTGTATAAATGAACAGAAAGCAAACCAACTTTTTCACCTTTAGCTCTCAAATAATCAATAACTTCTTTTGTAGGGTCAGTAATTGAACCCATTGCAATAATTATATTTTCAGCATTTGGGTCTCCATAATATGTAAAAGGTTTGTATTCTCTTCCGGTTAAAGCAGAAATTTGTTTCATATAATCTGCAACAACATCAGCAACAGGTTCGTAAAATTTATTTATTGCTTCTTTTGCCTGGAAGAAAATATCAGGATTTTGAGCTGTTCCTCTTGTTACAGGATGCTCTGGATTTAATGCGTTATCACGGAAACGTTGTAATGCTTCATAATCAATAAGTTTTGCATAATCAGTTTCATCTAAAGCTTCAACTTTTTGAATTTCGTGAGAAGTTCTGAAACCATCAAAGAAATGTAAAAAAGGAATTCTTGTTTTGATAGCTGCTAAGTGAGCAACACCAGCTAAATCCATAGCTTCCTGTACGCTACCGCTTGCCAAAAGAGCAAAACCGGTTTGACGAGTTGCATAAACATCACTATGGTCGCCAAAAATTGACAGAGCGTGAGCAGCTACTGTTCTTGCACTTACGTGGAAAACTGCTGGTAGTAATTCACCAACCATTTTGTACATATTCGGAATCATAAGGAGTAAACCTTGTGATGCTGTGTAAGTTGAAGTTAAAGCTCCAGCTTGTAATGAACCATGAACAGCACCGGAAGCTCCTGCTTCTGATTGCATTTCAACAACTTTTACTGGTTCTCCGAAAATATTTTTTCTGCCGTTAGCAGCCCATTCATCAACATTTTCAGCCATGTTTGATGATGGTGTAATAGGGTAAATAGCAGCAACTTCGCTAAACATATAAGCTATATGTGAAGCTGCGTAGTTACCATCGCATGTAATAAAACTTTTTGCCATGATTGTTATAAAATTTATATATAATTTTGATAATTATTGTAAATTGTTTTATTTTTTTCTGATAAAAATATTTTATAAAACATATTTTTTCAAAAAAGACTTACAAATATAATTCTTTTGAAATAAAGTAAATATAATTTTAATCAAATTTACTTTAATATATGTTAATACAATTTTTAATTGATTGTATTATTGATATTAAAAAAAGTAAAATATATTAATTCTAAATAATTTTCAATTTATATTGAATATTATTACTGTTTTTAAATTAAAATCCTTGAAGAATAAGCTTTAATATTTATATATCAAAAGTATAGATATAAAAATAGTCTGAAGGATGAAAATGTTTACTCCTTAATTTGGAATTGTATTAGAAAAATTACCTTCAATAATTAATAGACTTGATAAAATTAGATTTACAAGAATATAATTCAAATGTCGTTGTTTTGCGAACTACTTGATGTTTGCATTAAAATTTTAAAAAGTATATAAGAGTATAACGTGTTTTTTTTCTTTATTTTAAAATAAATGTGTTCAAGAGAATTTTGAGTTAGTAATCAAGCTATTTCATAAGGTATTTGTAACGTTTTAAACTTACTTCGGCTTCTTTACAAATTTTCAATTTCTTCCTTTGTCAATCCAGTTTCTGCAATTATGTCTTCTATTGCTTCTTGATATTTTAACATTTTTCTGGCAAGTTTTATTTGTGTATTTTTTTTCTGTAGTCGTTCTTCTTCTTCTCGTTGTTTGGCTTCTTCTTCTCGTTGTTTTGCTTCTTCAATTAGTGGCATTAGTGCTTTTTCGGCTTCTTCTTTTCCTTCTTCAAAGGCTGTGTCGAGTGAGTTTTTGAGGTCGTTATAATATTTAACACTTTCGTGATAGGCTTCTTGCTCTTTTTTATTTAATTTGGCATAAGAGGCTACTGAGAATAGTTTTGAGAATATTTTTCCTTGAATTTTTTCGGGTATTTCGTTTAAATGTTGCAAATGTTTTAGTACATATAGCCATTTGTCGGTATGTGTTTCGAGCTGGTCGATTGTTTTTGTAAAATTTGGCATTTGCAAAGTAATGAAACTTAGTTTTTCGTAAAAGGTTTTATGTCTTTCGATGTCCATCAGTTTGTTATGACTTGTAACAACTTTATCGTTGTTTTGTTCATCTATAACAAAATCTAAAATACCGAAAACATAGACAGCTTTTAAACTGTAATCCCAATCTTTACCCTTAACTCCTTGTTCTTGTATCGAAAACGAACTGTAATAAATCATTCGGTCTTTAAAGTACGATTGTTTTGCTTTTTGAAGTTCAACGGTAAATTTATCACCGGCTTGGTTTTCGCAATATAAATCGAATACTACATTTCTATCGAGCGGAGTGTTTCCTAAGCGGTCGGTTTTTTTGTAAACCAAGTCTTTTATTTGTTGATTTTCGACTTTTAAAAATTCGTTCAGAAAGTCAATAAGAAGGTCTTTATTTGCCTCTTCGCCAAATATTTTCTTGAAACCGAAATCGGTAAACGGATTTATAAATTTTGGTTCGTTTTGTTTTGACATTGGGTATAAATTTAAAATTATACAAAGTTATTCTATTTTGTATAATTTTCAAAAAAAACAAACTCGGTTGTTTCGTTTTTGCAAAACGATGATGAGACGCAGTCTCTTTTATTTTTTTAACCACATCCTTACGGAAGTCTCTGACTATCGGGGGTATTTTTGAAATTATAAATCAATTATTTAGAAATTCTGCAATATTGTTTGATGATAATTGCTCAAAATATTTATTTCCAATAGTTTCAATTATTTCTTTTGTGTTTTGTTTGTACCATTTGTCCAGATTAATAGAATTATCAAAATGTTTCATTATTGGATAATCTGTTCCAAATAATATTTTGTTAGCAAAATCTTTATCTATTAACAATTTAATATTTTCGGTTGGCATAAATGCTGTATCAACCCAAACATTTTTGCATAATTGTAATATTTCAATTGTTTGTTCAATAGGTCTTCCATGAGCTAAAATGATTTTTTGTTTTGGAAAGTTTTTACAAATCTGCATATAAAATCCGGCATCGCTATTTTCGCAACCTCCGGTATGAAACATGATTGGTAATTTTTTTTGTTCGGTAAAATTTATAATTCTTGTAATATTTTCATAATCCCAGTGGTGCAAATAACCATGTATTTTTATAATTTTGTACGGAATTTCTGAAATTAATCTTTCAATTTTTTGAATTGATATTTTTGGATAAATCCAAAGTATTGGAATTATTTGAGTTTCGTAAATTGAGTAATACTTTTTTAAAGTTGAGTGTGCATTATTTAGATTACTTCCTGTTTCATTTAGCAAAGGCATTAATCCAATTTGATTTATGCCTTGTTTTGTCAGATTTTCAATAATATCAGGAATATTCAATTGTATATCTCTGAATTTGCCGAAATGAACATGAATATCAATCATTTATTTTTTTGATTTTTATAATCTTCTACCATTTTTTTATTCAGAAAAGCAACATCGCAGAAATGTTTGGTTATTTTAAACATATCTCCGTTATTTTCGTTGTAATTTCTTACTAAACACATTGCACAATAATCTCTTGCTTCACAAATTACACATTCAGGAAATGAATTATTTGTGATTTTTCGTAATTCTTTTATTTGTTCTGAATTTTCCCAAATATCTTTTAAACTTTGTTTGTAGGCATTTCCTAAAATCATACCCTGCCAACCTGCACATGGATAGTAATCTCCATTTGCTGTTAAACAAATATTATCAACTCCCACACCGCAAATTGGTGAATTTTTAAACTTTTCAATATTACGACTTTTAGGTTCTTGTTCCAATGTTGTTTCAATATAATCGTTATCGAATTGCAACATATCTTTCAATAATTCTGCTGTTTCTTCTAAACTAATACGTTGTGCCAGATTATTGGTTTCGTAATCGGCTTGTGCCATCATTATAAAATCTGTATATGCTTTGGTTCTTAAACCGTTGGCATAAACTAAAACATCTTTATACGATTTTCGGTTTAATTTCATTACCGGACACGAAATCTGAACAGGAATATCGGCAGCAACAAGTTTTTCGATACTGTTTTTTGTTTTCTGGAACGAACCTTTAACAGTTGTAATTGCATCATGTTCTTCGGCTTTCATAGAATACAGCGAAACCTGAATTAATGACGGATTTATTTCTTTTAAAAGTGAAATATGTTCATTGGTTAATAAAGTTAAATTGCTTAAAATGCTGATTGAAAAATCGTTTTTACGTGCATGATGTAAAATTTCTGCAATTTGTTTGTGCATAAAAAGTTCGCCACCTGATAAAGTAACTTGTAAAGTTCCCATTTCTTTTGCCTCGTCAAGAACTCGTTTTATTGCTGAAAGTTCCATATCCAAACCTTCATCTTTTTTTGCATTTGGAATGTAGCAATGAATACAACGCTCGTTGCAACGAGATGAAACTTCAATTTGCAAACCGAAAATTTGAGGTGTTTTATGAAATTCTTCATAAAAAAATTCGGCACTGTCGGTTAAAACATCTTTTTTATCGGGATTTGTAAAATCGTAAACTGCTGTTTTTGCATTTTCCGATTTATAACTGAATGATGGTTCTTTCTGATTTAATTCTTCAACAGAATTTCCAGTAACTACAAACCAGTCTTGTTCTAAATCATCGATAAATTCTATAAAATCAGATTTTAAATCTTCAAAAGAAATATCGCAAAAAACAGTTAATAAATCTTTTACAATACTATCAATTTCATGCGGTTCTCTCGAAATTTTTTCTAAAAAATCTGCACCTGTTTCGTTATAATTTCTATCGTGCTTAGTAAGTTGGTTTGTTATATAACCGATATTCCCAAAACGACGAATAAAAGTATCTTTTGTTTGGCGGATTAGCATGTTATTTTCTATTTATATACTTCGTATGAAAAATTATTAATTTTACAGTATTCAACACATTCCTCATAAGTACCTTCATAAATTGGGTTCGGATTCACTGGTGGTTTTCGTTTGCTTTTTTGACAGACTATAAATTTATTTTCATCAGGTATTTTATTCTCATTATTTACATTCTGCGAATTATAAACACCACAAGTCATATCTAAATTTTCTTTTATTTTTATTGCCATAATTTTAAGATTTGAAATTTTCGATTAAACATTTATCATCTATTTTGCAATCATACATTAACTTAATTGCTTTAATATTTTCTGCTAAATCATTTTTATTTACAGAATTTCCTAAGAATTCATTGGTATCTGTATCTTTTATGATAAATTCATCACCTCTTTTTTCAATTTTAAAATTCTTTTTTTCTAATCCCATTTTATTATTTTTTAATTGTTTATAAATTAAGCACCCTCATTTTCATGAGGATGCTTTTAAAAATTTACTTAGTTCTTTCACATTTTTTACAATGGTATTCTGCTCCATTTTCTTTTGCTGGACAACCTGCTGCATAAGAACCTTGTGGATTGTTTTTAGCCACTACTTTTGCTTTTACATACTTTTTCATAATGAAAATATTAATAAATTTTCCCTACTATGTTTTTGGCTGTTCGGGTTCTGCCGTTTTAATTTATAAAGTTTTTACTATATGTTATTTGCCCCAAATCATTTCAATAATATCATTAGCGTATTTTAGGTTAATCAAAAAATACGAGTCTGCTTTTATAATAATTTCATTACTTTTAACTTTGCTTTTATCTCTTAAATTTATAGCTTTACAAAGGTTGTCATCAATGTACTTAACATTTTCAACACTAAAATCATCTTTTTTCGCAGATTCTGTTAAATCATAATCATCAGGACTATAAACAAATTTAAATTCACCTATTGGAAAAACAAGATAATTTGTCCCCCATTTATTCACATCTTCAATATAAAAAGTTCCGTCAACTCCATAACAAAAAATTCCATTTCTTACTTTCCAACCAAATTGCTTTATAAATTTATCATTTAATGCTAAATGAATTTCTACAGGCATCCCTCTTGGTATTCTGCTTCTTAATTCAGGTGTATGGTCAAATTCGTTTATTGAAAAATTTGTTTTTACATTATATTTGTTTCTTTTATCACCCTCTATATCACAAATTGCTCTTATTAATAAACTACCCTTTTTACATTCTTTTAGGTTTTCAATAAAAGGTAAACAATTTTGCTTAAGTGTTTCTATTATATACTTTACCATATAAATATTTTTTATTTTCCGTACTATATTTTTGGCTATTCTGGTTCTGCCGGATTATTGTTTTTTAAGTGTTTCAATTTCTTTTTTTAATTTTTCAACTTCGGTTTTTAATTCATCAATTTGTGAAGTTGGTTTACTTTTTTCTTCATCACCCTCACTAATACCAATCAACTCGGGATAAACTATAGACCAGTCAAACTGCTTTGGAACAGGGAAAAAAAGACTGTGTAAGAAATTGAAAATAATTATTAAACCGCCAATTGTAATTAACCAGTTTCCTCCTGCCCAGTTCTGGATTAAAAAAATTATTCCTAAAACTACCAGAGCTTTAGCAAATGTTGTAATTTTGTACAAGAGGTCTCTAAATCCTTCAGAAAGCATAAAATTTAAGTTTAATTTTCCAATCAGGGTTCAAAATAGGAAGGTTATAGAATCGAAAAGGTGTGAACCTCTGCCTAAATTCAACTTACTGAGGTACCGCTAAGAACCCGACAAAGATTGAAAATAAACAAGAGGAACACACCCAATCAGGTGCGTTCACTCTCTTTATTCCCTCTTTGTCTAAAAATTAGCGGTTTTCAGTAAGAGAAATAAATAAGCAACGCCTTTTTTATATTTTTACAGTTGTAAATATAAAAAATAAATTTGAAGAAAAAAAATTGAAAATGAATTTACTGCCTTAAAATTTATAGTTATTTTTTTCAGAATACATGTATTTGCTACTATATTCAGTATAAAAAAAAATATTTTGTTTAAAAAAATTCTCTATACCTCCAAGTGTATCTTAGTAACACTTGAAGGAGCAACCTGATATTCAGGGGGGGGGTATTATTATTACCTTAAATTATGTTATTCCCCAAGTTCTGTAATTAACTTAAGTTACTAATTGTTTAATAAATTACCTTTATTTCTATTTATAAAATTATATTTAATCCACAACCTGAATATTTATCCTAACATTCTGATTACCTATATTCACAATCTTAAATTTTATCCTAACATCCTGATTATCTATATTCACAACCTTAATGTTTATCTTAACATCCTAACTATCTTTATTAACAACCTGAATGTTTATCTTAACATCCGATTCCTCGGATGCTTACAAATAATGGTCGGATGCTCACAAATAATGGTCGGATGCTCATAAATAATGGTCGGACGCCTATAAATAATGGTCGGACGCCTATAAATAATGGTCGGATGCCTACAAATAATGGTCGGATGCCTACAAATAATGGTCGGACGCCTATAAATAATAGTAGGATGTCAGTGTGAAACATTTTTTGCAAAACCATTATTTTAAACGCTATAACATATAACATTATAACTTATCCAGGAAACTAATAATTTCAGTACAGAAATCCTTTGCTAAAGGCAGTTTTGGATTTGTATATGTTTTTGTATTTTTAAGAGTATCTTTATCAGCTATTTTGAGAATGTGATTCATTCCTTCAATAATTTTCATTTCAGAAGTTTTGTTAGCCTCAGCCAGTTTTTCGGCTTCGTGATAATCTACTTGTATATCAGTATTTCCTTGAATTACAAGACTTGGAACTGTGAGTTTTGCAAATTCTTCTTTTGGCGAATATTTAAACCATGAAATTAAATAAGGCTGAACTGATGGTCTGAACAATGACTTCAAATCTGAATTAGTAACTGCAACTATTTCACCTTTTTTCAACTTTTTCAAATATTTCTGAACTTCAAGCCCTAATTCTTTTGATTGATTTGATATTTGTATTGAAATCAAACTATCAGCACTTTCTGCAGGACCTGCAACTGATATAAAAGCATCTGCCTGAGTTGAATTAACTGCAAGCATACCAATAAGCGAACCTTCACTATGTCCCAAAACAATTATTTTGCTAAAGCGGGTATCTGATTTTAACTTTTTTATCCATTCAATGGCATCATTAACATATAAATCGAAAGTCAAATCAAACTCATTGAAGTTTTTATAATAACTTTTTGCAATACCTCTTTTGTCATATCTTAAACTTGCATATCCGTGACTAGCAAGTGTATCTGCCAACATTTTGTATGCATCAGTACTTAGCCCCATATTATTATTTCCATTTCTATCAGTGGGACCTGAACCTGCAATTATAAGTACAATATTACAAGGACATTCCACATCTGGAAGAGCCAGAGTTCCATAAATTGTAATTGAATCTCTTTGCAGATTATAATCTTCGGTTTTTGCAGTATATCCTGCTAAAGTATCAGAAATTGAGTTTGTTTTATCAGTTTTATCCGATTTACATCCCAAACCGGCTAACATAAAAAATATAGTTATTAAAAATAATAGCTTTTTCATTGTATTTTTGTTTTTTAATAGTTTAATATATATCGTTATAAAGATGTAATGCTTTGAATTTTTACAAATTTAGCATGATTTATTATCATTAAATATGATTTTTTTCAATGTTATGAAAATCTATTCTATGCTGTTTTATTTAGTTCCATAAATCCGCAAGTCTTTTGTTAAAAGGTTGAAGGTGAAAACACCAGCAACGTGTAGAATACACCAGTCAGGTGTTTTCACCTGACTGACAAACAACAACATAACGTGTGCCTTGCGGATTTAAGGTAGTTTAAAAAATACAAAATATTACAAGTTTAGATTAATAAAAAAAGCCTAAAACGAATTGAAAATGTGTTTATCCATATACTTTTCTAGTGTTATGTCAAGCTAAAGTTGAGGCTGTCTCAAAACTGTCAAAAACAACGTCATTGCGAAAAACGCAGTTTTGAAGCAATCTGTAAATTAGAGCTTTAATGTACAAGATTGCTTCACTATCGTTCGCAATGACGGGTTTTGAGACAGCCTCAAGTGCATTAATCACAACACATTTCAGGTGTTTTCACCTGAAATTTATGCGTCATTTAATGTTTGACATGACACTAGTCTTTATATTTTTTATAATCTTAATTTTCCGAAACTTAAAAATGAAAAACTTAAAAAAGTATTTTTTATTAAAAAAAAATTATGGTTTGTTATTTTTTTTTTTACTTTTACTCGTTATATTAACTTAAAATAAACTTATATGAAACTATTAAAAGCATTACCATTTGTTTTATCATTTATGATTATTAGCATTTTTGCTGCAAATGCTTCTATGAGCACAGTTAAAAAAAGTTCTGAAAATGTAAATGTTGTTGCTTTACAGAAAACAGCAATCGAAAAATCAGATTTAAAGATTTTCACCAAAAATCCACTTGATATTTCAAGAGGCGAAAAAGTTTTTAAGAAAGACGTGGATACAATGTTTATTCTAAAACTTATTTTGTGCTGGTTTTTACCTCCATTAGCTGTTTTTTTAGAAGACGGAATTGGAATGTCATTTTGGATAAACCTTTTATTAACATTATTATTATTCTGGATACCAGGAGTAGTTCATGCTTTTTTGGTTATACTCGGTATAATTTAATTTGAAAATATATTGATTTTGCGAATTATGGGTTGAAGTTTATAACTGAAAATAAAACCGTGTATGTCAACGAATAACGAACTCGTGGGAATTTGAGAGGAACTCAAAACTTTAAAACTGAAAAAAATAATGCCTTTTGTTTTTCAGATTTACAATTATAACTTGCTTATTTCAAGTCCACAAGATGCTTTTAGCATGACGCATGCGAAGATTATTTTTTAATCCAAAATTTGTATTGATTATAAATTAGTTAAATAATTTATAGTGCTTGCAGGAAAACATCTGAATTTTCAACATTAGTTGAAAAGGAACAGTAAATTTATTTATTGTAAAACGCTAATTTTCAATAACCAATTTCGATTTTACTAAAATGGTTTGACTGAAAATTAATTAGATTTTTCTTACAGGCACTATTTTATTACAATAATTTGTAATATTTTTGAAAAAATAGCCTCTTAGAAAAGATTGTTTATTGATATTAAATATTTGATAGCGTAAATTAATAGTGACTAAACATCAAAACAAACCAAACTGTCATCCAGAAGGGAACACTTTGATGGATGCAATAAAGTTATAAAAAGTATATATGAAAAATTAAATGTAAATATATTACAACAAATTTACTTTTTATTTCAATAAGAGTAAAAATCCACGAGTTCATTTCATGATGACATGATTTTTGGAAAAGTCTCTACTTTTTACACAATCAAATATTTTATATTTATACAAATATTTAAGTTAATAATTTGATATAAATAATACTAAAAAAAAAGAAACTAATATTAGAAATATTGTAATTAAATTAAATGATAAAAACTATTAATGTTAAAAAATCATTTGGTACTTTGGAAGTACTAAAAGGTATTGATTTACATATCAAAAAAGGTGAAATAGTTTCGATTGTAGGTGCAAGTGGTGCCGGAAAAACTACATTATTGCAAATTATTGGAACATTGAGTCGTCCTGATATAGGAGATGTGTTTATTAATGATGTTAATATAAGTAGTTTATCGCAGGTTGAAATTTCAAGATTCAGAAATCAGAATATTGGCTTTGTTTTTCAGTTTCACCATCTTTTGCCTGAATTTACTGCTCTCGAAAATGTATGTATTCCAGCATTTATATCAAAAAAAAACAAAAAAGAGGCTGAAGCCAGAGCACGGGAAATACTTGATTTTTTGAATTTATCAGGTCGTCTTGAGCATAAACCAAGCGAACTTTCAGGAGGCGAGCAACAGCGAGTTGCAGTTGCAAGAGCGTTAATTAACTCGCCTGCCGTTATTTTAGCTGATGAACCTTCTGGAAACCTAGATTCTAAAAATAAAGAGGAACTTCATAATTTGTTTTTCTCGTTACGAGAAAAATTTAATCAGACTTTTGCAATAGTTACTCACGACGAAAGCCTTGCAAATCTATCCGACAGAATTATAAGAATGAAAGATGGGCTTATTGAATAATAAGTAATGCGACAATTCGACAATTTGAAAATGTGAGAATGTGTAAATTTGAAAATTTGAAAATAGTATATTAATTTTCAATAATTTAGATTTTATGTAATCCAAATTTTTCAAACAATTTAGTATAACAAACAAATGATATTTTTTTAATACATTAATCGAAAATGAATCCTAAAATTGAAATAAACATTAATTCTGAAATTGGTGAATTAGAAGGAGTTATTCTACATACTCCCGGATTGGAAGTGGAAAATATGACACCTGAAAATGCTGAAAGAGCTTTGTATAGTGATATTTTAAACTTATCGGTTGCATCGCTTGAATATGCACAATTTAAAGGAGCACTTGAAAAAATAACCAAAACTTTTCAGGTAAAAAATTTACTTTCAGATATTTTACATACCGACAAAGTTAAGCGTACTATTGTAAAAAAAGTTTGTCAGAACGAAATAATTCCTGAATTATACGATTATCTTATTTCAAAAGAAGCAATTGAATTATCAAATTTACTAATTGAAGGTGTGTCGATTAGAAAAAATACACTGACAAGATATCTTAGTAAAGAACGTTTTATCCTTAGACCTTTGCACAATTTCTTTTTTACAAGAGATGCTTCTGTTGCCATAAATGACTATGTTTTAGTTAGTAAAATGGCAAATAAGGTGAGAGAACGTGAATCTTTGATTATGGAGGCAATTTTCGATTATCATCCAAATTTTAATACTACTACAATTAATCCAGCTAAGGAAGAAGACATAAATTCAAAAGTTAGTATGGAAGGTGGTGATATTTTGATTGCTAGAGAAGATATTTTACTTATTGGTATTAGTTCCAGAACAACTTCTGAAGGAATAGATTATATTTTGAAGAAGGCAAAAAGCAAGAATATAAAACACATTATTGCTCAGGAATTACCATATTCGCCAGAGTCGTTTATTCACCTCGATATGGTTTTTACTATGTTAGATGTCGATAAATGTATGATTTATGAACCTTTGATTTTAAAATCAAACAGATACTTAACGTTGCATATTTCAATTGAAAATGGAAAAGTATCGAGTATTACTGAAGAAGAAAACTTACTTACAGCATTAAAAAAATTGAAATTTGATTTAAAACCTTTGATGTGTGGAGGTTCTGATATTTATAATCAGGAAAGAGAACAATGGCACAGCGGTGCTAATTTCTTTGCACTAGCTCCTGGTAAAGTTATTGGTTATCAGCGTAATGTTCATACTATTGAAGAACTTAATAAAAATGGTTTTGAAGTTCTAAACGCCAAAGATGTTATAAACGAAAAAGTTAATCCAAATGATTATTCAAAATATGTAATAACAATTCATGGCTCAGAACTTTCAAGAGGCGGCGGTGGTTGCAGATGTATGACAATGCCAATTAGAAGAAAAGATGTAAATTGGTAATATTTTATATTTCAACTATATAAGTAATAAGACAATTTGAAAATTAGATAATTAGATAATTTGAAAATATTTAATTCAAATTCAATAAATTACAAAATTTGAACATACAAATAAATTTGTCTGCTTACTTATTAAACTATTGATTATTTCTAAAATTACTGCCTTTTGCCTAAAATAAATTTCGTCATGAAATTAATTTATGAATTTTGCACTTATTAAAATCAAAAGTTTATTTGTTGTAATAAATTAACATTCAGTTATTCTGATTATTCAATTAGTTTTGTGAGAAAAAATCAGTTTTAATAACTTTACTTAGTACATCAAAAAGTTTATTTTAATTATGACTGCTTTGTTTGTTTTGGTGAAAAGTCGCCATTAATTTACGCTGTAAATTATTTATTTTCAACATAAAAATTTGATGTTAGTAGGTATTCAAAAAGAAAAAACAACATGATAACAATTTTAATAATAGACGATAATACTTCACAAGCAAATTATTTTGCAGGTTTTCTTGAAAAAGAAAACTATAAAATACAAATTGCCAAAACAAGCGAAGAAGCTGATGATTTGCTTGAAAACTGCAATTTGAGTTTGGTTATTCTCAATTCTCAAATGTCAGATAATTTTAGTCTTACAATATTAAATAAAATCAGAAAAATATTTTCTCAAAATGAATTACCGGTTGTTACCATAATCGAAAAAGCAAATACACAATTAGAAGAACAATTTTTAGAAAGTGGCACGAATTGTATTATAAATTTGCCAATAACTGAAATATCTCTAAAATTGAGAATAGACAGTTTGTTGCAAATTCGCGAAAATGCAGTTCGTTTAAAATTACAAATAAATCAACAAAAAAATATATTTGAAAACTCACCCATTCCTTCGCTTTTAATTGACGAAACAGGTATTGTTAAAGATGTAAACAAAGCTGCTTTCAACCTTTTTAAAATTGAAACAGGAATAAATTTTGGTATTTATTCCGGCGAAATATTTAACTGCTACAATGCTTTACATAATATTGGACAATGCGGAAAAATGGCAGTATGTTCGGGTTGCCTTATACGTGGCTCGATAGATAAATCGTTTCAAACAAAAAAAAACACATCAATTCGCGAAGATATTTTCAAAATTTTTATAAATAATGAACTGCAAGAGAGAACAATAATTGCTACTTCAACTTACATCACAGATATTTCAACCAATTTAACTTTATTAACTTTTGAAGATGTTACAGACCTTAGAAAATCGCAGCAAATAATTGCTCAAAAAAACATTGAATTGTCCGAAAAAAATATAGAATTACAATCTCAAACCGAAGAACTTACACAAATATCCGACCGACTTAAAGAAACAAATAATAAACTTAAAGATAGCGAAGAGTTTTTTCATACTATTTTTAATAATGCTTATGATGGTATGTTGCTGGGTGATGCCGAAACTAAGCAATTTGTAATTGGTAATGACATGATATGTAGAATGTTGGGATATAATATAGGCGAGTTAGTTAATTTATCGGTTTCGGATATTCACCCGGTAGCTGACTTACCTGCAATAATTGAATTATTTGAAAAACAAGCCCGAAAAGAAATACAGATTATCGAAAATATTCAGGTAAAACGTAAAGACGGCAGCATATTTTTTGCTGATATAAATTCAACTCCGCTCACTATAAACGGTAAAAATTATTTGCTTGGTATTTTCAGAGATATATCAGAGCGTAAACAAAATACAGAAGCTCTTGCAGAATTTAACCAATTTACAACACAAATTATTCAAAGTGCGCAAGAAGGCATTATTGTTTATGATAATAATATGAACTACAAAGTCTGGAATCCGTTTATGGAACGAATAACAGGTTTGTCGGCATCGCAAGTTTTAGGCAAACATCCTCTTGAATATTTTCCTTTTTTGCAGGAAGCAGGACTTATAGAAAATTACAAAAAAGCATTAAACGGAGAAATTATTACCGCTCCTGATTTCTCATATCACATACCCAATACTGAAATAAAAGGCTGGGCTTCTGAAACAAGTGCACCGTTGCGAAATATAAAGGGTGAAATTATTGGAATTATTGCAACTGTGAATGATATTACTGAGCGAAAAGAAAATGAAAAACGTCTAAAAGAACAAACCGAAGAAATTGAAACTCAAATTGAAGAATATCAGCAATTGAATGAAGAACTTCACGATACAAATATTGAATTATCTTTAGCCAAAGAACAAGCCGAAGAAAGCGAAACAAAATATAAAGAACTTTTTGATAAAAATTCTGACAATATAACCATCTTTCGAATTAATCCTAACGGAATTCCTTCTAATATTCTGGAAATGAACCATAGAGTATCACAACTTACAGGTTATTCGAAAGAAGAAATATTGAATATGACAGCAAATGATTTTGAAGTAAACCCAACATTAGAAAAAATACAAAAACGGATTGAAGACATCCAGTCCAAAGGTTTTACACATTTTGAAACTATAATCAGACACAAAGACGGATATGATATTCCGGTAGAAGTTAAAGCAGTAGTTATCAATTATAAAAATCAACCCGCTTTAATGAATATTCTCAGAGATATTTCGGAACGCAAACAGGCAGAAATAAAAATCAGTAAGCAAAACAATGAATTACAAGAATTAAATGCTACAAAAGACAAATTTATGTCAATTCTTGCGCACGACCTTAAAAACCCGTTTAATTCATTATTAGGCTTTTCTGAATTGCTTTTAAAAAACCATACAAAATACGACGACCAAAAAAGAGAAAATCAAATAAAATCAATATATAATACATCAAAAAATACCTTTAAACTTTTAGAAAATCTTTTAACTTGGGCTCGTTCTCAATCAAATAAAATCAGTTTGAATAAAGAAAAAATAAATCTCAAATATTTAGCAAGGCAAATATTTATGTTATTTTCAGAACCGGAACTAAACAAAAAAATCAACATGTTAAATACTATAACTACCGATATTTTTGTAGTTGCAGATAGAAATATGATTGAAACTATAATAAGAAATCTATTTTCAAACTCAATAAAATACACAAAAGAAAATGGAACAATTTTGCTTAGTGCTGATTTGAAAAATGAATATGTCGAAATATCAATTTCAGATAATGGAATTGGAATGGACGAAAAAACAAAAAATACATTATTCAAAATTGGTGAAACAAAATCAACAACAGGAACTGAAGGTGAAACAGGAACCGGATTAGGTTTAATACTTTGCAAAGAATTTGTAGAAAAAAACGGCGGTAAAATTTGGGTAGAAACTGAAATTGGAAAAGGAAGTGATTTTAAATTTACTTTACCTTTGCATTAAATGACAAGTTTCATATTTTTATAGATATAAGGCGTTTAATCTTTGCTTTTTAAAAGCAATTATAAATATACGCTATCATAATATTTCTAAAATGCTTTTCTTTTTGTAATATCTTCTTTAATAGCTATAAAGTGAGTTATTGTTTCGGCAATATCGGTAATTGCCGAAATTACTGTAAAATCTCGATACAATTCTCCGTTTTTCTTTTTATTGATAAATTCACCTCTCCATTCTTTTTTTGAAAGAATAGTATCCCAAATATTTGAATAATATTCTTCTGGTGTTTTATCAGATTTTAATATTCTTGGATTTTTGCCAATAACTTCATTATCAAAATATCCTGTAATTTCGGTAAATTTTGGATTTACATATTCAATATTTCCAAGAATATCAGTAACTACTATAGAAACAGGTAATTGCTCAATAATTTGTTGAAATTTATGAGCTTTTTCGTGCGAAAGTTTAATTTCGGTAATATCCTGAATTGTACCAAACATTTTTATTAATTCATTATTATTGTCAAATTCAAGATTACCAAGCCCATGAACCCAATATTCTTTACCTGATAATCTATTAACAATTTTATATTCAAGATTAAATTGTTCGTGTTTTGTCAAAATATTATCGGTTAAATATTTATTCATTCTCGTTTGATAATCAGGATGTATAATGTCTAACCAACCTGCAACGCTTCTTTTATATGTTTTGTCTATTCCAAAAATTTCATCAAGCATTTCAGAACTTGTCCATAAACCTGATTTTATATCAAAAATATAATAACCAAGTCGTGCAACTCTCTGAGAATATTTTATTTGAGTTTCACTTTCTTCAGCTTTTTCTTTAGACCTAATCAATTCAAGTTCATAATTTTTAATTTCGGTAATATCCTGAATTGTGCCTAAAGATTTAACAGCAAATCCATTATCATCATATAAAGTTTCACAATTTTCTCGAACGTATTTAATATCACCGTTTTTTAAAAGCAACCGATGAACTATTTCATAAGGCTGCTTACTTTTTAGCGAATTTGTATAAGCCTTATTAACTAACTCTCTATCTTCATGATGAATATTATCCAAAAAAGCTTCATAAGTTGCACCAAATTCTTGAGGCTCGAGTCCGAAAATTCTGTAAATTTCATCAGACCATAATAATATATTTTCAGTAATATTTAATTGCCAATGACCAATTTTGGCAATTTTCTCTGCATCTTCAAATTTTTCTTTGCTTTCGGAAAGTTGAGACATAATAACTTTATTTTCTTCAATTTCCTTCATCAAAAGCTTTGTTAATTCAACAAGTTGTTCGTTGTTTGCTTTAAGTTGGTCTTGTAATTCAATATTTTCGTTAATAAGTTTTTTATTTTCGAATGCTTTATTTATGGATATTCTAAGTTGTTCGAAATTAAGCGGTTTTGAATAAAAAGCAAATAATTGAGATTTGTTAAGCGATTCAATTACAAAGTCGGTATCACTTTTGGCTGAAATCAAAATTCGGGGTATATCTGAATATTTATTCAAAGTAATTTGAAATAAGTCGGTTCCGGTAATTCCTGGCATATTATAATCACTTACAATAATGTCAATTTCTTCTTTTTCAAGTATTTTTAATGCCTCGGTTGACGAAATTGCCAGATAAATTGAATATTGTTTGCTAAATGCAATTTCTATTGATTTTAAAAAAATATAATCGTCATCGACAAATAAAATATTCGGAATATTTCTGAATTCCATATAATTATGTTTATTTTTTTAAATAAAAGATAGTTAGTTTAATACTATAAACCAGTTAAAATTAACAATGTAAGTTATTGTAATACTAAGCCGACATCAAAAGTACCTCTGCACCTTTGAGGTGTTTTCACCTCAAATCATAGAATATCAGGTGAAAACACCTGATATGTGTATTTTTTTATCGCTAAACTTGATGACGATTTAGTATAAATTCAACTTTTTCAAAGTTAATAATTAAACTATTTGTAGAATAGCTATTTTAATTAACGCAAAATTTACTCCAAAATGATATTTATTGGTGATTTTTACGAACATCATTAAAAAAATAAATTTATAAAAAATTACTGTATTTACAATCTTTTTAAAAAAATATTTTTATTTGTGCAACAATTTATATTTTATAAGTCTTATGATTAAATATATCTTTAATTTTTTGAAAATGAAAATTCAAATAGAACACAAAATTTTGATTTTTAATAGTTTATATTAATTTATCAAATTTCACAAAATTTTTATTTTCAATTACTTGAAAAACACACACAAAGTATAGTTAAGTTAATTTAAATTTTATAATTATGAATAAATTTTTATTATCACTAGTTATTGTTTTTTCTTTTTTTTCATCTTTTTCACAATCAGTAAAAAAGACATTTTATTTTGATAATTACAATGTAGTTTCACAAGATAATTTTCAAATTATTGAATTTGAAAACTGTATTCAAACTGCAGAAACAGGTAATCCATTGTTACCATATTGTTCTGTAAAATTGCTTTTGCCGCAAGGAACAAAAGCTGATAATATTGAGATACTTGGAGAGGATTTATGTTCTATAAATCAAGAAATAATCTTATTACCAGCACAATATTCACAACCATTGTCAAAACCAAATTCGGGTATTTGGGCTTATAACCAAAATTTATATTCGAGTTCAGAAAAATATCCCGAAAAGCAAGAAGGAGAAGTTGTAAATCAGTATCTCAATGGATATTCTATATGTTTATCCACATTTACTCCGGTAATTTATAATCCAAAAAATAAAATTGCACAATTTTACAAAAAAGTAACTGTTATTGTTAATTATTCTAATGATGATAAATCTTTGGAAGTATTAGAAAATTTTAACAATTCAAGTTCAACAACTCAAAGAGTTTATGATTTTGTGCAGAATGGTGAAATGTTATCGACATATTACTCTGAAAAAGAGATAACTGATGGTTATGATATTTTAATTGTAACGGGGCAGCAATATGTAAACTCTTTTAATAATCTTATAAATTTTTATAGCGAAAAAGGTCTTAAAACTGAAATTATAGCTTTAAACCAAATTACTACAACAACTTCGGGAATTGATATTGCCGATAAACTCAGAAATTATATAATTGAGCAATATCAAACAAGAGGAATAAGTTATGTACTTTTAGGTGGTGATGTAGATATAATTCCGTACAGAGGTTTTTACTGTACTGTTCAGTCAAGCTCTGTTTATGAAGACGATAACATACCATCTGATATTTATTTTTCGGCTTTAGATGGAAATTGGAATACCAATAACGACAACAAATGGGCTGAAATTGGAGAAGAAGACCTTTTGCCAGAAATTGCTGTGGGAAGATTCTCGTTTTCAAATGCTACCGAACTTTCAAACATGATTAACAAAACTTTGATGTATCAACAAAATCCTGTTTTAGACGAACTTAACAATCCTCTTTTGGCTGGTGAAGATTTATGGAGTGATCCTTTCACAACCGGAAGTCAGTATTTGAATTTATTAATTGGAAATCAAACTGCTAACGGATATGAAACAACCGGAATTCCGGTTACTGACCCAGTATTTAAACTTTACGATGATATAAATTATTGGGGTGCATCTGAGATAATAACTGAAATTAATAATGGACATTCATTTATACATCATTCGGGGCATTCAAATTCTGATTATGCTTTACGACTTAGTATTGATGATATTACAGAAAGTAATTTTTCACAGCTAAACGGTATAAATCACAATTTTACGTTTGTTTACACGCATGGTTGTATTTGCGGAGCATTTGATTCAAACGACTGTATAGCAGAAGAAATGGTTAAAATAAATAAATTCCTTGTCGGATTTATAGGAAATTCGAGATATGGCTGGTTTAATGAAGGTCAAACCGAAGGACCTTCTCATCACTTACATCGCGAATTTGTTGATGCACTGTATGATAAAAAAATCAGTAATATTGGAATGACTCACATGGTTTCTAAAATCGAAACAATTCCTTGGGTTACAGCTCCAGGACAGTGGGAAGAAGGTGCGTTAAGATGGTGCTTTTATGAATGTAACGTGCTTGGTGACCCTGCATTATCTATGTGGATAAATAATCCTTACCAAGTAAATGCTACATTCGAAAATACAATTAACATAAATATTGATTATAGTGTAAATGTAAAAATTAATAATATTGTTGCTCAGGATTATACCTGTACTATTCTTCAAAATAATGTAATAATTGGAACAGCAAAAACCGATGTGTCGGGAAATGCTGTTATTACTATAAATCAGGATTTAGCACAGAATGGAGCTGCAAATCTGATAATTAGTGGTTATAATATTTTAAACACAGAATATGCTGTAACATTAACAGACGGTTCTATTTCAAATATTGAAAACGAAGATTTATATACTTCATTTTTTGATATTTACCCGAATCCTTTTACTGAAAAACTGAATGTTGTTTTAAATCTTGATAAAACAGATATAGTTAAAATAGAAATACTTGACCTTACCGGGAAGGTTTTGACCACATTAATAAATTCAGAATTTTTGGCAGGGAATTATACAAAAGTATTTGATGAAAATTTTTCAAAGTTTGATGCCGGAATATATTTTTGCAAAACTACAATAGGTAATGAAATTTTTACTAAAAAAATAATAAAAATTGAGTAGAAGATTGTTTGAATTTTATTTATATTTCTAATATAAGTGGATATAAAATTCTGATAAACAAGATATTACGTTGTCGACAAGTTATGGTTTGTAAGAAAACTCTTTATATGTGATAATTTTAGTTTAACCGTTTTTAAAAAATCATCTCTAGTTGATGATTATTAAGATTTTACAATAAATAAATTTATTGTTTCAATTAAACTAAAGTTGAAATTCCATAGTTTTCTTACAAACACTATATATGCTGTTCAATAATTTTTATTAAACTTGTTTCGTTGAATGGCTTAGCGATATAATCTACAAATCCATGTTTTATACATTCTTCGCGTTTGTATGAAAAAGCAGTTTGTGCAATAATAGGTATTTTTGAATTTATTTTCCTGATTTCACTTGTAGCCTCAAAACCATCCATTAAAGGCATTTTGATGTCCATCAGAATTAAATCAACTTTTTGACTTTTAAATATTTCAACAGCCCTAAGCCCATTTTCTGCTCTAATAATTACTACACCTGTTCCTGATAAAATTTCTTCAATATATTGAAAATTAAAGTCTTCATCTTCAGCAATTAATATAATTTTGTTACTGAAATTTGTTTGGTCAGTTTTATTATTTTGATTTAATGATATTTCTTTTTTGTTAATATTTAAACTGAATTTTATTTCTGTTCCATCTTCTCTAACCGAATAAATACTTAAATTTCCGCCAATTAACTTTACCAGACCTTTAACAATTGAAAGTCCTAATCCCATACCTCCAAATAATTCTCTGACATTTTCGTCAGCTTGGGCAAAACGTTTAAAAATTATTTCCTGATTTTCTTTATCAATACCAATTCCAGTATCTTTTACAAAAAATACAATTTGATTTTCAATTAAATTATAACCAAATTCGATTGTACCTGTATCTGTAAATTTAAACGAATTATCCAGTAATGCTTTGAAAATTTGTTTTATACGAGTAAAATCAGATTCTAAGCTAATTTCAAAATTATTTTGTAAGGTATATTTAAAATTGATATTTTTGGTGTTCAAATATTTAAATTCTTCAAATATTTCAGTAATAATTTTATTAGGATTAAAAACTATACTGTTTATTTTTAACTGGTTAGTTTCTATTTGCGAAATTGTAATAATATTTTCGATAACTCTTAACAATTGATTTAATGATTTATGTACAATTTCAGTAAATTGTTTTTGTTTAAATATATTGTTATCATGAGTTGATAATAAGTGTGAGAATCCGATAATTGCGTTCATTGGAGTTCTTATTTCGTGAGAAATATTTTTCAGGAAAACTGATTTTAATCTGTCGCTTTCTTCGGCTTTCTCTTTAGCTTCGATTAATAGTTTTTCTGATTTCTTTTTTTCGCTAATATCTTCAATACTCGACCAAATAAATTTTTCGTTATTAGTTTCAATTATTCTGCCGTTTAACCGAACCGGAATTAATTTGCCTGTTTTATGTATATATTCTTTTTCGTAAGGTCCAAAAAAACCGGTTGTGTTTAAGTTTTCTAACTGAATATGCTCTTGTTCAGAGTATTTTGATGGTGTAATATCCCAATATGTAAGTTTAAGAGTTTCTTCTGTTGAGTATCCAATGATATCTGTATAAGCTTTGTTTACATAAACCAAATCTCCATTCATTTTTGTTAAAGCCAAGCCTGTTGGTAGAATTTCGAAAAGCATTTTGTTATAATTCTCGTTGTACTCTGCTTTTTCTTTTGCTTTTATTAATTCTGCTTCTTGTTGCCTTTGTTTTGTTATATTTATGCCAAAAAATGATGCTCCGATAATTTTATTGTCTTTAATTATCGGATTCATAGAAATTTGGATGTAAATATATATATCAGGTGCAATTTCAATTTTATCTTCAACAACAAATTGCTCGTTATCAAATACTCTTTTATATCGTTCTTTCCATGTGGCTTGCAAATGTACAGGAAGTTTATCAATTACATGATCGCCAATATTTAATTCTATTCCAAAGGTTTTAATAAATTCGTCTTTAAAAACCTTATTGATATATGTAAGTTTGTAATCAGTATTTACCGCCCAAATGTTATTTGTAGTATTTTCAATTATTGCTTTTATGTTTGCATTACTTTCTTTCATTTTTTCAATTGCCTCATTTAGTGCAAATTGATTGTTCTTGTAATCCGTAATATCAATTTCTATTCCGTCCCAGAAAATCAGATTTTTGTTTACTCTTGGTCTCGAAATAAATCGAGACCATCTTAAACTGTTATCAGGATTTGTCATTCTAATTTCAAGGTCAAAAACCGACATTGTATTTATAGCAACTGCTTCTGCATCAATTACCATCTGTAAATCATCTTTGTAAATTCTACCATAAATCAAGTTCGGATTTTTATATACTTGCTCGGGTGTACAACCATAAAATTTTGTTACAATATTACTAATATAAACAAACTTACGATTTTTTTCATCAGAAGATATTAATTGATAAATCATTCCGTTAATTAGATTGTTTTCAATCATACTTAACTGAATTTTATAGTTATCGGCTTTTTCTTTTTCTTTTTGTAATTGAATTTCAGCTATTTTACTGTCAGTAATATCTTTTGCATTCCCTTCTATAATTATTTCTGTTCCATTTATTGATTTGTAAATAAAACAATCCTCAAGCCATTTCCATTTTCCTAATTTAGAGAGTATTCTATATTCAATGCGATAATCAGATTTTTTATTATAGTCTTCAATTGCTTGTTTTACTGAAGGTTTATCTTCATCGTGAATTGAATTAAACCACAAGAACGGATTTTCAGTTAAATCATCAGAACTGTATCCTAAAATTTCTGTAACTTTTTCAGACCAAAATAAGCCGCCTCTTATATTTGAGAATTTATAAAAAATAGAAGGAGAATGATTAACAAAGTTTCTATATTTTTCTTCACTAAGTCTTAACTCTGCTTCAAATATTTTACGTTGTGTAATATCCTGTGCATTACCCATTAACCGAATGGGTTTGTTATTTTTATCAAATTTATAAACTGTTGTTTGACTTTCAAACCATTTAAATTCTCCATTCTTACATCTAACTCTATAATCTTGAGAACTAAGTGTATTATGCGGATTTTTGAGGATTTCATTTATTTCATGAAAAAAAGTTGGAATATCTTCGTGATGAAAAAATATATTAACAAAATTATTTCCAAATGATTGCAATTCTACAAACGTGTAGCCTGTTAATTTTTCGACTTGATTATTGGCATAAACCAATTTTTGGGTTTCTAAATCAAAAATGTAAATAATACTTTGTATTGTTTCAAAAATTGAAGTAATGAAATTATCCTGCTCTTTCATGTTAAATTATTTATTCATAAAATTATACACTACAAACTTACAAATTGGTTAAATTCAAGTTATTTTAAAAATCAAAATTAAAAATCATGAAAAGATGTATTTATCTTTTTGTTTTGAAAACTAAAAAATCATATATTTTTCTTTGTATTGTAAAGTTTTACCTGATATTAAAATATAAAGCTGTTACTGAATTTTTATGATGTAATAAAAGTTTAAAATTATAAAAAAAATCGTAAAAAATTAAAAAGTATCAGATATTAATATTTTGATATTGTATAAAAATTCAATCGTTGGTGAACTTTTTTTCAATTTTATTGAAACTTAATAAGTAATGAGACAATTTGAAAATTAGATAATTTGAAAATATTTAATTCAAATTCAATAAATTACAAAATTTGAATATACAAATAAATTTATCTAGTGTCATGTCAAGCGAAAGTTGTCAGGTGAAAACACCTGACAAGTGCATCAATCACAACACATTTCAGGTGTTTTCACCTGAAATTTAAGCGTCATTTAATGTTTGACATGACA
>Ga0316608_1000144_pt1 | contig 37761 bp, 12 predicted proteins | sample MIS2016152B_MG_FD_207673 | JGI IMG/M metagenome (GOLD analysis project Ga0316608, IMG submission 207673) | Microbial mat bacterial communities from Middle Island sinkhole, Lake Huron, Michigan, United States - MIS.2016.152B | ecosystem: Environmental > Aquatic > Freshwater > Lake > Sediment... | reverse complement strand
CAAAAAAGGAAAATCAGTTTTATATATTTGAACCTTAATATATTGAATTATATATTAGGAGATTTTTTAATAAAAATAGCTTGCACACATCTGAAAATTATTGAAAATTTTGCTCGGAAATCTTAGTATTTAATTTGAAATTGGTTTTTGTCTAACGCCCAATTTTATTCATATAGCTATAGAATCAAGAATACAGCTAATCAAATATTTTTGTGATCTTTAATCTTCCAAAGAATAATTAATTGCTTAGAGAATAGTGCATCCCTTTAGAAGTTTATTCAAAAATTTTCAATATGTTAATAACTTCGAAATTTCGGTTATTTTTAATCACATTTTTGATAATGATAATTCAAATTGGGACTCAAATAAAATTTTATTATTAATTTTGTTCAGAAATACTTGAAATGAATTTCTTATTTAAAAAATCAAAATTTATGAAAATCTTACTTGTAATTTGGAGTTTTGTAATTTTTATTTTCAATTCTTTAGCGCAAAATCCATTTCCAAAATCAATACCAGTAGTAAATGGTTCGTGGTGGCAAATAGCCGATGAAGATTATGATGCAGGAATATATAGCAATAAACCAAAGTATGGTGAAGCTACATTACCAATACATCAACAGATAAATGATTTCACTATTTTTAAGGCAGCCAATGGAAAATGGCAGCTTGTTGCATCAGTACGAAATACGAATTTTCCCGGTGGAAAACATTTTATTATGCGTTGGGAATCTGATCGTTTAACCACCCCGAACTGGAAAGAAAAAGGAGTATTTAAAACAACAAAAGATTTTCCCATTGAGGCTAAATATAATGAGGGCGTTTTATACGCTCCTCATTGCGTCAAAGATAATAACAAATATTATTTATTTCATAATAGCGGAACTTCCTATGTTTTAATTAGCGATGATGGAATTAATTTTAATTCTTATAAAAAACCAGATGGATCATATTCCTTGTTTGACATTGGTGAAGCTGGTCGAGATTTAATGATATTAGATAACAGAATGCGAGATAATCTTTGGTATTTTTATTATGTAAGTATTGACCGAAATCGCCCAGAGATAGAGAACCGCCAGTTTTCAGATGTTTTTGTTCGAACATCAAAAAATATTTTAGGACCTTGGAGTGAGCCTCACGCAGCAGGAATGGGAATACCCAACAGACCTCGTTCGATTGTACATTCGGCATATGATTTTGTGAATTCCGAAAGTCCTTTTGTAATTTATCACGAAGATTTTTATTTTAAGTTTGAGCAGACCTTTGTTGTTGCATCCGCAGATCCGGCAAATTTTGAAGGCAAACCTGTTGTCACAAATATGTTTCCAAATTATAAGTACCCCGAAGAGTGGTGGCCAGCGCTTGCTCCTGAAGTTGTGGTAGATGGTAACAAGATGTATATAGCTTACTTTTTGAATCACAATGCTCATCCTTTTGGAACTTTAAAACAAGGTGGTGTGTTTATGGCTGAAATTATTTGGAAACCTTTTGACAAATAATTTAATTTGATCAATGTTGGTAATTTTGTTGATATTTTTCTTCAACTTTTATTTCAGGCTGATTTTTAAGATAATGAAATGCATTGAAAATATAATTACCTAATTTTTACAAATCGTAGAACTTGTAATGCAAACAAAAAATAGACTAATTATAAAAATCTAAATTATGAAAAAAGAAATTATTATTTTGCTATTATTAATAATAACCTTTTTGGTTAAATCTCAAAATCAATCATATACTTATCCAGGCTGGCTTAATCGGGCTATATTTTACCAAATATATACTCAAAGTTTTAAAGATAGCAATGGAGACGGAATTGGGGATATTCCAGGTATTATTGAGAAACTGGATTACTTTACAGAGATTGGTTTTAATGCCTTATGGATAAATCCATGTTTTGAATCAACTTTTCGAGATGCCGGATATGATATTACAAATTATTACCAAGTTGCTCCCCGATATGGAACAAATGAAGATGTAAAACAATTGATAAATGAAGCCCATAAAAAGGGAATTAAAATTTGTCTTGATTTAGTTGCCGGACATACTTCTGATCAACATGATTGGTTTAAGCAATCACAAAAAAGGGTAAAAAATGACTTTTCAGACAGATATATATGGACAAATTCCAAAGAGACAAAACCTGAAAATTTTGTTAGTGGCAATTTTCAAAGAAATGGTACTTATCTAAAGAATTATTTTGACTGTCAACCTGCATTAAACTATGGCTATGCGAATCCAAACCCGAAAAATAAGTGGGAGCAACCAGTAACAGCTACAGGACCACAAAAAACAAAAGAAGAACTTAAAAATATTATTACATTTTGGATGGATATGGGAGCTGATGGATTCAGAGTTGATATGGCCTATTCAGTGATTAAGAACGATAAAGATTTCTCTGTAACATTTAAGTTTTGGCAAGAAATAAGGATCTGGTTTCATTCAAAGTATCCAAATGGCTGCCTTATTGCAGAATGGGGTTGTCCTGAATTAGCTATCAATGCTGGATTTATGATTGACTTCATGATGCATTATTGGACTCCAGGCTATCCTTCACTTTTTTTTAACCAGGAAGGTACTGTTACCCGCAATGATTGTTTTTTTAGTATCGAAGGCAGTGGTTCACCAGTAGAATTTATTAAATATTATACAGAACAAATGGAAAAGGTCGAAGGAAAAGGATTTGTTTCTATACCCTCGGCAAATCATGATTTTCAGCGACCTGCATCAGGTACACGTAATACCGAGAACCAATTAAAGGTTTTAATGACATTCCTACTAACTTTAAAAGGAGTTCCATTTATTTATTATGGTGACGAGATTGGAATGCGATATCTAAGTTATGCACCGGAAAAAGAAGGAAGCGGAAAGCGCTCAGGTTCAAGTACTCCAATGCAATGGAATGCAAATGCAAATGCGGGTTTCTCTATATCAGAAGAAAATGATTTATATTTGCCAATTGATACAAATATCTTACGTCCCAATGTCCAATTTCAATTAAGCAATCCTTCATCACTTTTGAATCATGTCCGAAAACTGATTGAAATACGACAATCGAATGAAGCGCTTGGAAATACTGGAGAATTTATTCCATTGTACGCAAAAGAAAATAAATATCCATTAGTTTTTTTAAGAAAGAAAAATAATTCCCAATTTTTAATAGTAATAAACCCTTCTGGAAAACAGGCTGTTGCAGAATTTTATATGGAAAATATTTCAAATCTGACACCCGTGTTGGTAGATAAAGCAAATTATATAAAAACAGGAAAGAATATAAAATTATTTATAGACCAGGTATCTTATGCCATTTTTGAAATACAGTAGAATAAAAATGATAAACAATATTTTTTGAAATGTAAGAAAAAATTGTTAACTTTGAGGTAATTAAGAAAAAGTTTAATACTTAGAATTATAAAGTATTTTGCTTGAAAAATTTTATATTTGATTTTTAGTATATAAGCAATAATTGCCGCAAAAATCCTATTCCTATTAATTAATACATCGATATTAGGATTAAAAAATTAATAAATAAAAATGGAAATAAAAATGGAATGTAGTTTGACATTAAGCGAACAAAGGAATTTTGCATGGAAATCAAAGTTCAAATATCAAATTTTCTTGTTGTTAATGTTTTCTCTTTTTTTTATAAACAACTCAATTACAGCGCAAAATAACGATATAATTTTTAAACATTTTACTATTGAGCAAGGCTTGTCAAGTCGCGATATAAAAGCAATTTGTCAGGATAAACAGGGTTTTATCTGGATTGCAACTACTGATGGACTGAACAGATTTGATGGTTATAATTTTAAGATTTTCAAAAATATAGCTACTGATAGTTTTTCACTATCACACAATTCGATAAATTGCATATTATCAGATAGAAAAGACAATCTTTGGATAGGTTGTGAAAATCCAGGTGGTTTGAATTGGTTTGATAAAGAAAAAAATACTTTTATCCATTACAGAAACAATAAAAACAATAAGAAAAGTATTAGCAATGATGATGTACTTGCATTATTCGAGGATAAGAAAGGAAATCTGTGGATAGGAACTTGGGATGGGCTTGACCTTTTTAATCCAGATACAAATGATTTTACTCATTTTCCATTTAACACTCCAGATAGCAAAACAGTATGGAGTTATAATGTTACTACCTCAATATCGGAGGACAAAGATGGTATTTTATGGATAGGTACATGGGGAAGTGCTGTTCACTCTTTCAATCCGAATACAAAAAAATTTAATCATTATCCGAACAGCCAGAATTGGAACAGCAAGGTACTTATAGATAGAAATAATAAAATATGGGTTGCTTCCTGGGGTGGTGGACTACAGCAAATAGACAGGGAAACGAAATCATATAAAAAAATTAATTTTGCTCCGGAATTTTCGTCCAATATACAGTTTAACAGGGTTAATTGTATATTTCAGGATAGCAAAGATAATTTATGGATTGGTTTTGAAGAGGGTGTAGTAAAATTTAATGAAAGAACAGGTTTCTATTTATGGTACACAAAGGACGATGCAAATTCAAACAGTCTGTCTTCAAAAGTTGTTCTATCAATTTATGAAGATTCAAACAAAGGAATTTGGTTTAGCTCGCCGAATGGAGTTAATTATAACAATTTAAATTCATGTAAATTTGAAGTATACAAATATGAAAAAAATAATCTCAATTCAATTCCAGATAATTTAATCAGAAACATATCAGAAGATTCAAATGGTAATATATGGCTTGCCATTTTTAAAGATGTGGATAAAAAAATTCTTAGAAAGGGCAATCAGTACTTCATAACTACTGGTGGTGGTGGTAGAGCTTTTGCTTTTGGTGATAAAATTTTCAAATCTTATGATGATGGTTTTTTTTATACTGATATTGAAAAATTTCCCCAAAAAGATCATTTTATAAAATATAATTGCATAGTTGGAGACGTAATTCTGGATAAAAAAGGAAATTTATGGATTGCATCAAACAAAGGTCTGTTATATTATAATTCTGTACTTAAATCATTTATCAACTTTAATACTTCGGATAATGCATCCAGTATTATATTGGACAAAGATAAAAACTTATGGAGCGCAAACATGAAATATCTAATGAAGTACACTATTCAAGATGAATCAATATTGGCTGATAAAAAAAGTTATACAACTGGACCTGATACAAATAAATTCACAATTCAAAAGTTCAATTGCAATGAATCTGTAAATGCATTAGCGCTTGACCACAAAAAAAACTTATGGATCGGGACTTTAGGCGGATTAAAAGTTTTTGACGGTAAAAACCTTTTTGTTACATATAATACTGAAGATGGATTGTGTAATAACAATATTAGAGGAATTCTTGAAGATAAAAAAGGAAATTTATGGATTTCAACAGACAAAGGATTGTCCTGTTTTATGCCTCCAACAGACCCTTTTAAAAAAGATAATAAAAAAATACTATTCCGAAATTATTTTGAATCAGACGGTTTACTAAACAATAATTATATAAATGCTTCTGTTTTTAAAACCAAAAACGGTGAAATGTTTTTTGGAGGTTCAAATGGTTTAACCATTTTTCATCCAGATAGTTTAAAGATCAATATATTTAAACCTCCAGTTTTATTAACAGGTTTTAAAATTTTCAACAAAGAGCTACCCGTTTATTCAGGTCAAATGGCTGATTCTGCAATTCGTAAAAATGAATGCTTTTTATTGCAAGATATCACATATACAAATGAAGTTAGATTAAAATATGATCAAAACATCCTAACCTTAGTATTTGCAGCATTAAATTATTTAAATTCTCAAAATAACATGTATGCTTACAAATTAGAAGGATTTGATAAAGATTGGACTTTTTGCGGACAAAAGCGTGAAGTTACATATACAAATCTTGATCCCGGCAAGTACATATTCAAAGTAAAAGCTTCAAACAATGATGGTATTTGGAATGAAACAGAAACCATGCTGAAAATAATCATTTCACCCCCTTTTTGGCAAACGTGGTGGTTTCGAACAATTATTATTCTACTTATCATTGGATCTACAATTGCATACTTCAAATACAAAACCTACGAAATAAAAAAGAAAAACAAAGAACTCGAACGCAAAGTAAATGAGCGCACAAACGAAGTGATGCAACAAAAAGAAGAACTACAGCAACAAGCCGAAGAACTCGAAGCCACAAATGAAGAACTCGTTGCACAATCAGATGCCTTAAAAATGTCAAATGAAGAACTTAACCAGAAAAATGATGAAATAGAAAAATCCTTCAAAATTTCCCAAGTCATTAGTGAGTTTGGGCAAAGAGTAACATCTACTTTTGATCTTGAATCTATAAATGAAATTGTTTATGGTTACATTTTTTCCATTATGCCAACCGATGCCTTTGGAATAGGTCTATATAAAGATGATAAAAATGAAATAGAGTACATTGGATTCATTGAAGAAGGACAAAAAATTGAAAATTTCACTAAAAGCTTAGATTCTGAAAACAGTTTAACAGCCTGGTGTTTCAACAACCAAAAAGTGTTATTTGTGAATGATTTGGAAACAGAATACTCCCTTTATATTTCAGCACTTCCGAAAGTTTCTACAAACAAACAACCACAGTCTATAATCCATTTGCCTCTTTCTGTCAACGAAAGAAAACTGGGAATCATCGTTGTCAACAGTTTTAAAAAGCAAGCTTATACCAATAAAGATTTAATTCATCTTCAATCTCTTGCATCCTACATTACCATTGCAATTGATAACGCAGACGCTTACAAAACCGTAAACGCACAAAAAGAAAAATTACAGGAATTAGACAACTTCAAAGAAGCCATGACAGGCATGATAGTGCATGATTTGAAAAATCCGTTGAATGCTATCATTGGGCTTTCCTCTATGAATCCTGAAGATGAAATGATGCAAATGGTAAATTCTGCCGGAAACCAAATGCTCAATCTGGTATTGAATATATTGGATGTACAAAAATTTGAAAATACTGAGGTTAAACTAAATTTAAACGATGCTTCACTTTTTGAAATTGCCGATGAAGCTAATAGACAAGTTTCTTTGCTTATAAAACAAAAGAAACACGTTTTGAATATAAATATTTTGCAACATACAATCATAAGCACGGATTCAGAAGTAACTATTCGTGTGTTTGTTAACATGCTTACCAATGCTATAAAATATACGCCTAATGGTGGAAGTATTTCTATTAATCAGGAAGCCATATTATTCAATGAAAGTGATTACCATAACAGTGAGTTAATACCCAGTTCAATAAAAAAGCAATTCAAATTTCAAACGCCATTATGTTTGATAAGTGTTTCTGATACAGGTCAAGGCATACCTTCAGATAAACTGCATTTGGTTTTTGAAAAGTTTGGACAAGTAGAGGCAAAAAAATCAGGTGGAGTGCGATCTACAGGATTGGGAATGACATTTTGCAAAATGGTGGTAGAAGCTCACGGTGGTGCAATTTGGATCACCTCCGAAGTTGGAAAAGGTACAAACTTTTATTTTACGCTGCCTTTTGCCCGAAATGATCAAAGTATTCAAAACGAAAAGTTAGAAACTACCTTTGCAAAAGTCGAAGAAATTACAAATAAACTATATGATATTTATTTAGTTCATGAAAATGGTTCATCTGAAATTATCGCAGAAAGCGATCTTGCATCTTTAAATGAAGAGCTTAAAATCCTCGTAGCCGATGATGATAAATATAGCATTGATGTATTAAAAAATTGCCTTTCAGCCTGGGGAAAAACCTTTCTGATGTTTGCTGTTGGTAATGGAAAAGATGCGGTAAATGCTGCCAAAATAATAATACCCGATATTATCTTGCTCGACTGGGAAATGCCACAACTTGATGGACTCGACGCTTTAAAGCAAATAAAATCCATTCCAGAACTCTTAAAAATTCCAGTTGCCATGGTAACTTCCCGAAGTGGAAATTCGCACATTCAACTTGCCTTTGATGCGGGCGCTTCAGATTATATTAAAAAACCTATTGATAAAACAGAGGCATTGTTCCGTGTACAAACGCTTGCTAATTTGTCTGAACTCATTCGAATGAGTACTTTTAACTCCAATCCTGATCTTACTGAAGCAGATGCAATAGGATTAGTACTTGTTGTTGATGATGTATTTGAAATTCGTCAAATGGTAAAACAAGTTTTACAAAAAAAGTATTTGATTATAGAAGCAGAAAATGGAGCAGAAAGTATAAGCAAGGCTAAAGAACTATTGCCCGACATTATCATTTCGGATATAAATATGCCAGGTTCCGATGGATTAGAACTTTGTAAAACAATAAAATCTAACATTGCAACAAGCCATATTCCCATTATATTGCTCACAGCACAAAGTGGATTACCAAGCAATATTGCCGGGTTAGAAGCGGGTGCTGATTCCTATTTAACCAAACCTTTTTCGGCAGAATTACTGAATGCTGCAGTAAAAAATCAAATAGAAAACCGAGAAACTTTAAGGAAAGCTTTTTCTCGCATTATCACCTCAGAACCCAACGAATTGGAATTCACATCAGAGAATGAAAAATTTATTTCACAATGCATTAAGAAAGTGGAAGAAAACATTGCAAATACAGAATTTCATCTGGAATCCTTCGTAAAAGAAATGTCGATGAGCTATGGTCAACTTTATGGTAAAATCAAGTTTTTAACTAACCTTACAGTAGCTGGTTTTATTAGAAGTATTCGCCTGAAACGTGCGAAACAAATCTTAGACAAAGAAAAACTCTCCATCAAAGAATTAATGATGAGGGTAGGTTTTGAAAATACTATTTCGTTCATACGTATTTTCAAAAGGGAATTTGGTGTAACACCGGGCGAATATGCAAAAAGGATGCATGAAAAAAGTAAAACATAAATGCCTTTATTTTATTTTAAATTTAAAGCACTTGGGCACTTCGCATAAGTGGGATATAACCGAATATGAATGGCAGGGAATAAAACGAAAAATTACAATTATTCAAATGTAAAGCAATAATATTCATTTTGAAAATGATTCAAAATTTTTAAAGCTCTCTAAGAATTACTATATTTCATTGTTTGAATGTACCTTTCTGGCATATTCAGCCGGCGTTATTCCAAATTCCCGCTTAAAAACACGGATGAATGTGAGTGTGTTTTCAAATCCAACTCTTACGATTAACTCTTTTAAGGGAATTTTTTCTTTGTCAAGAATTTGTTTCGCCCTTTTCATGCGAATATCACGGATAAATCCAGCAATGGATAAGTTAGTCAGAAATTTTATTTTACCATATAGTTGACCATAACTCATAGCCATTTCTTTGATAAAAGATTCCAAATGAAACTCTGTGTTAGTTATATTTTCTTCAACTGTTTTGATGCACTGTGAAATAAATTTTTCATCAGCAGTAGTAAACTCTCTATCATTTGGTTCTGAGGTGATGATTCGCGAAAATAACTTTCGCAATTTCTCCCTGTTTTCAATTTGGTTTTTAACAGCGGCAGAAAGTAAATCCACGCGAACAGGTTTGGTTAAATAGGCATCAGCACCCGCTTCTAACCCCGCAATATTGCTGGGCACTCCGGCTTGTGCGGTGAGTAGAATAACGGGGATATGGCTTGTAGCAATATTGGACTTTATCGATTTGCAAAGTTCCAATCCATCAGAACCAGGCATATTGATGTCTGATATGATAATGTCTGGCAATAGTTCCTTTGCTTTATTGATACCTTCTATCCCATTTTCAGCTTCAATAATTAAATACTTTTTTTGCAATACCTGCTTTATCATTTGTCTGATTTCGAACACATCATCTACAATAAGCACAAGTCCTAATGATTCAGTTTCGGAGTGATTAAGTGTAGGTGTAGAAGCTGTGATTTGAATCATTTCCGATAAATTGGCAAGTGTTTGAATACGGAACAAAGCCTCAGTTTTGTCTATCGGCTTTTTAATATAATCTGACGCACCTGCATCAAAAGCCAATTGTATATGTGAATTCCCACTTCTGGAAGTTACCATTGCCACAGGTATCTTTAAAAGCTCAGGTATTGTTTTTATTTGTTTCAATGCTTCGAGTCCATCAAGTTGCGGCATTTCCCAATCAAGCAGAATGATATCCGGCACTATTATTTTGACTGCCTCCACCGCATCCTTCCCATTGCCAACTGTGAACATTAAAAAGGTTCTTCCCCAAGTTGACAAACAATTTTTTATCACCTCTATGCTGTATTTATCATCATCGGCAACAAGAATTTTTAGCTCTTCATTTAAAGTAGCAATCTCACTTTCAGTGATAATTTCTGAAGTACCGTTTTCGTGAATTAGATAAATATCATATAAAGATTTTTTTATTTCTTCTATATTGTTGGTCACTACTAAATTCTCGATTTGAATACTTTCATCTTTTCTCGCATAAGGCAGCGTAAAATAAAAGTTTGTACCTTTCCCTACTTCGGAAGCAATCCAAATTGCTCCACCGTGCGCTTCGACAACCATTTTGCAAAATGTCATTCCAAGTCCAGTTGAGCGCACCCCTCCAGATTTTTTTGCCTCTACTTGTCCAAACTTTTCAAATACCAGATGAAGTTTATCTGCCGGTATGCCTTGACCTGTATCAGAAACACTTATCAAACATAATGGTGTTTGAAATTTGAACTTCGTTTTAATTGTATCAGGAATCAGCTCACTTTTATCATAGTCATCTTCATTGAATAAAATGGCTTCCTGATTAATCGAAATACTTCCACCATTAGGCGTATATTTTATAGCATTGGTAAGCATGTTAACAAACACACGAATTGTTACCTCTGCGTCCGTGTTTAAAATGGTTTGGGGCAAAATATTTATATTCAAAACTTGTTTCTTTTGTTTGATAAGCAAAGAAACTTGTCTATTAGCTTCATCGGCAAGTTCATACAGTGAAGCATCGCTTAAATTAAGTTTAACCTGGGTATTTTCAAATTTTTGTACATCCAATATATTTAATACAAGGTTGAGCATTTGATTTCCAGCAGAATTCACCATTTGCATCATTTCATCTTCTGGATTCATCGAAGATAATCCTATAATTGCATTCAATGGATTTTTTAAATCATGCACAATCATGCCGGTCATGGCTTCTTTGAAATTGTCTAATTCAAGGAGTTTTTCTTTCTGTGCATTTACGGTTTTGTAAGCGTTTGCATTGTCAATGGCGATGGTGATATAGGATGCAAGGGATTGAAGATGAATTAAATCTTTATTTGAATATGCATTTTTATTGAAACTATTCACAACGATGATTCCGAGTTTTCTTTCGTTGGCAGAAAGAGGCAAATGAATAATGGAAAGTGGTTGTTTGTTTGTTGAAACAATCGGCAAATTTGGAATATATTGTATAAACTCAGTATAAATATCGTTAATAAAAACCAATTTCTGATTGTTGAAACACCAAGCCGATAGGCTATTTTCAGTATTTAATTTTTTAGAGAAATTTTCTATTTTTTGTCCTTCTTCGATAAAACCGATGTACTCAATTTCGTTTTTAGCTGAGTTGTATAAACCTATTCCAAATGCATCCGTTGGCATAATGGAACAAATGTAACCATAAACAATTTCGTTGATCGATTCAAGGTCGAAAGTAGAAGTTACCCGCTGACCAAATTCGCTTATGACTTGTGAAATTTTGAATGATTTTTCCAATTCATCTTTTTGTTTATTTATTTCCTCATTTTTTTGATTGAGTTCTTCGTTCGACATTTTTAAGGCATCCGATTGTGCAGTAAGTTCTTCGTTGGTGGCTTCGAGTTCTTCTGCTTGTTGCTGAAGCTCTTCCTTTTGCTGCATTACTTCGTTTGTGCGTTCAGCAACTTTGCGTTCAAGTTCTTGATTCTTCTTTTGTATTTCGAAGATTTTATACTTGTAATAAGCTATTGCTGAAATAATTATTGCAATAATTATAATGATTCTGAACCACCATGTTTGCCACCATGGCGGAGTTATATTAATAATGAGCGAAGTTGAATTATCGCACCATACTCCATCCGAATTTGTTGATTTAACTTTTAATATATAACTACCAGGCGTTAAATTTGTGTAATTCAAAGTTCTGTCATCTGCACTTGTTTCAATCCAGGATTTATTCACACCTTCAAGAAAATAGGTATATTTAATATTCTTAGAGGCAGCAAAATCCAGAGCGGCAAATTCAATCGAAAATACATTGTCCTTATAACTTAAAGTGATTTCATCAGTGTTTGATATTGAATGATGAAGATATATTTTTCCATTATATTCCTTTCCAATTTCCACTTCTTTATTAAAAATTTTAAGTGAAACAAAACAGAGTTTTGGAATGAAGTCAGATAATTTTATAGAATCCGGATAAAAATGATTAATTCCTTCATTACCTCCAAAATAAACTTTTCCACTCGCACTTTTGTAAAAAACTCCATCTTTAAACTGTTTTGATTGAACCCCATCCTCAGTAGTAAATACATTATATTGTTTAGTTTCCGGACTGAATTTAATAATACCTATATCCGAACTCATCCATAAGGAACCAGAGTTATCATCAAAAATACCAAAGATGTTATCTGTCGCAAATCCGCTGATTTTATTATAACGAATAAATTGGTTTTTGCCTTCTATAAATTGGTTAAAACCTCCTCCTTCAGTTGCAATCCAAATTCTTCCTTTTTTATCCTGATAACACATTTTTATTGAATTGAATGATATACTTGTGCTATCTTTTTCATCATAAAAATAATTTGTGAAGTGTTTTCTTTCCTTGTCTAATACACTCAGGCCACCATTTGTCGAAATCCAGAGTCTATTTTGCTTGTCTTCCATAAAATGAAACACAAAAGAACCGGCTATTCCGTTTCTATTGTTTTTGTTATAAGGAAAATGTATAAAACGCCCAGTTTGATCAGTGTTTTTATCGTTTATATAGCATTCCACACCCTGTCCCGATGTGCCGAAATAGAAATCTCCCTGCTGATCTTTAAAGCTTGAAAATGTAACCCATCCTGCTATGCTATTGCTATCCTTAGCATTTGGTCTGAATTCGGCAGATAATTTAAGCTTTTTATTTGTGTAATCGAATTTATAACGTTTCAACGGAATAGTGCTAAACCAAAACTCGCTTTCAGAATAGGGAATAATTGAAAGTATATTATTCAAATTTTCAAACTCTTTACCTGTTTCAGGGTTAAATAAATGGATTTCTCCATTTAATAAATTTAACACATTAACACCATTATCGCAGCCTACCCAAAGATAATTATTTTTGTCTTCATATATAGTACTAACATTATTGCTTGATAAACTATTTGTTAAAGATGCGTTGTTTTGATAAATTGGGAATTTTGATTTTTTTAAATCAAAAAAATTAATACCTGCACCATCTGCTATAATCCAATAAACTCCAGATTGATCCTGAAAAAACGATTTAAATTCATTTCCTCTAAATATTGATTTTATTGGAGAATCCGGATTTGTGGGGTTATGCTTATACTCAGTAAAAGACCCTGTTTTATAGTTATAATTTGCAATGACGCTATTATCAGAAAGTAACCATATATTTTGATCTTTATCTAACCAAAAAACAGCTTTTTTATTTCCTTCTTTTTTGTAATTAACAGTTGAATATTTACTTTGTTCTACTTTTTTTGTAATTGTATTATACTTGAATATACCATAATTATTTGTACTTATCCATAAATTCTGGAATTTATCTTCAATCATATCAAAAATAGCAAAATCAGTATTATTTGTGGGCTTTTTATCTTTAAATATGTCAATAAGTTGGAAATCTTGGTTCGGATTATCTTTGTTCAGCAAATACAATCCATTATTTGAAAAGAATAAGTTTCCAGCTTTATCTTTATAAATCATCTGGGTATTTATTGGAATTTTAAGCTCCTTATTATAATTTTCTGTGTACGATTTTATTTGTATTAGTTTATCATTTAGTTGTATTCTGTAAAAACCTGAATTTGAATTTGAAAACCAAAAATTGCCATTTATATCCTCTAATTGAAAAGTAAGATTTGAATTGGGCCATCCCAAATTCTTACATTTTTCATAATTAATTTCATAAAGTAATGAATCTGTTTGCGTATCAAGTATCAAATTAACATTATCATTTAGTATCCACAAGTGTTTCTTTGAGTCCAAAAAAAACTTACAAAGAATATCTGAATGCTTTTTTAATTTGGGATATTTTTGCGAATGCATAAATTCAAATCGTTCTTCGATTGGAAAAAATTTTACAATTCCTTTGTCGCAAGCAAGATAGAATAAAGAATCGGAAATTATTATAAAATCTCTGATTATGTTGTGAGGTAAACTTGTACTATCACCTGAAATATTTTGAAATACCTTGGTTTTTATTCCATCAAACCTTACAAAACCGTTCGCCGTAGCAATCCATATAAAACCCTGATTATCTTGTTGTATTTTAAAAACTAAATTGTTTGGAAGACCATTATCAGTATTCAGCTTGTGAAATCTAATATTATAGTAGTTTAAAATATTCTGAGAAAATGAAAATCGGGAAACGATTACAGAAAAAAGAAAAATCAGGAACAATATTGCTTTATGTTTATTTATCATTGTCATTGATTTATAAAAAAATGAATATTAATACTATCAACAATTATTGCAAATGTACTTTTTTTTTCTCAAAAAAGGAAAAGCCGAAAAGATTTCTCTTTCCGGCTTTTCAAAATTTAATGCTTCAATCAGATAATAAACAAAATCATTTTTTGACTATTAATACTTTTTTGTTTGAAATTTTTGATTCGTTTTGAATTTGAATGAAATAAACACCACAGCGGATATCACTTGTATTCAAAGAAAAATTATTTACTCCCTTAAGAAGTTCAAAATTATTTGCCAATACAACCTTTCCATTCAAATCAATTAATTTAACGACACTGATCGAATTATCATCAGAGGTAAGATCGATATTTAAAATATCGCTTGCAGGATTTGGATAGACATTAATTGAATTGTCATAGAAGGTCTTTGTTTGTTCCTCATTCACTTTTTCCGATTTAATAGTAAACCATGCTGGATTGTTGTCTATCCAGGTTAAAAGTGCATCGTATTTAGGAGCTTGCGCTCTGGTTTGCGACCATATCTCTTTTGAACCCCAGGAACCATAAGCACTTTGATCGCAAACAGAGGAAAAATGCATAAATAAAGTACCACCACTTTGTTTCCACATATCAAGATATTCAAGATAAAGGTCTTTAATACGAGGGTCTTTATTTACTGCAATCAGGTTAGTCATTTTTGATCCATCACCAAAAGCAGTTAAATGTTGTCCGCCTTCATAAGCAACTATTTTCAAACCTTTTGCAGCTGCTAATGCTGATATATCACTTAGATTTTGGCGATCCTGGGTATTTATTTCCTGACGACAAAGGGCTATAATTTCATCAACTGATCCGGTTGGTGTAGCAGTAAATGCTGAGAAATATGGAGCAATAGCTACAACATCTGCATGTTGATATGCATTTTGAAATTCCATTATTGTACTTACTACTGTAGTACTTACTTGTGCAGGAAGGATGCGGACTAAACGTGCAGCGCCTCCAAAAACATTTTCCCACAAAGTAAACATTTGAACCGAACGATAGGCTGTATAGCGCCAGGCTGCTCCCCAGGCTGTTGCATCGAAACCAAGAGCCAAACCTTGTTGTGCTGCATAATTGTTTTGTTCAAATTGACCGTTCCATACTTCGTTTGAATATTCTATATAAGCCTTTAAATTTGTGTTCAGATTATTTTTTACAACTGTGGCAAATTGAGTAATATAATCATCGGTTGCATGAGCTGGAATATTAAACCAACCATCTGCGTTTAATTTATTACTTAATGCTACGCATATTTCAACAGGAACTTCACCAGTTGCATAAGAATAAGATTCTGGTAATGTTCTTTCGCTCCAATTGCTTTTTGTATTACCATTGGTAGCTAACCAATCCATAAAACGAAGAGCTTTAAACTTATTCCAATTGCTTATAAGTGAAGGATTGAAAACCTCTGTACTATTTTCATAATCTTTTAAACCCACCCAGAAATTATTCAAAGGGGTAGTAGAGCTATTTGAAGTAACTTTTACTTCTAAAGTACCATGTGAACCTTGTGGAAAGGAAAATTCTATGCGACCCGGAACATTACTTACAATTGTATAAGAAGCTCCACTTAACTCAAGAGTGGCAGTTCCTGTGTATTTAATTACATAATTTCCGTAAGGTAAAACACTAATATCATCTGCCAGCCATGTACTTCCAGTAATACCGGGTTTCATGTAACCTCTTGAATCTACGCTTGCAGCAGGAAGGGCAGTATATGAAGCATTAAGTAAGCCCCAACCACGACTTTGTTTCGCAAGATTGATAAATGGCACTTCTGTTCCCCAACTACAAACTCCTGACAAATTTGTACCTAAAGGTGCATTCGCCTGAGGGGTCACATTAGATGCTGAGGCGGTTGTAACGTTCAAAGCTAAGCTTGCATTTGATACATTATTGCTTTCATCTTTTGCTTTTACTGTCATTAAATATGAGGTAGAAGGGTTAACGCCATATATGGTTGTAGAGGTAGCTGTAGTTGTGGTATAACTAACGCCATTTTTAAAAACTTCATAAGATGAAACTCCCACATTATCGGTTGATGCAGTCCAATTTAAAACAAACCCATAGGAAGTTATATTAGCAGCACTTAAATTTGCAGGAGTAGAAGGTGCTTGCACATCATCAGCAAGTTTTGTAAATACAACTTTATCAAGATTAAATCCACCTGATTTTTCATTTATTCTTAATATTTGTTGACCCGCATTAAGAACTATATTTTTGGTTATTGTAGTATAGTTAGAAAAACCGCCTGTGACAGGTAAGGTAATGTCGCCTGATGTTTTTCCACCATTGTCAAAAGCTATTTCGATAGTTCCTGTACTGTTTGCGGTATAATGAATTACCATTTGATGTAATCCAGCATTGGCTACATTTACAGAATATTCCAACCATTCACCTCCACCGGTCCAACCAATGCAATATCCTCCAGTTACAACATCAATATCAACACCTTCAGTTGTTCTGTATTGGTTACCATTGTTTGCAGCATCACCATCATGGTATGCAATTCCTTCGCCACCTTTGTCGTAATTTTCCATTTCGACAGTTCCGGGTAATGCAATTATACTTGTGTAAGGTGTTTGACCTGAAGCTGCTAAAGTAGTTACACTTAGTGCGGTACTTGCAGCAGAAATATTACCGGCAGCATCTTTTGCTTTTACTGTCATTGAATAAGATGTCGAAACAGATAATCCGGAAACACTTATGGATGTTGCTGTAGTAGTTCCAATTGAAGTTCCACCTTTGAAAACATCATAAGCTGTTACGCCAACATTATCGGTTGAAGCTGTCCATGATAGTGTAAAACTGTTTGATGTAACATTGGAGGATGCTAATCCTGTTGGGACTGAAGGAGCTTGCGTATCGGCACAAGGTGATGAAGTGACATTCAATGCTGTACTTGCAGCAGAAATATTACCCGCGGCATCTTTTGCTTTTACGGTCATGCTATAGGCTGTGTTGCAAGTTAAACCAGTAATATTCATCGATGTAGTTATTGTTGTTCCTTTTAATGTAGGACCTGCATAAACTTCATACGATGAAACGCCAACATTATCAGTTGAAGCTGTCCAATTTAAGGTAAATGAATTCACAGTTATAGAAGATGCGGTAAGAGCGGTTGGAATAGAGGGCGCTATATTATCAACCCTGAATAAAGCAGTTGCAGGAATTGCAATTTTTGTAATACCAGGTCCAGCATAGTTAATTGTTAAGGCTTGTGAACCAGTTTTATCAAAATAGTTTATACGAATGGCATGTTTACCTGCTTTCAATCCAATTGAACCTGATTTTTCTGTTGCACCATGAAGGCCATCATTATTTACTACCAAAGTTGTACCAATATATAAATTGCTACCATCATCAGATCTTGTATAGAAAGTATAAGTGCCATCAGTAGGAACATTTACAAATCCAGTATATTCAAAACCAAAGTTATCATTAATATTTCTTGGGGTTAAATCAAATGTTGTGACAGATCCAGTTTTAACAGGTGTCAAACTTGAAAAATTGGGTATTACTGTCCATGCTCCTTCATAATATTTATAATTTAATCCAGCAATTGTTCCGGCAGGATTTTCTGGATCGCGCAAAGCAATTGTTGTTGTAACATTCAGCGCTGTTGATGCTGCAGAAATGTTTCCAGCGGCATCTTTTGCTTTTACTGTAAATGAGTATGTTGTCGATGCAGCTAATCCAGAAACTACATAAGAAGTTGAGGTTGTTGTTCCAGTCGAAACACTATTTTTGAAAATTTCATAAGCAACAACACCAACATTATCAGTAGAAGCAGTCCATGTTAAACTGCAAGAATTACTTGTTATATTGGAAGAAGCCAATGCAGTAGGTGCGGAAGGAGACGTTAAATCTGGACAAATAGAAGTAGTAAGATTCAAAATATTACTTGCAGAAGAGATATTTCCAGCGGCATCTTTAGCTTTTACTGTCATAGCGTGTGCTGTACCACAAGTTAAACCTGTAATAATTATTGAAGTCGAAGTTGTTGTTCCTTTAGACGTTGTGCCATCAAAAACTTCGTAAGAAACAACCCCTACATTGTCTGTAGAAGCTGTCCAACCAAGTGTAAATCCGGTTTGGGAAATTGCAGAAGAAACCAATGCTGTTGGTGCAGTTGGTGATTGTGTATCTGTCGATTGAATAACATTGATGTAATTAAGATTAGAGCCCCCAGTTATAAGGTTGAGCTTTAATATTTGTTGACCGGCATTCAATGCAATATCATAACTACTTGCTGTTGCCCAGGTTTGCCAAGCGCCTGTTGAAGGTAAACTGATACTTCCTGTACCTACATTTCCATTACTGAAAATTGCTTCTGCTGCACCATTGACGGTACCTGCATATCGTATTTCAATTTTGTAGTTACCGTTATTGGGTACATTAACAGAGTATTCTAACCATTCACTATCTCCTGTCCATCCTATATTATATCCACCTTCTGAACAAGTTTCTATATCAACACCATCATTACGATATGAGCTTCCATAATTGTTAACATCATTGTCATGATATGCAATTCCTTCGCCACCATTGTCATAATTTTCAATTTCGATTTTACAAGGTAAAGCAAATGCTGTTGTGTAAGGAGTTTGTGTTGAAGTAGCGTTTACAACTATTTGCGAAGTAACAACAGAACCATAAAGATTGTGATTATCCATAACTTTTAATGATACTGTGTATGTTCCTGCAGTTGTATATGTGTGCGTAGGTGCATTTGAAGTACTTTTGGTAGAGCCATCACCAAAATCCCAGTCAAAACCTAAAATATAATCACCGGCATCAGGGTCAGTAGAATTTGCAGCGCTAAATGAAACATTCAGAGGTGCGGTTCCTGATGCTGGAGTTGAGGTAATAACAGCAGTAGGAGCATGATTTTGATTTACAGTTATTGTAGATGTTGCTGTTTTGGTATTATCAGCCTGAGATTTTACTGTAATTGTTGCAGTGCCGGCAGCAAGGGCTGTAACTAATCCTGTTGCATTAACAGATGCAATTGCTGTATTGGAAGAAGTATAAGTAACATTTGTATTACTTGCGTTTGAAGGACTTACAGTTGGAGTTAATTGAACTAATTCACCAATCAGCAACGACTTTGTTGTTGGAGTGACACTAATCCCTGTAACAGGAATGTTTACACTAACTGATGTTACATTAATGGCATTTAAATTTGAGCCTCCACTTTTTGTTGTAACTCTCATTAGTTGTTCGCCAGCGTTTAAGGCAATATTACCAGAACTTGCAGCAGTCCATGTATACCAACCACCAGTTGCCGGCATTGTAATATCTCCTGTAGTTTTACTTCCATTGCTAAATGAAACTTCTACAGAACCAGCACTGGGACCAGAATAAATTGCATCCACTTTATATGTTCCAGCATTGGCAATATTAATGGTGTATTCAGTCCATTCACCGCTTGCAGTCCAACCAATACAATAACCACCATCCTGAGCATTATCTAAATCAACACCTTCTGTTGGTCTGTATTGTCCACCGTTGTTTGCTGCATCATTATCATGGTAAGCAACCCCTTCACCTCCGGTATCAAATTTTTCTATTTCTATTCTAGCCGGAATTGCGGTTACAACATTTCCATAAGGAATTCTACTTCCAGCAGCAACAACTGAAACTGAACATGAGCCAGTTTTATTTCCATCTTGTGTAGTTACTGTAATGGATGCAGTTCCTGAAGAAACAGCAGTTACCAAACCAAAAGAATTTACCGTAAGAATATTTGTATTGCTCGAGGACCAGTTAACATTTTTATTTGAGCAATTAGCAGGAACAAATACGGGAGCCAATTGAAAAGTTTGTCCAGTATTCATTTTCAATAAAGAAGCATTTAATGAAACACCAGTAACAGGAACAATTCCAACGGTTACACCAGAGTAAGCATAAGTAGTAACCACATCCCACACTGTCTGTTGGAATATATTAACAACATCTTGTGGAATCGTGCCGTATTGAGCTGGAACCTGAGTATTTCGTGGATCTGCTTTATACATTGTAGCGTAAGCAGTTAAAGCAACAATATATGCACCAACACTGTTTAAATGTATTCCATCAGCATAAACCTGATATATTTTAGAATATCCAGGTATCTGACCTGCTTTCATTTTAAGATTTAAAGAATAAAATACTTCACCAAACGGAATAATTAATATAGGTTTTATATCTTGATTAGCGCTTCTAACGGCTTGCATTAAGTCTTCGTAATATGCTCTGCTTTCATTTGCAACCATACTTGATAATAACCATTGATTCGTATAAGTATCTGCAGTTACAGCAGGATCAGTTGGTAGCAAAGAATTTGGAGTTCGGGGCCAATGTCCATGAATATAAAACTGTCCATTGGGGTTTTTTGCTTTTGCTATATTAATATAATTTCCAATGATTGCTTTATCTCCATCTGCACCATCAATTGTTCTGTCATAAGGTTGTAGGGAGATACAATCCCATGTGTAATTAGGAAATGCATTATTGGGTGGACCATACGGATCAACAGTAAATCCTTCACCAGCTCCTTGATGGCTCCATAACCATGATAAAGGAGAACCCGGAATCATATGACGTGCAAATACATGCGTATAACCCTGACTTTCCGCTAATGCTTGAAAACCATCATAATTTATGGCATCAGTTACGCTATTTCCAACCATATAAATACGGTTGGTTGACTGCCCAAATACATTGGTCACTAAAAAAGTCATTAAAGATAAAAACAAGATCGCCAGTATTAGGGTGTTCGCAATCTTGCTTCTTGAGTTGTTAGTTTTCATAAATTTGAATTTGTTAGTTAGACATGAAGCAAAGCTACCTGTATTACTAACAAATGGTATTCTAAAACTATCAAATTAACTTACAAATCTATTTTTGAATAGATGTTTCTATCGGAATTTGAGATGAAATTATCAATAAGCAAGAAGAAGGAATTTATTTCTGAATATTCCTTCAAATTGAAAATTCTTTAACTATATTTTTACTGTTAAATCAATCAATTTTATATTATTCCAAATTCGATTGTTATTGATGAAGAAGTAGTAATTCAAAGCCTATTTGTTTCAATCTTTAGGGTAAAAACTCAAAAGGTCCAATATCAGGTGCATTTCCCTGCGGAACAATATTTCCTTCCATATCTTTTAAAATTCCTACATTGATGCCTTTATCAATACAATCGGATCCTGCTTGCAAATGAAAATCCGACTTTGAAGCATCTTTATACATTGGGTTTCCAACTGTCGAACCTGTGGTTGCTGTGCCATAAACAAATAAATTATGATCTTCGATCAAATTTGTAACCTTGAAGCGTATATATTCTGCTGATCCTAAATCAAATATATTATTTTGAGCTTTTATTGTTCCGCCTTGTATAGCGAGCGACTTCATGTTATAGAACAAATTATTATAAACTTCGGCAGAATTACTTGCAAACAATGGTCCAGTCAATCCTTCAAAAGTATTATAATATATTTTTATATTTTTTGAGTGCGTATATATAGGAGAATTGGAAGGTGCAGAAATCTGATTATAACGAACAATCAGATTTTCACCATCGCCAATGTAAATAGAAAAACCGTCTACCAGAGGACCTTTCAAAACGTTGTATTCAAAAATTCCATCATTTTGGTTAGCATTGTTTGAAATGAAACAGAATTTATTTCCCGAGCTTGTACGATCAATTAAGTTATGATGAACTCTCCAGTGATTGCAATCCGAAAACTGAATTCCATCACCTCCAGCCAACTCTTCGGATGTTGTTGGTGGCTTCCAGTTGGTATTTACATTGTGAACATAACAATTATAAATTTCAATATGATCGACCACTTTTATAAACATTCCATCATCTTTTATATCAAACACTTCAGTGTTATAAATCTTTAAGTTACTAAGTCCGGTCAATGCTCGTATTCCCCAGGTAGAACCATGCAACTTGCAATTTAAAATTTGAACATCAGTGCTATTCGTATGGAAGATAATGCAACTGGATGCTTTTGTGGCTATGACTTCAATATCTCTGATTGTTATTCCAGAACAACCTGTCCAAATGGTGGTTATCGCATGACCATCTGTATTACTGTTAATTATTGGTCTAAGCCCCGATCCATAAGAGGCAATAACAACTTTATCAGAAGTAATAATTACGGAGGGTGATTCAAGAGTAGTACCGCGTTTTAAGGCAACAATCATGCTGTCCTTCCAAGTTACTTTGGCAAATGAAGAGAATGGATGGGCAATACTCCCATCGGCAAGTGCATCGGAAATATTTGTGGGATCAATATGAATAGCACTTGAAGGCGGATCCCAAAGAGGTTCATCAACCAGACCGGCTGTACCTGAACTGTTTTGCGGAATTTCTGGTTGTTTATTATCGTCTTTCTTACAATGCATTAGAAAGATCATTGTCAGAATGAATAAAAGAACTTTTGTGTTTTTCATGTATGAAATTTTTTAAGTAGAAAACGAACTTTCTATTGATGTCGGTTCTATCTAAATAGAATCCAAACGATTATGTTCAATCAACCAATCATGTTCATCAAACAAAGCTGCAACAAAAAGAGAAAAACCTTGTATTGCTTTGCTTTGTATAATTCCATTATTGGCTTTAAAATTTATATTGTATTTTCCGTTTTCAAGTATGTATTGTTCTACAATTTTAAGATCAGGATCAATAATCCAATATTCTTCAATTTCATGCAAAGCATAATCTTCAAATTTTATTTCCCTGTCGATTTTTTCAGTAGAAGGCGATAAAATTTCAACCACAAAATCCGGAGAAGGATGCTTCATTTGGTCTGGTTTAAACTTTTCTGACTTCTCCTTTTTAAAAAATACAATATCGGGTTCAAAATCATTTCGAGTCAATGATATAAGGCATTTTTCATGCATTATTCTACCCAGCTCTTTTCTTTTTACGTATGGAGAAATCAGTAAATGCAAGTTGTCCGAAACCAGAATATGCAGGTTACGGGCAGGTGAATGAAAAATAATTTCACCTTCAATGAATTCCGCCTTTAGTTGTTCTGTAATTAGGGCATAAAACTCTTGTCTTTTGTTTTGTTCCAATTTCCAATGCTCATCCAATTCCTTATATATGAAAGGAAAACGGGGCGATTTTATGATATTCTCAACTTCGGATAACATCTTGAATGATTTTATTTATTATCAATGCAAAAATACAGAAAAAAATGAATTCCCTGGATAAATTAAAAGGATATTTATAGGAGAAACAATCCTTGCCAAAACTGTAATTATTGGCAAGGATTGCAATCAATTTGTAAGATAACAAAACATTATGAAAGCCATTTAAACTGTCTGTTCAGAAGTATTTTAATTTGTTCCATTTCAGCACAATGCCACATTTCATGCTTAAAACTCCAGGACAATGCCTGATATTTGTTTTCAGCTACCGGATGTTTGAATGGAATGGGCTCAAGTTTTTCTTTCAGAATATCATCTTTTGCCAATTCAAGCCCTTCTAAACACAAATTATGTACAAAATCGAAATGAGATTTCAAGCTTGAAATGGTAATCGAGTTTTTATCTACTGATCTGTGCGGATTTCCCAATCCCCCAAAAAGTTTAACATAATCCTGCAAAGGAATTTCTTCTATAACTTTTTTGTTTCTACCTAAAGAACAAGAAAATATATGAAAATTCTGTGCCATCAGGATATGTCCAATTTGCCAGGCAAAGTTCGAATCAGTATTTTGAGGAATGGTAAACCATAATTCCTCAGGCATTTCAGAAATTAAACGATTCGTGAATAGTCTGGCTTCCATTACCTGATTCTTTAAAAAATTCATTACGGTCATAATATTTTGATTTTAGTTTCACATGTCTTTTTAGTGAAAATTAAAGTTAATTTGTGACAGCTTCTTTCAAAAATTTTTCCCATTCATTCTTTCTTGGCAATTCTTTGTCAAATTGATTATAAAAGTGAATTAATCGTGTAACTTCTCGCCATTGGGCATATTTTTTTTCATAATCTATCGAAAAAATCTGTTCTTTAATTCGGCATCCACAAGTTCCTAAAGGATTAATTAAAGGACAATTATCAGTTAAGAAATTCTTAACTCTTTTAAACGAGCGTGAAGAAATTTTTCGAACATTTTCTTCAGTCATTTCCATGATATCGCTTATTTGTTTGTATGAAATATCAAAATTTTCCTTGAAAAGAAAAATAAGACGCGCATCGTTGTTCAAGCAATGGCAAAAGGCAGTGAGGCATTTATCGCATTTGTCTTTTATCCATTCCTCCTTTTTCTCTTCAGAATCGTCATATTTTATTTGCCCTTTTTTTATGCATTCTTCTATATCTGTTTTTGTTACGATTTTTTCATTTTTTGAATAACGAAGAATGGTTCTTTTTGCTATGCAAAAAATCCATGTTGATATTTCTGAATTGCCTTTAAAAGTATGTAAACTTTTGATAATTTCATACCATGATTCCTGCACGGCGTCTTTTGCCACTTCTGAATCATTTATCATTCTATGGGCTAATCTCGTGACCATTAATCCATATTTCTCAATTAACAGCGTAGAATCTATATGCATCTTGGGTTATTTTAAAATTAAGTTCATTACCTTTTACAAAAGTAACAATTACAATAAAATTTTCAAATCAATTACTTTTTTGCGCTTTGATCAATGGCGATAGACTGATGTCATTTTTATGACAAAGCAATACCACCTCTCTCAAATTCGTATCGCTTTTTGATAATTGGATATCCATTCCTCAAGATCATTCATATTAGCTTTGCCTCATGTAAAACTAAAAAACTCAAATTTATGAAAACTAACAACTCAAAGGGCAAGATTGCGAACACCCTATTATTGGCGATCTTGTTTTTATCTTTAATGACCTTTTTGGTGACCAATGTCTTTGGGCAAACAAACATTGCCCTTAACAAAACGGCTGCGGCAAGTACTCGCCCTTCTACTAACTATGTTGCTGCCAAAGCAGTTGACGGAAGTACCAGTACAGAATGGCAGTCGAAATCTGAAACCAATCCATGGATTTATGTCGATTTAGGAAGTTCAGTGTCCATAAATCAGGTTAAGCTTACATGGGGTACCCGGTATGCTACAGCCTATTATATTCAAACCTCAGCCGACGCTTCTACATGGACAACCATAAAAACGCTTACGGGTCAAAATGGCGGTACCGACGACAATAGGGCTTTAACCGGAACGGGCAGATACATTAGGATTTATGCTACCGCACGTTCGAGTAGTAATAATGGTATATATTTAAAAGAATACGCTATTTATGGGGCTTCGGACACCCAAGAACCTTCAGTACCAACAAGTTTGGCTTCGGCAAGTGTTGCACAAACAAGCTTTACCTTATCATGGACAGCCAGTACTGACAACGTGGCGGTTACTTCGTACGATGTTTATAAAGATGGCACACTGTACACCAATGTAACTACCACCTCGGCAAGCATTAGTAGCTTAACATGTAATACCGCTTACAGCATGACCGTGAAAGCAAAAGATGCTGCCGGTAATGTTTCGGCTGCAAGTTCGGCTTTGAGCGTTACTACTTCGGCTTGTCCAGATACTCAAGCGCCTTCTGCGCCTTCTGATCTTGCTTCATCTAACATTACTACAACTTTTTTTACATTATCATGGACTGCTTCTACAGATAATGTTGGCGTCTCGAGTTATGAAGTGTATGATGGTACAACTTCTATTGGTACAACTACTTCAACTTCAATAAGCGTAACAGGTTTATCTGCATCTACGACTTATACAATGACAGTAAAAGCTAAAGATGCTGCCGGTAATGTTTCGGCTGCAAGTACAGAACTGAATGTTAATACAGCTACAGCAGGTTACAGGTATTTGAAAGTTACCGCTAATGGAGGTGTAACAACCAATGATGCGTTTATTGAAGAGTTAGAGTGGATGGTTGGTACAACAGCTTATCCAACAACAAAAGCAACAGGAGCAACAACTACTATTACTTCTACCGTTGGCACTGCATCAAATTGGAAAGCTTTTGACGGTGTTAAAACGCTTTCAGGATTTTGGTCGCCTGCTGTAACCACCTACCCATATTCAATAACCATAGATTTGGGTGCAGGTGTTTCCATTAACCCCACAGAAATTAGAATTGCAATAGAATGGAATGGTCGTGCATGGTCAGGTTTTGTTTGTGAAGGTTCAAGCGATAATTCAGCTTGGACAACTTTATTCACAAAAACCGGTCTTTTGACGGACAATTGGGTGCGCGATGCAACAAATAGTTTTGTTTTCTCTGGCGGTTCGTCCGATACACAAGCGCCTACCGTTCCTACCGGTTTAGGTTCATCAGCAATTACTCAAACATCTTTCACCTTATCGTGGTCTGCGTCAACCGATAATCTTGGCATTACAGGTTATGATGTTTACAAAGATGGTACTTTATACACCAGTGTTACAAGTACTACAGCTACTATTAGTGGTTTAACTTGCGGAACTACTTACGCTATGACCGTAAAAGCTAAAGACGCTGCCGGTAACGTTTCGGCTGCAAGTTCTACTTCAAATATATCTACATCTTCATGTGTTACTGATACGCAAGCGCCTACCGTTCCAACCGGCTTAACTTCTTCAGTTGTTTCTTATAATTCGGTTTCATTATCTTGGACTGCTTCTACCGATAACGTTGGGGTTAGTAGTTATGATGTTTATACAAATGAAACTTTTAATACAAACGTAACTGCTACAACGGCTACTGTTACCGGACTTACACCTGCTACGTCTTATGCAATTACAGTAAAAGCAAAAGATGCTGCAGGAAATGTTTCAGCAGCAAGCTCAGCTTTGAATGTTACTACAACCGATGCTCCGGCTGGTTCTAAACCTACAATTGGCGCCGGCTTAGACGGTATTACCGACTATAGTAATTCAAGATGGTTTGTTGATATTATGAAATATTCAAGAGTTTTTGGTCTTGCGGATGCACCTTGGAATTCATATACAGGAACTTTTGACCCAACAACACATTATCCGACCCAAAGTTTTGGTTTGGTAGTTTTATCGGGCGCGAATTATACTTACGAACAATTTTTATATGGTACTTATAAATTATCGTTCAATGGTCAAGCAAGTATATCTTTAAGCAGTTCTGGGTCGGTTACGGTTACTAATGTAGTTTACAATGCAACAACCAATGTTACTACCGCCGATGTTAATATGACTTCGCCAAACGACACACAAATTATGCTTATATTTACCAATCCGGTAAATGTTAATAATATGAAAATGATTTCGCCGGGTTACCCTGCAAACAGCACACAACTTGTAATAAATGAATGGGTTAATGTATTAAGACCTTTTAATCAATTCCGTTTTATGGATTGGTTATCAACCAATGGAAATCCTATAGTTACCTGGGAAGACAGACATACAAATAATTTACCCGGAAAAATAAACAGAAACAATCAAGAAGCCGGTTGCTCATGGGAAGATGTATGTGCTTTTGCAAACCAAATTAATAAAGACATTTGGATTAACATACCTGCTAAGGCCGATGATAATTATGTAACTCAATGTGCTACATTCTTGAAAAATAATCTTAATCCGAATATTAATGTTTATGTTGAATGGTCAAACGAAGTATGGAATTGGGCTTTCACACAATTTAACGATAATTTGGATGCTGCTAATGCAGAAGTTGCTGCTGGTGGTTCTACATTAAATAATGACGGTCAAACCAACCAATATAATTGGGCAAGAAGAAGAGTAGTAAAACGAATTTATGAAGTTTCTAACCTATTTAAAAATGTATGGGGCGCGTCAGCAATAAATACAAGAATACGTTGCGTTGTAGCCGGTCAATTATCTTATAGTCATGGTGGTGTGAATGGCGATTTAGAATGGTTTAATAAAACTTATGGTGCACCCAAAAATTATTTCTGGGGAATTGCAAATGCTCCATACTGGAACGATAAACCTTTAGATGATGACAACACATCAGCCACAGTTTCTCAATTACTCGATGCTCTTGAAGCAAATAAAAATGAACTATATGATAATAGAGCAATGGACGTAGCTGCTGCTACTGCTGCTTATTACGGTTTAGAATTTATGGCTTATGAAGGCGGTCCTGATACTTTTGGTCCAAATAACGTACAAGCTAAAAGTGATTTGAATTTTGACCCACGTATGAAAACTATTTCTGCCGATTTTCTTAATCGTTGGTTTCAAAATGGCGGAAAACAATTCAACTGGTTTGTTATTGGTTGTGGTGCAAACAATTGGTTAGGTCAATATGGTACCTGGGCTATGTTACACTGGTTTGGCGATTCAACTACAAATATGAAATATCAGGGTATTAAACAAATTATGAATGGTACTACTCCTACTATAACTGCCGGTTTAGCAATACCCGGAAGTTATAAAGCTACTCAAATTGTAGGTTATTCGAATGATTTTGCTTCAAGTAAAATCATTTGTGCTGATCCTACTGAAGTTAATAGCGATTGGTATTTCATTAATGCTCCTGTAAACGGTGCTTATGATTTATATATCACTACAAAGGGTGCTACCGCAAATTCAAAAGCAACTATAAAAGTAAATAATGTTACAATTGGTAATTTAACGTTAGCAATTAATGGTTCGGCTTATGTTAGTTCTTCTTCATTAGCTTTACCACTTACAGCCGGACTAAATACTATTCAAATATCCTATACCGGCGTTGACAGAAATGTAGGTTGTTTAAATATACAAGATATCGTTTTTGGCTCTCCTAAAAATGCTTTAAGTTACAACAATTCTACTTTTAACAGCAGTATTTCAGTGTATCCGAATCCTGCAAACAATGTTCTGAATCTTAGTATTGAATCTGTTTGTAATTCAAAGGCAAATATTAATTTAATTGACATTAGCGGTAAAGTAGTGTTTGCTTTCAACAAAGAAATAACCGAAGGTAGCAATATTGTTTCGTTAAATACCGATAATCTACAAAACGGTTTGTATATTTTAAAAGTGAAAAACGGTACAACAATTTACAACGAAAAAGTGTTAATTCAAAAATAATTATTAAGAAAAACGGGCTATTTAACCGTTTGCAATATAATTAATTAAGGGATAAAAAATCCACTTTAATCACTTATAAATGCTAATCTAAATCGATTATCATTAAGCTGACTCCAAGAGGGTCAGCTTTTTTATTAGATAGTAAAACAAATTTAAGTAAAACTTAAAGATCTAAAATGGTTATTGTTTCACAAAGTTACACAAAGAAAAAAATATTGTTTAAGTTGCGCATATTGTTTGGTTACTTTATGCGCAATTTTTTTAGAAAATTTTTAGATAAAACAAAGAATGATATTTCTATTTTTGTAAATAACTAACTGATGATATACATTGCATTTTAAAATTGCATCAATTTCAAATTAACATAAAATTAGATAATTATGGTAAAATTAGCCTTCGTTTTCATGCTATTGACAATAATCGGTCGAAGTCAAAACAAAGCCACAAATCCAATTGTTCACAAAAATATAAAAGCTCGCTTTATCAAAATTGAATTTATTCGAGGCGATGGCAATGTGAATTTGAGGTATTAGTGATAGATGAATGATTGAACTTTTTTAGTTAAATATACATCATGCAATCAAATATTCTTTTTATCTTTGCATTAAAATTGAATATAGAGTTATGCAAAGATATTTCAATACAACTGGTTTTTGTCGTCCGGAAAAACATTACATGGTTAATCCTACGAGAGGATTATTAAAGGAAATATATCAACTAATTGAAAATGAGCAATATTTTTTGATTCATGCTCCACGCCAGTCAGGTAAAACTACATTGTTACATTCGCTTTGTCGGCAAATAAATGTAGAGGGCAAAAACATAGCTTTAACTTTTTCATTAGAAAATGCAGGTTACAAAAATATTCCAGTAAAAGAAGCAATGTATTTAATGGTTGATACATTATATACCGCAGCAAAACAAATTCTCCCAAAAAACGAATTACCACCCGATATTGCAAATTATAAGGAATATGCCGGATTATTATTTAGCTATTTGACCGATTGGTCGCAACAACAAACCAAACCAATTGTATTGTTTATAGATGAAATTGATTCTATTTGGGACGAAGTATTAATTTCCACACTTCGACAATTACGCAATGGTTTTCAATATCGACCAAATGGCTTTCCTGCCTCTGTGGCATTAATTGGCTTACGCGATATCAGAGAGTATAAAACGAAAGTGAAAGAATTAGACGGAGAAATGGGTAGTGGTTCACCATTTAATGTTAAAGCGGAATCTTTTTTCTTAAAAAATTTCACCAAAGAACAAATTACACAACTTTTTCAACAATATACAGAAGAAACAGGACAACAATTTTCAGAATCTGTGATAGATTTAATTCACATTTATACTGGTGGTCAACCTTGGTTAGTGAATGCGCTTGCCAATGAAATAACCGTCAAAATCCTCAAAAACGATTACTCCAAAGAAATAACACTCGAAATTGTTGAAACAGCCAAAGAAAATCTTATTAAACGCCGCGATACACATTTAGACAGCTTGATGGATAAACTCAAAGAAACACGAGTAAAAAACATCATTCAAAATATAATAAGCGGCAGTAGAACCGAATCAGATTCTTTTAATGACGATCTTCAATATTGTATTGATTTAGGAATTGTTATTGAAACAACTGAAGGTCTAAAAATAACAAATAAAATTTATAATGAAATTATACCTCGCGTATTGAATTTGAATTTTCAGGAATCTCTCAAACCCATTATTTCACCGGATATTTTTTTTAAAGATGGCAAACTCAATCTAAATTTTCTTTTAAAAGAATTTCAAAAGTTTTACCGCCGACACTTCGAAAGTTGGATGCAGGGATTTAGTTATCACGAAGTCGGCAGACAATTATTGCTCATGGCTTTTTTGCAACGCATAATAAACGGTGGCGGCAAAATTGACAGAGAAATGGCTTATGGCAGAGGACGCACTGATTTAACCATAGAATTTGGCGGCGAAACTTTTATTATAGAGCTAAAGATTAATTACGATTCCGAAACCCGTCAAGACGGACTGGAACAACTATCCGGTTATTTAGATAAAGTTGGGCAATCGAAAGGTTATTTAATGTTATTCGAACCAAAATCATCAAAAAAAGTACCTTGGGAACAACGCATAAAATGGGAAGAAATAGAATTCGAATGGCAAGCTATAAAGCGACAAATAACAATAGTTGAATTATGAATTATGAATAAATTTTTGTTAACATATTTTTTAAACTTTTTATAACATTAAGACTATGACAACAAATAAAATAAATAAGTTTTTTCATTCTACATTAAAATACATTCTACATTCTGTATTAAAATCTACATTGTTTTTAAAAATTTTCATTCTTCATTCTACATTCTTTTTGCTCCGCACAAAACATTCTCGACTACCGCAACACCATTTTCCACAAACTCACCACACAAAACGGATTACCAGATAACATTGTTGGCAAAATACAGCAGGACAATTCCGGATTTATTTGGATGGCTACCGGAAATGGATTAGTACGCTACGATGGCGTAGATTTCAAAATCTATCAAAACATACCGGGAGACAGTACAAGTTTGGTTGACAATATAATAAGAAATTTTATTATTTTACCGAATAATATTTTTTATATTGCTACAAATGTAGGTTTAGTTAAATTTTATCCCGAAACCGAAAAGTTTGAGTACCTACATACACAAAAAAATCCTGAACTGTTTAAACGAAAAAGCAATTTAAATAATAGTATTCTTGATAAAAATCAGAGAATATGGCTTGAATTAAATACTGAATATGTTGTTTACGATTTGCGTACAGAAAAAGTAGTAGCAGTTATTAACGAAGCTAAATACAGAAAATTTGGCTGGATACAAGATGCCAAAATATTTCAAATTGTGGACAAAGATGAAAACATTTGGTTCACGAATAGCGATAATGGTTTTTTTAGAGTAGGACTGCAAGATACCACTGTAAATATAAAAATCTATAAAAAGAATTTTAACCCGAATATTAAAATTCCAATTAATGCAAACTTAGTTTATGAAGATACGAAAGGCAATATCTATTTGTGCAACAATGGATTGTTTGTACTTCCCTATAACAAAAAAAATACCGAAGAGTTTGAACAAATCGACTTATTTAACGGGAAATTGCCCAAATACAATCTGGATTTTGATTTTAGAAGCTTCGTAGAAGACAAAGAAAATAACTTATGGATAGCAACTTCAAACTATGGTATAAAAAAATACAACTTACAAACCAAGCAAGTTGAACAATTGAATTACGCTACCGTAAATTATAAGGGCATTAAAAGCAATAGGGCAAATTTATATAAAGATAAAAAAAATGATATTTGGGTAATATTCGAAAACAATGTTATAGCAAAATACAATTATAAAACCCGTCAATTTACCGAATTTAAACACGAACCAACCGACCCCAATTCACTTGATAAGGAATATTATACAGATAATACCTGGCAAAATAGATTTTTTCAAGATAATTCAGGCGTATATTGGTTTGCAACACTTTCTGGCGGTGTTACTTATTTCGACCCTGCAAAAGCGAAGTTCTCTGTTTACAAAGAATTACCCAACTCGAATACAGGATTGTCCGGCAATAAGACATGGGGAATTTACGAAGATAACCATAAATTTTTATGGCTTGGAATACAAAACAGCGGTTTAAATATCCTTAATTTACAAACAGGCGATATAAATTACTATAAGCCGGAAATAAACAAAGATTATTCCGGTTTACAATCAATCATGTCAATAGCACAGGTTACTGAAAATGAGTTTTGGTTGGGCACTATACCTTTAAAGCGGGTTAGTTTCGACTATACAAAACAAAAACTAAAATATATTGATGAGTTCAAACCTGTATTTTCAGACACCACCAGTTATCATTCATGGGTAACCATAAGCATTTTTAAAGACAGCCAAAATAATATTTTTACCGGAACTCTTGGTTTTGGAATGGAACAATATATAAAACCGGATAAAGTGCACCCCAATGGGTATTTCAAACATTTTCCGCATAATGCACAAAATCCAAACGGTATTGCAGGCGCTTTGGTATGGCATTTTATGGAAGATACTCAAAACAGATTATGGATTTCTACAGATGGTGGTATAAGTATTATGAACAAAGAGCGAACTTCATTTACGAATCATTTTTCAGATGCTAATAAAACGGGTACATTATCGAATAATAACATTAAAATGTGTTTTCAAGATAAAAAGGGCAGATTTTGGATAGCTACAGAAGGAGGAGGACTTAACCAATATATTGAAAAAGAAAATCGGTTTGTATGCTACAATAAAAAAACCGGTTTCCCTTCCGATAATATTTTTGCTGTATTTGATGACAATTCGGGCTACTTATGGTTAAGCAGTAAAGATGGAATAATCAGGTTTAATCCCGAGTCTAAGGAAGCAATTGTTTTTAATACCGATGACGGTTTACAAGGGTTGCAGTTTCTGGCAGGCGTGTTCTACAAAGGCAAAAGTGGTAAAATTTATTTTGGTGGCAATGATGGTATTAACCATTTTTATCCGGATAGTATAAAGCTTTCAGCTTATGTACCTAAGATAGTATTTACTTCATTGAAAATAAGCGGTAATGAAATTACTGCCAATAAAATATATAATGAAAAAATATTTCTAACCAAGGAATTATCCTATACAGATGAAATAATATTAAGTTATCACGAAAATATATTTTCACTTGAATTTGCTGCGTTGGATTATTCTGCCTCTAAAAATATAAAATACACTTATCAAATTGAAGGTTTGAGCAATGAGTGGGTTAATACAGATGCTCAAGATCACAAAATATCTTTTACCAACCTTTCGCCGGGCAAATATACAATAAAGGTAAGGTCAACCAATTCCGATGGAGTATGGTGTGAAAATGCAAAAACTTTAAAACTCACAATTACTCCTCCATTTTGGCAAACATGGTGGTTTAGAAGTATCATTCTTTTATTAATAGTGGGTTCTTCAATTGCATATTACAAATATAAAACTTATGAGATTAAAAGGAAAAACCAAGAACTTGAACGCAAAGTAGCAGAGCGCACAAACGAAGTCATGCAACAAAAAGAAGAGATTCAACAACAAGCTGAGGAATTGGAAGCTACCAACGAAGAACTTACTGCACAATCAGATGCACTAAAAACATCGTATGATGAATTAAATTTAAAGAATGAAGAGGTTATTAAACAAAAAGAAGAAATAGAAAAATCTTTTAAAATTTCTCAAGTTATTAGTGAGTTTGGACAAAGAGTAACATCTACTTTTGACCTCGAATCTATCAATGAAATTGTCTATGGCTACATTTATTCCATTATGCCTACAGATGCTTTTGGCATAGGATTGTACAATCATGATAAAAACGCAATAGAATATATTGGTTTTATAGAAGGCGGAAACAAAATTGAGAATTTTACAAAGAGTTTAAATACTGAAAATAGTTTATCTGCCTGGTGTTTCAATAATCAAAAAGTGATATTTGTAAATGATTTGGAGACAGAATATTCCAAATATATTTCAGCTTTGCCAAAGGTTTCTACAAACAAACAGCCACAATCCATTATTCATCTTCCACTTTCTGTAAACGAAAAAAAATTGGGAATCATCGTTGTAAATAGCTTTAAAAAGAATGCTTATTCAAAAATGGATTTAATTCACCTACAATCGCTTGCATCCTATATCACCATTGCCATTGATAATGCAAACGCTTACAAAACCGTAAACGCACAAAAAGAAAAACTACAGGAATTAGACAACTTCAAGGAAGCCATGACAGGTATGATTGTTCATGATTTAAAAAATCCTTTAAATGCAATCATAGGATTATCATCCATGAACCCAGAAGATGAAATGATGCAAATGGTAAATTCAGCCGGAAATCAAATGCTCAATCTTGTCTTGAATATTTTGGATGTACAGAAATTTGAAAATACAAACGTTAAACTTAACTTAAGCGAAGCTTCACTCTATGAACTCGCTGATGAAGCCTACAGGCAAGTTTCTTTGCTAATAAAACAAAAGAAACAAATTTTGAATATAAACATTTTTCCTCAAACCATTATACGCACGGATGCTGAAATAACAGTTCGGGTATTTGTGAATATGTTAACCAATGCTATAAAATATACTCCTTCTGGTGGACGTATTTCCATTAACCAAGAAGCAATAGTATTTACCGAAGGTGACTATAATAAAAATCAGTTAATTCCAGATTCATTAAAAACGCAATTCAAATTTCAAACACCATTATGCCTTGTAAGTGTTTCTGATACAGGTCAAGGCATACCTGCAGATAAACTTCATTTGGTATTTGAAAAATTTGGACAAGTAGAGGCAAAAAAATCTGGTAGTGTCCGTTCTACTGGTCTTGGAATGACATTTTGCAAAATGGTTGTTGAAGCGCACGGTGGTGCAATATGGATTACTTCAGAAGTAGGCAAAGGCACAAACTTTTATTTTACGCTGCCTTTTGTCCGAAATGATGAAAGTATTCAAAATGAAAAGTTGACCATGGCAGCAGATGGAGCGGAAGATAGTAAAAATAAGCTTTATGACATATTTTTAGTTCACGAAAATGGTTCATCTGAAATTATTGCAGAAAGTGATGTCGCATCATTGGAGAATGAGCTAAAAATCCTTGTTGCCGATGATGATAAATACAGCATTGATGTGATTAAAAATTGCCTTTCATTCTGGGGAAAAACCTTTTTAATGTTTGCTGTTGGTAATGGAAAAGATGCCGTGGATGCAGCCAAAATAATATTGCCAGATGTTATTTTGCTCGATTGGGAAATGCCGCAACTCGATGGACTTGAAGCTTTAAAACAAATTAAAATGGTACCTGAACTATTAAAGATTCCGGTGGCTATGGTGACTTCACGAAGTGGAAATTCGCACATACAATTGGCATTTGATGCAGGTGCTTCAGATTATATTAAAAAACCTATTGATAAGACAGAAGCCTTGTTTCGTGTGCAAACACTTGCCAATTTATCGGAGTTGATCCAAATAAGCTCTTCTGCACCAACACAGGATCTCTCAGAAATAGAAACCTTAGGATTAGTGCTTGTTGTGGATGATGTTTTTGAGATTCGCCAAATGGTCAAACAAATATTGCAAAGCAAGTATTTAGTCCTTGAAGCTGAAAACGGAAAAGAAGGTATCATGAAAGCAAAAGAATTGCTGCCCGACATTATCATATCAGACATCAACATGCCAGGTTCCGATGGATTAGAACTTTGTAAAACAATAAAATCAGACATTGCAACCAGTCATATTCCAGTTATTTTACTTACCGCACAAAGCGGATTACCAAGTAATATTGCAGGATTAGAAGCGGGTGCCGATTCCTACTTAACTAAACCCATTTCGGCAGAATTACTCAATGCTGCTGTAAAAAATCAAATAGAAAACCGAGAAACTTTAAGGAAAGCTTTTTCGCGCTTTATCACCTCCGAACCCAGTGAGCAGGAATTTACCACAGAAGATGAAAAATTTATTTCTCAGTGTATTAAGACCGTTGAAGAAAACATCTCGAATACAGAATTTCATCTCGAATCTTTTGTAAAAGAAATGGCTATGAGTTACGGTCAGCTTTATGGTAAAATTAAGTTTTTAACCAACCTTACAATAGCTGGATTTATCAGAAGTATTCGCTTGAAACGTGCAAAGCAAATCCTCGACAAGGAAAGACTTCCAATAAAAGAACTTATTCAGCGAGTTGGTTTTGAAAATGCAATTTCATTCAAACGTATATTCAAACGTCAATATGGCGTAACTCCAACGGAATATGCAAAAAGCATGCATGAAAAAAGCAAAACATAAACAATTGCTTTTGCTTTTTCTATAAAAATTATTAGATTAGGATTTCCATATCATAAAATGATTTATGTTCCGAAAAAACAAAAAGAATTACTATCTTTGCATTACATTTTAATTTTTTATGCATAGCATTTTAAATTTAAAGAAATGAGAAAGTTACCTTATGGAATGAGCAATTTTCTGGAAGTTATTGAAGAAAATTGCTTTTATGTGGACAAAACTAAATATATTGAAATACTTGAAAATGAGCATGAGAGATATGCTTTTTTGCTTCG